>Ga0078972_1004235_pt1 | contig 40120 bp, 33 predicted proteins | sample YelNatPaOPGAMG01_FD_67568 | JGI IMG/M metagenome (GOLD analysis project Ga0078972, IMG submission 67568) | Hot spring thermophilic microbial communities from Obsidian Pool, Yellowstone National Park, USA - OP-RAMG-01 (SPADES assembly) (version 2) | ecosystem: Environmental > Aquatic > Thermal...
TGGATTCTAACAAGGTAGTGAGTGCTGAATTTGGTGTATCTGATATTGTAGTGACACCTGATACATATGATTTTGGGGATGTGAGGGTGAAGGAGGCATCTGAACCTGTAACATTTACTGTGATGAATAATGGTACAGGTATATTAAAGATAAGCAGGTTAAAGGTTAGTGGTATAGATGCGAAGATGTTTAAGATAAAGGGTGGAATAAAGAAGACATTAGGTGCTGGTGGTAGTTTTCAATTCACACTGACATTCAAGCCAACATCAGTTGGTGGGAAGAGTGCATATATAGAGATAAGGTCAAATGATCCAGATACACCAGTATTGAATATACCTATAAGTGGCAATGGTGTGATGTGAGAAGTAATTGGTGTTAGGTTTTGCAATGCAAAAGGATTAATTTTATATAGAGATAATAGATAATAAAAAGTGTAGCAATTTCATTTATGTAGTTAAATGGATATGTGTGTAAATAGTTTTCCATATGTGCATAAATGATTTTTACGTAACTTTTCATGCATCATGATGCACCCTTAATATATGAAATTGTTAATTTCAAGGTAACTTGAACATTACTTGTAATAATTTAATTTTATATTTGATGTTGTGATGGTGAGTTTAAATGTTTTTTGGGTAAAGAAATTCAAGATTCAAGACCTGACCCCGATTCCCAGTGTTAGCAGATTGATAAATCCTGAAGCTATCCAGGAAGCGCTCACTCTAATAATATCTCAGATTCTTATTAAAAAAGAAAAAGAGACATGTATAAAAGTAAAACTCTTTGAAAATTCTAAAAAATAGTAGATTCTATTTTAAATATCTTGGCAAAAAAAGACAGTCGTATAAGGTTGCAAACGGGGAAGAATTGTTAGCGGAAAGCCATTGCCAATAATTTATTGACCAGAAAACAAATGCAAAGCTTATTCCAAAAAATAATCTATTAGCTAATTCTTTTCTATTTTTAAAAATAATAACAAAGCCTAACAACCCAGCTACAAAAGTATTAATCAAAGATGAAATAATAAAAAAGTTCATAAGATTATTTTCTACAAATAATCACGCCGTGAATATTTTGAGGTTCATAAATAATTTTAATCTTACTGGATTTAAATTTTGAATTCATAAGAAGATTTATTAAATCGGTTTCGTTTCTAAAAATTAACTTAGGCCAGCCAACAACTTCAGTAACAAACTTTCTTTCTGAGTTATCTTTTATATTTCCAGTTATAAAAATACCATTATCCGTTAAAACCGAATAAATTTGATTAAATAATAAAATAGCTTTATTGTCTTCTACATAATCTAAAAAACCAACCACTTCTACTATATCAAATTTTATATTTTTGCTTTTATCTAAAAATTCTGAAATTGTGCTTTGATGTGTCTTTAATAAATGTGCTATATCAAAAGAAAAAGCTAATTTTTGAGCATCCTCTATTGCTGATATACTTTTATCAACAGCAAATACCTCAAAATCAAAATTATCTTTATGCTCCCCCACTACTTCGATAACTGCCCTATTTGAACCGCAAGCTAAATTCAGTATTCTAAGATCTCTTTTATTAAAAGAGTGAATAGCTTTTTTTAATTCTTTTTTAACCAACTTCAATCTATTTCTTAAGGCTTTTGCGTTATTTGTTTTTTGCCAAAAATAGGTAAAAAAGCCATCTAAAATTCCTTTTTCAAAATTTAATTTATTATCAAAAGAATAAATAATCTCTAACGCCTTATGAGTAGTAGCATGTTTATAAACGGCTATTGCCTTTTTGCTACTACTTAAAAATAATTTTGAAGGAAGTCGATTTAAAATGGGTATCAAAAAGAAGTTTATTAATTTTCTTAAAACTCCATTCGCCTCATAATCTTTTGGGTCGTTATCAATAATGATTTCTATGTTTTTGGGAAGGTTTTCCATAGTGAAATTATAATCATAACAATATAACAGGCCTTTATAATCTAAATTAATGTTAAAAAATGCCCAATAAAAGGGCGCTTTATGACAAAAATATTTTTGGGTCGTTGTTAACGGCCTTTGATAGCAAACCATCTCTTTGAAGTTGAGGCGCTAACCTTTGTTTCAACTTCAACGAGAGATGATACAATCTGATTTTCCCGACATCGGAAATCATAATAATATGATAACAAGTCTATTCTAAAAATCAAGAGCCTGTATAAGTCCATAACATCGTGGAAAATCCAAAGGTGTTAATAATGTATTTTAGTGGTGGAATAATGTAGTCTTTGGGTATTGTAGAATAAGAGCCACTCCATCAGTTTTTGATTAAGTTCATTTAAATCATAAAATAAATGCGTATGGTAATCAAGAAATTCTTCCTGTAAGGTTCTATTGAATCTCTCTGTCTTAGCATTCATTTGAAAATGTTTGGGATAGTTCCAGAAATGAGTTATTCCTCTCTTTTCAAGCTCATCTCTAAAATATTTCTCAAATTCTAATCCATTGTCAGTCTGGACAGCCTTAATTTTAAAAGGAAAAACTGATTCTAATTTCTTAAAGAAATCTTGGGCTGATTTTGAAGATAAAGAGGAATAACTATAAGCAAAGGAGAATTCTCCTTCGCAGTCAATGGCGGTTAAGATATACCTTTTTAAGCCATCTTTAAATCTGGTAATGGAATCTATCTGTAAGAGATCTTCAGGGTATTCTGGCTGATAACCTTTTCTTCTTAGTTTCTTTCTGTATTCAGTTTTAACTATTTTGCCATAGTGGGTGATCTTTCTGGGATGAAAGAAAAACTTCTTATTAGTAATAATCCTATAAATAGTAGATTCTGATATGGTTTTAAGGTTGTTTTTAAGGCAGAATTCATCTAAAAAGGGTTTAATCTTAGCTTTGCCTAATCTGGGATATTGTTCTCTTAAATCCTTGATAAAATTAACTATTCTTGGGTCCCAGTTGGGCTTCCTTTTTAGCTTGGAAACCTTAGATTTATCATTTAATACCTCTAATCTGCCTTGGTTGTCTTTAAGGAGTTTTCTCCACTTGTAGATAGAGGATTTCTTTACTGAAAAGGCTTCTTCTGTAGCTTCTAAACCATACTTCTCAAAAAAGGTCACCACTTTGGCGCGCCATTTGGCTTTATCAGTGACCAGATAAGTCATTCTAACCGACCAATAATAGAAACTCCAAGAGCCTTTAACACCATAAAACTTCCTTAAAACTTGCATACTATTACTTACTCAGATTTTCCATTATGTGTTTGAACTTATGCAATTCCAGTTTTAAGTTTATCTGTTTCCGATAATTTTTGATTTGCCGCCTTAAGTTCTTAGTCAACCACTCCAATTTTTCACGCTGTTTAACTTCCCTCATTACACTACGAATTAATAAAATACCGAAAACAACAATTAAAACCAATAAACCACCATTAATAAACCAATCTTTAATGGTCTCAGAAAGAAATAAACGGAAAAGCGTAAAAATCCAGATAGCAAAAACCAGAAGCTATGTGGCAATAATACAGATATTAAAGAGATGATGTTTGAATACCGCATAGCTAATAAAGATTATGTAAATTGCAACCAGATAATTACCAAATGGATAGATATTAAATAACTGGGGGGAAAAATTAGTAAACCCGCCACCAAAACCAACAACCTGCGCGAGAATAATATATTTTATTTGCATTTTTAAAGTAATATCATTTGATTTTTTATAAATTTTATTTAATAAAACAAAAGAATAAAAAACAACAGAAATGAAAAATAAAGGAAAAAGGAAGTACAATAAACCAAGATCAATCCAATAATTAAATCCTGATTTAGGAACCAGACCTTTTTTAAATAAAGGCGTAAAGCTTAAAGCGAGGATTGATAGTCATATTATCCATAATAATAATAATTTAAATTTTTTATATTTTTTTCTAAACTAAGTAGATAAAGAATAAAAGTAAAATAAAATATAGGTATCAATATACCTCCTACATCTAAAATATTCTGCCAAAACCATGCGCTTTTATAATCTGTCGCAGAAATAACACCGAATAGCCCTAAACTCCATACACTAATAGCTAAAGATGATAAGAACCAAAAATGATTTCATTTCTCTTTGAAATTTTTAATTAAAACAGCAAAGCTAGCAATAAAACTTATTGCAGATGTAATAATACAGGAAATCTCAAATGGTGTCATAATAAAGTTTCTTTGAAATTTAATATTTGCCAATTATTTTTTTTTGCCTCTCTTTCTAAAAATCTATCTGGATTTACAGCAATAGGATTTGAAGCGATTTTTAATATATCTAAATCTGTTATATGATCGCCATAAGACCAAATTTTATCAAATGATAAATTATTCTCTTTTATAAAATTATTAAAATATTTAGTTTTATTTTCACCATAAACTATGTCGCCTAATATTTTTCCAGTAAATTTATCATTAATTATTTCAAGACGTGTTCCTATGTAGTTTTTAATATTTAAAAAATTGGCAACTTTTTTAACTATTATATCAATAACATTAGAAATTATTATTAATTCCCTATCTTCTTTTTTGTGCTTTTCTATTATATCAATAACTTCTTTAAAAATATTATGTTTTAAAATTTCATTTAAAAATTGGTCGGCTATTTTATCAATTTCTTCAACTTTTTTATCTTTTAAAAAACGAAATGCATACTCTATCACTTTTTTAGGACTTTTAACTAATCCTACTCTATAAAAAAGAAACCATAAATAAATTTTTAAAAAATACCAAAATCCTATTAACTTTTTCTTAAAAAGATATTTCAATAAAAGTTTTTGGCTCTGGTCTTTTATTATTACATTATCCAAATCTAAAATAACTAATTCTTTCATTGGATTTAATTATATTATTTATTTTTATTTACCGACAACTTCAATCTTTTTCTACGTGCGGATATTCTTTTTCAGCCAGCTCTGCCACCTTCAACATTATTTTATCCGTCACCTGCTGCAATAATTTCTCGTCATGCTCTTTACCATAATGTTCATGAAAATACATCGGCTCGCCTATTTTTATTTTTGCCTTTTTGTTAAATTTCGGGAATTTTTCATGAGGCGCCATTATATCGCGAGTGCCAATAACCCCGACAGGAACTACTGGCACTCTTGCTTCTAGTACATATTTTGCCACGCCGACATAAGCCTTTAACATCTTTCCGTCCCTCGATCTTGTTCCTTCTGGAAAAATTCCAATCATTTTTCCTTTTTTTAAAGCAGAAAAAACCATTCTATGGGTATGGTGCTTATATTTACTCATTCTATCCACTCTAATTTGCCCTGTGATTTTCATAAGTGGCCTCCAAAAAGGACTTTTATAAAATTTTTCCGCTGCAAGATAATGCACCTTCCGCGGCGAAATAGCTATAAAACATATAAAATCAAAATAACTTTCATGATTAGAAGCAATAATCACTGGTCCATCTTTAGGAATATTTTCAATTCCTTCAACTTTATGTACCCAGATTTTGCGTACAATCGGACCAAATATCGTCCTTATCAAAGAATATCCCCATTTCATAAATTTGGTTTCTTGATACTCTATAAACTCGGTTATTTCTTTTTTCGGGCTTTCCTTCCGCTTTTTAATTTTTTTCAGAAAACGTATCCCTTTATATATCAAGTACACTCTCTATTTCTTGTTTTGTTGATATTAAGTACTTATAGTTTTCCCTCCATGCAAGAATTTCCTTTTCGACTTTACTTACAGGGGTAGTATATTTCTTCTGAGATGCCTTTATTATTTCATCAATCTTTTTATAACCTTCTATAGTCTGAGGAGGCAATGTTTCAAATATAATGGGCCGGCTCAAAGAATTTTTTGAGAGTAGTCTACCAGCAACATGATAGTCAGGAAGTTCCTGTAAATCGTGTTCGCAAATATATGGTTTTGTATAACCTTGCATTTTTTCAGCGTCTACAGGACCAATTCTAAACATAAGGACTGTTCCTACATTGCCAAGAACTGCGTCTTGGATATTTTGTTTGCATGTACCTGATGAAAGTTGTGATAAATTCTGGTTAGCAAGGGTAATATAAATTCCAAATTTTCTTGCCTCTGAAAGAAGGTGGGCTATAGTGTCTGTAATAAAATTCTGGAACTCATCTATATAAAGGAAAAATGGATAACGATTAACTGGTCTTGTATTAATTCTCCCCATTGCAGAACTAAATATTTTCCCTATCAGCAACATCCCTAATAGCTTAGTATCAAACTCACCAAGAAAACCTTTTGGCAAGTTCACCAGTAATATTTTTCTTTCATCTATTACTTTTCGAAAATCAATCGTACTTTTACGCTGCCCGATAATAGGGCGTAATATACCATTTGTGGTAAATTGGTTTAATTTGCTTGTTATATAAGGTGCTAAATTATTTAGGGATAAATCACCGTTAGCTTTTTCTGCCAGTGCTTTCCAGAAACTCACAACAATTGGATTTTTGCATCTTCTCATTAGAAATTCTCTATACTCTTCATCTTCGAATACCAATATAACATCCATCAGTGTAGCTCCTATATCATTGTCCATGCATAAAAGTATTGCATGACGCATATATTGTTCAAAAATTGGACCACCTGTCTGCTTAAGATCATAGAGACGGTCGAATATTGTTATCATTTCATTAACAATATAGTTCATCTGAAAAGACTTAAAACGACCACTACACTCGAGGAAATTTATACCGACCGCATTTTCAAAATCACATGGATTAATAATTACTACATCATCTGTTCTTTCTCTCGGTATTGACTCCAAAACCTGTTGATAAAGATCACCGTGTGGATCTATAACACAGACTCCTTCTTTATTAACAATATCCTGTCGTATCATGTTAAAGAGAAGTGTACTCTTTCCTGTGCCTGTTGCTCCTAAAATGTAGCAATGTTTGCTTCTGTCATCTCTGGTGAAGCGGACCTCTCTAAAATCTTTTCCTGTATTAATGATACCAAGAAGAATTCCATCATTTGACATCTTTACGCCTGGATGTTTGTATATCCTTCTTATTCCGTATCTAATTAATGTCTCTGTATGAGGTAAAAAATTGGGTAGTAAATCTGCACTATTTATACAACCTCTTAAATCAAGGACGCCATTTTTATTAGAATTACTTTCGTTTATAAATATTACACTTTCGCTATCTTTATCAATTCTCATGGTCTTCACTGAAAAAGGGCTATTGCTAAAAAGTTCATTACCAAGCATATACAAAAAAGAGGTAGGTATAATTTTCTCAGATATCACTTTACATGCAATTTGAAATCCTGATGGATTACTCAACCATTTATCTAGGGCAGTCTTTAAACTATTCATCAGTTTTTCATCTTCTATCCCTTCTTTAGTATATGGATAATAACTTATCTGTTTCTTCTCCCCATTCCTCAGCCATTTTAAAGCTAAGGCGATATTTTCTATTTCATCTTCAGAAAGCATGAATGGCCTTATCGAAACAACAACTCTAATATCTGATGGACATGAAGCAGAGCCAATAACAACGGAATCAAAGGGGCTCCAATTATTATTTTCATTATATGGTGTAACTATAACACACGAACATGATAATTCAGGATTATTTCTTTTAAATCCGATTGGATTATCTCTGCTCAAGTTGACCGCTATACCAAGAGGTTTTATGGTCCCAAGCCAACCATCAGAGATATCGACCTTCTGAAATTTCTCAGTTCCCTTTATCGTAGCAAAACAATAATCATTATCTATTAGCCCTAAAATTACATTAAGATCTTGCCACAGTGTATAAGCTGAAGATGTTGCTTCTTCTGAAGTTTTTCCTCTTGATATCCCTTCAATATTAAAAGTAAAAATAATCTCTTTCTGCTCTGATTTTACACTATTATAAATAAAATCTATTCCCTGATTAGATGTAATCACTGACAACAATGAATTATATATTTTTCCTTTTCGAATATTATCTTTTTCGTTTGAATTACCAACATTTTTTTGATAGTTCTCATTCCTTATAACACCTGCAAGCTCAAGGGCAAATCTAGCTTCGAAATATGAATATTTACTTTCAAATTTCAAAAGGATTATAGGCTTTTCAGGATCTTCAGGTCTTACAAAATTTTCTATTTCAGGCTTATGGGTATAACGAGGGTTTTCTATCTTAAAATATTTCATATTATGCACTCTCCTTAAATCTTAAGACGTCATCCGTAATCTTAATGAATGCCTGTTTTTGGAATTTACAACGACTCTCTGTATTCGGGCAACTGCCATGATTATGTGTCTTATGTGAAGGTATAAATGATTTTCTCAAATCTGAATGGAATATAAATCTATGCCTCTTGATCGTTTCAGTAAGGTGTAAAGGTCTTTGTAGCCCTCCTAGGTATATATCAAATCCATATTTTTCTGATAAACTTTTAATCTTTAATAGATCATCTTTCCTCTTGATTATTAAAGGAAGACACATACCGTTTGGTGAGGCACCTTCAGGTATCTTAGGAAGTATGTGTCTTATATCTGTTGATTTTATTGTTTCATAGATCTCTTTAAATCTTTCTTTCAGTTGTTTAAATATTCCAGATTTAATAAACCCCTTAAGTTGTCCTAAGGCAAGAGAAGCTACAAGAGGATGGAGACGGAAATTCATCGATATACCATCGACTTTCTCTCTCATCTCAGTATTATCTATATCTTTATGTATTCTAAGAGGATGTTGAGAAAAGGCGACTGCCTTCTCATATAAATCCCTATTTCTACATATCAGTGCTCCTCCTTCTCCAACTGAAAACAATTTAGATCTTCCAAAACTATAGGCAACAAAATCTCCATAAGTGCCTAAAGGCTTATCATTTAAATATGATCCAAGCCCTTGTGCTGAATCATAGATAAGGATGCAACCATGATCCTTTGCAATTTTATGTAGTGTGAAGACATCAGATGGAATTCCATAAAGATGAACCGCAATAATTGCCCTTGTCTTTCTGTTAATCAACTTTTTTACTGATTCAGGTGATACGGTTACTGTATCTCGCTGGATATCTGCAAATACTGGGGTAGCCCCTGTTAATATTACGGGTGTTAAGGTTTGAGGCCATGTATAGCTTGGTAATATTACTTCATCTCCTTTACCAATACCAGATGCCATTAACGCAACGTAAAGTGCAGATGTAGCGTTAGTTAATGCAATGGCATATTCGCTTTCCATAATCTTTGCAAACTCTGCCTCAAATTCAGCAATAGGCCCCTCACCACTAATACCACTTAGGTAATCCCAATCAGTAATAGCACGTCTTAGATCTCTCCGAAGCTTTTTGATTGCCTCGGAATGAAGGATATTTTCTACCATTTTGCCTGAATAGTATTAATGCATCATCTTTTGTGAAAATAGAACTTGCTCAAGCTCACGGATACGAGCTGAGAGTTTACTTGTATCCAGATAACCATCAGGATCAACTATTTCTTGTAGATATGAAGGGATTTCTGCATCAGGTCTTTTACCATTAAAGCTCATCCATGGTAAAAGTGACGAAAAGCTTACCATCTCTACTGCTTTTAGAGCTATATATTCATGTTGTATTACATCATATGTAATCTTGTAGTCCCTTGCAGCAGCCATTAAATGTTTATTTTCTATTGTTGAATTAACTATGCCTGATTCATAATCCGCACGTTGTGCTGCAGATGTCATAATCTCAACGAGACCTCTTACTGTAGGTAAATATAGATTGGGCAAGTTTGATATAGATATAAGGTCAATATCATCAGCGAGCTTTCTGTTTATTTGTTTAGCTATAACTGGTAATAGGGTAGAGACCTCTCTGGGAGTAGGATGAAGGAAAGGTATAATTACTTGAAATCTATCGAGCATTGCTGTATCTAAAAGATCAGGTCTGTTTGATGTACCTATCCAGAGATTCTTTCCTCTGTTCTTCTGTGATGATCCGAGTGCCTCCCAGAACCTCTGTGACATGCGATTAGTTGTACCACTGTCTCCTGAAAGCCCTGTCCCTCTCTGCCCTATGCCCTGATCAATTTCTTCAATTAGCACTACACATGGAGACATGCTTTCAACTATACGTAGAACCCTCTCAAGATTTGCCTCTGACTGCCCTACAAATGGTCCATGAAGATTTCTTAATATTAGTAGAGGAAGGTTGAGCTCCTTTGCAAGTGTGCTACATAGTTTGCTTTTACCTGACCCAGGCACACCTGCAAGTATCATGGCATATGGGACTGCTGGTGAGCCATTCTGGAACATCCATTTAAGGAATTTGAAATACTCCTTCACTGATTCTAGCCCAGCTATCGACTCAAATCCCTCAATAGGCTCTACTACTTCTACAAGCCCTCCTGCCATCTCACGTATAGCGTTTGACTTTATTGTCTGAATGTCATCTCTTTTAATTACAGAGTCGGACCTTGAACGGAATAATGCCTCAATATCTATCAATCTCAATCCATTAGATACCCTTGACATCTCTTCAGCTGTAAAGCCATCTTCAAGTTTTGCATATTTTCTATTTACACCATCTGTTAAATTAAGCAGAAGATGAATAAACTCATGCCTTGTAGCTTCATCAGGTAAAGGAATTTGAATTGTTTGATATACCCCGGAACGTGTAAGCAATGAATTCACTCCGCCTTCATATGAAATCAGTATTACTATGTTTTGTGCTTGCCTTATAGCATCATCTGCACCCCACCTGTGGAGAGTCTCAAGAACAATCTGTTGCTCAGGCTGTAAAAATATGCTTCCTTCCGCAACCGGAGCAAGTAGATCTGCATACTGAACAATAAGGACAACCTTAGTATCTTTTCTTCTTAAAATGGGTGTATATAGGTTTAACGACTTATTTGTACCCTGCATTCTGAATGGATTATTTCCTGTGGCATTACTATCAGGTGGATTCAATTCTTGGACCTCAGCGAGCCCCGGGCTAAATAGGCCACAATGGTATCCCTTCTGACCGAAATAAGTTGCAAGAGCAAGATGCAGACTTGTAGGATATATTCCCTTTTCTAATAAAAGTTGCCTATCATTAGTATTAAACTCAAGTATAAAGGCAGTCTTGCCACCTTTTATGCCTTCTTCTATCTGTGAAAAGATTGTTTTTCTCATACAAAAACTCCTTTCTGTCTTCTGTTAATATAATGCAAATGATTTAATTGCTTAATACGTTGATTGCGTATACTCTTTTCTTTAGTATTATTTTGCAAAGCATTAGAGTCAAAGGGGATCTCTTTCTCAGCACTTTGAGCAAGGACACCACCATCCTTTTTCCCATGATATTTTCTTTTGATTAACTCAAATTCGATACCATATCTTGAGAGTTCATCTTTCAATCTATCCAGTTCCTTCGTGCAAAGATCACCTTCAAACCCAGCCATATCAATATGTAATTCCCCTTTTTGTGTAACCTGTGCTGCTATTGATAAATCCTGCTTCTTACCCCTTATCAAAAGATTACTACCTATGGATTTAACTCTTACCTGATAACCAATCGCCTTTAGAGACTTAATAGTCATTTCAGAAAGGACTTCCCTTTCAGCTTCTGTAATTTTTTGATGTGCAAATCTTACGGCTTCATTCATTTTATAAAATAAATTTTCTACATCTATATCCATTGAGGATAACCTGATTATATTTCCTGTTTTAAGAATTTCTTTTGAGATATTAAGTGTATCTATATCCCTGGATGAAAGAAATTTTCGAACTATTGAATTAAGTAAGAGGTGCCTTTCTTCTGAAAGCGCCATATCAAGACTGACAATCTTATTAATAATGTCAGTAGTTTTACGGATTTTTTGATTTTTTATTCCTAAATTGTTCAAGCTGTTAATACCGCTAAGATAATGAGAGATACTTTCTCCAAGTGACCTTACCCTTTCCTCAGATGTAAGGTGTTCAAAATTCGCATTAGAACACGTTAATTCTTTCATAATGAGCTTTCCCTTAACTGCCTCAAGAGACCTCAATCTCATTTTTGGTACTCTTACTACCTGATATTCAGACATAAACTTACCTCTTAGTTAATGGATTCCAATTTGGATCGTCTTCATAATACAAAATATCATGATTTTGCTCACCTGTATCATGTGGATTTGGATTATCATCCTCTGTATTTTGTTCTGTTTCCACTGCCTTATTGGATTGTATTTCATCTGTGGTAGGAGTATTTGTCTTGGGTGGTTCGGATGGATTTACATGATGATTATTGGCAACATGATTTCCAGACCTCCACTTTAATCCTTCACCAATATGAATGAATATATTAAGAAAATTAAAGACAAAATTATATATGTGATTTATCAAAACTACTAATGCGTGACTAATAAGCCAGATTGGACCTAATAAGACTGCGACTATGATAAAAGATAAGCCCGATATTAACATGCTACCGAATGGAATTAAGCCAATTGCCCCGAAAAGACCTGAAAGTCCAGAACTAATAGGGATTCCAACCATTAAGGTCTTAATAGATGTATTGTAGGTATCAAGGTTAACTGCAAAGTTTTCAGAATTAACATTTTGTTTATTTTCATCAGTCTTAATATTATCGACATTATTAATAGTCTGATCAGGTATATAAAGGCTGCTATCAGTCTGAAAAGTGCTATCTATTGAAGCCTCTTCTTTATTAAAAAGCAATGATGCATATCTTATATATCCTCCTGACGCAAGTAAATAAAAAGAAAATATTAGACCAATTACAAATATAACTCCAAAGATGTACCTTAAATATCTACTTAAATATATAGGGCTGTAGAACTTTGTAAGATGCGTCACTCCAAGTAAGTCCAGAAGAAGCATTCCAAATAAAATACTAGCTGCTACAAGCTCAATACCCATCAATATCTCAACAGGGATAGGAAGCACGTTTGCTATGCTATTTCTACTTATACCAGAATTAAATATGCCTTCAAGGGTTATTATCAAAATCAGGACTGAAACTATTATCGCAACTAATGTACAAAATGTGAGGAGTATGGCTCCAATAATCCTCTGTATGTTATTTTCTCCACTTAAGCCTACTGAATATGCTGAATTTCTGAAGAATGACCTTATATGGTTAAATACATATGAACATCCATTTCGTAATAATTCAGGAATGCATAGTATTATAAGGAAAAACCTATCTATGAGGCTTCTTACAAACTGTGGATTAGAAATCACAGTTAAGAGTATGAAAGCCAAAGGTATTAATCCTATACCAATTGCAATCATTGCGAAAGAACTCATTTAAAATCCTCCTAATATGTAAGGTTCATCTATATGGCTAAATCTGACATTCCTTGCACCGATACTGGAAAAATAATCGACCCATTTCTTTTTTCGTCCTTCTTCTTTAGAGCTTACCTGGTAACCCAGTATTCTTATGTCGGTATCTTTTAGATTTACAGAGTATTGATTTCCAACATTGTCTTCCATATCAGACAGTAGAATTAATAGGTGTGGCATATCTGGAACATTATTGAAACGCTCTGCTGCTGCATAAATGGTACCGTAAATATCAGTCCTTTCTGATCTTGGAGATTTGGCATTCATTACGACATTAATGATCTGCCTTTGGATTTGAATCTTTTTCGCTGTCAGGGCCTTGTGCAATTCTCTGGCTTTGACATCAAAAGGATTTATTGGTTTTTTGGTATCTGGTATAATAGCTGAGACGATAGCTGCTCTGTCAGAGACCGAGTCATCTGTAATCCATCTGATATAGACATGACTTCCATCAGGAAGTCCCCTTATTATGTTAATAACTATTTCCTTTGCCTTATTCATGAATCTATAACTTCCTGTACCATCTATGGCAATAAAACATGCTAAAGGTTTAACTTCAGCCGATTCCAACTTAGTTTTCTTGAATTCACAGCCAATGGATGGCAATAAAAAGATGGTTATGAGTATTAAAATTAAATAATTTTTCATGTATCCTCCTTAATTGGTTATGGTTAATAATTATTAAGAGTTAGTAGCATCCAGAATTTATTATAGGCAACATATTTTCCATTTAATTTATTTGTTTATCTTAGAAATTCCTTATGAATCCGAAGAATAAAGCCCTAAAGATTTCAATAAGGATTTTAAATGGAGCAAGGAGCAGATTGGCAATCAGATTGCCTACAGCAGTGTTGGCAACATCTTTACCAAAGATTAAAGATAAAATTCCTTGAAGCATAATAAAGCAGATAACAATTATAAAAATTGTGAAAACCCAAGGGTCTGAACCTCTTATAAGGCTCACTATAAAAGGAAAAATAAGGGAAAAAATTAATAAAACAGTTAATATATTAAAGATAGCTTTTGATCTAAATATTAAAAGAATAGCAAATGCAATTATCCCGAGTATAATGATTTCATTCATAGCCAAGACCTCCTTAAATTATCAATTCTTTCAATACATAAAACCTCATCCTTTGTATGAGTCATTACACAAAGAAATTGTCGAGCTTCTTTAATTGACTAAAAGTTGTCACTTCCACAATTGTCTTTTGCTTAAAATTTAAGTATTATTTAGCTATAACAACCTTGGGAAAATGGATAACAAGGGATATCAAGATGAATCTTTTAAAAACAGAAATTAACAATAATCTAATAAATATTAGGTAACAATTGTTCCAACTTTAGTTTAGCAAGATTTATAAGGTAGGAATAGTGATATTTAAGAAGTTAGGTATGGTTTTATATTTTTGTTGAAATTACTTCTTTAATTATGTCTGGTAGAATCATATCGAGCCCTAACTCTAATGATCTATAAGCTGTATCTCTTACAGTCCTTTCCAGCTCCCTCCAATTTTCTTCATATTGTATCTTTTTAAATTCTTCTAATGCATCTATTGAGATAAATTTGATACCTTTTTCTTTCATTCCATAATTTTGAAGTATTAAATCTATAAGTACATGTAAAGAGCCCTTCCTTTCTTCTATAGAAGGGACATATACCCTGTGTTTAAACCTTGAATAAAGGTCTTTCCTAAAAGTTCCCTTTCTAACTTCTTCTTCGAGGTTCTTATTTGTTGCTGCAATAACAAGAAGTGGTGTATAAAACTTTGTTGGATATGGCCATCCCTCTGGAGTGAATGTCTTTTCCTCGATAAACTTCATTACTTTTGGTTGCACTTCAAGATTCATGTCTCCTATTTCATCAAGAAATAACACACCTCCGATGGCAAGGAGTGCTTTTCCAGGTTTAGTAGTTTTGGCATCAGTAAAAGCACCTTTAACATGACCAAAGAGGTCTGATTCCAGTAAATTTGCTGATAATCCTGAGGAATTTACTTCCTGAATATCCCCACTGTATTTATCATTTCCATAAAACTGGCGGATCTTTCCATAAATCCACCTTGCAATTAGTGTCTTACCTGCCCCTGTTTCTCCTGTAAGCAATAAAGAAGGTAATTCAACGGGTGCTATTTTTTTCAATTTATTTAATTCTTCTATTAGCCTCATATCAAATTCTTTACTTGTCTTATCAATACCCCCTGTCTCCTTTACTCTACCTATTACATCTTTGTAATGATTGGCCATATTCTCTATTGCTGGTTTTATCTCTTCGAGTATCCTTGAAAGTTTTGACATCAAATTTAGCATTGGTTTATCTATAAACAATGTTGTAAAACGGGGTTCACCATATATATCTTCAAAACTACCTTGTGTACCACTCTCAACAAGTGAACCAATTTCTATGTATTGTTTTTGATTTTTAATATCTCCTGCCTTTTTATGAATATCTTTTTTAAAGAAAACCTCTTCTTTTACTTCTTTGATAGTTTTAATAAATGTTTCGGAATTTTTTCTAACTTCATCCTTAAGAAAAAATCCCCTTAAATATTTGTGATTGTAATTTCTAAAAGATATTATCTTTTCTTCTATTTTCGTAACATCGTGTTTGTCCCAAACAACAATAAATAAATTATCAGCAGAATCAGGTATAGTATCTGTAATCAGTAAATTGCAATCTCCACTACAAATTTCTACTAAATTATCTAGCGTGCTATTAAGTATATTTTGTATAAAATCTAAATTTTTCCCTTCAATCTTAACCTTGAGTTTTTCCATAAGCATTCTCCACTTCTTTAAGTATATTTTTTAAATGTCTATATTTATCGTTATTATTAGTACTATTTGAAAGTTGTATTTTAATGCCTTTACCTTTTAAATACTCATGGAATTTTATTGCTTTATCAAGCTGGTTTTTATAATCTCCTCCCTTCTTAGTGAATTCTTCCGCAAGCTTTAGCATCTCATCTTTACTTAAGCCAGTTTTGTATCCATAACGTTTAAATAATTGCCTTGCAGATATATCACCTTTCCCTTTAACCCTGAAAAATAATGAACTAAGCAACCTTGAAATGTGCGATTTCTCAAGTTTATAGCCTCTACCATTTATATACTTAACAAGGTCTTTCTGATTTAATGGTTCTACTTTATTAAAATCGAAACTAATAAAAAATTCTTTTTGTCTCTCGGCTATAAAGTATGCCATCTCTTTAAAAATCCTATTTCTTTTAATCAGCATGCCATTTATTAAATTATTTTTTGCATCAAATATAGGGAGATATAAAAATTGAACATCGGATTTACCATCTCGTATAGATACTTCAGCAATATATTTAGTATTTCTAAAACTTTCTCTATCTTCAACATCAAATGGATCAAAGACTGGAGGTTCATCAAAATCTATATCCTCATCTTCGATCTCTCCATATTCTTCTGTTATGGATACACCCTCTATATCTTCTTCAGATGGTGTATTTAAATCCTCTATGTCAAATAATTCTTCCGTGTTAACCTGTTGAATATTTATTTCGTCAAATTTCTTTTCCAATGAAGGCTCGGTAAGTAGTGTAAGTAGACTTTTTCGTTTTTTATCGGATATTGTTTTTACTTTCTTTTCTGATTTTCTGACAGTTTTTTTAGTCTCCCTTTTTTCTATTGAATGACCTTTAGACATTTCCCTCTCACTTTATATAAACAATTTCTCAAAGATGTTCATAATCTTGTAGTTCCCTTGTTTTGAAGCAAAATCCTTAAATATTTTCAATGCCCTTTCAAACGATGCCCTGTACAATGCACTTTTACCTTCTATAACATCTTTTGTACCTTTAAATACTCCTTTTTCAGTTAATGCTCTGAGTATTAACTCATAATGCTTAATATCAACCTTCTTCTCATAATACTCATAAAGTGAATTGGCTAAATTTTTCAAATCCTCAATAGTTTTAACTTTGTATGATACTTTTTGATTAGTCTCTGGATCTGGAGAGTTATCAAATATTGACTTTACTTTATCAAAAAGACTGATCGTCCCTGTAGCTGTTCCAACATGATATGTTCTCATAGCATCCTGTGTTGCCCTTTCTCCTATTACTCCAGCAGATATTATCCCAGCTTTAAATTTTAAAGGAGGTTTACACCTTCTGGAAAGATCCCATCCATAACACTTACAACATATACCTTTTTTAGCCTCACAGGTAAGAGGGGAACGAACTTTAACAGCTTTTACTCCAATATTATTTAATGAATTCAAAGCCTTTTCATCTATGAAAATATTTCTATCGAGTATTTTAGTTCCATTATGGATGACCTCCTCAGCAGTTGTTCTGCCAAGAATCTTTGTAGTTTCCAAAAGTATGCCTTCAGTAGTATTGCAATCTTCTTCTGAAATATCCATATCTGCTGCAGCAAATACAAGCTTTCTCGTCAAATACCCACACTCAGGAGTTAACAGTTTCTTATCACCCAGACTGTTTCTTGCTCCAAAACATGCTAAATAGTATTCTGTTGGTGAGAGTCCTTCAAGATAACAGGAATTTATTTTTATAGATGTTTTTCTGCCTCCCATCTTGTCAACTAAACCTTTTACGCCTACCATCTGATTTATCTGCCTAAAGTCGCCCCTTGCACCTGAGAGAATCATAGTAGTAATAGAGTTGCACTTAGTCTTTAATTTATCTTCAATAATCTCTTTAATCTTATCATCAGAAAAACCCTTTTCAGAGCTATTCAGTTTAACGTCGTCTAAGTCAAATAAACTGAATGTCAGGCCAGAATATGTTGACCACTTTATTCCAAGTTCGGCAATCTTTTCAGAAAGCCTCAAAGTAGCGATTCTACTATTGTCTTTATCTAATTCTTCCATTTTTAAAAAATATCTATATACAATGTCTTTTAGACGATTCTTATCAATCTGACCATCAGATTCAGATTTGGAATAAATTTCTACATCATTTATTATATTCTCAAGTTCTTCTCTACCTTTATCATTACTTGTTGCAATAAATAAACCTGAGACAATATCTTGAGAAAGATTAAGATTCAGTCCCCCATTAGAAGAGAGTATAATTTGTTCTGAAGCCATCATGTTTTTAGGTACATCTTTTTCCTCTCTCTTATATTTATATAAAGCTATTGTATCACCATCAAAATCAGCATTAAAACCTCCACATACAAGAGGGTTAATAGCTATTATATTTCCTTTACTTTTAATGACTTTAAAGCCTTGTATATTATGTATATGAAGTGATGGTTGCCTATTAAGCAATACGACATCTCCTACTTTTAAATCAAGTTCTTCCATAATTTTTTTGGGGACCTTTACCTCATCTGCACAAATAAATGGGTCTGGAACAATTACTGCTCTACTGCTAAAGTTTATCCTCTTACCAAGTATTGCCTTCCTTATAATACCCCTTTTACCATTAATGCGATGTCTTATCTCTTTCTCTAATTCATCGACTAATGTGTTTATTCTTTCATGATATTCATCATTATTTTTTTCTATTCGTAAGTTTGTAAGAAATATTTTCTTATATAGTTTATTAATTTTAGCTTCTTGTTTTGGTCTACATCTTACAGGAATTACAGGTAGAATAGAAACATCTCTACCACATAATTTAACAGGGGCTTTTAACTGAATATAACACATTTCTTCTTTATATTCAGGCTGAAGTTCACTTAGATCTACTATTTTTTTTGCGCCATTACGTATCTCAAAAATTTTTTTCTCTTCAAAATGGTCTTTTAGCTTCTCCATTTTATTCTTCTTAGGAACATACATATATGTTCCCCAATGAATCATATCACTTTCATCAGCCCATCTTATTCTATATTTTTCTATATTTGAGACACCCTTCTTTTCGAACTCTTCGGGATGAATAATTTTACCTTGTGAGTTAAGAAATTCCAGTGATATACCAAGCCCTCTCAGATAATAAACAAGGACTTTTAGAGATTCGGATATTGAAGTTCCACCACTATCTAAAACGTGTGCATTTGATTGCCTTCCTAAAAAATCTTTCACTATATCCCATGCACCATGAGCAATAAGCGCCCATACCTCCATCTCTCCTATCCTCTGCCCTCCGCCTCTTTTTTTTCCTGAAAGTGGCATCTCAGTGACAAAAGATATAGGACCTCTCTCACCTCTAATAGAAAGTTTGTCTGATGCAAGATGATTGAGTTTAACGATGTATTGATATCCAACAACTACAGGTTCCAAGGTATCTTTCTCATTAACTTTAAGAGTTATTTTGCCTTTACTGTTAAGACCACTTTCTTCTAACCATTTTGAAAGTTCATCTAATTTGATTTTGTTAAATGGTCTCCCTGATTTGCTTGCTTTCTCTCTTATATTTTTATCAGGATGTTCTTTTGCAACCCATCCAAGATGGGTTTCGAAGATTTGCCCAATGTTCATCCTCGAAATTACACTATGTGGATTAAGTATAATATCAATATATTTTCTTTCTTTTCTACCATTCTTATTAATCTCAAAATATGGCATTGTATTTGTTGGAAGTATCTTAGCAACAACTCCTTTGTTACCATGGCGGCCCATGAGCTTATCTCCCACTTCAAGGGGTTTTTCCTTCTTTATCCATAACCTTATACAATTACTTTCCATATCCAAAAACGACCTTCTGACAGTACCTCCAATCATATTTTCCTTAGCTTGTATTTCCTCTTTATCATTTCTATGCTTAATTATTGCTACAGGAGTTCCTTTTTGTAGATTGAGACCTTCAGGTGCAAGCCACTCCACTGTATCACCATCTTTGAGTTTTATATTATGTTCCTCGATATGAATTGATACAAGCTTTTCTGCTACCCTTTGACTTACAACTATACCATCATCCATATTAAAGCCAAAGTAAGGCATATACGCTACAAGGAAGTTTGCTCCTAATGCAAGATGCCCATCTTTTATACCTGCCCCCTCTGCGATTATCTGACCTTCCTTTACACTTTCTCTTTCTTTAACAATAGGTTTCTGATAAAAAGCTACCTTAGAAGAAAAACTTGGCACGTCATGTATTAGATCATATACTTTTTCTTCCCCAGAATTATTTCTAATAATTATCTTGTCATCAGTGACCTCAATAACCTCTCCATCTATTTCTGTCTTAATTATGCGACCAGAAAGTTCTGCTACCTCTTTTTCATAACCAGTTAATATAATTGGTATCTCTGGGTCCTTTAGAGGGACAGCCTGCTTTAAATTTTTAGCTCCCATTAATGCTCTTGCTGGGTCATTGTGCTGAATAAACGGAACCTGAAGAGCTGCATATCCAAATAATTGGTCTATGTAGGCATCTTTATACCTTATTTGAGTCGAATCTACTTCGATACCATCTTCACCCCCACGTATTAAAACTTTGCCATTAAGTTTAGCTTGCTTGTCAGCTATAAGTAAGTTATTATCAGGAAGGACTTCTTTTATTTCATTACTACTTTTTAAATTAATAACTGGTGTAACTATCTTCCCTGAAACTGGTTCTATCTTTGCCTTATGGGCGAGATGTAATCTAAGCCCAATCTTGTCAGATTCTGGGGTTTCAACAACACACAATCTTCCATAATGAGATGGGTGTATATCTCTTCCCTTTTTGCTATACTTACTTCCTGGGAATGATATCTTTCTTATATTAGAAACTTCTGACAGTGGATTTGTTGAGTCAAGGAATGGATATCTACTTATTCCTGATTGGCTATTAAATATGCTTCTTATAAGTGCTCCAGCCCCTCCTGTAAATAACGACGGGTCTTCAAGAAAGTTTTCAATGTTCTTCTTCATATCTCTTTTGATTCTCTGCTTTTTTACGAATTTCATACGATCTACATTTTTTATATTATTTAATTTTTTTTTGAAGCTTTCAGAAACTTCAACTGATCCAAGATTTTCAAAAAGCTTATCTACATCACCTTTAAAACGTTCATCAAGGACATTTAAGAAATTATCTATATCCTTACCCTTTTTTATGCTCTTAATTAGCCAACCAAAATATCTTTTAAAGTCTTTTATTATGTCAGTCTGTTCTACTCTATATAAGCATAAATCCCTTGTTTCCATAGCTTCTGATTGATGTTTTTTGTCTGTGGTTAATATTGTAAGTACAATTCTTTCTCTGCCATGTATAACAAAAGTGCCTCTGGGCGTAAGAAATGGAATATATGAGAGAAGGATTGGACTTTCGGTGTCTTTGTTTTTTACTTTAAGAAATAATCTCCCAGCATAATTGTCACACTCTGACGACAAGGCCCTTTGCCAAGAAATCTTTGGTTCTTCAAGAATTAGACCATCATATTCGTATTTATGTTCTTTTAATGAAATAGTCTTTTTAAGTAAGACGTTTAAATCTTCATCTAGTTCTTTTAAAAATTTATTCAGTTGATCAATAAAATCTGCCGTACTTAATACCATTTTTAGTCACTTTTATTGATAAACCATTTTTTATAATTTATTATATCTTATCTTCTATATTTTACAAGTTTCTTAAACATTACTCCTCTTGTAGTAGCCAAAAATCCTCACCGTGATAATCTTTTGGTGGATTTCCATTTATGAATTTACAATTGCCGTTAATTGCTATCCATTCCATCCATACAAAATGTTCATGGTCTATACCCGAAGAGTTCAAAGGATTTAGACGTAAATACTCTCTTGGCGATTTAACTCTTGAGCATCGGGTGAAATTATCTTTACCTATTTGAAAAGTTGTTTCTAATATTCTATAAAATACTTTTTCATATTGCCTTGCAACTACCGGAGAGTATTCAAATATTGAGTTTAAAGAGGGATCACCCAAAAAGAGGTTTGGTCTTTTTGCTATGTCAAAAGCATGCGGCAATTCAGCGTGCTTACCCAGCTTCCCTTTTGAGAATCCACCAATAGACAGTGCAGTTGTGATATGCTTAATGACCTTTGTTGAATTACTTAACCTTGTTTGATAACCTACAAGCGTAATTCCTGTTACTAAGTCTCTTATCAAAAAATCTGCAGAAAAACGCGTTAATCTCCATCCTTCAGGGACATAATTATTAAGTATTTTCTTTATTCTTCCTAACTCATTTTCTGGATTGGAATTTGGATTTCTTTCTTCTATCCTTTCAATAACATGTTTTTCATCTTTAAATATCCATATATCCATTATCTATTTCTCCCATCTTAATTATAGGAAACAATTGTTCCATATTAAATTAGGAATTCTATTGATGACACAGCGACCTTGACGGCATTTATCTCTCCTAAGGCAAGAGACTCTTTTGTTATCTTCTCTCTACTCGTCCTGTTTACCACAACCCCCGAAATGCATCCTCCTTTAAGACCCATTGCACTCGTAAGGGTCAAAACCGTAGATGATTCCATTTCATAATTTAGCACATGTAATTTCTGCAATTCCTTCATTGAACCTTGAAACCTTTTAGGTACGTATTTAGTAAAAGAATCATACCTTTCATGACCAGGATAAAATGTATCTGAAGAAGCTGTTATGCCGACATAATATTTTACTCTGACCTTTTCTGCTCCCTCAATAAGAGCATTTGTGATTTCATGATTGGCAACTGCTGGGTATTCAATAGGTGCATAATGAGTAGATGCCCCATCAAGCCTTACTGAACCGGTTGTAATAATTACATCCCCTACTTTAATATCTTTCTGTATCGCTCCTGTCGTTCCTACCCTTATAAATAGCCTCACCCCGAGCATAGCCAACTCTTCAATTGCAATTGATGTTGAGGGGCCACCGATTCCTGTGGAGGTTATCAGGATTGGCTTTTTATTGACATGGCATAAAAAGGTTCTATATTCTCGCTTCCACGCAAGTTCTTTAATTTCTCTACCATATTGTTTTTTTATCTCTTGAGCTATTTCTGGAACTCTGAATGGATCCCCAGGAAGCAATACAATTTTTGATCCTTTAATACTGCTCTTACAAAGATTTAAATGATAAACACATATCTCTTCCATATTCATCCCCTTAATCTTTATTATTTTCTCAAAAAGGATTATGGTCAAAAATAACTACGTCTCCTGTAACAGGAGAATTATATATTAACTTCTTTGCCTTTCCATGAAGTGCAAGTGCCACCTTCAGGTAAAGCCATATAGGGCCTTTGCCCGTCAGGACAATCTCATTTCCTTCACCTGCTAAATTCACTGCCTTATTTATATATTCAGGTAGCGTATTGAGCTTCGCTTCTCTTGTGATATCTTTATAAAGCATTTCCATATCAATTGTTATTCTTTCTGGCACTTTATTTACCTCCCTCTATAAGGTCTGCCACTCTATATTCGATTCGTTCTTCCAGATTTAAAGACTTGGCAGAATGTAATACTGTCCATTCTTCATATTCTCCAGAACGATTATTGTGGTAAAGTTTTACAGTCACCAAATTATCACAAATTGCCCCTATAATAGTTCCCATTGTAACAGGCCCTTTTATAAATAAATGTAGCTCCGTTACCCCTTCTGACTGAAAATCTGTTTTTATTTTAGAGAGATTGTCTATATGTTTCTGCACATTTTGTGATGTAATTTCAGTCATTACAGCATATTCTGTTACCATAATGGGATATTTGTATCTCTCTTTCAAGTAATTATCTACTGCCTTCTTAATACTCCTTAATACTCCCTCCAAAACATACTGCAAAGGCTTTTGGGTTTTTAGTTGAACCATTAATAATACTCAGGGACTTTTTCAATTTTCCATACCTTCATAAAAATCTAATAAAATAATAAAAAGCAGATCCGATCGAGAAAATAACAACATAAAAAAGTAGAATAGATACCCTATCAATATAAAACAAGGTTTTCGAATCAGGGGATGTAAACCAATCAAAACTCATAGAAGAATATTTTTTACAGAATTATATCATAAAGTAGTCTTCGTCTCTATAGATGATACTATTGCCTATAAGTTCCATATTATTTTCATCTTTTTCGCACAGATGATAATATCTGACACTATCTTCTCCTAAGTCTAATAGTTTTTCTATTCTTGCTTTTAACTCATTTATTTGATCCTTTTCGAGAAAACATTCGAAAACACTTTTCTGTACTCTTTGACCATAGTTTTTTAGCTCCGAGGCTATTTCTTTTCTCCTTCTGTCATCAGTAACATCATAGGTTATCACCAGAAACATTGTACTTGCAACCTAAACTATAAAATATTGATCATCATCCAGTATTTTGTTGTATCCACTGTATTCTATCTTTTTTCTGCATGAATCGCATAACATGTAAAATCTTACGCTATCAGAACTATCAATGATTCCTTGAAGTTTATCTTTCATAGTTTTATATTGCGAATCGGTCAAAAGACATTCAAATACACTATATTGGACTCTTTCCCCAAAGCCTTCCATAATTTTCTGTACTCTTCTTCGTATCACATCATCCTTTATGTCATAACTAACCATGATAAACATATTACTTAATCATCATAGGCTCATATTTATCGCTTTTACCTTCAATTACCCTGCGCAAGGCCTGTACCTGAAGGTCTATACATCGCCTGTAATCAACCTGATAACCAGTCCCTCCATGAGATATGGAGCTGTTCATTTTGCCTTCGAACGCCTTAATAAATACTTTCCTTGCTCCATCCTTTAACAGACAAGGTGAATCTTCATTTTCAAGTATTAAAAAATCATCTTTTTTCAGACTTCTCCTTGTAATAAGATTTAACACTACAGAGTCCACAATTGGTGCTCTGAATTCTTCCATGAGGTCTGAAACAAGAGAAGGATGTCCCTGCCTAATACCATGCAAAAATCCCACATATGGATGAAGTCCATGCATTCTTATCAATGCATAAATGTTATAGAACATTAGAGTATAACCATAGCTCAATAAGCTATTAATAGGGTCAGGAGGAGGTTGCTTCTGTCTTTTTTCAAAACCCCATTGGTCACCTATCAGGTTCCTGAAGCCAGAAAAATACCTTGCTGAAGCAGCTCCCTCAATTCCAATTAGCTCATCATGGCTCTTTACAGATAAAAGCTTGTCTAATAAATTGTTCATACTTTTAATCTCTGTATTTATAGATATAAAAGGTCTTTTTCTGGAATATCTTTGAAGCAATACCTTTGAATTGTTTATTTTAGCTTTTATTATTGCCTTTCCAATTTCAAGTGAGAATCTTTTATCATCAGCTTTTTCAAACTGCTTTTTATGTAGCTCAACGTTTATTCTTTTGAAAGACTCCACAGTGCCAAAGTATTTTCCTCTGCTTGAAAGAAGAATAATCGGGATATTTTCTTCAAGACAGAATTTCATAGCCTGAGTGGAAACCTGAATATTACCAAATATGAGAATCTGATCAACTTTTATAGCAGGAACCTCTTTTATGACTTTTTTATCCTTCAAAATTATCAATCTTTCATCCTCTTTTTTAAGAGTAGCTCCCTGCTCAAGAAGGTAGAGGGTTCTGAGAAAAGGGTCCCCATAGGCAGTAGGCTCTACTTCTTCATTTTTCTCAAATAGAAAATCCATATCAGACCTTTCAGATTCAATAAATGCCTTTTTAAAGGCATCAGCCATTACAGTCATAGGTGTAGAGGATAAAAGACTTTCTCTTTTTACAGATACTTCTTTCCCTTTTTGAACCACAATGGACTCTTTGGTAACACCATGAAGCTTCTTAGCAGAGTCTACACAGACATTTAGTAATTGCTCAATCTCACTTTCTTCATATATAGGACGATATACCATTGAACGCAAGAATCCTACCCCTAAGTATCTGAATCCATGGTCAAAATGGACTATTCTTGTCTTTTCCATATTCAATTGAAGTCTTAATTTTTTGAGGACTTCATCTGTAAGTTCAAGAGCATCTTCTGCTTCAGGTTTATCTTTACAAAGTATTACAAAATCATCAGCAAATCTGATATGTTTAAATCTCTCTTTAATCAAAGTCTCATCGAAAGAGTCAAGATATAAATTAGAAAGAAGAGGGGATATAGGCGACCCCTGAGGAACACCCTTTGTTAATTTGCTCCTCGCGCCTTTATAAACTATATCTACATTTAGCCATTTTTTGATCAAATCAACAACTCTGCCATCTTTTATATACTTCCTTACCTCTTCTATAAGAACTTCATGGTCTATTTCATCAAAGAATGATGATATATCAGCATCAACTACCCACATATATCCTTTATCTCTTAACTCGATGATTCTTTGTATAGCTTTTTGGACTGATCTTTCTTTTCTGTAAGCAAAACTACATTCTTCAAACTCTTTATCAAGAATAGGTGAAAGAACCATAGATGCTGAAGTTTGAACTACACGATCCTTAACAGTAGGTATTGAGAGCCATCTTATTTTTCCAATCTCTTTTGGAATACCAACTTTCAGTAGTGCATCTGGTCTATAAGTATTATTCAAAAGTTCTTTTCTAAGAGATATAATTCTTTCCCGAAGTCCAATAGAAAATTCCTCAATAGTGATGTTATCTACGCCGGGTGAACCTGCATTGTCCTCAACCTTGTCAAAAGCTAAAAGAAGATTATTATAAGAGCATATTTCTTCAAATAGTCCCATAATCTTTCCTCCCTTTAGGCTTATCTTCTACTTTCCTTAAAGCTAATGGTTGCCTCTTATTATCGGCTCTATCTCACTTCGGAAAGGATAACTCTACAAAAGAAGACGCCACAGTTTCAGTTGCCTCTTATTATCGGCTCTATCTCACTCACTATCTGGAAAATTCCGATTATCGGCATTGGTGGGTTTCAGTTGCCTCTTATTATCGGCTCTATCTCACTTCTTGGTATTGGCGTCTGGGGAGCGAACAGTAGCGGGCGTTTCAGTTGCCTCTTATTATCGGCTCTATCTCACTATTATCGTCGGACCCCACGGGATTACTCTGCATAGTTTCAGTTGCCTCTTATTATCGGCTCTATCTCACAAATTATGCAGGTGCATGGGAACCGAAAAAATTCAAAGTGTTTCAGTTGCCTCTTATTATCGGCTCTATCTCACAAGGCAAGCCATACGATGGTTATCCTCTTGCTTATGTTTCAGTTGCCTCTTATTATCGGCTCTATCTCACAAAAAACTAAAAATCACCAACCGCTGGAAACCAGAGTTTCAGTTGCCTCTTATTATCGGCTCTATCTCACAACAAGCCCCATCCCCGATACCGTTAAAATAGTTGGTTTCAGTTGCCTCTTATTATCGGCTCTATCTCACCTTTACCCTTTGGTTTTTTGGAGCGGTAACAAACGATGGGTTTCAGTTGCCTCTTATTATCGGCTCTATCTCACCGATATAAATCCCAAGCATTCCTTCACTATCAATAAGTTTCAGTTGCCTCTTATTATCGGCTCTATCTCACAATACACACCATCGAACAAGCAAAGCGGTTCCTATGTTTCAGTTGCCTCTTATTATCGGCTCTATCTCACATAAAAGAATTTTACGACAAAGAAAGCAGAAAAAGTTTCAGTTGCCTCTTATTATCGGCTCTATCTCACCGATTATCGGTGCGCGGATTATCGGAGGAGCAGAGTTTCAGTTGCCTCTTATTATCGGCTCTATCTCACAAAAAGAGAGGAATATGAGGAAGAAGAGGAAAAGTTTCAGTTGCCTCTTATTATCGGCTCTATCTCACCGAGGATCTGGCCGGATTTATCGCGGCTGGGTTCGGTTTCAGTTGCCTCTTATTATCGGCTCTATCTCACAAGAGGAACTTACACTGTGGGGTCTATCTAACCTGCGTTTCAGTTGCCTCTTATTATCGGCTCTATCTCACCTTCATCAAAGTCGCCGACTGTGAAATAGAATACGTTTCAGTTGCCTCTTATTATCGGCTCTATCTCACCAAGAGAACGGGTAATTCTCCAGACTTATTTGATGCAACGTTTCAGTTGCCTCTTATTATCGGCTCTATCTCACCCCTTACTTCTGTAAGTACAGTATAATAAGTCATTTGCAAGTGTTTCCCGCCTGAATAAACTTTGTAAATTAAATCAACATACAATAATGTCAAACAAAGCCACTAAAATTGTCAAAGAGCAAGTATTTGCAAACACCGCCTGAGATATAATTATAAATACTCTAAATTTTTCTTTAATGTCAATCCGCTAATTAACTTATCTTTAACTATCACTTTAAGCCCTTATCTCTCAGACGGTAATTTTATTCTATGATTTTATATCTACCAAAACCACTTGTTGTATTCTGTCCTACGCCAATAAACTCTCCTAATTTCAAATAGGGATAAAATGGTTTTAAATCACCATCTAACTTAATTAGCCCTAATTGACCACCAATTTTTATAGACTTCTGCTGTCTTGAAGAAAATCTTTTAAAATCCTTCCATTCTGTAATTGTCTCAGCCTTAATTGATTCAGCTAATTTAATAAGAGCCTGCTTTCCACGCTCTATCATCTCTTTGTCAAATTCCATCCCATTACTATATAGATTATTGAGATTAATAATCCTCTTTATCAAAACCTTAAAAAGCGTTTTGAAGGATAAATTAGTGTAATAAATTCCCGCATCCTCTTCTCTTATCTTGACAGGGGTTAGAAACTCTATTAAAAAAGTACCTGACGATTTAGAATCTTTTTTAGAGATTTCCTTTAGATTTACAGTATTTTCTATCAATATATCCTTGATATAAAACCTTCCCCTCTTTCTTCCTATGCCTTTTTTGCCAATTTCTTCTACCGTCTTTACAAATTTATATGCATGCTTAATCGCATCACCTATAAGAACAATCTCAAGAAGTATCTCCTCTCCTAAATTATATATTCTTTTTCCATCAAGCTTGGGATGCATTACATAAGGATGAGGTATGTCCAATTCAAAATAGTTATAGTAAAAACAACTTTGAGTCTTATCACAATCCAAACAATCAGTAGCACTCCACCTATAAAAACATGCCAGACTCCTTAGCGCTTCCCCAAAACCACCCCGCCAAATGTCGCCTTTTTTCTCGTCAGGACCTAAGTAAATTCTTTCAAGTCCCTTAAGGATAAATTTAAGGTTTATTGTCTTAAGGTCTGATAATGATTCTAATATATAGGAATCTGGATTATTCAATACAACATTATCCATGATATCCGTAGAAAAATTTGCCATTGTTATTGCGGTTGTCATATTCTTCCTTCCACCAATATTTAAGATACATTTTATAATTATTTGCCAAATATTCCGCTATTCCTTCATATTCTGAACGGACATTTTCTTCTATAAGAATTTTATAAGTCTTGTCATTTTCAACAATTTCTGAAAGACAACGATTTTCAACTTTATCATTTTCAATAAGAACAATATCAAAAAAAATATTATCATTATTGAAATTATCTGAAGGTATAATAAGTACCTCTTTTACGCATTGATGTTTCAAGTAATGTTCCTCCTGCTTACGTTTCATATCAGCTCTGTCAATTAGTTCTGCTGCTGTAAGCCAGAGACGAGCAAGTGTTTTGTTGTTAACATTTCCATCATTTTTCAATATATCAAGGCACTTAATGCGAAAATCCATATAGTTATCAGAGAGCTTCATATTGGAGTCGTCAATATATTTACAGCCATTTTTAAGTTCATTACTTGTATTATCATCTAATATTTTGCACAAATCTTTATAGGCATTAAAAGCATCCTCAGCCCTCTTTTTTGTTGATTCATAATCTTTGTTAAGCAGTTCTTTAGTTATTTCTATAATCTCTTTGCTACCTAACCTTGTAATCTGAATATCACAACCATCTATAATCCTCATCAATGCAACCACCTTCATAATGTCTACATTTATAGATTTATATGCATCTTTTTTAGAAAATAATGGAGGAAATTGTTCTTTAGTGAATGGATTGATAAATTTTTCTTCATTTTCATTAAATGGCATTTTTCTTCTGTGATAACGACAAACAGTCATAACAGCATCATGTAAAGAACTACTATTAATTGTGTTAAATTTATTTTTTTCTGGCCAGCCGAGTGACTTTGCAAGATCAGGGTCTTCAAGCCGCATGGCAGATAGAAGGTGGTGATATTCCCTTATTTCACTTGGGAATAGTGGGACAATGCCATACTCTTTTATTTTCATGTAATCAATGCTATGTCCGCAATCATGAAGAAGTAAACCACCTAAAAGACAGAACCTTTCCTCTGCATTAAGAAATTTGTCATTCTTTTCAAAAATAGGCGTCAGGAACATCTCGGCAAACTCAAGGAGGTTATGATGATGGCGTTTTGCATGCTCAACCATCTCAGGGAGTTTATCACCTGTCCAGATATTATCACCAGTCCTATCTATTATATTGTTCAGTATAGTTCTGTATTCTTTGGCATTGTTATTCAGACTATCGGGAAGGAGTTTTTCAACTATCTCCTTTGTATATATTTCGAGAGGTTGTTCCTTAAGCTGTCTCTCGTATCTTTCTTTAAGTTGTTTGCCAAATGCATTGAGTTTGTTATCATCAATCAGATCGGTCATCTTCTTGTCAAGATTCTTTCTGAATGCCTTGACACTGTGTTCGCAGAGCATCTTTAATCTGGTTGAGTTTCTGTGCCATAGGTTAAAGTCAACACCAACAGGATAAGAAGGTATCTCGATAATAATTGGTGATTCCTCAAAGAGATAGCATATGGTAACATTTTCTGATGGATAGAGCATCCCCTGAAGGGTGCTGTATGGGACAAGCCCTTTATAGCCCCCTGTTATGTTCAGATAAATCCTGTCATTATTATTAGAAGGCTCTATCATCAGGAGATGAATAACCTCAAATAGCTTTTTTATTCCTTCTTTCTTGAATCTTTCACCCTCATAAGGGTCAATTCCGTCCACACAGCATATTTCTTCTACTTTGTAGTAATTTTTCAGATAAACGTTATTATTTATATATTCTCTTATCACATTGGCGCAGAATATAGCGTGTGTTGTGTTAGAGGAAAGGAGATAGATTTCCTCGGGCTCTTGCGGAAAATTTGTTAATCCTTTTCTAATCCATAGATAACTAAGTTCCTGGGGGAGGCGATCAGAACCTTTATTACCTCTATGCTTGCGTAAATCAATTTCATGTTGAGGGTTAATACTAGTTAAAATTTTAATAATTTCAGTTTGTTCTTGTGTTGGGTATATGTTATTATCAAGTGTTCCTTTGGCTGAATTACATATTTTATTTAAACTTTCAATAGAAACTCTATTTCTATCGTTTAATGCTCTCTTCGAGAGATTGCCCTCATTAGTAAGAAGAGATGTCCCCACAGTCATTATATGAACAACTTTACCCATTCTGTCTCCCCCCTGATTCAATCTCTGACGGAGTCTTCAATGTTTCTTCCTCGTTTCTGTTCCTCTTTTTCCTCTGGTCCATAAAATATTCGTATCCCTTGTCTGCATATTCACGGTAATACTGTATAGGTGTATTGATGTCAACAAGGTTTAATTTAAGAATCCTGAGCAAATCAGCGATAAAGGTTAATCCATTAAATTTTGCATTTACAGTGCTATCAGCTACGCTATTGTCACAATCAAGTAGCCATCTCTTAAATGCCATCACATGGTTTTTTAGTTCATTAGATTCCAGTCCTTTTCTATCAATGTATTCAGGGTCAATGCTATCGGAGTCAAGTTCAAACCAGTTCTTCTCAGGCTCTTCAAGATACACACCCTCTATCTCAAACCTAACGCTCCCCATGCCTATACCTTTACCCATACCAATCTTATGAGCATGTTCTTTAGATGATTCAAGAGGGTTGTCTGATAGAGTAAGACACCATAGGAGCATCCCAAGTTCATAAGAGTCAAGAGATTCAAATTCTATAGTGCCTGAGAATTCAGCACCAGAAGGCAATATCCTGCAGGTGGAGTTCTGATTGGTATGTGGCCAAGTAGTAAGGTCTTTTTTAAATTCATTTGAAAATTTTTGATTTTCAAGGTGAATATACGACGTTTCTTCTGTACTGTTATTTATTGCCTCTGGATGATGAAGGTAAAACTTTCGCCCTCTTATCACACCCTCTTTTTGTGCCCATGGATTATCGGGACCAAGGGTATAATATCCAGCCCCTTTACTTCCGTCCTTTGCCTTAAGATAAAATGGATAATACTTAGGGTTTGGACTGCCGAGAATTTTTAAAGGTACAAGAATAGTATTATCAATTGTTTTGTCAGACCATGCCGTAGTGAATCTCACACGACCTGCTATACCTTGCTCATTTGATAATTCATTCTCAGGTACCCATCCAAAAAGACGGGTCGCGGGGCATAGTTCTGAGGAAGATTGTGGATAAAGAATTGAAGGATTTGTCCCCTCTATCAATTCACAAAGACTTGAATTTTCAGCACTTTTAAACACTGCAACAGGGCCAAATTCAAGAATTTCCCCATTATGGTCTGTTTCATAAAATATAACTTGGTTATCAAAAGGTTCTTGGTTGTTAACATCAATATAATCTTTTAATACATCTTCTGCTATTTTAAGTGGACTATCAGAATAATCATAAACAACATATACATATCTGTCACTCTTTTTTATCCTACTATTTCGAACAACATCGTCCAAAAAGAATTTTTGTAACAATAATCTTCCATTAATAAAACAAGTTCCTATACCAGACCATCTATGGTTAATACCATGTTGATCTATTACGGTTATCTCAACAACTCTGTTAGTGCCAATCCCTCTGTCGGGATCAAATGCCTCAATTTCAGGAAAATCAGCATATTTAAAGTTTACTAATATAAGTCTATCTGGCCAATCTTTTGGTACATTGAGAGCATTCCAAATATCATTATCCCAAGGACAGTAATAAAATGTATTACCTACAGCAATCATCCTTTTTTTTGGATTTCCAGGTCTTTGTTTAATATAACCATTACCTTGATTTAATCTCGGAATAGTTATAGTTTTAAAAGATTCACCTCTCATATTAAATTCAACAACAAGAGGCATCCCAGTATGTATTTTCCACAATTTGATCTGTATATTTTCGTTCTGGAATTTTGCTATATCATTGAAATCTATATTGGACTTCCCCAAAATATACTTTATAGCATCTTCTAAGGCTTTGCGTGGAAGTTTAGCGATTTTAGCAGGTATAATTTGCTTATCCATATAGATACCGATTTTTCTTCTAAAATCTTTATCTTTTCTATAAGCGTATTTCTTATCAATACAATCAAATACCCCAAAAGTACTATTCGTAGCAGCCTCTACTACACTACGCACCATGCCTTTTATTGATGTGGAAGGGATGCATAACTTTCCATCGACATTGAAGAAATTCATAACCTTATGAATCTTGTCAGTGTTGATTTTATCTAACTGATATATGGTTGTTCCTTCTGGGTCAGGAATGAATATGGGACTGAGGGTCTTTAATTTATAATGAATCCTTCCTGTAAGGCCATCGTATCTGTGAAGTGGTTTGAAACTATTTCTTTTTTGAATCTCGCCTACAGGGACAAAGTTATAGGGATACACAAAACCAGGATTGCCTGATTGACGGTCTTCTCTTGTACGCCACTGTTTATGGCCTTTTACCTGTTTTTTAGATTTATCCTTTCTCATCTAACACCCCTTTATCATCAGGCTTGATGTCGTTTTCTGAGGTGAGTCCGAGGAATCTCCAGACAACCACATCTCCTTTTTCATCTAAATACTCCCTTATTTTGAGAATCGGATAACCTCTGTTTCCCACTTCTAAAGGATAATCAATCTTTGAAAATCCAGAGACCCTTTCATCTCTATATCCAGAAATACTATCATCATGAGTGCCCCAGAGGATAAAGTTCCTGTCTCTGAATTCAAATTCCTCTGTAGAGTTCTCTAAGCCCAAACCATTAGAAAGGGTTACATTGCTATCCTCTGATACAATAAGAAACTGAAATCTATCATGCTCTGTTTTTCTGAAGAATATCTGACCGTTTTCCCAGAAGATCCTTCCTATAAGACAATAATCCTTGATCTGATTTATTTTGAGTTCCTCTATAAGCTTTTCATTGCATGCCAGTTTAAACCTGTGCATATACTCAATAAGTCCACAGGCTTTACTGTCTGTTATGAACTTAATCACAGGCCCGTTCATTAGCCATCTCTCAAAGTTATCTCCAATGAGATAGCCTGACCATCTCTTAAGTTCAACCTTACTCATAAGCACCCTTCCTGATTTCAATCCAGTCGTTTATCTTCTTTTTGAACTCTTCAATTGAATCAACTACATATCTATAAAAATCAGATGATTTATTAATCCAGAAATTCTTTCCTTTTTCTACCTTAATCTCTCCTTCGATTATCTGACCCATGCTATTATTCTTATTAAGATAGCCTTTTAAACTACCTGCCTCTGATGTCAGAACTTTTATCATTATCGTTTCAGGAATGAGCCTTACTATGCCAAAACCTTTATTTCTTCCATGTCCTATGGCTATCCTTCCATTCATAAGGTCTTTTAAAATTAATGCTACAAGCCCGAAGTGCCACTTTTCAAAGTCTAAAAGGCAGATATAAAACTGCATATCTCCCTTTTCATCAGGTGGTTTAGTGGGGAAAAATGGTCTTATGTTAAATTTCTTTCCTTCCGAAGCACCACCTGTGAATCGGTTAATCGCAACATGGTCCATGAGTTTAAGGCCCTGCTCAAAAGCCATTGGATTTATTGGATAAGCATTTGATACGCATATCCTTCCACCCATTGAAGGAAACCCAAAAATGGAACTAACAAGGCATGCTCTTTTGATTATCTCCTCTGCTTTTTCTTCCTTCAGTGCTTTCGCACATTCTTTCATCTGCTCAACCGTCCATGCAGCCTCAAGGCATAATTCATCGGCCTTTGTTGTGGAGATACCACTTTTTGAAATATTGCTATAAACAATGGTTCTTATCATTCTCTCTGTATGGCTTCTGAGAACTCCTCTTATTGAAGAACCGGGCAGATAGGGCACTGAACGCTCTCTGCAAAAGGCTGAATCAACAGTTACAGACTCTTCTTTAATTTTACACGCCTTTAATTTCTCTCCTATCTCTTCCTCTAAAAGAGCTCCTTCTAATGATACACTTTCCAGTGATAGTCCTGTCTTAACAAGAATGGGCTCTATGGGTCTCAAAATCCCTTCTATGAGAATCACTTCAGGCGAGAACTGTCCATCCTGAGAAGACACTTTTGATGTAATAGAGACTCTTCCTCTTTTTAGTTTTAGTTCAGATATATCCTCAGCAGGCAGTGCCATAATGGCATCCTCAAAGGTATTGGTGGTAAAAGTCAGAATGTGGTCGGGTTCAGTCATGTCCATCATCTTACAGCATAGACCCTCAAGCTTGAACCTACCATGTCCTGTGCCACTCCTGCCACCAACCCATGCCCAGCCCCTCTCCATGAGTTCAAGGATATCAAGGAGGAAGCTAAGTGCCTTCCTGTTCTTATCATCAGCCCTAAGTTTTTCCCTGAATTCACACATAAAAGTGAACCTGCTCCTGGATGGCAGAATCTCGGTATGAAAGAGATGGCCTTCCTGTGCAGAACCCCTTGACCTATTTACTGTATTGTGATCCTCTATCATTGGTTCCTCTGATGAGACCAGATGAGAATCGAGAACTAGCAGGCATGACTCTATAGCATCTTTATCACCTGCACCAAAAAGCAATCTTCTTTCATTATCTATACCAGCGTCACTATATCCATTGAGTTTAAGAATTCGTTCAAAAAGGGATGACATGATGCCTGCTATGGATGTTCCAGGGATTATGGGTTTACCATGTTCATCCCTGAGAATGGGATTGTCTATGAACTCCTCTTTATCTTCACTTCCAATGTGAAGTGGCTCAGTGAGAATAATCGTTCCCTGAAAGTAGTATCTCTTCATCTTAATCCCTTCAGTTTTACATAAAGGGCTGTTCTTAGGGCCCTTACTTTCAATATTGTTTCTTCATCAGGTGAAAGAAAAACATCAGAATAACCATACCAATTCTGGAGTTTATTCTTTGTTTCCATCACACATACAGTGCCTGAGTTTTTAATCCAATCCCTGACCTTCTGTATAAATTCTCCAACCAATCTGTCTTTCCAGACAGACCTTTCACGCTTCTGCTCATGTTCAAGAAAATGGAGCCATTTTTCTATATCGTCTGTCCTTTCAACAAGTTCAAGGAATCTCAGGGCTTGTCTTTTGTTTGATGTTGCAATTCCTCGAAGAAAATTGCTGAACTTTGCTCCTTGATTATCAAAGATGTCATTAAATACCTTATCAACAGGATATTCTGATACTACCTCGCTGCAGAACCACTCTATTACCCTCTGAGATATGTATCTTTTAAGTTTTATTGAAATTTGCCTGTTCTCCATGCCTGTTCCTTATGAAATGGGTCGTTTATCCTTATCTCTCCAAATCCCTCAGTCCTTCTCAAGCCAATGCCTCTTAACTGGATGGCTTGAAGTGCTTTTTTAACATCATTTACTGAAACCCCATCTTTTAACTGCGCATTGAATAAAAAGGCACTCCCCTTCTGTATACCAATCTCAATCTCCGCAGGTCTTCTATAAACACCATGCCAGCCATGGACAGGAATAGTGGAGGAAAACCAATTTTCAAGGTTAACACTTTGGATGACATTGCTAAGTTCTTTTTCCACAATCTCAGCAGGTATGTAACTCAGATATCTGAAGAAACCTCCATCCTCGGTGAGTATGGTATCTGAATAACAGGTGATGGTAAAGGTGATGGTTCTATCAGAGGGCTGATCCATTGATATTTCATTGTAGTAATCGGAGTATTCACTTATCTCAAGCCTGATCCTTCCTGGCTTTCTGCCTATGTAGAGATCGGGATAGGCTTTTATCCTTTTAATAAGTCCATCAATGAGACCTCGGGCATTGGATGGCAATCCATCTAATATCTTCAGATACCCTACAAACCTATTTCCCCTTGATATACTTACTCTTGTAAAGAGTTGCCCCTCCTTTGTAGTCCCTCTCTTGTTGTCTCTTTCATGATGGATTGAATATGTAAATGTTGGTTCTATTGTCTTATAATTACTTGAATAAAAACAGGGGTGAATAATCCATTCTTCTGTATCCACATCCCGAGGCACACCATCAATCAGCCAATCACAGACACCACCACCCCAGCCATTCTCAGATGAGAGGCACCCGTCATTTTTAAAGCCTTTTTTTGACTTCATGGTCCTTGCAGAAAGGGGAGTAGGGTATGTCCTTACATAAGCATCTGTGACCGCAGAGGGATAAAGATTGTTAAATATAACACTGCCTGAATAAAAGACTTCTATGAACTCTTTTGAAGGTTCTTCTCCTGGTTTAATGCCTGTAAGGTCAGCCAGTGCACCCCATACGATACGGCCTGGGATGTAGTCAAGCGTCTCGTATTGATTTGATGCTGACTGTGATTTAACTATGCAGATATCGTCAAGAACCTCTGCATGGATACCGTAAATCATCGTCCCCTCAGATGTGAATTTATGTATTGGTGGATAATATCCTGCCACCTGCTTCCATCAGGTACTATCTCAAGAGGGATAAACCTACACCTTCCAAGCCCCCTGTTTTTACTGAGACCCATCTCTGTTATCAATCTCATACCTGTCATTATCAGGGCAAGGTCTGATTCTCTTAAATGATTATCAATGCCCTGATGTAAAGGTTCCTCTAACACCGCGCCCTCAAAGAAATAAAAGGCATTTCCCGCCCCTACGGAAAACAGGGCATCCTCTCTTGCCCGCCTGAGCTGACGATCTATCTGATTTCGTGTTCGTTTGTAAAGTGATGCCCCTTGGAGGTCTTCATTTATCCTTTTTATAATTTCTCTATTAGTTTCAGGGACATAAGCCCCTGAGAAGAAGAATCCCCTCATGATTTCACCACCAGGCGCACCAAATACACGGCACAGTGGGCAGTCATAAGATGGTAGTGGGGACTTATTATTTTTAAGTTTATGGAGACTGCACAGGGTGTATCTGGTGTCATTTATTGTGCAAAACTCCTGAAGAGATGCCTTGATTCTACCCCTGATGGTTGACGGAGGTATGTAGGGAAGACCATCAGGGTCAAGAACTGTGGCAATGTCATACTTGCCAGTCTCTGATACAGCAGAGGAGATCACAAAAGGAGATTCAAACTCCAGTCTGTATCTTATTCTGAAAATATTATTCACCACCCCTCCTTCTGACCTTAATAAGGGTTATCAAATCTATGATATCTACTACAGGGGTTGAATTGAGACCAAGAGGGTTATTCCTCCACAAAGGAACATCCTCTCCTTCTAAATTGAATCTATTTATGGCCTCTTTTTCAAAAACTTTCTGCTGGTCTTCTTCCAATCTCTCCCACCAGATCTTATAGAGTCTTCTTCTTGATGGAGAGCTTAAGATACTCACAAGCTTCTTTAATTTATTCATAGGAAACTCTTTTTCAAGCAGGTTTTCTACAGCCTTTTCTAAAGAAGACACTTCATCTAATGTGTATGGTCCACCAGAAAGTAATCGTAAATCTACCTTGGCCAATATCTCATTCAATCCTCCAATGGCGTTGTTCTTGACAAGACAGAAGTCAATATAGGACTTAGGGATATTGTTTAATCTATTAAGCCTGCCTGCTGACTTTGCCCTCTGCTCAAGTTCCTTGCCAAGACGGTTAAAGGAAAAAAATGGATACTTGTGAGGAGCAATAACTACTCCTGCTGACATAGTAAGCCCCTGTATATCATTTTGCAGGCCGGTTTTTTTTAAAAGTTCCTGAGAGTGTTTTTCAAAAGACCTAAGTATCTCAGAGGTAACATCAAGGGCGAAACAGCCCTGCACAGCAAGGGCAAGATCGTCGCCCCCAATGTATAGGACCCTCACAGGCAATGCCTTATTAGATGGGAATTGTCTTCTATTATTAATGGCTTTTCCAATGACCATGAACAGGGCATCGAATACCGAACATTTTATTGCATCTCTTAATCCGTTAGAGAACTTACTGTATGTTGATTCATCCTTTGCAATCTTTTCAGTAAGACTTCCAAGCCCATTCACATCAGCATAGATTACCCCGAGTAGTCTTCTTTCAGATGTACCTGGTTCCTTCTCAAAGTCGCCACCTCTTTTAGACCAGCTTACAATTCCTCCAAGATCATCAGGTATGTCAAAGCATTTAAATTCCTTCTTCAACCAGACCTCAACCTCTGATTCTCTCTTCTTAAAATATGACTTTGCTGCTGACGAAAAACAGTATTTTTTCTCCCCATGAGGTGTGGAGATCACATATTCAGCAGGTGAGCTCCCAGATGCTTCACAAGGGACCGCAATAATCGTTGAGGGCAATACTATCTTCTTCTCAGGCCGGTCCTTTTTTCCACAAATTTCTTTAAAAAGAGGAGAAAGGATATCTTTATAAAAACTTCCTGAGTTGCTTATTGATTTGTTTATAGAAGTGACTTCAATGCCATATTTTTTGAAGATGGTTATAATCTCGTTATGTAAGGTCTCTGCATTGCCGTTATTAGTTTTTATCAGATTGACACCGCCGCCACTGCGTATAACCTCAGCTCCATAGTTTTCAGCAATTTCTGGAATCTTCTTTGTTTCAATCCAGTCAAGCAGCAGGGATGCTTTACATATCTCTCTCAAACGGCTGGATGCAAAAACATACTCCTGTATGCGGTTACAATCAATGAGGACATATTCTGACATGATTTCTTCTTATATATTATGATTAAAGGGAAATCAAACTAAGCGCTATTTAGAACAATTTTATGGTTTATATTTTATATCAAAATTAAGGGTAATGTCAAGGAAATTGTGTAAATTGGTAATGTCAAGGAAATTGTGTAAATTCTTTTAAGGGTTGTTTCTCCCATTGTTCGTTCAAACGATTTAATACAGCATATACAATCCTCTCGATACTCTGATCATGATTAAAACAACTCATGGGCCTTGTCCTTCTCCTC
>Ga0078972_1004237_pt1 | contig 40103 bp, 49 predicted proteins | sample YelNatPaOPGAMG01_FD_67568 | JGI IMG/M metagenome (GOLD analysis project Ga0078972, IMG submission 67568) | Hot spring thermophilic microbial communities from Obsidian Pool, Yellowstone National Park, USA - OP-RAMG-01 (SPADES assembly) (version 2) | ecosystem: Environmental > Aquatic > Thermal...
CCTCTCTTTCCCGGGCCCCCAGCCCGCCGCGGCCCCCTCGCTGCGAGGGAACCGCGGCCGGCCGGCGGCCGGCCTGGCCTTGCTACGGGCAGTAATTGGAGACGTACAGTGTGAGCGACCCGTGTTCGACGCGGAGGCAGGAGAGACCTGGCATCTCCGCTCCGGTCCGGAACAGCACCATCGCCTCAGCGCCCCAGCCCTTCACGGCGCGCACGCTCGCCAGTAGCGCGGCCGCGTCATACCAGGGGCCGAATTCGTCGGACAGATCTCCGTCCCCGGCCCAGTAATCGGGCCGGATAACCTCCGTTTTCTCGCCGAAGCCCTCGATGTGCAGCTCCTGCCCGTCTCGGAGGAACCGCACCGGCACCTGCCTGCGCGGTTCACCCTTGCACACCTGCGCGAGGGCGGCCGTTAGCTCGCGCAGTAGCACGCTTGCTGTCACGACCCGCCCCTCGAGGTCCAAGCGCCTCTCTTCCGCGACGACGTAATCCCACCGGGGGAATACGCCCCGCCCTCGCTGGGCGGACAGCAGGCCGTTCCCGGGACCCTCCATCTCGATGGCGAGCGTGTCGCCCACGCAGAGGCTCACCGGCCGGTTTTCCCTCGCCTGGCGCGGCAAGAATTCGGCGAAGAACCCCGCAACCCAGTCCGGAACGATGTACTCCATTCTCCTGGGCATCTCGCGGGAGAGGGGGACGCGGTAGGTGTGCATGCGCACACCATGCGCATCGACGCCGACCACGTCCAGGCCGTCTCCCTCGAAGCTAAACAAAGCCACCCGCGGAAAGGCGCGGGACAGGTTCCTCCCGTCCCGCACCGCGGCGTTCACCCACGCGAGGGCGCGCCGCAGCTCGACACCCTCTACCTCTACGGTCAATTGGTCCGTCTTCTCATCCTTCATCTGTTCCTCCCTTTCCTGGGCCACTGGCCCGCCGCGATCCCCTTCGGCGAGGGAACCGCGGCCGGCCGGCGGCCGGCCGCATCCTAGTTGTCGAGGACACGCCGCCGGTGCGGCTGGTACCAGTCCACCGACGCGTCCAGCCGGCCGCGGTAGTCGATCACTACCGTGTAGAAGTGGTCGCAGCGGGGGCACCGCAGCCGCGCCCACCGCCGCGCCCGCTCCACCGGCCTGCCCACGCTGCCGCAGTCGGGGCAGGCCAGCGACCCCAGCCGGCGCAGATCGCGGAGCTGCCACAGCCACCGCACCGGCCGCCGGCGGCCGTGGCGCTCCTCGAAAGCCTTCTGCTTCTCGGCGAGATCGCGCATGCGGGCCTTCTCCTCGGGCGTCCGCGGCCGCCACTTCGGCGGGCGCACCAGCAGCCGGGATATCATGCGCTTCGTCCGCCACTCAGTGATGCCTTTCATCCCTTCCTCTCCTTTCGGTTTTGCGGGCCACTGGCCCGCCGCGGCCCCCTCGCTGCGAGGGAACCGCGGCCGGCCGCCGGCCGGCCTCTGTGGCTGCTACAGTGATGTACTATCGAGTGATCCGTCCGGGCGCAGCCACATCACCGAATCGGGCCGCACAACATATCCCAGTAGGGGATCAGGGATGGCGCAGCATCCATCCTGCCGGGATATGATTGGCGCCCGCCCGTCGGCGCGCAGCAGTTCGGCGAGTGCGAGCGCCTCTCCCAAGTCGCGCGTCCGCCACCGGATTGCGGGCCGCTCATAGGCGCCCTGGAGGCCATCGGTGCCGGCCCGTACTGTGTAGGTGTCGCTCATCTCGATCCTCCCTTTCTCCGGGGTCTCGCCCCGGCCTTCCACTGGCAATATACCATAATTCGCAATGCGTGTCAAGGCCCCTTGCAGAATTTTTTTTGTTGCGACAGGGGCCGGGTGATTCACCCGGGCGGAAGGGCAGTGGGAGTGGGTGCGGAAGGGCAGTGGCAGTAGTAGTAGTAGCAGTGGCTGGAGGAGTGGCAGCAGGTGATCGCAGCAGGTGATCGCAGCAGGGGGGCGGTGGGCGGTGGCAGCAGGTGCGGTAGGAAGTAATTAGGTATTGGAATACCAATTTTCTCAGCCGGGCGAAAGCCGCCCTAACTTATCCCCCTTCCGAGGTGTGTCGGGGCGCTGGCCGAGGTCGGGGGTCTGATGGGCCCGCTCCCGGCCGGCAGCTTCCGGGGTGCGATCGCCGGGTAGCAGGTGCGATCGCTGGGGTTCGATGCCGGCTGGCCGCCGGCGTCGGGGTCTCGGATCGCCATCGGTGGGCGTCGATTCGCAGAACATGCATTCTGCGAATCGATCGCCTTCTGGCTGGCGGTCCCGGTTCCCCCTCGCTGAGGTCGGTGATCACTCGGGGCGCGCCGCATAGTAAGGAAGGGCGGCGCCGGGGCGCCGCGATCGCCGGCCGGGGCGGCGCCCCTGGCGGTCTGCGGCCGCGCGGGGCGCCCCGGCCCATCCCCCCCGCCCCCGGTCCCCTTTCTAGCATAGGCTTCCGCCATATTTCCCCCTCGCGCGGGCTTTTCGGTTGCTTGCTTGGTGGTGCGCTGCTGCGATTGGTGGTAACTGTCTAGGGTGCGGAGGCGTGCGATGGAAGAGGACCTGGTGGACGAGCTTGGCCGGGCGCAGACGCAGGAGCCGGCGCTGGATGGGGCGGGGCGGAGGCTGTGCTGGGCCTGCCAGCGCGGTTCGGTGAAGCGGGTGTGGCGTCTGGTGCGGGAGGATGGGCAGGAGGAGCCGGAGGCGCGTCCGTTCTGGCGCTGCGAGAGCTGCGGGTGGGAGGTGCCGGCGCGGTCTCGTCTGACGTTTCGGGTGGACCCGGTGGAGCTGCCGGACCTGGAGGATGGGGCGGGGCGGGTTGCCTTTCTGCGGAGCGTGGTGGAGCGGGCGATGGGGCTGGCGAACCTGCGAGTGGAGAAGGGGGAGGGGCCGAAGAGCCTGCCGTCGGCGCAGGCGAAGGCGCTGGAGGTGGCCCTGAAGGCGGTGGCGGCGATACGGGACGAGGTGAGCGGGAAGGGGGGCGGCTGGGACCTGGGCGGGCAGTTGAGGAAGCTGTCGGCGAAGGAGCTGGAGCGGATCGCGAAGGAGGCGGACAATCTCCTCGGTCGCTTTGAGAAGGGTGGCGGTAGCGGCTAGCCTGGCGCGGTTTGCGCTGGCGGCGAAGGACCCCTGGCGGGCGACGAGCCTGCGGCCGACCTGCGAGGTGCAGGAGCAGGCGGTGGCGGATGAGACCCGCGAGGTGCTGGTGTGCGGGGGGAAGGGGAGCGGCAAGACGCTGGCGGGGGCGCTGCGGGTGCTGCGGGTGGCGAGCCGGGACGCGGGGGTGCGGATTCTGACGGTGCGGAAGGCGTACCCGGACCTGACGGCGACGGTGGGGGAGGCGATCGCGTGGGTGCTGTGGCGGCTGGTGGATCCGGGCTATCCGGAGACGGGGGCGACGTTCCAGAGCCTGCGTCAGCTGCCGCCGGAGCTGGCGCAGTTCCGCCTGACGCCGTCCCCGCAGCTGCGGCTGGTTCCCTCGGAGGCGACGGTGTACTTCCGGCATCTTCAGGACCCGCAGGGGCTGGGAGGGGTGAACCGGGGGCTGGTGTGGGCGGACGAGGCGGCGGAGCTGACGGAGGGGGACTTCCGGGAGCTGCGGGCGAGGATCCGCCAGCCGGGGGTGACGCAGCAGATATTCCTGACGGCGAACCCGCCGCGGGTGATGGGCCACTGGCTGGAGGACGCCTTCGGCCGGCCGTCGGAGAGCCGGAAGCTGTACGAGGTGTCGATGCTGACGAACCCGCACCTGTCCCGGGAGTTCATCGAGTCGTTTCTGGAGCTGCCGGAGACGGACCGGCTGAACCTGGTGGAGGGGCGGCTGGGGTCGGTGTTCGGGGAGGGGAGCGCGGTGTTTCCGGAGTTCCGGCGCAGCCTGCACGCCTCCCAGGAGCCGCTGTCGCCGTGGCCGGGCCGGCCGATCGTGAGGGGCTGGGACATCGCGACGCTGGGCAAGCGGCTGGCGTGCGTGGCGATTTCGGTGGGGCCGGGGCCGAAGGTGCGGGTGCTGCGGGAGTGGGTGGAGCAGGCGCGGGGGATCGCGGAGTTCGGCTGGCAGGTGGTGTCGGACTGCTTCGCCGAGTGGGGGCGGGAGTGGGAGTTCGAGGATGCGATTGACCCGGCGGCGTTCGCCACCAGCTTCACGGATGAGCGGAGCGCGGTGGACGCCCTGATGGAGGCGGGGGTCGCGCCGGCGGCGGGGACCTCCAGCCGGACGGCGCGGCGGGAGATGATCGGGGCGCTGCTGACGAAGCTGGTGCACGGGGAGCCGGCGATGCAGTTTGACCCGTCCTGCCGGGCGCTGGTGTCGGGCCTGGCGGGCGGCTACACCCACGACGACATAAAGGGACCCTATTCGGACCCCATAGACGCCCTGGGGTACGCCCTGTCGCTGGCCATGGCGGCGCTGCCGGGCAAGTGGCGGCCGCGGGCGCACACCCTGGGGAGCTACACTTTCGGAGCCCCGAGGCGTCACGGCCGCGTGTTCACCCTGGTGGCCGCCGGCAGCTTCGGGCGCACGGGGAGGAGACGATGACGGCGCGGGATGACGAGGAGGGCCTCGGGCCGGGCGACGACGTGCCGGTGGGCATGACGGACCGGGACATCGTCAACTTCGTGGTCTCCCGGCAGGCGGACTGCGAGGCCATGGCGAGGCCGCTGTACGAGCAGTGGGACCTCAACTGGGGCCTGTACCACAACGACGTGGAGTTCACGGAGAAGCAGGATTGGCAGAGCCAGCAGGTCCTGTCGGAGGTCTTCCCCATCACCGAGCGGGCCTGCGGGCTGCTGAAGCGGGCCCTGATGGGGCCGGGCAACTGGTTCTCGCTGGAGATGGCCGACGAGAGCCTGGAGGCGGCGGTGCAGGACTGGTTCGAGCGCTACCTGGAGCTGGCCGGCTTCGCGCCGGCGTTCCGGGACTGCGTGAAGAACGCGATCCTGTCCTCGCTCATGGTCATGAAGATGTTCCAGGGCGGCCCGAACCATCCCCTGCGGGTGAGGGTCGTGAGCCCCTATGACTTCTGGCCGGACCCGACGGGGCTGGACCGGTTCGTGATCGAGCGGATGCTGGTGCGCCGGAGCGACCTGCAAGCGTGGGCCGCCGCCTCGGAGGGCACGGGCCGGCCGCCCTTGTACCGCAACCTCGAGGAGCTTGACCGGGCGAGTCTGCGCTACAGCGAGTCGGACACCCGCTGGACGCAGCGCACGCAGCTGGCGATGATGGGGGAGAGCCTGCGGCGGGGCGTGGTCGAGCTCCTGGAGTACTGGGGCGACCTGGAGGACGAGCGGGGCAACGTGGTGGCCCGCAACATCGTCTGCACGGTGGCGAACCGGGCGGTGCTGGTCCGCCCGCCCCAGGTGAACCCCTTCCGGCACGGCCAGCGCCCGTACGCCTACGCCTCGATCGTGGCGCTGCCGGACACCCCCTACGGCAAGAGCCTCATCGAGTCGGTGGCCCCGACGGTCCTCACGATGACCGAGATTCTGAACCTCGTGCTGGACAGCTACACGCTGGCGGCCCTGCCGATTGCGGAGGCGGACACCGGGCCCGGCGGCCTGGATCCCGCCCAGCTGGATGAGGGCCTGCGACCGGGGACGATCCTGGAGCGCCGGGTGGCGGGGCCGAACCCCGCCCTGCGCCCGGTGAAGGCCGGGGTGGTGGACATGGCGGCCGTGCCTATCCTCCAGTTCCTGGATCGCATCAAGCAGCGCAACACCTCGGTCACGGACCCCGTGCAGGGCATCATGGTCTCCAAGCGGGGGACCACGGCGACCGAGGTGGCCACCACCACGCAGTCGGCGCTGGGGCTCTTCGACAACTACGCCTCGGACATCGAGGCCCAGTTCCTGGAGCCGGCCCTGCGGCTGGCCCTGGCGACGCTGATGGAGGTCCCGGGCCTGCTTCCCGATGCCGAGATGCGCCGGAGGCTCAAGGACCGCCCGGACCTGTTGCAGGCGCTGGATGAGATGCTGCCGGAGGCGAAGGTGCAGATGCTGCGGTCCGGGGCGGACATCCGGGTGCACGGCATAAGCTCGATGGTGCAGAAGCTCCAGACCCTCCAGCGGCTTCAGCAGCTGCTGGCCATGGCGGCGGCGAATCCGGAGATCGCCATGCGGCTGCGGATACGGCAGACGCTGGAGCGCTTCCTCGATGCGATGGAGCTGGACTCGTCGGACCTGCTGGAGAGCGAGGAGGAGGTGCAGCTCCGCCAGCGGTACCTCGCGCAGCTGCAGATGGGGCAGATGGCGCAGGCGAGCGCGGGGCCGGTGGGTCCCGCCGGGCCGGCGGCAGGCGTTGGGCTTCGCAGGACGCCGGGGACGATTGTGACGGCCCCGCGGATCCCCACGCAGGCGCAGCCGGAGCTGGAGGGCGAGGCGCCGCCGGAGCCGGAGGAGCCCACGGGCGAGGGGTTCACCTCGTGGGAGTACTGAGATGCCCGGGTACGTGAGGCAGGTCTCGCGAGGACGCTGGCAGGTCGTGTGGGGCGGCAAGGTGACCGCACGGGGCACCAGCCGCCGGGCCGCGGAGGCGCAGCTTAGGCTCTTGCGCGCCCGCGAGCATGGCTGGCAAAGGCGGAAGAAGGCCGCAAAGTGAGTCACGATCCTTGGCGCGCCAGAAATGCCCCCAGAGACGCCAGGATTGCCGCAGGGCTCGATGCGGCGGCCTGGGCGGACGCTTACTGGTCTAACCTCCGTCAGGAAGTGGTAAAAAAGGTGCTGGTAGACCTCCGCGGTGCGGAGACCTACGAGGCGCTGCTCCAGGCGCGCGCCCTGTTGCTGGCGCTCGACGCGATCGATGCGGAGCTAGAGCGTCGCATCAGGGCTGGCGAGCGGGAGCGGGAGAAGCGAGGAGGCGTATGACACAGGACCCGGAACCGGAGAGCACGGCTCCCGAGGGAGGGGCGGACGCGCTCGAGCAGATGCGGAAGAAGCTCCAGGAGCTCGAGGAGCAGACCCGAGCCATGGAGCGGCAGTACCGCGAGCTCCAGACGCGTGCCGGACGCTTCGACGCAGGGCCGACCGGCTATGGGGCCGAACCCGAAGCGACGTGGCAGTGGGGAACGCCGTCGCCTGTGGGCGGGAGCGAGCCCGACCTAGTCGAGCTGTTGCAGACGAATCCGCAACAGGCTATTGCCGCGATCGGCAGCAAGCTCCTGCCTCTGCTGACCTCCACGCTCAGCGGCGCCCTCGAAGCGAGACTCCGGAACGAGCGGACGCTGCAGCAGTTCCTGTCCGAGCCGGACAAGCCGTGGCGTCGCAGCGACCGCTACGCGGCGATGCTCGAGGAGGAGGTGACGCGGCAGCTGGCGACGACGCCGAGCATGCCGATTCGCGCCGCCCTCGAGCGGGCCGAGCCTGCGGTGCTCGATCGCATGAGGGCGGAGCTGAGCGCCTTGTCCGGTCTTCTGGAGACCGGGCAGCCTCAGCAGGGCGTAGGGCCTCCGGTGGCGCAGGAGACCGCGCCACCGGCCACGCGGGGGACGGCGCCCAGGGCCCCGAGGGGGCCGGCGGCGCCGGGGGGCGCCCCGACGGTTCCGGCAGCCGCGCCCGGGGTGGGCGCAGCGGGGACGCCGAGGGGCGCGAGGGGTCAGACCGGACCCCCACCTCCGCCCAGCGACGAAGCCCTGGTGGAGGCGTACGTCAAGGAAATGGAGGGCCTGCGCGCTGGCAGCAGCTCCGAATGAACCGCTAGAGGAGCTGTGCCATGCCAATGCAGGTTTACGACGTTTCGGGGCTCGGGGGCTACTTGGCCGTCCCCGAGCTGACGAAGAAGGTTCGCTTTCGCGCGCTGGCCACGTTGAAGTTCGGCCAGTTCGTGCGGCCCGAGCCTGGAATCGGCCCGAAGCGGTCGGGGACCTTCTACTTTGACAAGGTGGCGTCGGACCTGTCGGTTACGCCCACCTACCTGTCTGACCGTCTGACCGAGGACCAGCCGATCCCCGAGGACACCATCAGCATCGCCCAGGGGAGCCTGATGGTGTACGAGTACGGCCGCGCCGTCTCGTATTCCGCCAAGCTCACTACCCTGGGCCAGATCGCGATCGAGCCGATCGTGGAGCAGGTCCTGAGGAACCGGCTGGCCAAGGTGCTGGACGCCATTCACGCCTACGCCTTCCGGCAGAGCGGCGTGTACTACATCCCCACCGGCCCGACCTCGGCGACGATCGGCACCAACGGGGTCCCCTCCGCAACGGCGACGTCCAACTGGAACGCGTATCACCACCGCAACCTGATTGACTACATGCGCGACACGCTGCGCGTTCCCCCGTACTTCAGCGACACCGACGAGTACGTGTGCGTCTGCACCGGAAAGTTCCTCCGCGGCCTGTACGATGACCCGGATTTCGAGCACGTTCAGGTCTACGCGGAGCCGCAGAATCGGCTGCGAGGCGAGGTGGGGCGGTACTACTTCACCCGCTTCGTCTGGACCAACCACGCCGGCGCCCTGAGCAACAGCGTGGGGCAGAACGGCGTCCTGGGCGAGGCGATCGTCTTCGGCGAGGACCCGGTGATTCACGGCGTCGTCGTCGCCCCGGAGATCCGCGCCAAGCAATCGGAGCGGGACTTCGGCCGCTCCATGGCGCTCGCCTGGTACGGGCTGGTGGGCTCGGGGCCGACCTGGGTCTACTCGACGGACGGCGAGGCCCGGTCGGTGCTGGTCACCAGCGCGTAACGCGTGAGGAGGGAGAAGACATGCCGTACCCTGATGTTGAGATTGTCGACGACGTTCCGACGGGCGGCGCGCAAACCGGGCTGACCACCACGGGCTACACGGACTATCGGCTGTCCCGCGACTGCTACGTGCTGGGGATTGTGGCCCGCGTCACGACCGGCATCGCCGGCTCGACGACGCTGCCCATTGTCGACGTGGCCGTGGCCGACAACGGCGGCGGCAACCTCACCAGCGTCGCCAGCATCTCGTTCGGGACCGAGGCCGCGGGCGCCCGGCGGGTCGCGATGGCCGCCACCCCCGTGTTCGTCGACGCGTCCGCGGGCCGCATAATCCGCCTGCGGGTCACGCAGGCGGCGACCGGCGGGAGCCCCACGGGCCAGGCGCAGCTGTACGCGCTCGTTCGCTGGGCCAACGAGGCCGACTTCGCGCCAGGGTACACCGAGTAGGCGCTGGGTTGGGCGGCACGGGACGCGGGGGCCGGCCCCGCCCAGGCCGGCCCCCGGGACAACAAGGAGGATAACAGATGGCGCTGTCTTTCTCGCTGGACGGGCCGCCGGTCCTGCTTGGGAAGCGCAAGCTTTCCACAGGGACCGTGACGTTCGATAACGCCTACGCGACCGGCGGCAAGTCGTTCACGCCCCAGAGCGTGGGTTTCGCCTCCCGGCTCGATGCGATCATGTTCGTCGGGGGCACGGGGGCGTATCACGTCTCCTGGGACAAGACCAACTCAAAGCTGCTCGTGCACGAGATCACGGCGACGATCACCGGCGGCCAGTCAGGGACGGTGGCGATCGGCATCGCCTCGGACGCCAGCGGCGCGGCGCTGAGCAAGACCACCGCCACCAACCGCGCCGGCATCACGGGCATCGCGCACACCGAGGTCCCCAACGGCACCGACCTGTCGGCCCTGACCGCCAGGTTCGTCGCGATCGGATGGTAGACGGCGATGGCGACCACTGCGGTGACGCTGACGGCGAGCGGGATCGTCTCCAGCAAGCCCTGCCGGCTCTACACTGCCCACATCAAGGCCGGGAGCTCGGCCGGTTCGGTCTCGCTCCGCAACGGCACGACGGGCAGCGACGACGTGCTTGACCAGGTGGGGGACAGCGGCGGAGGCGCCTGGCTCCAGTACACCTGGCACGGGCTCACGTTCAGCAAGGGGCTCTATGCGACGGTCACGAACACGGCCCAGGTGACGCTCGAGATCGAGCCCCTGGGCTAGCGCAAAGAAGAAAGGGGCAAGCCGCATGCGCAAGACTCGCTTTGACGAGCGCCGCAACTATCTCGCCTTCACCCGCGACGGCGAGATGATCCGCGTGCAGGACGGCAACTACTTCGCGCCAGATGGCCGCGTCCTGGCTCCGAAGGAGGTGCCGAAGTGGGTGCAGGAGCAGGTGGAGGCGATGGGAGGGCTCCCGTCCTTGCAGGACACCCGGCCGGTGCGCACCTACGCCTGCCCCGTGTGCGACTTCGAGGCGGCCAGCCGCGGCGAGCTGCTCGATCACCTGAGGGACGCGCACGAAGCCGATATCCCCAGGCCGGCCGGAAAGCCGCCCGAGCCCGTTCCGGTGGAGGAAGACCCGGACCTCGTGAGCGAGTACGACTCGGTCGGCGACGCCGAGGCGGAGGCGGCGGACGCGATCCGCGCAATGGTCGAGGAGAGAGTTGCCGCGCTGAAGGCAGCGAAGAAGAAGGCGTAAGCGCATGGCAACCTTCGGCGAGCTCAAGTCGAGGGTTATCGGGAACCTCGGCCGCGACCTGGCGGTGGTCAGGGAGAAGGTCGGCCAGTGGGTGAACGACGAGGCCCAGTCCGTGGGCAACATGGCCGACTGGTGGTTTCTCGAGACCTCCGTCTCGCTGACGACCGTGCAGGGCGTGGTGGAGTACTCCCTGCCCACTGGGCTGCGCACCTTCCGGGATGCCTGGATCGTTTCCGACGGAAGGTGGTGGCCCCTCGATCGCGCCAGCGAGTCAGGCCTGATGATTCTGAGCGGCAACTCCTCCAGCCAGGGCGCGCCCTCGATGTACGCGCTGCGGCCGGGAGACGCGAAGCTCCTCATCGGCCCTGCGCCCGATGGCGAGTACGAGGTGCTCGTGCGTTACTGGGCGGCGTTGCCGCTGTTGGTGAACGACGATGATACGAACGCGCTCACCGAGAGGTGGCCGCTGGTTGTGGAGGCTGGCGCGACGCTGCGCGGGGCGGCGACGCTTCAGGATTCGGAGGTCATGGCGGCCTTCCGGGCCGTCTATCAGGGCGCGCTGGAGGCGCTGTGGCGGGCCCACCGCGACGCGGTGCGGTCCGGCCCCCTGCAGCTTATCCCCTACCGCGGCGCCCGGAGGTCGGCGGTGCAGCTGAGCTAGGCTGAGTAGGAGCGACACCCATGGCGGGCCCGTACACGTGGAACGTCAACCTGCCCACCGGGGCCGAGGACCCCGGTTCGATCGACGACATAATCCGGGACCAGATCAAGGCCCCGCTGAACCAGCTCTTCACGGACCTGATGCCCAACTGGCCGCAGGACTGCGTGCTGGCGCAGGGGACGGCCCGCATCAAGACCGGCGTCGAGGCAAGCCTGCCGGCTTCGGCGCAGGACGGCGAGCTGTACTGGGCGACGGACACGCGCACGCTCTGGGTGCGCCAGTCCGGGAGCTGGTACCAGATCCAGGGCGGGCGCTACGTGGAGATACCGCTGGTCTCGGGCTTCTCGTGGTACGGACAGCTCGGCGGGGGAGACCAGTGGCAGGACCTGCCGGAGGAGTGGGCCACCGCGGATACCTACTCGGGCGTCGCTTACCTGGGCATGTACTACCCGGCGACGACGAGCTGCAGGCTGCGCGTTGTGCACCGGCGAGGCGCGTACCACACGACGGCGAAGTACCGCCTTTCCAAGCTCGTGCCTCCCGGCAGCTCGTGGGTCACGATCAGCGAATCGCTTGTGGAGTCAGGGAACACGGCCGTCGAGATGCTGCGCAGCGAGCTGTTTACGCTCGACGAGTTCTGCTACCTTCGCCTCCAGGGCGCAGCCCTGAGGACCGAGGTCTTCCCCACGCACGCGGTCTCCGTGTACTCCGCGACGCTCGAGGTCCGGTGGTGAGCCATGCCTACCACCGTGCTGGGGCCCTTCAGCGGAGGTGAGCGGGCGGAGCTCGGCACCCCGGCCCTGGTGCCGCAGGACTCGCTCTGGCGCGCCAGAAACGTTGAGTTCTACCGCGGCGCGCTTCAGAAGCGGCCGGGGCGGTTCTCGCCGTTCAAGGGTGGAATCGACGGCGCGCCGCTTCTGCTCTACGAGTACCGCAAGGCGAGCGGCGACTCGTGGCTCGTCGCGGTCACCGAGGACCAGTACGGGCACGCGAAGGTCTACACGGCCGACGCGCAGAGCCATGCCTGGACGGACCGCAGTCCGCAGAGCAGCAGCAGCGTGCTCTGCCGGCCCTCCGCGGTCACCTGGGAGAACCAGGTGTGGGTGACCTGGGGCGGCTCCGAGGGCATCTTCGCCTGGGACGGCGCCGCGGAACGCTTCACCGCGCAGTCCGGCAGCCCGCAGTGCCGCTATCTCGGCGTGCTCGCGAACCACCTTGTGGCGGCCTACATCATCGACGCGGGGAACGCGCTCCCGCAGACAGTCAAGTGGTCATCGGAGCCGGGCCTCATCGGCCCGGGCGAGGACCTGTGGCTCGACGGCGATTCGGGCGAGAACATCCTCGTTGACCCGCCCGGGCACATCACGGACTTGTGGCGGCTGGGCGACTACCTGTACGTCGCGCGCCAGCACTCGATCACCCGCATGAGCTTCGTGGGGCCGCCCTACGTCTTCGCCTTCCAGGCGATCGACGCGCCGGGGTGCGTCGGCCCGCACAGCCTGGGCGACGTGTGGACGGAGGAGCAGCCCACCGCCTTCTACCTGGGCGAGGACAACGTCTACGCCTTCAACGGCATCGTCGCGCGCCCTGCGCCCGATGCGGTGCGGCGCGTCGTCACCGGGACGGTGAACCGCCAGCGGTTGGACTGGGTCTGCGGGATGAGCTGGCCGGCGCGGCAGCAGTACTGGCTGAGCTTCGCCTCCACGCAGTCTGCGGATAACGATCTGATGCTGGTGGTCGACTACGGCAACGGCGCGATGTACCTGTGGGAGCTGCCCGCGACTGTGCTGGGGCGCTGGCAGGCCATCGGCGTGAGAACGATCGACGACCTGACGGCGCTTCTGGCGGCGATCAGCCCCGACTACAACGAGATCGACGAGCTGCCCCACCTTGCACCTACGATCGACGGCCTGTCCGGCGTCGTGGCGGCGGAGCCGGTCGTTCCGCTCATCGGCACCAGCGACGGAACCGTGTGGCAGCTGAGCCCGGAGACGACCATCGACGGCACCGTGGAGGTGGGCGACCAGCAGGTTCCGGTGCCGATACGGGCCAGCGTGGAGACCGGGCTGGTGGCCTTCGATCCCCTGCGCGCGCAGCAGATCAGGCGCGTGGGCATCCTCGCGGAGCGCCCGACCGCCGGGGCTGAGGTGACCGTGCAGATCGGGGCGAGCGAGGATGGGCACAACGTCACCTGGCAGGAGGGCCGGCAGGTCGCCCTCAGCGCCACCGAGACGCCGTGGCTGGACGCGAGGGTTTCCGGCCGGGCCTTTGCCTTCCGCCTGACAAACGACGCGACGACGACCTTTCGGGTCTCGGCGCTGGTTGTGGACTGGAGGGTTCGCGGGCGATGAGGCTGCCGCCGCCGTCAGCATGGCCATCCCCCAGCGGGCTGCCAGACCCGGTCCGGGCCTGGGGTCAGGACATGGTCCGGGCGGTAGACGAGGCCCTGGCCAGGGAGGCCTTGGAGCGCCGGCGTCTGCACGTCTACGTGCGCGACGAGGCCCAGCTTGGAGCAATTCAGGGAGCGCTAGGGCAGGAAGCCTACGCGGTCGCGGAGATGACCTGGTGGAAGTGGGACGGCTCGCAGTGGAGGCCCCTGTTCGTGGCCGGCGCCGGCAACTCGGTGCACAACGACCTGTCTGGAATCCAGGGCGGGGGCCTGACCGAGCGCTACCACCTCGCCCTCGCCGAGTACCAGGCCCTCGTCGCCAATATGCCCTTCACAGCCGGGCGGGTTTTCTACGCGGATGCGAGCGGCCGGCTGGCGGGGTCGGAGAGCCTCGTCTGGGACTATGCGAACAGCCGCCTCGGCGTCGGGGTTTCCTCGCCGTCCGCGCGGTTGCACTTGGGGGGCGATGCCTACGTCGACGGCACCGCGGGCGCGCGGGTGAGGGTCCGCGGGATCGGCTCCGCGGACAGCTACGCCCAGGTCCGCGACGCGTCCGCCAGCCAGGGCGCGCTGGACAAGCGGACGGCCTCCGGCATCTCCTACCTCGACCTGAACCCGCTGCCCGCGGACGGCGCGAGCCAGGCCCAGGTGCGCCTGTTCCGGGACACGAGCACCTCGGGCGCGAAGTACGTGCTGGTTCACCCCGGCGACGGCTCGGCGAACCAGATGGTGAACCTGACGGTCGCGCCCGGCACCGGCGGCGTGTACAGCTCGCTGACGATGTTCACCTACTCGGACACCGTGGGCGAGTTTCCGAGCCTCTGGCTGCGGCGCTCCCGCGGCAGCCCGGCCAGCCCGGCCGCGGTGCAGTCGGGCGACACGCTCGGCGCCTACCGGCTGGTGGGCTATGACGGCAGCAGCGCGATCATCTCCGGCGAGATCACCGCCTCGGCGACGGAGAACTGGTCGGCCTCCGGGCGCGGCACCGACCTGCTCCTGCTAAGCACGCTGGCGGGAACGACCAGCCGCGTCGAGGGCCTGCGGCTGCGGGGCACGCAGGCGCTGGTGCGGGACGGCACGGCCTCGGCGCCGGGCCTGGGCTTCCGAGACGAGACGGGCACGGGCCTGTATCGCTACGGCTCGGGGGTGATCGGCTTCACCGTCGGCGGGACCGGGCAGTGGCTGCTGAGTGGGACCGCCCTCTATCCGACGGCGGATAATTCGGAGGACATCGGCACCTCTTCGCTGCTGCCGAAGGACGTGTACGGCTACCGGCACCTGGCGAAGGACGGGACGCAGGCCCTGCCCTCGCTGACCTTCGCGGCGGACACAGACACCGGCCTCTTCCGGCCAGCAGCCGACTCCATAGGGCTTGCTGTGGCGGGCGTCGAGCAGTGGCGGCTGGTGGGCACGGCATTCTATCCCGTGGCCGACAACTCCGAGGACATCGGGACCTCCACCCTCGGCGTGAAGGCCCTGTACCTCGCTGACGCGTCGCACTCGCCGAGCGCCGAGGGGGAGATGAGGGCCGACTCCGCGGCGGCGGCCGTCGAGGCCTACATGGGCGGCATGGCTCGCCAGCTCGCGGGGCGCGTGCACTCGATCACCTCCAGGGCGCAGCTCAGCAGCAGCAGCGGCGCGGCCAGCGGGAACGTCGCGACGAAGAGCTTCGCCTCCGGCTCGCGCGTGGCAGGCAAGGCGTTCGCCATCCGGGCGTCGGGGCACGTGAAGCTTTACGCGCCGGGCGGGGGCACTTCTCCCGGCACTGCCACTGTCGAGCTTCGCTTCGGCAGCGTGAGCATCGTGAGCCAGCAGTACTCGGCGGCGGCAGCGGGCGGCCCGGGAGGCCTCTGCTACTGGTTCGGCTTCCACCTGGAGGCCTGGGGTACGATCCGGGGCACAAACCAGATCATGGTCGGGGACGCGCGGATTCACGGATCGGCCGGCTTCAACCAGCCGGATGACCCCTTCGGCTCTGCGGGCTACAACGTCGGCGCCCCTTCGCAGCAGACATGGATGCACCGGACCGACGTTGTAGCCCCTGGCATAGGGAACCTGACGATTGCAATATACGGCACGATCGCGAACGCGAACACGACGAACACAAGCTACATCGCGGTTGACGAGTTCTCGATAAGCGACGAGGTGGCACACTGAGCGGGCCGGGAGGGCCCGCGGGAGGATGTGATGACGGTTGGGACCGATGTGACAGGAGAGGGCGGCGCCTCGCAGAGGGCCGCGGAGCTGAGCGATGACGAGCTGGAGCGGGCCCGGGCGCGGCGCTTCCGCGTGCGCCTGGGCGGCACGTCCGGCACGGTGGTCGGCATGTGCGAGTACTCCTTCGCCAGCGGCGCCTGGTACTGGAATGGCGTGCTGCGGCCCGTTGTCTACTGCCGGACGCGCGCCTCGGGCGGCCAGATCCGCTACTCGTCGTTCTCGGAGCAGGTGAGCGGCGCCGGCAGCTCGATAGGCAGCGTCCTCACCGGGTCCGTGCAGGGCGTGCTCCAGGACATCGGCGATGCGCCCTTGAACACGACGGTGGATCAGGCACTCGTGCTGTCCTACGAGGTCGTCGGCACGACGCCCGGCGATGGCACGATCGACCTGAAGTACTGGGCGATCGAGACATTAATGTGAGGAGGGACGGATGGCGACGCTGAGCGAAAAGGTGCAGGCACTGGGTGCGATAGCCAACCGTGTCCAGCAGGCGAACGACCAGGTGCGCCGGGTGCTGTGCCGGGCGCAGGAGCGCCTGGCCGACCCGGACCTGACGGACGCAGAGCGCAGCCGGCTGCTGCAGGTGGCGGTCGCCAGGTACGCGGACGCCGCGTCGGGCGTTCGCGCGACGGTCGCCCTCTACCCCGACGCCGGGGAGCTGGGCGCGTGGCAGCCGCCGGCCGAGCTTCTGGGAGGCGAGTGACGGACATGGATGACCCGACACGGATGAGCTTTCGCGACCGCGTTGAGCACGTTAGGCGGGTGATGGCGGAATACGGGGTGTCGTTTACGGTGCTGCCGGTCCGCCTCCCCATAGACGCCGACGGCTGGCTCCAGCCGCAGATCCGCGAAGTGGACGCCTTCGCCGCCGGCGCGAACACCGCACAGGAGGTGGCCCGAGATGGCCAAGGTAGGACGCAGGACGGCCCTGAAGGGGTTCCAGAACATCCTCAACAGGGAAGTGGCCGAGATTAGGGCGCGCGGCGGCAAGACCGCCGGCGGCAAGTCGATCCGCAATCCCGAGGCCTACGTGGCGGCGGGACTGCGGCGGACAGGCATCAAGAAGCTCGGTGCAGCCGGGTTCAAGGCCCGGATGATAGCGGGTAGGCGGCGCGCGAAGAGGGGGTGAGTCGTGGGAGTGATCGGGCAGCGCTTGCTGAAGTACTGGGTCTGCGGCCTGCTCGGCGGTCTGATTCACGAGCTGCTCGTGCGCCGGGGGATCCTCGTGCTTCCGCGCTACGACCGGGAGCGCCGCGAGCTGAGCCTCGGATCGCTGGCCGCCATGCTCATCGGCGTCGCGGCCGCGGTGCTGGCGGACGGCGCACCCGAGCTTGCGCTGGCCTCGGCGATCGCGGGGCCGATGGTCCTGGAGAACACCGTCAGCATCCTGCTGGGGAGCAAGAGGAAGAGCGGTGACTAAGGTCGCCAAGCTCGTCCTGTGGTTGCTTAAGCAGGTCGGGAAGGCGTACCGGCTCGGCTCGGAGGTCAGGCTAGACCCTGATGCCTTCGGCAACCTCTACGCCTTCGCTGACCAGCAGGCGTGGGACTGCTCCGAGCTCGTGCAGGCCGGCCTGTGGGCCGCTGGCGTCTCGTCTGTCGGCGGGCTGCCCCTGGAGCGCTTCGACGGGGCCGGCGTGCAGTACTGCCACTGCCGGCCCCTGCCGGTTCAGACGGCCCGCGAGACGAGCCAGCCGGGCCTGCTGGTCTTCATACAGAGCGCTTCTGCGTACCCCGACAAGCCCATGCGGATCGGGCATGTGGGTATCGTGATTGCGAAGAACGCGATCGTGGAGGCCCGCGGCGAGCGCTTCGGCGTGGTGGTTGGCCCGGTGAGGCCCAGCTTCAACCTTGCGGGAAAGGTCGACGAGCTGTACCGCTAAGGAGGAGAAGGTGTCCAAGCTATCGGTCCTGCTTGACAAGCTGACGGCCGCCAGGCAGCTGGCGGACGCGCTGCGCGCGGAATGGGCAGTGCTCGGACAGGTTTTGAGCGCTCTCGAGGAGGACGATCACCGGCGGGCGTGGGAGGCGCTGTCCGCCTCGCCGCAGGTGGCCGAGGTGATGGGCGAGCTTCCGCCGGAGGTGAGGCATTGGCTGGAGCTGACGGGTCCAGTGTTCATGGCCCTGCTGGACGCGGCGATCGACGAGCGGGCGATACGGCGGGCGCTGTCAAGGCTAGGGCTGAGCTGAGCCTGCGCCAGGCCGGCATCGACGACGCCGGCCGCCTGCTGGCCTACTTCGCTGACGCCGAGCTCACCGCCGAGCCAGTGGAGCTGCTGCCGCTCATCGGCGAGGCGATCGTCGGTGACCACGGGCTTGCGCTTATGGCGGAGGCGGACGGCGAGCTGAAGGGGGCGCTTGTAGCGCTTGTCGGTACGTGGTTCGGAACGAGGGCGGCCTACATCGCGGCCGCGAAGTCGAGCCGGGCCGCCAGCCGGCCGATGTGGCATTTCCTGTGCCGGTGGGCGCAGGCGCGCCGGGCCGAGGGCCTGTTCGCGAGTTACCGGGGTACCCGGCTGAAGGCGCTGCACAGGCGCTGGGGCCTGGAGCCGGTGGCCATGCTGCTCAGTAGGAGGTTGGGCGACAATGCACAGCCTGTTCGGGAGGCCTGAGTCGGAGTATCAGATGGTGGGCCGCTGGCCGGGCATCGAGGCCCTGCAAGGGGCCGTCACGTCTGGCCTGCAAGCGCCGGTCAAGGCAGCTCGCAGCCTGTGGCAGCCCAGCCTGGCGCTGTGGCAGAGCTATCTGCAGCCGTCCTACCTGGACGTGACGAGCGACCCCCTCCTGCAGCAGACGATCGAGGCGGCGCAGGGGCCGGCCCTGGCCTACTACCAGAAGCAGCAGCAGCAGGCGCTAGCGCCCTGGCTCCAGGCCGGCCTGACGTTCTCCAGCGGGCGGCAGGCGGCGATGACCGAGCTGGCCGGCGAGCAGGCGCAGCAGCTGGCGAACCTGCGCTACGGCTACCTGTGGCCCGAGTACCAGCGGCGGGCCGAGCAGCAGTGGGCGGCGAGCCAGATGTGGCCGCAGCTGCAGGAGCTGTTCGCCCGGATCGCAGCGATGGGGACGGGCACGCCAGTGCAGGTCACCTACGGCGCGAGCCCGTTTGATCAGCTCCTCCAGGCCGCGACGGCCTGGTGGAAGGCCACGCACATGGGCGGAGGGTAGGCATGAGCGCACCCGCAGGCATTTGGCCGCAGCCGTCGCGGCAGTGGATGCAGCCCGCGGTTCAGCAGGCCCCGATCACGGGGCAGGCGAACCTGTGGGACACGATCGCGCGCCTGGCGACAGCTTTTGCGGACGTGAAGCTGTCGCAGCAGGCAAGGCAGCAGGAAGCGATGCAGATCGTCGGGGAGGCCTCGGTCGACCCCGACAAGTGGCAGATCCTGCGGTCGGGCCCGGTGAGGGAGTACTTCGCGCGGGTCTACGGCTTCGACCCAGTAGGCTACCTGCCGAAGGAGCAACCGGCCGGGACGCTGGAGCAGCAGCTGCGGAAGACCCAGCTGGCGATCGCCCAGCAGGAGGCCACGCAGGAGCAGATTCAGACGGACGTGCAGAAGCGACGAGCCGCGCTCCAGAGCCTGGTCTACGACCCCCTCAGAGCGGCCTTAAGCGGCCCCGCCGCGCCCGGCCCGCCAGCCCCGGGCCCAGGTGCGGCGGCGCCCCCGTCCGCGACGGCGTCGACGTTTCCTTCGCTCACCCTGCCCCAGCTGAGCTTGCAGGACGTGCTGAGCGGCAGGCCACGGCCCGCGCCGCCCGCGCCGACGCAGGCTGTCCCCCAGGCCTGGCAGACGCTGAGCCTCGTGAACGCGCTGGCGAGGCCCGCGACGGCACCGGTAGGGCTTTCGCCGCTCCCTTTTTCTGGTAGGCCGGAAGCCGCCCCCCAGCCGCAGCCGGTGGCGCTTCCGGCCCCGGCCGCGGCCGCCGCGACGCAGCGCGGGGAGGCCGGGCAGCCCAAGCCGGCGGCGAACGACATAGCCGGCTGGGTGCGGTACATCTTCTCGGGGGGCGACGTGAGCGAGGTGCCGGCGGCGACGATAACCGCGCTGTACATGGCAGATCCCGACCTTGGCCAGGCGGTTGAGCGCGGCGTCACCATGGCGCAGGGCGGCCTGAACCAGCGCAACCTCCTCGCGGAGCTGGGCGAGGTCGGGGGCAGGCTCGCGACGATCGTCAACAGGGCGCGCCAGACCGGGAACCGCCCGGAAGAGCTGGAGGTCATCCCCTTGGTGACGCTCTGGAACAGCCTAGTCAACGTCGGAAAGCAAAGAGGCTTGCTGCCGCGGGATTACCTGACCCTTCCAGAGGACCCGGACGCGGCCATCTATCAGATCAGCCCGAGCGTGGCGCTGATGACGCGCACGCGGTTCCAAGAGCAGGAGCTGGAGCTCGCGCGAAAGCGGTTCGACGAGCTCGTGAGGATGGACAACGCGAGGCTGCAGCAGCAAGAGAGGCGGTTCGCGCTGTCGGCAGCCTCGGCGAGCGCCACAAAGCAGGAGCGAGCCGCGCGCATCGCCCTGGCTCAGTCAGCGCTGCGGCTGCAGCTCGTCGGGGCCGAGATGCGGGCGTTCCAGGCTGGCGTCGACAGTGTGCTGGCCGTGAGACGGGGACAGCTCTCGATGGGGCTGGCTGACGCGAAGCAGGTGATGGCCGAGGCCTGGAACGAGGGTGCAAGACGGGTCTTCCTGCTGCACCAGGCCGCCGAGCAGGGCATGCCCCTGCCGCCCGGCGGCGCGGCCGGCGGCGGTCTCCCGGGCCTGCCGCAGTCTCCGTTCGTTGTCAACCTTGGCTCTACCGGGGACTCTGGCCTCGCGCAGGCCTTCGCCGTGTGGGCAAAGATCCTCGCGGGCCAGGGCGGCGGGCAGGGCGGCCAGGGCTCCCAGGCCATCATCAAGACGCTGGATCCGACGCAGGACCCCTACGTCGCGCAGGCGACGCACATAATCCTTGCCGGGCTCAAGGCCGGGAAGCCCCAGCAGTCCATCGCGTCCGACATCCAGCGATACGCCGACCAGGTCCTGGCGGAGTCCAGCAAGTCCCAGCAGATTCCGCCGGGCGCGCAGCTCTTCCGACCCGAGATCCTCGATCCCCGCTCGCCGGCTTGGCAGCGCGCCTTCGCGATTAAGGAGTCGCTGGACTACGTGAACAGCCGCGGTGCGCGGGACGCTCTGAGGTCTGGCGACCCCAGCGCCATCCGCAGGGCCGCCGAGAGAATCGTGCAGATTTACCGCAGCCACGGGATCGCTATCACGGCCGCGGACGCGATCGTCCGGTACCGGCTGGGGCCGCCGAGGGAAAGGCCGCTGCCCCGGCAGACCATGGGAGCGTGGCGGGGTGAGACGCGTAGGGCCCTGCCCGAGTTCGACGCGTGGGGGCATGTCACCCGCGGGGGTGAGTCACCGTTCTAGGGAGGGAGGCGAAGATGACCGCGCCGTGGAACCCGTTTGACCTCCGCCAGAGCCCGCAGCTCGCCCCCGGCAATCCGCCATACCCGGAGACGCTGCCGGACCCCGAGGACATCCGGCGCCTCGTCGCTGCCCACCCGCTGCCGGGGCTGCCGTCCCGGCCCGATGTCGCCACCCCGGCCGGCGCGTACGTCGGCGAGCCCGGGCTGGCTCCCGCCCTGAGGCCCGAACCGGAAGCGCCGCGGACGAGCCTGCGCAACGTCGGGCTGTGGCTGCTGAGGGGCGCGGCGAAGGTGATGGAGTCGACCCCGAAGCCAGGGATGCGGCTCGTCTTTGGCGTGAAGACGAAACCTGGGGAGACCGCGGAGCACGCCTTCGCCCGGGAGATGTCCGTCCTCGACACGCTCGCGCGCTACACACCCGGGGTCGGCGAGCTGCCGGAGCCGGCCAAGGGGCCGCGGGGCCTGCTCGACGTGTTCGGCGGACCGTCCCGGCGCAGCTACTTCCAGGCCTACCGGCAGTGGGCCGCGGGCGACACGACGGCGCACGGGCCGCCGGCGCCGTTCCAGTCGTGGGACGAGGTCGAGCGGCTCGCCCTCACCGAGGAGGCCAAGGGAGTCAGGGGCTTCTTCACCCGGACTCTTCCGGCCTGGGCGTTCAGCGCGATCGTTGACCCGCTGACCTATTTCGGCGAGCCGGTCGTGAAGGCCGGGCTGAAGGTGGCGGGCTGGGCTCTGCGCCCGGCGGGCGGCCTGGCGCTGAAGTTCAGCCAGGCTGCGCTCGGCAGGTTCCCGACGCTGGCGGTCATAAAGCGGCAGCTGCTGCCCGGCACCGCGCTTGGCCGGCTCGCGGTGCGAGAGGCTGGCGAGCAGGCCATGATCAGCTTCGCCCGCCTGGCCCGGGTCTTCGGCAACGACCTGTCGGGCATCGTCAAGGAGGTCACCAGAATCGGAAACTCGCTTGGCAGGGGCGCGGAGGGCAGGCGGGCCTTCGACGAGCTTCTGGCCGCTTTTGCGGACGCGGGCGAGAAAGCGGGGCTGGAGACGGCCACTCAGTGGATCAAGAGCGTGGAGAGCAGCGTCCTCGAGCAGGCCGGCCGCCTCGGTATTCGGGTCCCGGGGGGCGCTGTCGAGAGGGTCGCGGAGGCAGCGCGGTTGTTCCGCGGCCAGACGATGGCGGACACGCGGGCAGCGCGCAGGGCCCTTGGGCCGCTCCTGGGCGGTCTGCGGGCGAGTCCCGCCGCTGGGGCCGGCGAGCCGCTCGCTCCCGAGTGGCTGCTCGCGGCCCTGCGGCGGCGTGGGAGCGTGCCCGACCTGGAACCGATCCTCGGCGCTGCCGCGGAGACGGTCGGGCGGACATCCGCCGTCAGCACGCTGTACTCGCTGGGGCAGAAGCTGGCAAACGCGGTGACGGACGAGGCCAGCGGCGCGCCGCTGTACAGGCTGGTGGGCTTCAGCGACGATGAGGCCGCAGCGCTGTCACGCCTGGTGGGCATGCTCAGCAGAGACGAGCCGGCGTGGCGGGGCGTCTCCGCGGCCAGCCCGCGGGACGCCTTCGCCTCGCTCTTTGCGCTGATGTATGACAAACCCGGCGTGGCCCAGAGGCAGTTCGGCAAGCAGGTTCGCACCCTCACAGCCGCGCTGGAGCGCCACCTGCGCCCCGCGGCCGAGGAGCACCTGAAGGAGCTCCTGGGAGATATCTCCCGTCTCGCTCCGACCGACCGCCTCAGGGCCTGGGCGGACAAGCTCGCCGGCGGCCTCCTGCGGCAGGATGGGACCGTCGCCTTCCGGTTCGGCTCCCCCAAGGCGGGCCAGGCCCTGGCGCACCTGGAGCGCATCCGAGACGCGCTGCAGCGCTTCGAGCAGGCGGGCGCGCTCACCCAGCCCTGGCGGCAGAGACTTCTCCAGACCCTCGGGGATCAGGGCCTCCTGGACGCGATGACGCAGGCGAGGGACGCGGCGATCGCAAAAGAGGCGGAGAGGCTGGCTGCCGACCCGGGGTTTGGGGACTGGGTAACGAGCGTCTTCCCCCAGGCGAGGGAGGCGCTCGAGCGGTACTGGAGCGCCAAGGGCAAGCTCTGGGACCGGCTGGGGGAGCTGGGGGTCTATGATCCCACGACGGTGGCGAGGCTGAAGGCGCTCGGTCACCTGCACATGGATCACCTGCTGCTCAGCGGGCGCATGGCCGAGGCCCTGGAGACGCTGATCAGCAAGGGCGACCCGGACGTCGCGGCCCTGGCCGCCAAGTACCGGACGATGTTCGAGCGCGCGACCGGCATCCGCACGAGCGGCACCGCCGCGATTGGCGCGATCCGCAGGCCGCGCTCGCTCCCGCCTGGCAGCTTTCTGCACGGCGTTCTGGAGGCGGAGAAGTCCGCCATACGGCGCATGGAGGTCGGCGGGCGGCAGCTCCTGGCCGGAATCAAGGTCGCCGAGCTCCAGCGCCAGCTCGGCGCGCTGGGCGACGCGGCAGCGCGCGCGGAGCCGGTGCGCCAAGGCGGCAGAGTAATCTGGGCACCGACGGGGCGCTTCACCTGGCCCCTCCGGCGCAGCAAGGAGTACGAGGCTTTCTTCCGCGCCTGGGAGGAGAGGATGGGCCGGGCGGCGCCCTCCACGCTCTACCTGGCAGACGAGGTGGCGATGCCCCTGCTGGGCCTCAATAAGCTTGTGCAGGCCAGCGAGTGGCTTCGGCGAATGCCTGTTCTCGGGCCCCTGTGGAGCTACGGCATGGGCGTCTGGAAGCTGGCGCGGACCGCCTACTACCTGCCGACCATCGTTGGGAACCTCCTGGGCGGCGCGATCCAAGAGAACATTCCCGGGCGCGTGCCCGGCTGGCTCATCCCGGCGGCGCGCACGGTGTCGGCCATCGACCTGCACGCGGGCGGGCCTCTGACCCGGGCGTTCGAGGAGCACTCGGCGGGGCTCGGCACGAACCTGGTGAGGACGGAGGCGGGCCGCCTCTACAACCTCGCCGGGCCCCTGACGCCGCGTCCGGGGCACGTCGGCGAGGAGATATGGGGCTGGATGACGCGCGCCCTGCGCAAGCCGATGGACGCATATGCTGCGGCCGATCGCTGGGCGCGGCTCAGCATATTCACGGCGAACAGGTGGATGGGCCTCAGCGATGCCGAAGCGGCCAAGATCGCCGACCTCGCGACGATCCGCTACGACCGCATTCACCCGCTCATCTCGTTCCTGGGGGACACCGGCATCTATCCGTTTGTCCGCTTCTACGCAGGCTCCGTGGATGCCTTCGCCCGCGAGGCGATCAGGAACCCGGCCCGGTACGCTAACTGGCTGAGGGCCTTTCGCGCCGTCACCTACGCGGACGCGACGCCGGAGCAGGCCGAGGCCGAGCGGACCCTGCTGCCGCCCTATGCCGGCCCCTACGCGATCCGCGCGAATTTCAACGACGCCTATGGCCGGCCCGTCTGGGCGACCCTGCGGTACACGTTTCCGCTGGTGGGCGAGGAGAACCTCGACTTCATCGCGAGCCTGGGAGGGCCCCTCACGGCGATCGCGAACGCCATCACCGGCCAGGACGCCTTCACTGGCCAGAGGATATTCGAGTCCAACGACCCGCCGGACGTGAAGATCGGCGCCGCGCTCAACTACCTCCTTGGGACCCTCCTTGTGCCGCACATTCCGATGGTGAAGCGGGTCACCAACGCGCGCAGGGCCCAGCCGATCCTCCAGCGGGCTCTAGAGAAGCGCCGCTCGGGCCTGCCGCTCACCGACCTGGAGCGGCGCACGATGCGGTCCGCGCCGACCGTGCTGCAGGCGATACTGCGCAGCAGCGGCATCCGGTTGTACCCCGTCGACACCAGCGAGGAGACCGTTTCGGACGTTCTGCGGCAGAAGCAGGGCGCCTATGAGCGCGCCTTCGAGGACCTCCGGGGGTTCATCCTCCGGCCCAGGCGGTCGATGTCACCCGTCGACTACGCGCTCGAGCTCTGGGAGCGCCGGCGAAGGGCCGCCGAAGCGCTCCAGGACTGGGACCGCGCGCTCTGGGCCGCGCAGGCGCTCGGGAAAGCGGACAGGACGCTCCGGATTGTGCCGGCGGGCATGACCGCGCAGGACGCTGTAGACGCGCGGGCGAGGCGGCTGGCGGAGCAGTCGCAGAGCGGCCTCGCAGCCCTGATAACGTCGGGCGAGGCTCTCCGGCCGCCGGCGGAGGAGGAGGGTCTCCCGGAAAGCACGCAAGAGTTCTTGACAGAGGGGCCGCCCGGCGGTATAATGCCAGCGCAATGAAGATTGACGATGACCTTGCTGCGAGGGCGCGGTTGATCGCCCGCGGGTATCGGTTGGCAGTCGCAGACGGCCCCTCGATTCGGCGATGCAGGAGGCTCCTGGGAATCTCCCAGGCCGAGCTCGCGCGGGCCATGGGCGTTCACCCGGCCTCGTTGTCCCGCTGGGAGACGGGATGGCTGACTCCGTCCCCGCAGCGGCTTTGGCAGGCCAGGGAGAACATGCTCCGGATCGTGGCGGAGCGCCTGCGGTGGGCGAGGGAGGAAGCCGAGAGGGAGGGAGGTCCACGATGATGCTGAGGAGCGCCGCAGTAGTCACGGCGGGTCTGCTGCTGGTGGCGGCCCTGGCCGGCTGCCGCTCGGGGGCGGAGACGCTCTTCCGTCCGGGCGCGGCATACGCGTCTTGCGTCACAGGTCCCGACCCCACGGTCACGCTCTCGGCTGATCGGACAGCCGTCAAGGTCGGCGACACGGTCACCCTCTCCAGCGTGGTCTCCGTGCCCGCGACCGAGGCGACGACGGCACAGCAGGTCGTCTGGAGGTATCAGATCCCGGCCGGTTTCGGGCTCGTCAGCGCGACAGGTCCCAAGGCGGTTGCCAACCAGGCGACCGCGACCTGGACAAACCCGGACGGCTCTCAGGGGACGGCCAGCAGTGACACGGTGGTGGTCGTCGTCTTGGGCGCCGCCCTCTCGCTGACCCCGGACGCCGACCGGTGGCTGACCGTGCCGTGCGGCGACGTCAGGCCAGGCGAGCAGCGCGCGATCGCCCTGACCCTCAAGTACACAGGCTGAGAGGAAAATCGGCGGCCCCGGGGAAATAAAAGCCCGCCGCCGGGGCGCCCTGGCTGTCCCCCACCTCCCTTCCTTCCCTCCAGGGCGCCCCGAACAAACCCCGGTCTGTGCTCGCCGGGGACCCGGGGCCGCCCCGATCCCGTCTGAATCGGCGGGACAGATGTGGTATCTACGGGCCGAAGGGAGGCAGGATGAAGGAAGCTATTCTAGCAGTCCTCCTCGCGGCGATGGCGCTGACCGCCGCTAGCATTGGCGCGACGCGGGCGGAGACGGTGCGGCGGCAGCGCATCGTCAGCCACGGCTGCCAGGACCGGGCCTGGTGCTGGCAGTACGTCAGGAAGGAGGCGAGATGAGCACGTGGGAGGAGCAGCACAAGGGGGCGCTCGCCGCCTCCGAGCTCGGCAAGTGTCTCCACTGCGCCGCGGCGAGGCTGGCGGGGCGACCGAAAACGCGGCCGTACACGCCGGCCCAGGTCCGCCGCATGTCGGTGGGGGCGCACTTCGAGGGCCTGGAGGCGGCCGCCCTGCGCGAGGAGGGGCGGCCGTTCTACCCGGGGCGCCTTATCACCCTGGCGGGCGAGGGCATTCCGGTCCGGGGGCGGCCGGACTTCGTCGTGCAGCGGGACGGCCAAGTAACCATTCGCGAGGTCAAGTACCGCAGCCGGGGCCCGCTGGAGCCGGAGCGGGAGTGGAGGTACCAGGTCGGGGTGTACCGCCTGCGGTACGACGGCTGCCCCGGGGAGTTCGCTCTCTACAGCCTCGACGACCGCGTGGTTGTCGACGCGGGGGAGATCCCCTCGGACCTGCCGCTGCTGCTGCGCGAGTGGCGGCTGGCGCTCGCGGGTGTGCTGGAAGGCAAGTACCAGCCGGAGGAGCTCCCGCACGAGCCCTGCTGGTGCCGGCGCAGCGAGTGGGCGTGCCCGGACTGCGTCGGCGCCCGGCGCGCCGATACCGAGCTCGCGCCGCTGGAGCGGGAGCGGCTGGCGCGGTTCGGTGAGCTCAGGGCGTTCTACGAAGGAATGCGGCTGCGGGACCGAGAATACGAGGCGGCCCGCCTGGCGGCGCAGGAGATCGTGGCGGCTCACGGAGGCGAGGTGCGGTACGGCGGGAAGGTCTACCGGCTGCGGGAGACCCGGTCCACGAGAGTCGACGTGAAGGCGATCCCGCCGGAGCTGAAGGAGAGCCTTCCGGTCACCGAGGTCGTCACCCGCACGGTGCTCGTGGAGGAGGAAGAATGAGCACAGAAGTTTCAGTCCGCAGGAGCGAGGAGAGCGGGCTCGCCCTCGTGCAGCCCAAGGTCTGGCCGTCCCGCGTTTTCCCGGGAGTGCAGATCGCGGTGAGCGTGGCGGACGTGCAGGCCCTGTACCGCAGCAAGCACGGCCCGCCCCCGGTGACCGACGCCCAGCAGTTCCTGCTGTTCTGCGCCGGCTGGGGCGTCGACCCGAGAATCGGGCAGGCCTTTCTCATCCCGTTCGAGGAGACGAGCCCCACGGGCCAGAAGTACGTCGTCTGGCAGAGGGGACTCTCCTACGACACCTTCCGGCACTTCGCGGAGCAGACCGGCGTAGTGCTCGGCGACCGCTTCCGCCCGCCGGTGCGGGAATGGCCGAAGGAGTTCGATCCGGACTTCTGGGTAGAGATCGAGATCGTCCGCAGGCCTCCCCTCCTGCCCATCGTCTACGGCGCATACCTGCGCGAGCTGGCGCAGATGCGAGACAACAAGCTGGCCCGGGCCTGGCGGGATGACAAGGTAGGCTGGCGGCATATGGCCCAGGTCCGCCTGATCGCCCGCGGCTACCGGCTGGCGACGGGCCTCTCCCGAGCCTACCTGGCTGAGGAGTTTCAGCCTGCGGAACCGGAGGGCTACGAAGAGGCGGTGGTGATACCACCGGCCGGGGAGGTGGAGGCGAGCATGGCGGCCCAGGCCGCGCCGGCTCCCGTGACCGCGGGTGCAGCCGGAGCGGAGGCGGCGTCTGAGCCGGCGGCCGCCGCCGCTGCCGCGCCGGAGCCCGATCCCTGGGAGGAGGAGGCGCCGGCCGAACCCCGGGGCCAACCGGAGGGTGAGCCCGAGGAGACGCCGGCCCAGCAGATGGCCCGGCACATCGCCGGCCTCTCCGACGAGGAGGTGGCGGCCGAGCTGAGGAAGCAGCTGCGCAGCCGCCACCAAACCGGCCAGGCGATCCGCGCCTGGGTAGAGCAGGCCCTGGGGCGGTCCGCGGGGAAGATGAGCGAGCTGACCCCGCAGGAGCGGCGGGACCTTCTTACCCGCCACTGGAAGGAGATTCTCAGGCCTCTCAGTTGAACAGTCTTCGGGGCGGCCGGGACCGTCGCTTCCCCTAAGCAGCTGACTCCCCCCAAGAGCCCACGGACAAAGCCCCGGCCGCCCCCTTCTCGGTGCTCGAAGGGAGCGAGTGCGTGCGGGCGACAGACTTACTTCCTCGACTTCGCAAGGTCCGGCGGGCCGGGCCCGACAGCTGGCAGGCTCTGTGCCCCGCCCATGATGACCACCAGCCCTCCCTCTCCATAAGGGAAGCCGACGGCAAGATCCTCCTGCGGTGTCACGCTGGCTGCTCAGCGGAGAGGATTGTGGCCGCGCTCGGCCTGACCATGGCCGACCTGTTCGAAGAGCCTCCGCGAAGAGAACGGCCGCCGGCCCAGGACGCAGGGGGCGGGCGCGAGATCGTCGCTCTCTACGACTACACCGACGAGGAGGGGAACCTCCTCTACCAGGTGGTCCGCTACAGACCCAAGGCCTTCGCCCAACGGCGCCCCGACGGCCAGGGTGGCTGGATATGGGACCTGAAGGGTGTCCGGCCAGTGCTCTACCGGTTGCCCCAGGTCCGCCAGGCGGTGGTTGCGGGCGAGCCGGTCTTTCTCGTGGAGGGCGAGAAGGATGTGCACTCTCTGGAGGCGCTAGGCCTGTGCGCGACGACGCCATCCGGGGGATCGGGGCGCTGGGACCGCCGCCTCACGGAGCAGCTGAAACTCGCGCACGTGATCGTCATCCCGGACAACGATGCGGCTGGCCTTGCCGCTGCCGCACACAGGGCGCGCAGCCTCTGGGGACGCGCCGCCAGCGTGAAAGTCGTGCGCCTCGACGTGGCCGACAAGGGCGACGTGACGGACTGGCTGGCGGCCGGCCACACGAAGGAAGAGCTTCTGGAGCTGGTCGCGAAGACCCCCAAGTGGGAGCCCGAGCCGCAGTCCCCGGTGGCCGCCCACGAGCTGCCCTACAACGAGGATGCGGAGCGCGCCGTGCTGGCCGCGATGCTCGCCAGCAAGGAGGCCATCTTCATCGCAGAGGCCCTTCTGACGCCGCGCGCGTTCTGGGTTCCCGAGCACGCGGTCATCTGCGAGGCGATCCTCGACCTCCACGGCAAGGGAGATCCCGTCGACGCGAGCCTGCTGCGGGCCAGGCTGCGCGAGCGCCAGCTCCTGCAGAAGGCCGGCGGCGACGAGGTGCTGCGGCGCCTGGCCTCGATCGAGGTGGATCCGCGCACGGTCAGGGCTCATGCTAAGATAGTGCTGGACTGCTGGGCGTACCGGGAGCAAGCCGTCGCGTGGGAGAGCTACCGGGAGGGCTGGCGGCGCACGGAGGCCGAGAAGCAGGAGCGGCGGGAGCGCCTGCTGGCCAGCCTCGACCTGTCTGCGCCGGCAGTGCTGGAGAGCGTGGGCATCGACGAGCTGCTGCGCATGGATGTCGACGTTCGCTGGCTCGTGAAGCCGCTCATCCCCCTGACCGGGGTTACCGTGATCGCGGGGGACAGCCGCCTCGGCAAGTCCTGGCTGGCCGTCAGCCTGTGTCACGCCGTCGCAAACGGGTTCCGCCAGTGGCTGGGTCACTGGTCAATCGAGCAGCGCGGCGGCGCGATGTACATCGACTACGAGCTCGGTCTGGCCGGAATGAAGGCCCGTCTGTTGGACCTGGACCGCGGGGCCGACGTGGAGACACCGCTGGGCAGCGGCGCTCTCAAGCCCGAGGAGGACGATTTCTTCGACGAGGAGGAGGAGCCGGAAGAGCCCGCCGGCGAGGCCCAGCGCCCCCTCCGGTACTTCGACGCCCCGGTGTGGCATACCGCCCAGATCGCGGCGCTGGAGCACGAGGTGCGGCGGTACCGCGTCAAGGTTATCGTCATCGACACCCTCGCCGATGCCGCCCCACCCTGGACGGACCTTCGGAGCAACAGCGACATGGGAAGGGAGATGCAGAGGCTCCGTCGGTTCGCGGCCAGAGTGGGATGCGCCATCATCGTCGTGCATCACCGCCGCAAGTTTCAGCCGGGCATGGATCCCCACGACCTGGGGTCCTCGGTTCTCGGCGCGCAGGCGATCGTGAGCCGGGCGGACTCGGTCCTGATGGTGACGGGCAGGCCCGACGGGCCGCGCATCATCTCGCACGAGAAGAGCCGGTTCTCGGAGGACGTCGCCAGACCGTTCTACCTCGAGAAGCTCGACGGCCCGCACGGCGGCTCGATCCTCATGCGGGGCGACTGGGTGAGCGAGACCGCCAGCGAGAGGGCCGAGCAGGCCGCCGACGCAGTCCGCAGACTGCTGCAGGGCGGCCCCATGCTGTCGGGCGAGCTGGCGCAGGCGGTCGCCAAGGAGGTGGGCTGCTCTGAGCGGCTGGCCAAGGAGGTCATGGCGGCCATGGGCAGGCGTCAGGAGGTGCTCCGCCGCAGAGAGGGAAGGCATGTCCGCTATGAGCTGGCCCAAGCGTCAGGCGAGGAGGCCGCGGAGGGTGCTGCGGACGCGTGAGCTTCACCCCAGGCGCCGACAGACCACCCACGCGCGGCACCTGTGCAACGTGTGCAGAACGCGTGCACTGCATATGTTCCGGACATGTGCACTGCACATATGCAAAACGCACGCAGACGCGTGCAGGACATGTGCACTGCACATGTTCCGACGGACTTGTGCACTTGTGCAACGTGTGCATATATACATACACTACTATTTCATACATACATTCATACGACGGGTTCTGCACCACATGTCCAACCTGTGCAGTGCAGGGCTGCATTTCACACGTCCCGGGCCAGAGCGGGTTCTGCGTCGCGCGCTGCTGCGTATGCAGTGCACGGCTGCGCTGCACACGTCCAGGGGGGCTGAGCCATGCCTGGCATAGATTGGTCAGACCCAGAGGTTCGGCGCGAATGGGACCGGGCGATGCGGGTGTTCGTCGGGGCGCGCACCGAAGAGAAGGAGGTGGCGCTGGCGAGGCACCTTCGCGAGCTGGCGAAGGAGAAGCCGCGGATCGCGGAGCTGTTTTGCCGGGGCGACGCCAAGCTGCGGGCACTCGTCTTCGATGAGCCGCAGCCCGACCGCGGGCAGGAGCAGCTGCCGCTGCCGGGCCTCGGGCAGGCAAGGGGGAGGTGACGAGATGGCAGGAAGCACGGGAGACCGCGACGGAGCGTGCAGGTCACCCAAGATCGCGGAACAGCTGGAGGAGGCGAGGCGCACGGGATACTTCGTTGACGCCGGCGAGGTGGCCCTAGAGGCCTGGCGTCGCGACCGCCAGACCGCGGGTGAGCCCTGCGTCTGGGTGCTGCTCGGCCGTAAGACCTGCGAGGTCTTCCTTGACCTCAACGGCGCGGACTTCGAGGCGCCCGCAAGGGCGCTGCCGCACCTGGGACGGCTGCTCAGGGGATTCATAGCAGAGGGCGGCTCCTGCATCTGCTGCGGGCCGAAGGAGGCTGGTCTGTCCCGGGTCCCGCGCGACCGCGCCGAGGAGCTGGCGCGCATCCTGGTCCGCCGGGCCCGACGGTGGAAGGCGAAGCAGGCCCGGAAGGCGGTGCGAACGTGAAGAAGCTGCCAGTGTGGCTCCTGAAGGCAAGGCGGAAGGGCTACTTGGTGCGGCCGGACGCCAGCCCCCGCGCCTGGCTGGAGAGCGCAAAGGGCAAGCCATGGTGGCGCATCTGGCGCGACGACTGCCAAGCGAGAGGCGAGCCCAACATCTGCGTCTGGCGGGGCGACAAGCACTGCGGCGTGGCGCTGGACATCAGCGCCTTGGACTTCGAGCTGTCCGCGGAGGCGGTGTCCTTCCTGTACGGTCTGCTCTGGGGCTTCGCTGAAAAGGGCGCGTGCATCACTATCGGATCCAAGGGCGGCAGCGTTTCGAAGGTGCGACGCGAGCGGGCCGCGGAGCTGGCGAGGATCCTGCTGGGCCTCGTCTCCCGCTGGCGCATCGGCCACAAGTGGGCCGCCAAGTGCGCCGCAGCGGCATGCGCGGCTGAGCTCCAGGAGCCGCAGACGGGCGTGCGCGCCGCCGTGCGCCAGACAGAGGCGACGCGCCGCTGCGAGCGCAGGCTCAGCCGGATCCTGAGGTTCGCGGCCTGCCGCGCGGTCCCTGAGCTGGAGCTGCTCCGGGGCAGCTTCCGTCCCCTGGGAGGCCGCATCCGCTGGGCCGACATGGCCAAGCAGTGGAACCGGGCGAACCCGGAGGACCCTCTTAAGCCAAACCTGGAGCAGGTGCGCCAGAAGTGGGTGCGTGCAGGCAAACGCGTGGAGCGCTTGGCAGCAGCCACGGAGGAGGAACGTCATGCCGGAAGCAAGAGCCGTCGTGGGAATCGATCCCGGGGCTGATGGAGGCCTGTGCATCGTGTCGGGCGGCGCGTGCACCTGCCGCAGCCTCGCGGACCTGCAAGGAGCGCTGCAGACGCTGTCCGCCTGGGCCAGTTTCGAGCGCCCTTTGCTGGTGGCCCTGGAGGACACGCACGCCTTCGCCGGCGTCAGCGCCACGGCCAACTACCGCGTGGGCTGGCATGGGGGGTTCTGGGAAGGCGTCGCCATGGCGCTGGGCCTGCCGCTTGTCCGCGTGTCCCCGGCCCGGTGGCAGAAGGAGGTCTGCGGCACGCTCCCGCGGGATCGCCGAAAGCGCAAGGAGGCGGTGGCCCGAGTGGCGCAGCGCCTGTGGCCGGCGGTCCGCCTGCGCACCCCGCGCGGGAGGCTGCTGGACGGGCTGGCGGACGCCATCTGCATCGCCGAGTACGCGCGAAGGCTGCGGCCGCCGGTCGGAGGGACGCGGTGCGGCGGCGAGCTAGAGAACGGAGGTGTCAGACCATGAAGCCGATGAGGGTGTACAGCCACGCCGACGACCTCGACGGGCTCTTCTCGGGGCTCGCGCTGTGGGCGCTGGGCCACGAGCAGCCGGTGTGGCTCACGTACGGGGAGGAGGGCCAGATCGGCGCCGGGCCGTGCATCGTCGCCGACCTGAACCTCCCGGACGATCACCCCGCTCTGGCCAATGCCGAGACGGTGATCGTCGACCACCACGCCGACCGCCGCGGCCGGGTCCGGGCGCAGGTCGTCTACGAGCCGGGCCTGTGCTCGGCCAAATTGATCTCTCGGGCGATGCAACGGCTCGCGGCCGACGGCCGCGACGTCTCGTGCATCGAGCGCGCCGCCTTCGACAGCTTGGCCGACTGGGCCCAGGCCTCGGACTACATGCTGGCCGACTCGCCGTGCTTCGAGCCGTCGCGCGCCCTGTCGGCGCTGGTTGCCGCGGCCGGCGTCGAGGCGATGGCGCGCGTCCTGCGACCGGACTGGCCGTGGCTGGTCGCGGAGCCCTCCCTGGTCAGCCTGGTTACGCTGGGCGCGGCCATGAGGCTGCGCGACCGGACGCGGGGGGAGGCCGCGGCGAGGGACTCGCTCTGGGCCGTCAGCGTGCCGGGCGTCGGCGCGGTGCACGTGGGGGTGCTGCCCCGCGGCTCGGTGTCCGAGGTGGGCCTCGCGCTGGCCGAGGAGCTCGGCGCGCCGGTGGCCCTGGTGGCCCTCCAGACCGCGCACGGCGCCGGCGGGGCGGTAACCGTGGGGGTGCGCGGGCCGGGCGCGAGGGCCGTGGCCGAGCTGATGGGCGGCGGCGGCCGCCCGCGCGCGGCGGCCTTCCGGCTGCCGTGGCGGGACCTGGCCCTCGGGCTGTCGGAGGCCGTGGCGGGACTGCTGCGCGGCCGCGCGCGGACCGGGGGGCTCGTCCCACGCAAGCAATGACCGGGAGGTGCGAGACGTGAACATGCAGACCGTGAACATGAAGGAGGAGATAGTCGGGAACCTGCCCGTGCCGGACTGGTGGCCGGTGCAGCCGCTGGGCCGCGTGGCGCTGCTGACGATCCTCTCGCTGTTCGTCTACCTGTTGGTCTGGCTGTGGCGGGCGATGAGGGCGCTGGGCGCGGTCTGGGGCCGCTTCCGCCATCCGGGCTGGCGCACGCTGGGCCTGCTGGTGCCGGTCTACGGGCTGGTCGTCATCTGGGAGGTCCTCGACGAGGTCAGGAAGCGCCTGTCCGAGGTGGGTCTGAGCCCGGTCGCGCCGCCGTGGCTCTTCCTCACGGCCTGGCTTGTGTGCGGCGTGACGTGTCACGCGCAGAACCCGGTCGCCTGCCTGGTGGGCGTCGGCTTCGTGCTGGGGGTCCTGCTCGGGGCTCAGCACGACCTGAACCGCCTGTTTGCGAAGCGTCACCAGCTCGGCGGACGGTGCGCGCCCTGGCGGCCCGGTGACACCGCAATCGCGGTGGTCTTCGGGATCATCTGGCTGGCGGCGATCGTCGCGGGCGGCGGGAGCTAGCAGCGGTGTACTGCCACTGGCGCATCTTCGACGAGCAGACCGAGGTGCACCGGTGCCGGCTCACCGGAGCCCAGGTGGACCCGGACTGCTGGGCGCCGGCGACGAAGCTGTGCGCGCCGAGGATCGTGCTTCGCTGGCGGCGCAAGGTGCTGCGGACCGCGCAGGTCCCGTCCGAGCTGCGCCGGGCGCTGACCATCGAGCTGCGCATCGCCGTCGTGCCCGCGACCCCGGCGGAGCGCAAGCGCCTGCGGGCGCTGCGACGCTCCCTGACGCTGGCGCAGCAGCGAGTGCAGAGGTGGCGGGAGCGAGCCGCCAGGATCGCCGAGACAATCGACGCGGTAGAGGAGGGGAAGTATCCCCGGAAGGGAGGAAAGCGACGATGAGAAGGGCAGCGCCAACGCCTCTGGACCGCACAGAGCTGCGCGTCCTGGTGGAGGCGTACTACGATGTGCAGCAGATGCGCCTGGAGTGCGAGAACCGCATCCGGGCGGCCGTGGAGCGCCAGGGGCTCGATCCCGAGAAGGCGAAGGCCTTGCAGGACTGGATGGATGAGCGCCTGGCCCGCCAGGAGGCCGAGCTGCGCAGCATGGTGAAGGACCGCATAAGGAGTGAGCCCGTGTGGAAGCTGTGGCTGAAGGATGTGAAGGGAGTCGGCCCCTGCATCGCCGGCGGCCTGTTCGCCTGGGCCGGCGACCTGTCGCGGTTCGACACCGTGTCCAAGCTGTGGGCCTACGCCGGCCTGCACACCGTCGACGGCCTGGCCCCCAGGCGGCAGCGCGGCCAGAAGGCAAACTGGAACCCCCGCCTGAGGGTCCTGGCCTGGAAGGCGGCCGAGAGCTTTGTGCGGTGCGGCGACGGCTACCGGCGGCTCTACCTGGAGGAGAAGGAGCGGCTGCGGCGCCTGCACCCCGAGCCGGTGCCGTGGGACCCGCCCCGGCTGAGGCGGGACGGGACGCCGCTGCTGCGGTTCTCGGGCGGGCACCTCGACGCGATGGCCCGGCGCAAGGTCGCGAAGGTCTTCCTCGCGCACTACTGGCAGCGGGGCCGCGAGCTGGCCGGCCTGCCGACGCGCCTGCCGTACGTGATCGAGGTGCTCGGCCACACCGGGGTCATCCCGGTGGTCGAGAGGTGAGCGGCGAGCCGTGGGTGAGATGAGGCCCGCGATAAACTTGCGAGCCATGGTCTGACAGAGACCCGAGCCCAAGATGCGAGCCGTGAGAACAGCGAGGCCCTGGCGTCCGATGCGAGCCGCGGACGGCTTGCGACCCAAGAGAAGCAGTGCGAGCCGAGTCCCTAGTGGGGTCCTTCGACCCGGTACGAGCCAAACTGGCGGCGAGGCCCGGACAAGCAGTGCGAGCCGCGGAGGGTGCGAGACCCAACAGACGTCTGCGAGCCAAAGTGGACGTGAGGCCCGGAAGCAGGGTGCGAGCCGTGATTGTCTTGAGACCGGACGGAGCACCGCGAGCCGCGCGACCCCTGAGGCCCGAGCAGCCAGTGCGAGCCCCAGTTCCTGAGAGGCCCGAAACGTCAGTGCGAGCCACGGGGTCTCTGAGACCCGTAAGTTCCGTGCGAGCCGGCCCGGCAGGGACAACGAAACAAGTTGATGGGAGCTGAACGATCCGCGCCGCCGGACCGAGCTGGAGCTGGCGGTGTCGCTCGGCAAGCCCATTCTGCTGCTCGTCGAGGAGGGCCTGGAGGTGCCCGCTGAGGGAGCTGCTCGTTGGCCGCTGCGCAGATGCGCTGCGCCGGCTGGAGCCGGAGAGCGTCCAGTGCGTGGTGACCTCGCCGCCGTACTGGTCGCTGCGGCGCTGCGCGGGCGATCGGCCTCGAGCCGACAGCCGAGCTCTACGTGGACCACACCGTGGCCGTGCTGCGCGAGGTGCGCCGCGTGCTGCGCAAAGACGGAACGGTCTGGTGGAACATCGGCGACGCCTACTCGGGAGGCCGGCCGGGCCGCGGCGGCATCAAGCCGAAGGACCTGGCGCTCATCCCGTTCCGCGTCGCCCTGGCCGCCCAGGCCGACGGCTGGTGGGTGCGCTCCATCGTATGGCGAAAAGCCGGCGCTGCTTCTACGATGCGGACGCCGTTAGGGAACCATACACGACCCCGCGCCCGTTTCAGAGTCACGCCAGGAGGCGTCCGATCCCCGACCGCCGCGACGCCGGCGTGGTGACCGGGCAGGGGAGTCTGCTCGGCCGGAACCTCCGCAGCGTCTGGCGATTCGAGCTGCCCCGGCGGTGCATCCTGGCCGGCACGCCGGAGAAGGCGTGCGCCACCTGCGGCGCGCCGTGGGAGCGGCTGACCGAGAGGGAGGTGGACAACACCGGCTATCCCAAGGGGCCCGGCGGCAACGCCGCGACGGTGGGCTGGAGGCCGACCTGCGAGTGCCACGGCAAGGCCGAGACAGCCATCACCGAGTGCGCTGACTGCGGCGGATCGGGCGGCGACGGCGATGACCCTTGCCCGGCCTGCGGTGGGGCTGGGACGCGCACGACGCGGGTGTGGCCGGCTGGCGTCCTCGACGAGTGGCCCACGCGCCCGGCCGTCGTCCTCGACCCGTTCGCCGGAAGCGGAACCACCCTCATGGTCGCCGAGGAGCTGGGGCGCTGGTGGATCGGCATCGAGCTGGCCGAGGAGTATGTCCCCCTGATGCGCGAGCGCACGGGCCAGGCCTCCCTGGCCCGTGCGCTGGACCCCTGCCGCGGCGGCTAAGCGATGCCGGCCGGAGGCCGCGCCCGCGCTCTGGCCTCCCTCTCGGTGTCCGCCACGTGCAGGTAGACCGCCGTGGTCGCCAGGTGGGCGTGCCCCAGGTCACGCTGCACCTGGTGGAGCGGCACACCCTCGCGCACCGCCTCGGTCGCGTAGGTGTGCCTTAGGGTGTGGGGCGTCACCCTCTTTGCGATCCCGGCCCTCCGGGCCAGGTTCCGCACCAGCGCCTCGACGTAGCGGGGCGTCACGTGGCGGCCGCCGTCGAGGTCAGGCCGCCAGGGCGTCGCCCGCAACAGCGGGAACAGCCACTCGCCGCCAGGGTGAGCGGCAAGCCAATCCCCAAGGACCTTCCAGGCCTCAAGGTCCGGGTACACGATGCGGTCCCGGCCGCCCTTGCCCCTGCGCACCTGTATAGACAGTGAGGGGGCGTCCAGGTCCGACAGCCGCAGCCGGCAGACCTCACTCACCCGGAGCCCCGCCTTGTACATGAGGGCCAGGATGGCGCGGTTGCGCGCCGCCACCCGGCCCCGGCGAGGCAGGGCCCCGAACAGGGCGCGCACCTCATCCCGCGTGAGGACCTGGGGAAGGCGTTTCGGTGTCGAGGTCAGCACGGCCCGTCACCCCCCAGGGGCGCGGGCCCCACCGGGATATCGGTGGCCGCCAGGCCCAACGCGTGCAGGGTGAACCTGCACCCGAACACCAGCAGGAGCGCCCCAATCCACGCCGCGATAAACAGGGTCCGCTCGTCCATGGCCTCCGCGACCGCGCCGGCCTCCTCCGCACCGTCCTTGGCGGCCACCGACCGCAGCAGCGCGAGAGCGAACCCGTGGATCCACGGGCGCAGGACGTCGGCCGCCTCGTTCACGGCGCGCTCCACGAGCTCGTCTTCGCCGCGGCAGATCCGCGGCATGTCCTCGAACTGAAACGTGCGTACCAATTCCAACAGGTCCATCCTGGCCTCCCTTTCAGAACAACCGAACTTCGCACGACGTTGCCCCAGGACGGGCGTTCACCCACCGCCCGGCGCTTTCCCCTTGCCCGCCGGCGAACCACCCGTCCTGGCGCAACCTAGGCGGAGCGGGAGGGCGCCCGCTGTTGAGAGACAGCAGCCCGCGCGCGCCCGCAGGGGCGCCGCAGGGCCGGGCGGACGGCGCGGGTCGCCCTCCCCGGCCGGCACCGCCGGCCGCATTCTCCGCCTCGCCCGAGTGTCACGGGGCGCCCTGCTTGTACGTGTCGCCGATCCCCGCGGCGGTCAGGGCGCCCGTCGCGCAGACGTCCGCCACCGCGGCCACCACGACCAGGGCCGCGACGACGGCCGCGAAGATCAGCACGCTCTGCCTGCGGTGGCCCAGGCCGCCGTGCACACCGCCGGCGCCCGTCGGCAGGCCGGCCTCCAGCAGCCGAAACAGCACGTACACGCCGACAACAACGCTGATGTCCGGTATCATCCTGACGCCTCCTCTTCCCGATCCTCCGCGCCGAGCAGCTGGCAAACGGCCTCCCGGCTGACCCACCGCTGCCCGCCCGGCGAGCGCCGGCCCGCGATGGCGCCCCGGTCCAGCCAGCGGCGGATCGTCGACGGCCCGACCCCCAGGGCGCGGGCGGCCTCGCCCACCCGCATCCAGGGGCGGGGGTCTCCGGATGGCAGCGATGGTGGGCCGTGTCCCGGGTCATGGCTGCCCCTCTGCCGCTCTTGCTCTCTGGGACCGCCGGCTGAAACTCCTCGGCCAGGTGGGCGTCTGCCGGCCCGGGTCACCGACTGAGACCACGACATGCGCGTCCATGTCGCGGCCGTCCCAGCCCGCCCGGGCCGCCGCCGCGGGCTCGAGAATGGCGCGGACCAGCCACAGGTCCGGCCTTGCCGGGACGCCCTCTGGCCGGCCGGGCCAGGCGCGGACCGTCTCGTTCATCCAGCAGCAGCAGTCGTCGTACGGGCACAGGCGCCGCCACGCGCGGCGCATGACCCGGCCGCTGACCAGGCCTTCCTCCCGCACCCGCACGAAAGTCCGGGTCTTGTGGAAGCGGTTGAACATCCAATACCTGTACTGGATTGCGCTCTCGCCCTCGCTCATCCTGCGACCTCCACGCACAGGGGGCCGTGCGCCTGGACCACGGCCTGGGCCGCCTCGAGCTGCTCGATGAGGCTGGCCGCGCACCGCTCCACCGCGTCGACGTAGCAGTCGGCCCACCGGCCCTCGGGCACGCGGTCGATCCTCCGGCACGCCTCGTCGTCGATCTGCCTTGCCGTCTCCTCCAGGTAGGCCAAGACGGCCTCCCTCGCGACTCTCTCGGTCATCGCTGCGTTCCTCCCTTCTGGCCCCTCCCCGGCCGGCACCGCCGGCCTCTCTCTCCGCGGGCTCATGCTTTCTCCCGCTCCGTCTGGCCGCCCCGCCGCGCAGCCGTAGTGCGGCCCGTGCCGCGCCGGGTATCGCCACGGCAAGTAGACCGTCACGTAGCCGGCCTCGTTGCGCAGGCTGTTGCCGGCGACCGTGACGCGGGACCTCGCGTTCGACCGCCCCACCCCTGGCGGGTAGTACCGCCCGCGCGCGGAGCGCCCGCGCCGCACAGCGACCACCAGCCCATCGCACGGGATCCGCCCGCGCGCGAACCGGACCGCGGCCCGCGCCTCACGGTCCGGCAGCGAGGTCAGGTTCATGGCGTTCATGTCTTCCTCTCTTTCCCGGGCCCCCAGCCCGCCGCGATCCCCTTCGGCGAGGGAACCGCGGCCGGCCGGCGGCCGGCCGCATCCTAGTTGTCGAGGACACGCGGCCGGTGCGGCTGG
>Ga0078972_1004238_pt1 | contig 40095 bp, 50 predicted proteins | sample YelNatPaOPGAMG01_FD_67568 | JGI IMG/M metagenome (GOLD analysis project Ga0078972, IMG submission 67568) | Hot spring thermophilic microbial communities from Obsidian Pool, Yellowstone National Park, USA - OP-RAMG-01 (SPADES assembly) (version 2) | ecosystem: Environmental > Aquatic > Thermal...
TAAAGCATTTAATAAACGTCTTTTATATATTTGTTCATTAATATAATTTATATGTTCAATATCATTAAATTCAAAATTATTATTAATATCGTTTTTATATATAGACTTTGATTCTATATTATTATCTAAATGACAATTAATTTTAATATTATCATCATTAGTTATAGTAAATAATTTATCTACAAATTTATAACAGATATTTTCTAATTCATCTTTTATATTTTCTTCTAATGATTGACATTCTAATAAAAGATTATTTAATTCCGTTTTAATATCTTTTTCATCAATATCTATTTCATTTATTTTATTTTTTAATTCAATAAATGTTTTATTTAATATTTTTTTTTCAAATTTTTCTTCTTCATCAGGCGGAAATGACGGATGTTCACCCAATGAATGATTTCTATTATCTATAACTTTGATAATATGATTAGGTAGCATTATGATATTTTTATTATCTAATAATGCTACCTGTTCTTCTGTTATTAAAATTTTTTTCATTACAATATTTAAAACATTGCTGTTATTTTAATTTATTTATTTAATGAATATTTTCACTATTTTACCAATAAATTTTTCAATAATTCTTTTTTAGTAAAAACTTTAGAATTTTCAAATAATTTATTAAATCTCATTTCTTTTATTTGTCCTTTTGTATATGTTTTCGATGAATTTACCATAGCCGTTTTATCAACAGTTATATTATCTGTGGATGGATTATATCCTTTTGATTTAATTGTATCCAATTGTTGTTGTATGCTTTGACCATTGGCATCTTCTGGATTAGTTATGTTATAGTTAACCTCATCTAATTTCTTAGCATGTCTATTTATTTTTATATTTGGTATTTCATTAATAATAGGATTATTTCCTAATGATAACGGTGTTATTATATTAATATCATCTTTAGCATGTAATATAATATTTTTTATTTTATTAATATCATCTGATACTATTTTATTATTAATGTTAGGAATATTATGTCTATCACTTTTTATTTTAAACATATATTGTAAAATTTTTTCTTTTATAAAATAATGATATACATTTAAAAGTTTCTTTTTTTCATCTTTAGTATCAGACTCACCAAGAGTACCTATTTCTTTAACTGAAATTATAGCAGATAATGGGCAATTTTCATGTTTCATTACCATTTTCTTTGCTTCATCTTCTGAACTTGCTATAACCGCAAACTTTATGGTACCATAATCGTGTTTTACCTTTACACTATATTTTTTAGCTGAAAAACTTTCATTTTTTCGTTCTTCATACAATTTCATTGCATTGGTATTTAATTCATATTTTTTTGATTCTTCATATTTATCCATATCATTATTCATTAATTTTGAAAGAATACCTTTATTTTTATCTTTTTTATTTTTATTTATAGGCGCATTAGATTTATAATTTGATGGAACAAATTTTATCTTTTTAGTATATGAAGGAGATATTAAAGATTTATCTAACAAAAAATTAATTGTATTTAAATATTTTTGCTTTTCTTCAGCATTTTTTATTTTTAAGTTATTCATATATTTAACCACAATATTTGAATCTTCTGGTGTTAATCTATATATATCAACGTGAGATCCAATTAAATTTTCTACGATAAATGGATCACCAATTAATATACCCCATAATAACAATAAATTTGGGTCAAAATCTTTTTCTCTAATATTTTTTCCATTTCTAACATTAACAGTTATAGCTTTTTCTGATGCTTGTGAATTTCGTATTAGCCTAATTATGGCTTTTTTATTATCTTCATATGGAGCATTATTTTTAAGCATTATTCTAATACTTTGTCTCAAAACATTATCAATTTTTTGTGGCATAGCATTAGATACTACATCTGGAATACCTATTGCGCCCTGTTTACTCATTGTTTGTTCCCCATTTCCATTTTTATTTTTAATAAAGCTATTTAATTTTTTAGCACCCCTTTTATTATCAATGGGATTTTCAATATGATCTAAGGTTTCTACAATATCAGTTAACTTAGGCATATCATCTTTTGGTACGCCTCCGTTTTTTAATAATATTTTTAAATTTGCTAATAGAAAATGTATAGCACTTGATGTTTGATATTTTTTATCTTGTAATATGCTAGTTATTTCATCTATCTTATGATAATAAAGGTTTTTTTCTATATATTCTGGTACATAATTCAATTTTTCTTTTAAAATATCCGATTCAGTTAAAATTATAGTAATGGCTTTTAAAAAATTGTTATTACGAATAGCTATATTAAAATCTTCTTCATAATTATCAAGATTAGTAATTATATTTATTCTTTGCAGTGTTTCTTGTATATCAATAAGTTTCATCTGTGATTTAGTAAGAGATTTATAAATCTCATCTAGTCTCTCATTTTCTTGCTCTATATCTTTATATTTATCTTTATACAATGGCTGATGATCTTTAATATAAGATACTTTATCCTTAATAATATTAATAGTTCCAAACCCATCATACATAAAATTTTCAAAATATTTTCTTGAATTTATCATATCATAAATGATATGATGCAATGTTCCTGTTTTTACATAGCTTTCATCATTTGACTGTTTAAATCCATCTGTTATCAATTCGTCATAATTAACGGGCACTTTACCTTCTTGTAATATAGACTTACTCTTATTTAAAGTTTTTTCATTTAATATTATATTTTTCATCATTGTTTAATTTTATATTTTTATTTTTTAATTTTTTTTCTATATCATTATATGTTTCGCCAAATCTTAATATTAATCTTCCATCATCTGGATATGTTTCATATTCATCTATATTCTCCCATGCTAAAGGAATAATTCCATCAATACTATCCTGCATTGAAAAACAACTGTTTTCTTGGGCTAAATCTAATTTTAGAGATGTATCCATTTTTAGAATTAAATCATACGTACTTTCATCTGGAAGATTTATACCACAATTTCTAGCTGGAGTTATTTCCCAATCTACGCCCCAAACACTCTCAATATCATTAGAAAACAATAATTCAAACATGAAATTATTATCACTATTTATACCGATTTTATTTATATATACTAATTTATAACCTTCCTTCATAAAGACTTTTATATAAATATCATTTAATATTAATTTATTTATATAATAATAATTTTATATGCAAAAAAATATGGTAATTATTATTAAATAATTACCATATAATATATTATTTTTTATAAAAAAGAAGGTTTAAATATTTTATCTTTAAGTTTTTTATTTTTATTAATTATTGGAGTTTTATTTTTATTACTTAAAACTTCGTCAATGATTTCATCAATATTAATAGATTCAGCTACTGAATTTCCTTGTGTTCCTGATTGTATAGTTGGTTCAGATGTATTTGGTTCTGTATTTAGTTGACTTGTTGCTTTATTTAATTTACCTATTGCTTTTTCCTTATCTTCTGGGGTGAGATATTTTCCAGCAATTGCATTAACCATACCTACTACATATTTTGCCAATGCTTCATCTTTATGAGAATCTATAAATTGAGTAATTTCTCCAACCTTTTTCTGTATACTTTTAATATCTTCCGAACTATTTGTTTCGTCATTATTATTTGGTATTAACGGCTGTTCTGTGTTAATAGTGTCATCATCCTGTGGCTCTAAATTATTTTGGCTCACAGGAGATGACTGAGGTTGATTAGGCGTTTGTATACGTATTACTTTTTTTTTTCTGGAATAGATTCTTTAACAATATTCATACGCTTTAACTCTTTCATAACACCATCAACAATTAATTTAATATCGAATGGATCGCCGTCTCCTATTTTTTTACCGTAAATATTTTTTTTATCGTCACCTGAAATATCCATAGCTTCTTTTCCATATTCAGGATGATTCCCATAATCACTAATTTTATCTTCATTAGTTTTTTTATTATTTTTAGATTCTTTAACTAATTTTAAATATTTAGTTGGTACTAAATATTCTTCATCAGTATCATCAGGATTCATGATATAAGATTTATTACTTCCCTTTTTGCCTGGTCCTACATATGAAAATATTCTATTTTTAAGATTTGGTTTATCATCTGAAACATATTTTACCATTGAAGGAATTTTAAAAGCCATATTATCATCATTATCTTCTTGGTCAAATTTATAAGGCTCATCAAATTTTTCATCATCTACGTCTTGTACACCATATTTTTCAAATTCATCTGCATGTATAGTGTCATCATAATCATCATCATACTCGTCATCATAATCAAAATCTTCATGTATTGTTGTATCTTGATCATCTATTTCAAAATCATCAGTATTATCATCAAAATCATCGGTATTATCATCAAAATCATCGGTATTATCATCAAAATCATCAGTATCGTAATCTTCCTGATTAGGATTTAATGTTTCTAATGTTTTCAATGCTTTTTTTAGATCACTAATAACCTTATCTAAATTATTATTTTCCATTGAATCATCATCTAATTGAGTGTTATCATCTTCCATTGAATCATCATCTGTTGATTCTGTATTCATTATAGCATCTTTTAATGGACAATCTCCCATTTTTCCAAGAATACCATTACTTATACCTGGTTTTCCCATACCTAAACCAAATCCTTCATTGATTTTATCTTGGTCATAAGTAACAGGCTTCATATCATTTTTGGGTTTTTCATTAGCAACTGAATTTTTTGGAACAAAATTAGGTTTTTCGTGTTGACCAACTTCATCAGCTTCTTTATTAGTTAATTCTAATTCATCTGCCTGATTATCACCTACAACTTCTTCCTCAAATGGATCTCCTTCCATTTCATGATTTTTTGCTTGTGTAGTGCTTTTATTTAAGTTATTATCAGCAACAGTATTATTAAATGGGTCTCCATTTGCAGAAGCAACTCCATTAGATTTTTTAGGGGCATATGGTACTTCATGTTTATAATCTTGATATTTAAACATATCGATTTTATTTTCATTAATTCCAATTCTTGATGCATTTTCCATAATTTGACGTTGACGAATAATCTCTTTTTTCATTTCTTCTGTTGATTTAACAGCATTTTCTAAATAAAATTCAGGATTAAAAGATTCGACAACTACATTCTTACGGGCATATTTCTCATTAATAGCACGTAATTTTAAATCAAATTGTTTTAAAGCCAATGAATAACTATCAAATGAATTATTTTTACGATTGTTAAAGCCGCCAATATATTCAAAGTCTTCTGCTGATACAGGATTATCCATAGAACTTTCTTTAATTACAAATTTTGTGTTTTCTCTGATAATAGCATATTTTTTACCATCAGCACCAGTATCCATATGATCAATCTTTTTATATCCTACACTATTAGATTCATTAACGCTCTTAAAAGACATTAAATGTTTCATTTTACTAATTTGGTCTTCAAATTTATCCATTTTTTAATATAATTTTTTATTTATTATTTTTAATATAATTCTTTTATATAAATATCTTAATATCTGCAATTATTATATTTATTTTATTGTATTTATTTGATCAGATATTTTTGTTTTTAATTTAAATAGTTTTTCAAGATATTTACTACGTCGTAATACTTTAAACACTATATTTTCCCAAGAATTTTCGCCCTCACGACTTAATCCTTCTTTTCGCATAAGTTTTATGACATTATATAATTTTTGAACTTCTTTATATAAAACTTCTAATTTATAATCATCATCTTCATTCTTATATTTATCATATAATTCATCAATTTTTATAATTTGATTTATAATTGAAGCCGATTTGGTTTTTATAACATCTTTCTGTAATTTTATATTATGAGTATATTGAGGAAATTTTATCCACCTATTTTTTTCTAATGAATATATACCATTTGTTTCTAATGTTTCATTAATATCTTGCATATATATTTCAACAGAAAACCCATAAATCGTTAAATTTGAATGTAATTCTTTAAATAATTTTTTTTTAGTATCAAAATACTCTCTAACTAATTTAACATTACTGTCAACATCTTTAAAATCTATAATAATATGTACATCTATATCGGAATATTTAGACCAATTATAAGAGGCTAAACTACCAACAAATTGTATATCTTTTATTTTAACCCAAGGAATCATTAAATCATCAAAATATGCATCAGCAATATCTAATAAACGTAATCTGACCCTTGAATTTATTTTATCATTAATCCATATACGTTCATTTAAATCACTTTGCAAATCAAATGATTTTAAATTTATTTGATTTGCGTCTATATCTTCTTCTAATCCAATATTATATTTATCCAATGTAGCATCAGATGCGTGCATATACTCCAAAGTCTCCTTTATAGTTTCAATGGATTTATTATTTAATAATATTTTTTTTGCCATTATCTAAAAACAATATTTCTATATAAATAGTTTATATAATTATAAAAAAATTATTGCATTATAATATCAGTCTGATTATTTTTAGCTGCTGCTGTTGCTAAATCAACTTTCTTTTGTGATAGAGCTGCCATCTCAATCATTTGATCTCTTTGTTGATTTGCCATATTTAATTCTTGAACTAATTGATCCATTGTGGCTGTTTCTATTAATGATAATGAAGTTTGACCATTAACTACTATTTGTGTGTAAATATTAAATTTCGTTTCCATGTTATTATTATAATTATTATTATTTTATAAAGTTGCTTGTACTATCTGTAATGTATTACCTGAATCATAATATCTTAAATAATGCCCATTAGCACTGTTCGTAAATAAATATTTTTGATATAGTTGGTAAACATATGTTGAACTTGCAAAATCCATTCCGCCAAAATTAGTTTCAATATTATTCAATTGAAAATTATCTCTAATAGTATTAGCTTGAAAATTATTTCCAATAGTGTTATAATTAAAATTATATCCAATAATATTAGAATTAGACACAATAGTACCAATACCATATTTAATATCATTAATAGTAGAAGCTAGTTTAGTAGTATTAGACCCAAAATTATCTCCAATAGTATTATTGTTAAAACTATCTCCAATAGTATTAGCTTGAAAATTATTTCCAATAGTATTAGCTTGAAAATTATCTCCAATAGTGTTATAATTAAAATTATATCCAATAATATTGCTATAAAAACTATTTCCAAAAAATACTGTATTTGAACTACTAATTATATCTGATCCATCATATATCCCTTTAATTTTATTCCCATAAATACTATCATAATTACATTGAACTCCATTTGTTGTTGGTTCCGTTGAAAATATAAAATAGTCCATGTAATTAGTTGATACTGGAATTGTATATCTAACTAGAGTCCAATCAATATCAGTTGGACTTACATAATCTAAATTACTCCATGGAAATAACATCCATGAAGCTGTGGTAGTAAAGGGAACTGATGGGGTATTATCTAATTTAAGATAAATATCATTTGTACCTGTTTGTAATACCACTGCGCCTCGTGAATAAGTATTACCCGATCCAGTAAGATCAGAAGTTGTTACATCAATTTGCCATCTTCTAAATTTAACATTGCGATAATCGAATCCTATATCATTATTTTTAATTGTATCAATTCTCCGATAGATATAGCCTTTTGTAGATCCCGAAACCATATTTTGATCACTTTCAATATTATAGTAAATTATATCTTGTGGAAATAAAGTACTATATGCAATAGGCTCTAAGGTGTTAGTTGAGGATGCTGTTACTAACAGTGGTTCAATTGGTCCTGTATTAATATCACTTGTATTTGGTATTACATGAGCTGTCTGATAATCATTAATAAGATATTTTTGTCCAGGTACTAAAGTATTTCCACTAACTAATGTGCTTAATTGAGAATATGTTAATGAAATTACTTCTGCACCAGCTGTACTACCACTATCACTACTACCGCCTATTGGGACATACTGTGAAGTATTTGCATTCCAAATGTACATTAAATTTGTTGATTCATCTATATAAATTTTTTCTATTTCACCAGTTACAGGAAAAGAGGATAAATTTGCATAAAATAAAGTATCAGACCAGTTAATATCATTTAATACGGTTGCAATTCTTGTTGCTGTATTTTGCCCTGGTCTTGTTTCATTTCCAATTTGATTAATTAAATCTTGTATTTGTTCTTTTGTGGCCATTTTATTTATTTAATAATTTTTTTATTTATTTATATATATAAATAAATATCAAATAGTTTATATTTTATCACCATTATTTTAAGTATTCTTTTCTTTTTCTTTTATTTCTTTTTCATTTTCTTCTTTTATTTTAGCTTCATTTATTTGTTTTATTTTTATCATTTGTTCACGTTCTTTTAATTCAGGAATATTTACAGTTTCTAATTTTTCATATTTATATTTTTTAAGATATTTATTTAGAGCAATGCCTTGAGATAAATCAGTTCTAAACATAAGATAATCATTAACATTAACATCTTTATAAACATATTTTATACCATTTTTAAAAACAATATATAATGTTTTAAAATCATCTTTATTATCAACACATTCGCTATATAATAGATTACTTGAATCATACCAACAATAATCTATTCCATTTTCATATAAATTCGTTCTAATACTCATTTTTATTCAGTTTTATATTTACATTATTATTATATAAATTATATTATAATAATATAAAATCAATAAATATATAAGAATTAACAAAAAGAAATATGACGCAAAAAGAATATACAGATGAATTAAAAAGTGTTGTTGCATTAATGTCTAATGAATTAATTCAAGATAATCCATCCAATCAGTTAAATATTCATTATTTTATATTAGCAGTATTAGAAAGCAGAAATTGTACAGCATATAAGTTATTTTCTGAAATATTATTATCAGACCATATTGATTCATTAAGATTATTGTATTTTGACTATTTACATAAGAATAGTTTATCTGTAATAAACCCAAATAAAAAGATAAAATTTGATAAAACATTAGATGATATATTTACAAAAAGTGAGATAGAATGTGAAAATTTAAAAGATACATTAATTGGGAGTGAACATATAGTATTAGCTTTATTGAAACATAAAAATGAAATATCAAAAAAACTTAATACATTAGGATTAACATATGACATGTTTCTATCAAAAATAAAATCAACAAGAGATTTACAAATATTAGATGAAAATATATTAAACAACATAGATAAAATAGATAATTTTATTGATAATAATAATCTCCCAACACTTGTTAAAAAAAATGAAGATAGATACTTTGAAAAGCTTCCACCTAATATAACGAAATATTGCGTAAATTATAATGCAATGTCGGCAAATGGAAAATTTGATAAATTAATTGGAAGACAAAATGAATTGTTAAATTTAATGAAAATTCTTACCCGTAGAAATAAAAATAATGCTATTTTAGTTGGACTAGGTGGATGTGGAAAAACAGCAATTGTTCAAGGATTGGCACAAATAATTCAGAAAAAAGCCATCAATAATAATCTAAGAAATAAAATTGTATTATCATTAGATTATACATCATTAAGTGCTGGTACTACTTATAAAGGAATGTTTGAAGAAAGAGTTAAATTATTATTTGATGAATTAAAAAATAATAAAAAATATATTTTATTTATTGATGATATACATTTATTATTAAATGATAAAAATGGAAATGACATAAGTGTATTTTTAAATAATTTATTAACTAATAGCAATATACAAGTTATTACAACGACTACATATAAAGATTATAAAAAAACAATAACTCCAAATCCAAGTTTATCTAGAAACTTTCAAAAAATAAATATTGAACCAACTAGTATAGAAGAAACAATTGAAATATTAAATAATAATAAATTATATTATGAAAAATTTCATAATATAAAATTTGATGATAAGGCATTAAATTTAGTACCAATATTAGCTAAAAAATATATTACAGAACGTCAATTACCTGATAGTGCAATAGATATTATTGATCAAGCAGGTTCTTCTAAAAATGTGAATAGAGAACCATCAATGGAATTAAATACATTACAAAATGAATTAAATGACATATTGGATAGAAAGAGAAATGCAATTCAAATGGAAGATTATAAAACAATAGATGAATGTACTGTTTTACAAAATAAATTAAATCTTAAAATAAAATACATAGAACAATCAGATAATAAAGAATATAATAATGATATTAAAATTATAACAGAAAATGATATATATAACGTTATATCAGATATTACCAACATACCAGTTAATAAATTAGATATAAATGAACGTTATAAAATATTACATTTGGAAGAAAATTTAAAAAATAATGTTATAGGACAAGATACAGCAATTGAGCATATAGTAAAATCAATATATAGGGCTAGAACAATAAAATCACAAGACAGACCAATTTCATTTATTTTTATGGGGTCAAGTGGAATAGGAAAAACGCTTATAGCTAAACAATTAGCTAAAGAATTATTCGGTTCTGAAAATAATTTAATACGTTTGGACATGAGTGAATATTCAGATAAAATGGCAATTTCAAAGATATTAGGATCAAGTCCAGGATATGTAGCATGGTCTGAGCCAACAGTATTCCAGCAAGTAAAAGAGATGCCATATTGTGTAATTTTATGCGATGAAATTGAAAAAGCTCATAAAGATGTATTTAACGCATTTTTACAAATATTAGATGATGGAATTTTAACTGATGGTGCAGGAGAACGTATAAGATTCTCAAATGCTATTATAATAATGACATCTAATTTAGGATCACGCACAATTCAAGAAAACGTTTATGGAATTGGTTTTGGAACTTCCATAAATTCACAAGAAAAAAACAATGAAAAAATTATTAAAAATGAATTAAAAAAATTTTTTGCACCAGAATTTTTAAATCGTATTGATGATATTATTATATTTAATAATTTAAAAGCAGATGATATAAAAAAAATTATAAAATTAGAATTAAATAAATTAAATAAAAATTTAAAAGAATTGGGATATGATATTGAATTTGATGATAAAATAATTGATTATATATCAAATGAAATGAATAATGAAGCAGATAATAATAAATTTGGTGCTAGACCTATTCGTAGAAAAATTCAAGATAAAATTGAAAATATAATCGCAGAAGATATTTTACATGAAAAAATATTAAAAGATATTCATTATGTAATATCTATTGATGATGATAAAAATATTATAATTATATAACATTATTATTCAATAATTTTTATATAATAAGTATTTATATATATAAAATATAGTGTTATGAAAAAAATGCAATTAACGGAATCAGAATTGGTTTCTATGATAGAAAAAATCGTAAAAGACATCAAGGAACCAAAAGAAAAAACATTAATTAAAGTTAATGAATTAAGGAATATTATAGAAAATATCATTAAAGAAACATATCTTAATAAAGATAATAATTTGAATGAAAAGTGGAATGGCGATGTAAAAATCCATAACACTGGTGAAAACACCGATAAAACAATAGATGATCTTGAAAATGAACTTGAAAATATAAAAAAACAAAGTAAAAAATATCAAGATCGTGGAGAAAAAGTTCCTGAAAAATTACTTAAAAAAGAACATCAATTAGAATTTGCAATTCGAGCAAAAAAGCATTGGAAATAATTTATGTACATCAATCGAGATTCGAACTCGAAACCTACAATTTAGAAAATTGTTGCTCATTCCATTGAGCTATTGATGTATTAATTTGAGCACTAGGTCAGATTCGAACTGACGTGAACATTCGTTGCTTCTTTACAAGAGAAGTGCAGTCGACCACTGTGCCACTAGTGCAGATAAATATAATATTAGAGATTGATAATGGATTCAAACCATTGTATAGCTATTTTGCAAATAGCAGCCTAATCACTCAGCCAATCAATCTTATTTATTTGTTAATGCGGAAATGGAGAATCTCGAAATCTCAACCTATTGATTAACAGTCAATTGCTCTTCCCTTGAGCTACATTTCCTTTTGAGTTATAATTATCATTTTTAGCGAGACTGAAGAGATTCGAACTCTCGACCTTAGCATAGACAGTGCCACATTCTAACCAACTGAACTACAGCCTCAAAATAAAAAAAATCCAGTAAATATTATTTGTTTATATTACTGGATTTTATAAAAAGTTTTTATATAAAAATTATTTAAATAGAATCCAATATATATTATCATTATTTAATATATCAAAATTATGACAATCATCTATATGATTTCTTTGATGATTACATGTTGTAATAATATTTGCTGTAAAAATATTCATAATATAAAATAATATATTTTTATATAAATAGTATAATAAAATAAAAAATCATATAAATTTTGTAAAAAGTTAAGAGAGATGGATTTTAACCATCTACTTTCAAATCTTATTTCACTAATTACATTATAAAGATACTACTTTTATTTGACAAAACAAAATTATTTAGCATTATTTATAAAAATAACATTGATATAATTATTTTATTATATATCTTATAATTTATAAACTATTTATATAAAAATAAGAATATAATGGGATTTAACAGATTAAATATAAAGTATTAAATAATACTAAATTATATCTTAAAATAATCATACCCATTATTAAAATAATTGATTCTTTTTATGAAAATAATCTATTTATATGTAGATTAAAGAAATAAATAAATCTATAATATGTAACTAATGTTTATTAATAGTAAATACACAAAATCATTCGTATCTGACATGCTAAGTGATTCTAAATATAAGGAATTACATGATTTTGCTGTATTACTTAATAACCACAAAAATATAGTCTATAAAGAAGTTTGTTCCGATTTAGCATTCTTTATGGAAATGAATGTATTCGACTTCATTAAATACATGAGAAATAAATACAAAGGTGTCATTAATTCTAATTTTGATAAACAATTATATCAAGACGTATTTACATCTTATGAAAATAAATTCAATTTAATCCAGAAAAATATTGTATTTGAAAAGGTAAGTTTTAAAGGTTTTGAATTTTATAAACGAGATACAAAGAATAAGAAGAAAGGCGACTTCAAAAAAGTTATAATTAAAAAAGAAAAAACTAAGTTATCATCTGTATTAACTTATATTGCTCGTTATGGTAATGAGAATACTATTGAATATATCACCAATCAATTGAAAAAATCTGATTTAACTATTGATAAAGCTAATTACTATCAAGATATATTAAATTATATTAACAAATTTGGATTTGATAGGCTATTTAACTTATCTTTGCAACGAAGAAACAGAATTACCCAAAAGTATTCAGAGCATCCAGTAGAGTTTACAAAATTAACTTTCAGAGGTAGAAGTAGGCTACAAAAACAAGATATTATTTCTTATAATGAAAATTACAATTCCAAAATAAATGCGTTCATCAATATAAGTTGGCTAGGTAGAGGTAATAAATTAACTATACCTGTAAAATACTCAAAAGATTATCACGGTTTAATGAGTGACTATAAAAAGCCAACACCTAATGTAGAGTACCTAATAACCTTTACTAATAAAGGAAAAATTAAGGTAAATATAAGTAAAGATGGCGTAAGATTCATTCCTGAAAATAAAGTAAATTATTGCGGTATAGACGTAAATGTTAAGCATAATTTATTCAGCTTATCTGACAATACAACTTTTGATTATGACAGGAATTTACTTAGCAAACTAACAGATGAATTATCTATAATAGATAATTTAAAGAAAGATAAAGATTATGTTGTTGGTAAGAAAAAACAAAGAAAGATAGATTCGCTTAGAAATCAGATACAAAAGTCAAATGAACAAATTTGTTCAGATGTTTGCAAGCATTTAAATTCAGTTGGTTTAGACCACATTGTAATGGAAAATTTAGATAATTCATTTGGTAAGTCATTTGTTAATGATAAAACAAGCGGTTTAAATTTCAATCGAATAACCAAAGAATTAAGAATATCATCTTTAAAACAAATGATGGAACATATTGCTAGAAATTATGACATTTCAGTATCAACTGTACATGCAAGTTATACTAGCAAAATGTGTTCCATTTGTGGTTGTATTGAAGATGAAAACCGAAAGGATCAAGAAATATTTGAATGTATTGAATGTGGTCACAAGGATAATGCAGACCACAACGCATCAATAAATATCAAAAACAGAGTGTCTACGACAGTGTTAAGGAAGAACCTCTTAAAACAAAGTAAATTAGGTAATGGAACGTACGAACCCAAGATTATGAAAAAAGATAATGTTAAAGACGTTTTATTATCGTTTCGGCAAAATCTCGTAAGAGATAAGGATATGGTAAGAGTTAATACTTTAGACTATGTTTGATTTGTCGGATGAAATTGAATTAAAAAACAGAAAACTTAAAAACAGAAAATGTTAAAAATATTATTTTATCATATAATACTTTAAGAAATTTAATAGATTGACATATGGATACATTTTTAAAAATAGATTTATATTTAAATATTATTTTATTTATATTACTTATTATATCAAGCTTATTATTAAAATATTCAAAAGATAATAATAAAGTTATTTTATATGATAAATATATAAAATATATATTATATTCAATTGGTATTCTTAATTTATTTTATTTTTTATCATCAATTATAATTAGTTTATTTTTATTATGATTATTATATCTATTATATTATTAATTATATCTGGCTTATCTAAAGCTATTCAAGATATTAGTGATAGTAGTTATTCAAGTAGTAAGTTATCTTATTTGAATGCTTCATTTTGGAATAAATCAATTAGCTGGAAAAATAAATGGAAAAATAATGACGAATCTCAAGGTGAAAAATTCTTAGGAAGCAGTAGTATTTTTGTTTTTATAACTGATGCATGGCATTTATTTGATGTTATTCGTGATATAACATTAATTATATCCTTATTATTAACACCTTTTATATGGTTTTTTATAATAGCTTATATAATAAGACAATTATCATTTAGCTTTTTTTATAAAATATTAATTAAAAAATAATTATGAAAAATATAATTTTAAAAGAAAATATTATAAATAGACTTATTTTGGAAGCTACTGCTTCCGAAATTCATGAAAAATATTATTCCAATATTCCAGATAATATATTTAATGATATTATTAATTCAGATATTATTTCATCAAATCTTAATGCCAATAAATTGGGAGAATATGCTAAATGGCTGTTAAATCTATATAAAAAAGGTAATCTAAAAACCGAAGATTTATATAAAGCTAAAGAATATATTCCGATTTTTGATAAAATGAAGAAAGCAAAGAAATTGGTACAACCTGATATTAATATATATAATTCACTATCTGATATGTATAAGGTTATTGAGCCTTATATGAATCAGCAAACAATCAGTAATAAAGAAAACGCAAAAAACATTAAAAATACAGAAGCTGATTTAGTTTATGAAGATAATGACTGGAAAGTAATCACCCCAAAAACGTATAAAGCTAGTTGCCTATATGGAGCAAATACCCAATGGTGTACAGCATCTAAAAAGAGTGATATGCAGTTTAATAAATATTCATCTAAAGGTAAATTATATATTAATATTAATAAAAAAACAGGAAGAAAGTATCAGTTTCATTTTGAAACAGATAGTTTCATGGATGAAACTGACGACCCAATATCGTTAAGAAATATTGGCTTAACAAAAGGCTTAATTGATTTTTATACTAATTTATATCCCAATTACGCATATTATTTCATTTATGATTTTATCACCCATTTTTTTGATGGCTATGCTAAGGTTAAATTAAATAATATGTGGAATATTATAGATACAAAAGGTAGATTAGTATCCAAGCAATGGTTTAATGATATAACTTTTTTTATGGATAATGGACTTGCTAAAGTTAAATTAAATAATAAATATAATTATATAAACGAACAGGGTAATTTATTATCTAAAGAATGGTTTGCTGAAGCAGACTTTTTTCATGGCGGTTATGCAAGTGTTAAATTAAATAGAATGTTTAATTTTATAAATAAAAAAAATAATAATTATTTCATAGACGCAAAAGGTAATTTATATGATATAAATAAAAACTTAATAAAAAAAAATAATAATAATGAAAATAAAAATATAAGAAATATTATAATAAATGAATCCCAAGAAAATAAACTGATAATATTAGAATCTATTAATCAAATTGTTTTAGATATTAAAAATAAAATTTTAGATCCCCATTATAAAAAGGGGATAGAAGATTTTATTGATGCTGACGGAAAATTATCTAAAAAGAAAGTAATTGGAGTTAGCAGAAAAACACCTGACGGAAAAGAAGAAATATTAGATAATATAACGCCAATGGATTTGTTTTATATTATTGAAGATAATATAAAAGATCTAATAGGAAAAAGTGATAAAAGAGATGAATTTATTAAACAAATTATTATAGATTGGTTTAATAATTCTATAACAAAAGAAGGTAGTTTAAGTAAAAATTTGACATTATAATAATATTATATAATAATTTAATATATAATATTATTATAATCTTGTTTTATTTTATTAGCTATTTTATATAAGGTTGAATTCTCTTTTCCATCCCATGGAGTATTATATATTGGAAATTCATTTTCTTTATATAACATTAAATGCCATGAAATTTGTTCTACGCCAGGAATTTCAAAGTATATAATTGAATTTGTTTCTATTCCAGATACAATTTCTATTCCATATGGCCAATTTGGATGTTTTTTGAATATTTCTATTAATTTTATAATATAATTATATTTTTCATTATATATTTTTGTTCTATACTTACCATATTTTTTTTTAGCTTGAATATTTTTATCTTCTATTTCTAGTGCTATTCTAATTGCCAATGCAATATCATCATTCTCTCCTAGCTTATTTAAACGCCTTTTTATTTTATTTGTTCCTATATCTAAAAATTTCTTTCTGGCTTTATTTAATTTTGATATTAATTTTTTATTTTTATCTAAAGCCTTCTTATGATCTTCATCTATATAATCAAATTCAAAATAATCATCAATAAAATCATCTTCATAGATTTTTTTATAATATGGAGGATTATTTAATTTTAATTTAATATCTTCTATTGATAAATTATTATTTAATAATTCTTTTATATTAATAGTAAAATCTTTTGTATTAATCTTTTTTATTAATTCTAATTTATCAATATCTACTTTTAATATTTTTGAAACTATATCATAGCCATGTATATTTATACTCCATCTTAATTCAATTAATGTTGTTATATTTTTTATATTATCTGGTATTAATAAATCTTCTCTATTCATAATTATTTATTTTATAATAATTTATAATATAATTATATAATTCTTTTGATATGAAATAATATAAATTATTAAGATATATTATATTAAGATTTTAATATAATTTCTTTCAATTTATCTTCAGTTTGTAATCCAACTATTCTATTAATTTCTTCTCCTTTTTCATTAGTTATTATAATGGTTGGAACATTTCTAATTTTATATTTTTGCGTTAGAAATTCTTGATCATCATCAACATCTATAATTTGAAATATTAGGCTATTACTTTCTAATTCTTCTTTAACTTCATCAAAGACTGGAGTCATTAATTTGCATGGCATACACCATTCTGCGCTAAATTTAATTATTTTTTTCATTTGTATTTTTTTTTTATTATTTGTATTTATTTTGTTATTATATTTTTTTAATTTTTTCTTCAGTTATCATAATGTTTTTTTATTATTAAGTGTTGTTCTACCTATTGTCAGAAGGCACAAAATATCCTTAATGGCGTTACTTTACTCAATTTTAAGTATTGTTCTATCATCTTCTTTATAAATGCCTGTATTTCATTATAATTAAGTTTATATTTTTTTTCAAAAACAGACCAAACTAAATAAAAATCACAAAAAAAATATGTTCTTTCTTTATTAATTAGATCCTGAGATAACCGAAAAAAAACTTTATTATTTTTTATATAAAATACTGATTTTGGATAATCATCATTAATTTCAATTTCCAAGCCATTTAATAGTGATTTAAACCATTGTTCCATTTCTTCTTTTTGAGATTCTTTTTTCAATTCCTCAATTTTCTTTTCTAACTCTTGAATTTTTTTTTCAATTTTCATAGTTGTATAATTTAATTGGATTAATGTTTATGATACAAAGATATAATTTTAATTTAATATTACCAAATATTATATTTTTAATTATATATAATAAATGGATGATATGCAAGGACTTACTTCACCCAATTTTAAGTGTTGTTCTACCACAACCATAGCGGTGAAATCAACGCTATGGTTATTACCACTTTCAATTTTAAGTATTGTTCTACTACTCCTCATCAGGAAAAATGGATGGCCGATATTACTTTACTCAATTTTAATGGTTTCTCTACCATGGAAATAATAGCGTCTTCAACGCCACCTGGTATTACTATACCTAATTTTAAGTGTTTCTCTACCATACTCTTTATAAATGCCTGTGTTTCATCATAATTAAGATCATATTTAATCTTAAAAACAGACCAAACTAAATCATAATTACAATAAAAATATTTTTTTTCTGAATCTTTAAATAATTGAAAGAAAACTTTACCATTTTTTTTATAAAATACTGAATCTGGATAATCATCTATAATTTCAATTTCTAGTCCATTTAATAATGATTTAAACCATTCTTCCATTTCTTCTTTTTGAGATTCTTTTTTCAATTCCTCAATTTGATTTTCTAATTCTTGAATTTTTTCTTCCGTTGTCATAATGTTTTTTTTTATTATTAAGTGTTGTTCTACCACAACCATAGCGGTGAAATCAACGCTATGGTTATTACCACTTTCAATTTTAAGTGTTGTTCTACTACTCCTCATCAGGAAAAATGGATGGCCGATATTACTTTACTCAATTTTAAGTGTTGTTCTACCATGTGTAGTTATCTATAAATAATGACATTGAGTGTTACTTCACCTAATTTTAAGTGTTGTTCTACCATACCCTTTATAAATGCTTGTATTTCATCATAATTAAGTTTATATTTTTTTTCAAAAATAGACCAAACGGTCGAGTGTATATGCCGTAAGGGATTGCGTGACAGTATCCTGTTTACCGACACAAAAGTTTGAACGGGCTACAACGATTGAATACCCACTTAAACCCTTATGGCATATACACTTTGTTGGGTGCTGGTGTTCTATTTTTCCTGTCATTTTTCTATCAATTTACAACTTCGTTTCTGTCTGCCGTGCGTTTGGGAAAGACACACTCTTTGCCAAGTTTTGGCTTGCGGGTCTGCTGGTGCGACTTGGCAATGTGTGTGGCTATTTAGCATTGGGAATATTTCGTTTTAAATATGTCGTTTATTTCATTCAAAAAACTGTTGTCTGCAGATTTGTTTATAGCTGTCTCCCTAAATTTCTTGTAAAGCTCAATAATTTTATTTTTGGTTTTCTTGTCAAGCAACGTCAGGTCAAGCATCATTGCTTTATTAAGGTCGTTAGGCTCAAATTTTTGAAGTCCGTTACCGTATTCTCTTCGGTTGTCTTCAAATAATTCTCTTGCAACATCTGTCAAAAGATATGCAAACAAAATATCAACATTTACATTGTCGAACAAGATATTTAGAACTGGATAAACACAATGAAATGTTGTCAGGTTGTAGATATTGGCTTCATTTCTAATGAATTTCAGTCCGCTTCTATTGAAAACAGAAACCCAAATTGGGGAAGGTGGACGGTTTTCTAAAGAATACCAAGGTGTTCTACAAGCTGTTAGATATTTTTTATCAATCCCTAAGGTCTCTCCAATTTTAATGTATTTTAAAACATTTTCATCATTAGAACCCATTGCGTTTAATAAGAATACTTGTCTATTATTATTTACTAATGAAGTGAAATCATCTTTTGTGAAAAAATTACCTTTAACGTCAGCGGCTTTGCAGATGCATGGAAGTAAATATTTTTCATCAATCCCATATTGGTTTGCTTTAGATTTAGTAAATGTAAAATATTCATTTGCACCTGTGGCAATTCCACGAACAACTTTGGCTACACTTGAAAATGGAATTAAGTTTTTATATCTAATTACGTTTTGCTTTTGATAATATTTACGCCACTTTATTTCAGGCTCAAGGTCGTTAATATTAATAGTTGATTCATTACTATCAATATGTGGATATTGTGAAATGTAACTTCTAATCTGTTCTAAATCATCTATATTTTTAATGGTTGTAAACTTTACTTTCTGATTGTGCTTGTCATTTGAGCAAAACACAATACATGCTGTTGTTAAAGCATCATCAAAAACATTTTCTTCAAAATCGAAAACCACAATATGCCTTAAAACCTTATTCTTAATTAGTGCCGATTTTACAAGTTTACCATAATCTGAATTTAAAAACTCCGATGGAATAAGATAGGCAAGTCTACCGTTTGAGTTTAACTGATAGATAGACTTTAAAAGAAATAGTGTGTAAAGATTTGTGAAACCATTGAGCTTGATTTTTAAACGATTTTCGATTTCATTTAAAATCGTTTTATTGTCATAATCGTGAAACTTAAAATAGGGTGGATTGCAAATTATACCATCATATTTGTTGTTCCAATCATTGAACATATAGTCTTCCAAAAATAAATCGAAGTTTGGTGTATTGCTGAAAATCTCTTTTGCTTTGGAAAGAATTGTTTCATCAATATCAAAACCTTTTATTGATAAATCTAATTTTTTACTGAGTAAAGCTCTTGAAAAAACTCCTAAACCAAATGCGGGTTCTAAAATTGTTTTTAGGTCTTTATTCCCTAGCAGCCAATCTGCCATTAAAGATGCTAACTGAAAAGGCGTAAAGAATTGGGCAAACTTTTTCCTGTGCTCCAAGGAAATTAACTTAGAGTATTCTTTCTCAACTTGATTGTTTGTCGATTGCGATATGTCTTTAACATCAATCATTAGAATTCTTTACTATCAATGCCAAGAATGTTAATAAGATTGTCCACATCAAGATACGCTGTTCCACCTTTGAATGTCACATAAAATAAAAGTCTTCCCCTGTCCAATTCTTTTCTAACGCTTTCGTGTATTGGCTCTTCAACTTTTGATGCAATAGGTATTCCTGACTTTGAATTGATTTTAATAGTGGTTTTATTCTGATTCTTGGTATCAGTTTCGACTGAAAAAATTATTCCTTCATTGTTGGGGTCAGAGATTATTGTGAGAATTTGTTCAAATGAAATACCGTAAACCTTATCAAAGAAAACTTGAAAGTAAAAATGAGGGACATTGAAAGTTTCAATCCATTTGTAAACAACTTTAATGTCTTCAACCTTTGGGGTAATGGAAAGATAATCCCATTTCTGAATTTCCTTAATTGCATCCTTGAGTGTTCTAAAGTGTGCTTTCAATTCCGAAAGCCGTTCTGTTGAACTCCAATTTGGAACCCTAAAATCTGTTATAGATAAAGTTTTTGGTGTAATGCTTTTTAGTAGATCAATATACGCTTGTCTTGAAGGGTGATTTAATTCTTCCTTAAATTCTGCAAGAATTTTGTCTCTTGTCTGCAATGCGATTTGACTAAATTTTTCAGCCCTAACCTGCATTGCTTCTTCGTATTTGTCAATTAAGAACGCACTTGACCTTACTTCAATTCCTGCTATAGCTTTTTTTACATACTCGGTAATTGTATGGTGTGGTATTTGGCTTATATCATATCCCAAATCTTTGTTGAAATCTTCTTTTCTGAAAATTAGTAGATCAGGTCTTTTTCCTATACTATCAAGCTCGTCTTGAAAATCTTGATAGAATATATCGAATCCATCTTCTCCTGCTACTAAGTCATCAGACTTGCCATATTTCACTGCGACATAGTTTTTTGAAGTTTCGTTTATAGCTCTAAATAGTAAATTTTCAGCCCAATCACCCTGTTCTTTGTTGGTAATGAAGTTTGATGATGCTTGAGTCGGTGTTCTTGCAGGGTCTCGTGGAAGACTGAAGTCCACCAAAGTTACTGGAACTGTTTTAGTTAATTCTCTTATTTTATCGCAATATGTCATATTCATTTTTTATTCTACAAAGTTACTTTTTTAATTCAGTTAATATGTCCATGCGGTTGAAAAAAATGGCTCTTTTGGTTTTATGAGTGTTGGCTCGTGTGTCTGCAAAAACCAAATGTGCCATTTGCGGGTCGGCTGTTTTATTTACACTTGCACCCAACTAAATTATAATTACAATAAAAATATTTTTTTTCTGAATCTTGATATAATTCAAAAAAGATATTGCCATTTTTTTTATAAAATACTGAATTTGGATAATCATCATTAATTTCAATTTCCAAGCCATTTAATAGTGATTTAAACCATTGTTCCATTTCTCCTTCTTTTTGAGATTCTTTTTTCAAAGATTCAATTTGCTTTTCTAACTCTTGAATTTTTTCTTCCGTTGTCATTTTATTCTATTTTATAATTTTTTTCATTTTATTTAATAAATTTTCATTTAATTTATCATTATAATATTTAAAAGCATTATATAATAAATGAAAATTTTTAATATGCATATAAGCCCAATCAATATATGATATATGTTTATCTATAATATCTTTTATTAATAATCCTTTATATTTTCCAAAATCTATTTTATCATTTATATCATAATTATGTAACATAATATATCTTATTTTTTATTTTAAATAAAATTTACAACACTTTTCAATTTTTCAAAGTGGTAGCACTTCTCCGACAAATTAAACATAGCCCAAAGTATTTGATATAACCACAAAGGATGATATTTTTAATTCCTTGCTTATTCGATTGAAATTTAAACCAATTTAAATGTTTTTATATTATGAGGCAATTATGATGCAATTATGATCCAATTGAGGCAATTATGATGCAATTATGATCCAATTGAGGCAATTATGATGCAATGGTATTATTCCTCCAAATTTTAAATGTTTTTACACCATTGTTCCATTTCTTCTGTTGTCATAATTATAAATTTTAATTTTATACTATGAATATAGTCTATTAATTTTATATAGCCAAATAATATGTTAATAATTAATATTAATTATAATAATTTTTCTTTTATAAAATATTCTTTAATATCATTCCAATTATTAACTCTTATATCAATATTATTATAATGCTGATTATATGGAGCATTATATAGAATTTTCTTTCCCTTGAAATCATAAAAATTACCATAATAATCATCTATTAGATAATCAACATTAATAAAACCTTTATAATTAGAGAAAATAATATTCTTTGGATTAATAAATGGATAATATTTGTTGATAAACCTACTTTTATCTACACAATGTTTTGGCAAATAAGATGTTATAATAAAGACATCATGATGTTTTACTAATTCTCTAATAACGTAAATTGAATTTATATCTTTTATCTTTAAATTATAAAATAAATGTTTATTAGATAAAAAATTATATATATCATAACCACATTCTGGCTTTATATTTTTAGTTATATCCCATTCTTCACAAAATTCATTATATGATAAATTATCATTATATTTAGTATTATAATATTTTAACCATTTTTCAAGTAAATTATTTAATACATCATCTAAATCTATCCCTATTTTTTTTCTTTCAATCATTTATACTATATTTATTTATTTATGAAAAATAATGAATTAAATAAAAAATAATTATTCCAAAAATAATTATTATGGTAATATAATTATTTTTATTATTATTTATATTTTTAAATTCTTTAGTCTTATTTATAAAATAATACATTGAAATATAACCATAAGAAGGAAATGTTTTGTCTATTACATCAAAATTGTCTGGAATAGTCCAACCTTTAAGATCGTTAAAACCAACAATAAAATTAGTTGCACGATAACCGCATATAGTTCCTATTCTTCCATTAATTTCAACCTTCTGTCCATTCATGGTTGAATATAAGCATATAATATCTATATTTTTCATAATATATTTATATTATACTACATATATACTATTTTTATTTCATATTACAAAATATATAATACTAAAAATAAGTTAATAAATAATCTAACTGTGCAGAAACCATAGCATCAGCATCGTCATAAGCAGCAATACGAGCAGCAAAAGCAGCATGACTAGATGCGGTAATAACATTAGAATCTGAAGCAAAAACACTAGAAAAAGCAGAAAAATGAGCAATAGAAGCAATATGATTGGCATCATGAGTATTAATAGAAGTGTCATAATTAGACTCATAAGATTCATCAAAAGCATTATAAGCATTTTTATAAGCCATTTTAAGGTCTTTCTTTGTAGCTTGTCCATTTGCATATTTTTCAGACACATTACAAGCTTCAATACTTCTTATATCTGGATTTTTAACTAATTTCAAAGATTCTCTTGCGCACCATACGGCAAATAATCTTAATTCTTTATCAGAAAGAAATTTACTTCTTAAAAGTATCCAAATAATATCTCTGGTAGGAACTATACTTCTATATTTCTGAACCCATTCTTTTACAGGTAATTCTTCATTATTGTTTTTTATTATTTTTATAATTTCTGGAAATTTATTAATGATTTTTTTATTAATAATTTTTTTATTTAAAAATTTTTTTTTCATAATAAACTATATTAATTAATAATTATTAATATTTTCTTTATAATTTACTCCACGCAGTTCAAAATGACTTTTATCAAGTTTAATTATTGCATCATCAGATAAAAAATAAAGATTTTCATCTGGATATTTATAAATAAATTTATTCGAAAAATCTTTTTCCCATTGTATATAACTTGAGTTTAAATGATAAAGTTCTATTGGAGTTATATTTATAAAATGAATATCTGATAATTTATCATATTTATATTTAACACAAGCCTCTGGAAAATTATTAATAAAATGATCTAATTCATTTATTATAAATTTTATTGGTAATTTTTTCATATATTAATCTTTGAATGCTTTATGAGCCAAAACATGCAATTCTAACAATTTTTCCAATGCATTATCTGGATAATCATAATTATCAAAACTATAATATAATGTAACATCTAATGTTACACCCTTTAAATTTATCTCCATATATATATTATCATAATTACTCAATAATTCTTTATATATATTATTTATTTTATCAATTATCTCTACATTTTTTACAATAAAAAATGTTGTAACTTGTGGTGTATAATTGCCCTCTTCCCATAAATTAAACGTTATTAAATGTTCATCAAAATAAGGGATTAGTTTTTTAATTAATTCTGTCGTATTATTATTCATATTTTTTTTATTTAATGTTATATAATTTATTATTTATTTTTTTTATAATACGGAATATGAAATACCATTATACATGATATATATATGTTAGGCACAATACTACGCAACCTCGTTAGCTTGTTCGTTTGTACATAGCCTGTCAACATATAAACTCACAGTATCACAAGTTTTCTTTGTTATTCCTTCTGGACCCCCATAGCTTAATGTAAATTCTTCTTCTTTGCAATGTGCTACAATAGATATTTCAGCATCCATATTGTAGTCTAATAGTTTTGTAATTAATTCTTTTACTGTCATAATAAAAAAGTACTGTGCCTAACAAGCAATATAAAACACTTGCCATTAAGCTATTACTAAATTTGAAACGTCTTATAAGGCAACCGTTTCATATTGCCGACCGATAAACTCAACCGAAAAGTGGTATTACTTTTATTAATTTTAAATATCTTTCTACCATATCGCTTACAAATTTTTGTATTTCATACTCATTAAGATTATATTTATTTAATAAAATTTTTCCAACTAATTCATAATTGCAATAAAAATGCCTTTTTTCTTTATTATTAGGATCTATATATAATTTAAACATATATATTCCATTTTTTTTATAATATACTGAATCTGGGCGATCATCATAAATTACGATTTCTAGTCCATTTAGCAATGATTTAAACCATTGTTCCATTTCTTCTTCTTGAACTTCTTTTTTCAATTCTTTAATTTGTTTTTCCAACTCTTTAATTTTTTCTTCTTTTTTCATAATGTTTTATTATTAATTGTTTTTTACCTGTATAAAGGTTGAACGATATTAATAAATGTCATTACCTTCATATAATTTTAAGTGCTGTTATACCTAAATCTTTTTCAGAAATAAAATCCTTTCTGGTGTTACCACCCCTAATTTTAAGTGTTGTTCTACCATACTCTTTATAAATTCTTGTGTTTCATAATAATTAAGATTATATTTATTTTTTAAAACATCCCAAACTAAATAATAATCACAATAAAAATATTTTTTTTCTGAATCTTGATATAATTCAAATAAAAATTCACCATTTTTTTTATAAGATACTGAATTTGGATTATTGTCATTAATTCCAATTTCTAGTCCATTTAATAATGATTTAAACCATTCTTTCATTTCTTCTTTTTGATATTCTTTTTTCAATTCTTTAATTTATTTTTCCAACTCTTTAATTTTTTCTTTAATTTCCATAATTGTATAATTTAATTAGTTTAATTTTTATGATACAAAGATACATTGTTACTTTGATATTACCAATTTGATCTTACTCTACCTAATTAACGCAAGAAGAAAAAGCATATAATGATGTTACTACCCCTGATTTTAAGTGCTGTTCTACCATATTAACGCCAGAAGAAAAACCATATAATGGTGTTACCGCCTCTAATTTTAAGTTTTGTTCTACCATACTCTTTATAAATGCTTGTGTTTCATAATAATCAAGATTATATTTATTATAAAAAATAGCCCAAACTAAATTATAATCACACCAAAAATATCTTTCTTCTGAATTTTGAATTAATTCAAAAAAGACTTTACCATCTTTTTTATAAAATACTGACTCTGGAGCTTTGTCATTAATTTCAATTTCTAGTCCATTTAATAATGATTTAAACCATTGTTCCATTTCTTCTTCTTTTTTCAATTCTTCAATCTGCTTTTCCAATTTTTGAATTTTTTCTTTAATTTCCATAATTGTATATTTTAATTGGATTAATTTTTATGATACAAAGATACATTGTTATTTTAATATTACCAAAATTATATCCTTAATTATATATAATATATATTAATTACCACCAATTTGATCTAGCTTCTTTAATTTTAAGTGCTTTTCTACCTGCATTACTTTTATTTTTGCTACACTACGTGGTGTTACCGCCTCTAATTTTAAGTGCTGTTCTACCATAGTCTTTATAAATGCCTGTGTTTCACCATTATTAAGATTATATTTATTTTCTAAAACAGACCAAACTAAATCATAATTACACCAAAAGTATCTTTTTTCTGAAATTTGATATAATTCAAAAAAGATTCTACCATTTTTTTTATAATATACTAAATTTGGCTCATTGTCATCAATTTCAATTTTTAATCCATTTAATAATGATTTAAACCATTCTTTCATTTCTTCTTCTTTTTTCAATTCTTCAATTTGTTTTTTCAATTCTTGAATTTTTTCTTCTGTTGTCATAATGTTTTATTATTATTATTATTATTATTATTATTAATTGTTTTTTACCTGTATAAAGGTTGAACGATATCAATAAAGGGCATTACCCCTATATAATTTTAAGTGCTGTTATACCTAAATTTTTTTCAGAAATAAAGTCCTTTCTGGTGTTACCACCCCTAATTTTAAGTGTTGTTCTACCATACTCTTTATAAACGCTTGTGTTTCATAATAATTAAGTTTATATTTATTTTGTAAAACATCCCAAACTAAATAATAATCACAATAAAAATATTTTTTTTCTGAATCTTGACGTAATACAAAAAAAATTTCACCATTTTTTTTATAATATACTGAATTTGGATTATTGTCATTAATTCCAATTTTTAAACCATTTAATAATGATTTAAACCATTCTTTCATTTCTTCTTTTTGATATTCTTTTTTCAATTTTTCAATTTGTTTTTCTAATTCTTTAATTTTTTCTTTAATTTCCATAATTGTATAATTTAATTAGTTTAATTTTTATGATACAAAGATACATTGTTACTTTGATATTACCAAAATTATATCCTTAATTATATATAATAAATGTTACCACAAATAATTTTAAGTGTTGTTCTACTCCACATTGATATGATACGCATCACCTAAATGGTGTTACCACCCCTAGTTTTAAGTGCTGTTCTACCATACTATTTATAAAATCTTGTGTTTCATAAAAATTAAGTTTATATTTATCTTGTAAAATATTCCAAACTAAATCATAATCACACCAAAAGTATTTTTTTCCTGAGATTTGAAATAATTCAAAAAAGATTCTACTATTTCTTTTATAATATACTGAATTTGGATTATTATCATTAATTCCGATTTCTAAACCATTTAATAATGATTTAAACCATTCTTTCATTTCTTCTTCTTTTTTCAATTCTTCAATTTGTTTTTTCAATTCTTGAATTTTTTCTTCTGTTGTCATAATTTTTTGTTTTTAATTTTAAATATTGTTATATTAAATTCATTGTTGTAAGATAGACTTATGAGGTATTACTCCATCAAGTTTTAAATACTGTTTTATCATATTTTTATAATATACTGAATCTGGATTATTGTCATTAATTCCAATTTCTAAGCCATTTAATAATGATTTAAACCATTGTTCTGCTTCATTTTTTTAATATCATTTTTAAGTGCCATTCTACCACTTATCAAATACAAACACCATCCTGATTCGATGTTACCACCCCTGATTTTAAGTTCTTTTCTACCCATTTTGGGAAAATATATTTTTGGGAACTTGGTGTTACCATACCTAATTTTAAGTGCTGTTCTACCATAGTCTTTATAAATGCCTGTGTTTCACCATAATTAAGATTATATTTATTTTCTAAAATAGACCAAACTAAATCATAATCACACCAAAAGCTTCTTTTTCCTGAATTTTGAACTAATTCAAAAAAGATTCTACCATTTTTTTTATAATATACCGAATTTGGTTCATTGTCATCAATTTCAATTTTTAAGCCATTTAATAATGATTTAAACCATTGTTCCATTTTTTCTTTTTGAAGTTCTTTTTTCAATTCTTCAGTTTGTTTTTCCAATTCTTTAATTTTTTCTTCTGTTTTCATAATATTTTTTTATTATTATTAATTGTTTTTTACCTGTATAAAGGTTGAACGATATCAATAAAGGGTATTACCACCCATAATTTTAAGTGCTGTTCTACCACTTATTAAATACAAACTCCATCCAGATTCGGTATTACCACCTTTAGTTTTAAGTGCTGTACCTGCATTACTTTTATTTTTGCTACGCTACGTGGTGTTACCACCCCTAATTTTAAGTGCTGTTCTACCATCCTCTTTATAAATGCTTGTGTTTCATAATAATTAAGATTATATTTATTATGAAAAACAGACCAAACTAAATAAAAATCACAAAAAAAATATGTTTTTTCTTTATTAATTAGATCCTGAGATAACCGAAAAAAAACTTTATTATTTTTTTTATAAAATACTTCATTGGGATATTTATCATTAATTTCAATTTCTAGTCCATTTAATAATGATTTAAACCATTGTTTCATTTCTTCTTCTTTTTTCAATTCTTGAATTTTTTGTTCTGTTGTCATAATTTATTATTATTATTATTATTATCATTATTATTATTATTATTATTATTATTATTATTAATTGTTTTTTACCTGTCTAAAGATTGAACGATATCAATAAAGGGTGTTACAACCCCTAATTTTAAGTGCTGTTCTACCGATATGCAGAAGCGTATGGCTTCTGATTAGGTGTTACCACCCCTAATTTTAAATGCTGTTCTACCATCCTCTTTATAAATGCCTGCGTTTCATCATAATTAAGATTATATTTTTTTTCTAAAATAGACCAAACTAAATTATAATCACAATAAAACATATTTTCTGAACCTTGATATAATTCAAAAATAACAATTCCATTTTTTTTATAAAATACTGAATTTGGATTATCATCATTAATTTCAATTTCTAGTTCATTTAATAATGATTTAAACCATTGTTCTGGTTCATTTTTATATTCTTTTTTCAATTCCTCAATTTGCTTTTCCAATTCTTCAATTTGTTTTTCCAATTCTTGAATTTTTTCTTCTGTTTTCATAATGTTTTATTATTAAGTGTTTTTTACCTGTATAAAGGTTGAATGATACCAATAAAGGGCATTACCTCCGCCTAATTTTAAGTACTGTTCTACCAATGGATCGTTTCAGGGAATGAATTTATTTGGTATTACCGCCCCTAATTTTAAGTACTGTTCTACCATACTCTTTATAAATGCTTGTATTTCATCATAATTAAATTTATATTTATCTCGTAAAATATTCCAAACTAACTTATAATTACACCAAAAGTATCTTTTTCCTGAATTTTGAATTAATTCAAAAAAGATTTTACCATTTTTTTCATAATATACTGAATTTGGATTATTGTCATTAATTCTGATTTCTATTCCATTTAATAATGATTTAAACCATTGTTCTGCTTCATTTTTTTTAGATTCTTTTTTCAAAGATTCAATTTGTTTTTCCAATTCTTGAATTTTTTGTTCTGTTGTCATAATTTTTTGTTTTTAATATTGTTCTATTTTTATTATTTTTATTTCTGATACAAAGATAATACACATATTTAATATTACCAAAATAATATGGTTAAATATTCTTAATTCTATTATTAGCTATATCAAAATATTCTTTTTTTATTTCACTGCCAATATAGTTACATTTATTAGTAATACAACTTAATTGAGTTGTCCCTATTCCACTAAAAGGATCATATATTAGGCTATTTTTAGGAAAATATATATTTATTAACTGATTACATAAATCTTGAGAATAGGATGCTTTTAAAGAACATTTATAATTATCATTATTTTTTGCTTCAATAAAATTGACATAATTTTTGTAAAATTTTTGACCAGTTTTTTCATTAATTTTGCTTATTTTTTTATTTGTATTGAAATTATGTAAATAATCTTTTTTAACAAATATATAAATTGATTCAGTTATTCTACTTAATTTTGTTGGAGATGTTTGAAATGGTAATGCATTATTTTTTTTCCAGCATATAATATCAGCAATAGTTAGATTAGTTTCATTATGTATTTTTGAAACCAATAACATTGGTAATATCGGCATCTCTTTGGCGTAACTAAGATTATAACAAATAACTCCTTTATCTTTTATAACTCGCTCAAATTCTTTAAATTCCTTTGTCCTTATTTCCAAATATTCATTATATTCTAAATTATCTAATTCAGAATAACCATTATTATAATAACAATCGCTTCTTTCTGTATTAATATTATATGGAGGAGATGTTATAATTCCATCTATAAAATTATTCTCCATTCTGCCTAATGTTATTAAACAATTTTCATTATATAATTTATTTATTTCCATTATTATTTAATATTAAACATTTTAATTGCTTCATTTAATTCATATGGATAAAAATTATTTCCATCAACACCAATATCAATCCAGTTTCTATAAACTCTATTTTCTGGCATACTATGCAAATGACCGCATAAATATTTATAATTACTTGTATGATCAGCCGATGCGGCAGATGGGTCATGAATAATTATATAATCTTGTCCTTCAACATTAATAATTTCAAATTTTTTCTCCATTCGAATAAAGCATTCTATTGGCAAATTCTTGAACCAATCATGATTACCTTTGATGAGAATCTTACTTCCATTTAATCTATTCAAAATTTCACGAATTTTACCTTTTGATCCAAATGCTAAATCGCCATCTATATATACAATATCGTCCATTGAAACAACTGAATTCCAATTATTTATTAAAGTTTCATTCATTTCTTCAACGCTATTAAATGGTCTATTGGAATATTCAATTATATTTTTATGGTTGAAATGTAGATCCGATGTGATAAAATATTTCATAACAATAACATTTTTAATTCATTAAACATATCTTATATCTATCATCATATAATTCTTTTTTAAATAAGATTTTTTCTTATATTATCCATACTATATCATTTATTTTATGTTACAAAAATACTATTTTCATTTCATATTACCAAATTTATAATGCTAAAAATTATTAAATTAATATTTATATAATAATATAACAATTAATTATAATATCAATTGATGTATCATATAAAATATATTATTTTTATAATTTTATTATTCTGTTCATTTTCAGTTTTTTCACAAAATTATCCATTTCCGTCAACAAGACCTGGATTTAGTACAGGCGTATATCCTATTGGACTGGGAAATATTGCATTTGAAGCTGGTTTTTCAAAAATGAAATCTTTTGCTTTTGATTATAATTTTATAAATAATTTAGAATTTAGATTTGAGGATGATTTTCCTGGCTATATATTAAGTTTTAAATATTTAATATATAATCCAATTAAATTACCAGCTATTGCAATATTATATAATTACCAAGTAAATAATTCAAACATCTTATTACTAATGCAAAAATCATTTGGCAATTTTACATTAGTATATAATACAGGAATTGATATAAAACATGATTTAATAAACTCTTGTTCATTAACATATAATATAACAAATAAAATAGGGGCAAACATAGAAGTATATAATGGATCTTATGATATTGGAATTACATATCTTATAAATAAAGATATACAATTAGATATATCTTATTATAGATATAATATTATCAATGGAGGTTTTATATGGCGTATTAATAAAATAAAAAAAGGAATATAATTATAAATAAAAAAGATATTAATAAGTTATTATTTGAAGATAATCAATCAAATAATAAATATAAAGCAAAACTATCAATGGACGCTTGTTTTCCAATTCCATCGTTATTCGGCATATTTATTTTTTTAATACAATTATCCATTCAGTATTTATTCTTTCTTCACGTGGTATTTTTATGAAGTGTTTAATTATTTCAGAACCAAAATAACATTCAACCTTAAAACCTATGCTATCCGAAATATTCATAAGATATTTCCACGTTTCAAATAATTCTCCTTTAATTTTGTTATTACCTACCACAATTACATATCTCCCCCCAGGTTTTAATGTTCTATATACTTCTTTCATATTTAACTTCATATCATAGAGATATTTATATGCAATATAAGCCCTTCTTTTGTCAAATTTAAATATTTTTTCAATTTTATTATCGGCTTCTAAGTCACCAATTCTATGTAATTGTTTATAATCAATTGCTTTTACAACTTCTGTTCCAACATATAATTCTTTTAATTTACTTAAAGACCCATTTGCTAATCCAAGCCAATACATTTCCAGTTGATGTGTTCTGGGATAATCTACTGCATTAACATATGGCGGTGAAGTAACTGCTAAATCAAAGTGATTTTCTGGGTAGGTAATATATTTTGCGTCATTATTATCAGGAATTTCCACATGATAATCTTTTTTAAATAGTTTTGTAAATTCATTTATTCTGTATGAATTCAGAATTAAATTTTCGGCAAATTTAGTTAATGCTAAAGATGGATAAATTTCTTTGTTTAATTTTTTTCTAACAACGGTTCGTGTACAATTGTCATCAGCATTGGATACTGCTCTGATTACCGATGACATTGATATTAAGCATAAATCTCTAATATCTAAATTATCTGTTGTATCAAGTATTATTTTTCTTATATAAGACAGTTCTAATAACATTTCTTTTGTAAACCAATTATCTCTATATGGAAAATCAGGGATTTCACTTTGGCTAATTTTTTTAGGATTAAATTCAACTAATTTTTTTAAAATTTTTTCAACTATGTCTGATAATTCGTTCTTATCGATTGGTGTGGTTTTTACTTTTGCCAAGTATCTTGCAAAGGGGTCAACATCAATGGCGACCGAATTTCTATTTGATAATAACGCCTCAATATTTGTTGTTGCACTACCTGCAAATGGGTCTAAAATCAAATCGTTTGGTTTAGAAAACCGTTTAATTAGCCATCTTGGAAGCTCTGGAAAAAATTTTGCTGGGTACTTATGTATGCCATGAGAATATTTTGACTGATCAGAACTAATAAAAAGAAATCTTTGTCCATTGAAAACATCTAAATCGACAGGAATTTCTCCGTCAACTCTTATTAATGTTTCGCCAAATTCATTTGTGATTTCTTTAACATTTGTTACATTTTTAAAATGTATCGTTTGATTTGACATCTTAAAGATTTTCTTTTTAGCTACCTTTTGTTTAATCTCCTGAATTGAAATTGGATAATAAGTCATGCCTTTTTTTGTTCAAATTTAATGATTCTTTCTCTATGTTTCTTTTCTATTTATATTAAATTATAAATTACTTATAAAAGTTTTTTATATCATCAGCTATATCTAATTTTTCCCATGGATAAACTTTATTACCATAATGTCCATATCTAGCGGTTTTATAAAATATTGGTTCTGTTGTATTAAATCTTTTTATAATACCAGCTGGTGATAAGTTAATATTTTCATTTATATATTTTTTTATAACCTCTGTATCAATATCTGTATCTACATCAATATTAATTGAAGATGGTAAAGGATTACCTATAATATACGATAATTCAACTTTACAAGTATGTGCTAATTTTGATGCTACAATATTCTTAGCTAAATACCGACACATATAACTAGCTGATCTATCTGTTTTTGAAAAGTCTTTCCCAGACAATCCGCCGCCTCCAACATTACTATATCCCCCAAATTGATCTACAACTATTTTTCTACCAGTAACGCCACAATCAGATACTGGACCTCCTATATGCCATTCTCCATTAGGATTTACATCAATTATTAAGCCGTTATTATTTTTTATATATTTTTCGTATATATCATTATCAATATCTATGTTATTATCTAATATAAATTTTTTAATATTATTTTGCACTAGCAATAAATCAGTTTGGCACATTGTTGACACTAATATATGATTAACATTAGCTTTATTCTCTGTATTATATTCAACAATAACTTGAGATTTAGCATCTGGTCCTAATCCAATATCACTTCTACTACTAACATATTGACATATTTTCTTTGATAAGTATACGCCTAATGGTAAATAATCTTCAGTTTCATCATTAGCAAATCCAACCATAAATCCCTGATCTCCAGAACCTATTATGCCATTTTCTTTATTAACACCTTTATTAATTTCAGGAGATTGTTTTCCAATTAGATTTATAATTTTAATATTTTCTGAATTTAAATGATGCTCTTCTGAAAATGGAATTTGAGAAATAACATTTTTAACAATATATTCATAATTAATATTAATAAGACTAGTGATTTCTCCCCCTAAAACAACTATATTATCTTTGATAAGTACCTCAATACCAGCCCTAACATTCTTATCTACATTGAAATATTCATCCAATATTGCATCGGCAATTTGATCTGCAATTTTATCTGGATGACCATAACTCACAAATTCTGAAACAATTTTTCTTTTTTTCATATAACTAGATATTTTTCTAATTTTATTATTTTTTTTTCTTTTATCAAATATTTTAAATAATCTTCAGCCTCTGATAATGTATTATAATACATTATTTCTTCAATATTATTATAAAATGTAAATTTTATAAAAGGTTTTATATAAATTTTATCATTCTCAAATAAAAGATTATTATTTTCATTTAATATCTCTTGTGTTTTATTAGGTAATATATCATAATGATATCTATCAAGATTTATCTTTTTTTTATCTTGTATTTCTATTGAAATTAATTTATCTAAATTATATAATTTATTCATTTTTTTTATATTGTTAATTATAACTTCTATTATATTTTATTTTTAACAATTTGTTATTATTATAATCTAATATTATGCTTTATGTTATTAATTACATTACAAAAATATGGTTTTATTTTTATAATGTTATTTAATATTTTATCATATTTTTTTTTACTTTACTTAACTGCCTCTAATATTATAGTAAAATTTTTTTTAATTTATTTATTATTTTTAATAAAATATTCTCTATATAACTTAATTTTATATAAGGAAATATTATCATCAAGTATTGATTCAATTATAATATTTATTTCTGATGATATATAAGATATTATGTCGTCATTATAATCATTGGGAATAATATCACTTGGATTTGAAGCCGCCCACATTTTTAATTTGGCCATATTATCTGCTATATCATTTTCTATTTCTTTTATTTTATCATCTATTTCAGATATTGTTTCAAAAGTCAAATGAGATAAAAATATATCTGTTGTAAAATCAGTTCCCCATGACATAATTTATTATTTTAAATTGTTATTCATTAATATATTATTTATAATATTTACTACAAAAATACTAATTTTATTTTATATTACCAAATTTATAATGTTAATAATATATAAATTTCATTATATTGTAAAATTAGAATATATTATTTATACTAATCAAAATAATTTATTATATTTTTTTTAGTTCGATTGTAATTTTCAAATATAAAAGTATATGAATTTGATTCATGCGGTAAATGCATTTCAGAAAAATTGATTTTCCATTGTGACCAATCAAAAAGCGGAAAAAACGCATCAGCTTCAAAAACAGCATGAATTCTTGTCAAATAAAGTCTGTCAGCCATTTCGATGGTTTGGTGATATAAAGAACTTCCTCCGATTATAAAGATTTCATCTTCATTTTTACACAAATCAAGAACTTCTGTTAAACTGTGAGCCACAATGATATTTTCAGAAGAAAAGGGGTGTGAAGTTAAAACAATATTTTTTCGTTGTGGAAGCGCTCCTTTAGGTAACGACATAAAGGTGTGTTTCCCCATCACAACTGTATGATTCAACGTTAATTGTTTAAAACGTTGTAAATCAGCTTTTATATGGCATAATAATTGATTGTTTTTTCCTATGGCAAAATGGTCATCAACCGCAGCAATGATAGATAATAAAGGCATAAAATTAAACAATTTAAATCAATAGTTTATTGAAGTTATAATTTATTTATTCAACTCTGATAATACATCTATTCTTTCATTGTACATATTATTGAATTCATTTATTATTCTTGTTTTTTCGTAATTATATTGAATTCCCCATCCATTCATTCTGTTTATATTTGATAATCTATCTTTATACATTTTATATCTATTTATTACATATTCTATTGATAAATATTTAAAATGAAACATACATATATCACTATCATTAAAATATTTACAATATCCAACTGGGTTACAATTGTGTGCGCCAGGAGAGTAATTTATTTCGCTTATTTTATTTGGATCAAATAAAATATCTTTTCCCCAGTCAAATTTTGCTACTATTCCAGTTTTCACTATTTCATGTAAAAATTTACCATTATAAATCGGAAATTCTCTTGTTATCATGTCGTATGTTTTATGTTTCCAAATAGTACAATCTTCATTTTTCATTCTATATAATTCAGATAAAATATTTTTTGAATATATAACTTCATCTAAATCAGAAACCATAACAAAATCGCATTTACCAATACTATTTTTCCACATACTGTTTTTAAGCTGTATATATATATCGTCTCTAATTGTATTGTCTGTATAATATTGTGATATTTCAACATTAAATCTGGTTTCGGCTTTTAGTAAATTTAAACTATTGTCTGTTGAATAGTTGTCTAAAACATAGACATTTGTTGCAAATTCATTCCAATAATCTAACATAAAAGGAATTAAAACTTCTTCATTGTAACAAAGAACATAAACATCAACTTTTATATCGTTTTTAGTTATTTTTTTCATATTATATTATATTATATTTTATTTAATTCATTTTTAACCATATCTAAATAAAATATCGTTTTATTGGTATTTAATTCATTGTAATTGAAATTAATAGCATACTTTTTAACAAATGTTTTTAACTTTTTACTATCTATTTTTGAATTTTTGATAAGATATTCTACTATTTTTAATAATAATATTTTTTGCTCGGTAAGAACAGATAAAGCCAATCTTACGCCTTCATTTATTTTTTCTTGTACTAATTCATCAATTTTATTATTATCTACAATAGAATAATTTCTATCTACGCTAAACATTCCTCCAGATGGCATCTGCTGTGAAACATAATTTCCAATTTTATTTCCAAAACCACAATTTTTAAATAAATGGTTTAAAGTATACGTCGCTTTTTCTATATCATTTGAACTACCTTGTGATATATTTTCTTCCCCAAATATTAACAATTCACTTACATATCCAGCCATTAATGTGGCGATATTATTAATATATGTATTTTTACGAATATAATAAAGTGAATCTTTATCAAACAAATTAAATGCTCCATTATTCCCATTTAAAACAGTACTATAAACCACTTCTGGTATATCCTTATTTAATATTATTGAACATATTGCATGACCAGCTTCATGTACAGCTCTATGTGCTTGCTTACCAATATTCTCTTTTGTTTCATATCTTAATTTATCAATTTTTATGTCATAATGCTTATCAATTTGTTTTATTAAAATATCATTATTATAAAATTTTATTAATATTGTTGATTTACGCTTATTATAATCAAATATTATATTAATACCTTTATATGTATCTCTTATTATAAGCATTTCTTGAATTATATCTGAAAATTTTTCTGTTACAATTTCTATAATTGCCCCAAATACAGATCTTGCGCCTAATACTGGAAAAACACCCTCATTATAAATTAAAGTATGAATACTATCACTAAATTCTATATTACTAATACCACATTTATTATTATCTGTTGGAAATTTATTCATTATATTATCTTTAAAAATATTTAATTCTTTATTAATAATATCTTTAAATGCATTTTTAGATAATGATGGAAAAATTATATGATTAGAACCGAAACGGCCAATTTGATCAACTCTAAAACGAGATAATAACGCTTTTCTAATATGTACCATATTAATCTTAGATGTCTCTTTATACAATAAATCAGCATTTAAATCTGATTCTGGACTTTTAGAAATTTCAAAAGCTTCATCTAAATTCCCAATATTAATTATAAAACTCTTTTCAAAATGTTTTATTATTGGATTTATTCTTTGACTCTGTAACTTATTGAAATATTTAATAAGTTCATCTAAATCTTTTATGTTATATATAAATTTTATATATTTAGTTATATCATTAAATTTATTATTTATATTCTTATTATTATGTATGTTATATAAAACATTAAACCCTTGTGTTATATTTAATAATAATATTTCATTTGTTGAATATATTTCTTTTTCTATTATGTCTTTATTTTGACCATATGACATTATTCTTTTGTCTTTATTATTATTTTCAAATGATAATGAATATGCAATATCTAATTTATTTTTCCTATCTTTTATATTACTTAATCTTGATAAACTAATATTATCATATATATAGTCCCCCATAAGAATGTCTAATAAATTATCGCAATATATTATACCATTATTATATGTACCATTATTTATTTTTATTATTTCTAAAAAACTATTTATTATATACCATGGATAAAGAGCATAACCCATAATATAAGATTCTACATTATAACTTATAACCCCACTATCCATTAAATTCCAAATAATTTGTAATTCGCTATAATTTGAATTATCGTTTTTTATTTCTTCCCCATTGTCATTTATACTTCTTAAATATTGTATCTCATCAAAAATAAATATTGGATATTCAGCGTCATTACTTATTATGCTATTTGTAAAACTATTTATTTTAGCATTTAATTTGAAATATATTATATCATCTTCAACTTTTAATAACTTAATGATATGATTAATGATTTCACTCTTTCCTGTCCCAGTCATTCCCCATATATTACAAATATAAGGTTTGGTTTGATACTCTCTTATTGTCTCCCATGCTTCAAATGAACTTAAAATCTGATCTATCTGTTTATCAACCCCAAAAAACTCTTTCTTTAATTGCGTTTTTATCAATTCGTATTTAGTATTCATATCTTATTATATTATTTTATATCACAAATATACTAATTATTTTTTATAACACAAAAACTTATATCCTTAAAAATATATAATTTTATTTTAACATTTTTTATATAAATCTTAATTTATTAATGCTATATTTTTTTAAAATTTTTTAAATAATCCTATTTTTATAATATCATATTTTTTTTTTAAAAATTTTTATAAACCTCATTTTTATAATATCATATTTTTTTTTGAAAATTTTTTTATAAACCTCATTTTTATAATATCATATTTTTTTTTGAAAAAAATTTTAAATAATTTATTTGGATAACAGTTGCCCAAAACAAG
>Ga0078972_1004239_pt1 | contig 40095 bp, 34 predicted proteins | sample YelNatPaOPGAMG01_FD_67568 | JGI IMG/M metagenome (GOLD analysis project Ga0078972, IMG submission 67568) | Hot spring thermophilic microbial communities from Obsidian Pool, Yellowstone National Park, USA - OP-RAMG-01 (SPADES assembly) (version 2) | ecosystem: Environmental > Aquatic > Thermal...
ATTAATATAATAAATTAATTAAAGGAGGAGAGATGGCAGATATTATAGATTTAAAAAGACCTAAAACACTAAAACTATTTAATCCTGAGAAAGGAGTTACCGTTTCAGGTCCTCCTGGCAGAGGTTCAGGCTACTGGGCAGGGGCAAGCAGTATTTTATATGATGAGAAAGAAAGTAGATTTTATCTCTACTATAGATTGAGAAGGCCAAGGCTTATAGAAGACGGAAGAGAGATCGGCAGGGGTTATGAGTGTAGGATAGCCGAGAGTAATGATGGAATAGAATTTAAGACTATATGGAAAGCTGATAAATCTTATTTTGGAGGAATATCTTTAGAGAAAGCCTCTTTGACCAAGACAATAGAAGGGAAGTATAGACTCTATATAAGTTACGTGGATCCGGAAGATAATAGATGGCGTATAGATATGATAGAAGCTGAGAAGGTGAAAGATCTGGACCCAACAAAGAAGGTTAAGATCTTTTCCCCCGGAGACCTTGGTATAGAGGGGATAAAGGACCCTGAGGTTATCATAATAGGTGGACTTTATTATATGTTTGTAAGTTATGCACCATCTCCAAGAGATATAGATTCAGTTTTAAGAACAAAGATGCATGAGACAGCAGATATCTACAATACCGGTGTTACAAAATCCTGTACAGGACTTGCGATTAGTTCTGATGGAATATCTTTTAAGTGGTTAGGGGATGTTTTGTCACCTGAAGAAGATGCCTGGGATGCCTATGCAACAAGAATTACCAGTATCCTCTATTCGCCTCCGGTATTCTATGCCTTTTATGATGGAAGTAGGGATGTGTCAGAAAATTATGAAGAGAAACTTGGTTTAGCAGTAAGTTTTGACCTTAAAGATTTTGAAAGAGTAACTACAAAGAGTCCATTATTACTTTCTTCACATTCTTCTGGGAGTATAAGATATGTTAATGCAGTGTGTGTTTTTGGAAAGATCTACTATTACTATGAGATGGCGCTTGAAGATGGATCTCATGAGTTAAGGGTGAGTGTAATTGGATCTTAGAGGGGTAAATCATCAGTTAGTAAAGATACAGAATAGAAACCTGATACTTAAATTAATATACGAGAGGGGTTCTATAAGCAGACAGGAGATTTCAAGGATAATCGGATTAACCCCTGCTACAGTAACCAATATAACTGGAGAATTATTGGAGGATGGTTTCATAGTAGAGTTACCAAGTTTTGAGGAGAGATCAGGTTCTGGTAGAAAGGCTATTCCTCTTGCAATAAATCCAACATCCGGGTATGTGATAGGGGTAGATATAGGTCCAAGGATGATAAGGATAGCTACCAGCGATTTATTGGGGCATCTCTCCAATATAGATTCCTTTCCATACGACCCTCAAGATGGAGAAAAACTCTCAGATGTGCTTGTAGAGAAGTTAAAAGCCTTAAAAGAGGATCGAAATATCATTGGTATAGGAATAGGAATACCTGGTCTTGTTGATTTTACCTCTGGAGAACTAAAAGTTTCTCCAAATTTAGGGTGGAGGAATCTAAAACTGGCTAACCCCATAGAAGATGCCCTCAAACTGCCAGTTGCAGTAGAAAATAATGTTAAAGCTATGGCTCTTGCTGAAAAGTGGTTTGGTAAAGGAAAGAAATCGAATAATTTTGTTCTTGTTTATGTTAGCCTGGGAATAGGATCTGGAATAATTATAGGTGGGAAGATATACAGAGGAGCTAATAACGGTGCTGGTGAGATAGGTCATACCGTTGTATCTGAGGATGGTGAGGTCTGTAACTGTGGGAAAAGGGGCTGTTTGGAGACATTTGCCTCTGCTAGAGCTATCGTAAAGAGATTTAAGGGAACTCCAGAGGATGAGGATGCTGATATAAATGAGATAAAGATAGCAATAGAGAAAGGGGATGAAAAGGCAAGAGAGATAGTCGAGAGGGCAGGGTATTATCTGGGAGTTGGTATATCAAACCTTGTAAATATGTTTGATCCAGAGATGATAATTCTTTCTGGGAGGGTGGTCAGGTTGGGAAAGGCACTCCTTGAGCCTATGAGTAGGTCTTTAGAAAGTAGGCTCTTTTCTACAGATAGAATAAGGATAGAGATTTCAGAGTTTGGTAAGGAGATAGGTCTTTATGGGGCTAGCGCATTAGCCCTTCAAAGATTTTTCTATGAAAAGGAGGAACTATGAATATAGGTATAGTAGGAGCTGGTAGAATAGCCAGGGCTCATTTTGAAAGACTTACTAAGAGGGAGGATGTAAAGATCAGAGGGGTTGCGGATATCATATTTACCAGAGCTAAGGAGATGGCAGAAAGATGTAATGCAAATGCCTACTCAAGCTTTGAAGAACTTTTAGAGAATGAAAAGGATCTTGACGCATTATTTATCTGTACGCCCCCTCATAATAGAGAACCAGAGAACCTGATAAGATCTGCTCAAAGGGGTATCCATCTTTTCATTGAGAAACCCCCTTCTAGGACATTGATTACTGGAGAGAGATTATTGGAGATATTTGATAAGACTGGGATCATTGTAAGTGTTGGGTTCTTATGGAGGTATTCAGATTTCGCCAGTAAATTGATGGAATATTTAGATGATAAAAAGTGTTCTATGATCGTGGCTAGATGGTATCATACTATTCCACCTATAGCCTGGGTACGTGATAAAGAAAGGGCTGGGGGGCAGGTAGTAGACCAGTCCATTCATCTTATAGACCTGATGAGATATATAGGAGGAGAAGCGAAAACTGTTTACTCTCAGAATTCTAAGGGGCTATTCCCGGAGATCGAGGATTTCATTAATGATGATGCTAGTACTACAGTTATTACATTTAAAAGTGGAACGGTAGCTACTCTTGCTTCCACTTATTCATTATTTCCCAATCCAGAACATGGACCGAGAATAGAATTTATTGCCAAGCGACTTAGACTTGAGGGAAGCCTTGAGTATCTAAAGGTATTTACCCCTGAAAATGTGGAGAGCTTTAATTTTTCTGACGACCCTATGGAAAAGGAACAATCTGCCTTCTTCAGTGCTATAGAAGAGGGTGATAAAAGTAAGGTTTTATCCTCTTATGAGGATTCTCTAAAGACATTGAAGATATCTTTATCGGCAAATATCTCTATGGATACTGGGGAGGTGATAACACTATGAGAATATTATATCTGGACATAGATACCCTGAGATCTGACCATTTATCCTCTTATGGATATCACAGAGAGACCTCTCCCAATATAGATGCGGTAGCCAAGGAAGGAATAAGGTTTAATAGATTCTACGCATCAGATTCTCCCTGCATGCCATCAAGATCAGCTCTTTTTACCGGAAGATTTGGCATACATAATGGTATTGTAAATCATGGTTTTACTGCCAGTGATCTGAAGGTATTTGAGCCTCTAAGATTTTTCAATAATAGACAGGGTCCACTAACTCAGTTAGTTACCCTACTTAGACGTCTCGATTATTATACGGTAAGTGTAAGTCCATTTGGGGAGAGGCATTCTGCCTGGTGGTACTATGATGGATTTAGAGAGATGTATAATCCAGGCAAGGGAGGAATGGAAAGAGCTGATGAAGTAGTCCCACTGGCTTTAAAGTGGCTGGAAACAAACGGTAAAGATGATAACTGGTTTTTACATGTAAATCTTTGGGACCCACATACCCCATACCGTACTCCAATGGAATATGGAAATCCCTTTGAGGATTCACCACCACCGCCATGGATAACAGACGAGATTATAAAAAATCATAGAGAACTATATGGTCCACATTCAGCCAGGACTACCCATGATCTAAGAGATATGCCTGAAGAATTCTTCCAGAGATATCCCAGGCTACCTAGAAGTATAGAGAGTCTGGAAGACTATAAGAGATGGATAGATGGCTATGATACCGGAATACATTATGCTGATTACTGGGCTGGTAAGATCTTTGACTTGCTCAAAAGATTGGGGGTTTGGGAGGATACATTGGTTATTATAAGTTCTGACCATGGAGAGAATCAGGGAGAGCTAAATGTATATGGAGACCATCAATTGGCTGATGAGATAACTCATCGAATTCCTCTTATAATAAAGGGACCCGGCATAAAGGAAGGTTTAGTAGATAATGAATTACACTATAACATAGACCTCTCTGCAACATTGATAGATTTCCTGGGCGGCTGGGATTTAATCCCTCAATTTTGGGATGCCAAGCCCTTTACAGATACCCTTAATACAGGAAGACCAGACGGTAGACCTTATCTGGTATTATCTCATTGTGTCTGGAGTATCCAGAGGTCCGTCCGTTTTGGAAGATGGTTATTGATAGAGACTTATGATGATGGTTGTAAAGAGATATTAAAACCCACTATGCTCTTCGATATAGACTCAGACCCTCACGAACTGGTAGACCTATCAGAGACTTATCCTGATATTGTAAAGGAAGGCAAGGTATTGCTTGAAAAGTGGGTTAGCGAAAATATTTCTAATTCTCTCTTTGATGAAGACCCCCTTATCGTTACTCTTCATAATAGTGGTCCATATCATATACCAATCTATCAGCTTATGGATTATGCAGATACAGTGAGAAAGATATGGGGCGAAGAAAAGAGAGAAAAACTTATCGAAAGGCATAAGGAACAGTATCATCGTTACCTTCTTAAAAGTTATCGATATATGGATGCAATAGAATTTTCCAGAAAGTATCGGTTGAGGTGAAGCTATGAAACTTGCCTGCGGGGAGATGATTATCCCGGGAAATTCATTAAGAGAGAAGGTAGAATTTCTTAAATATGCTGGTTTTGATGGGATAGACCTGGTAGGAGCCGGTCTCAAGGATAGGTTAGAAGAGGTAAAAGATATTTTAGCTGGGAGTAATATAAAAGTTACAGCTATATATAGCAGACTACAATATCCTCTATTATCTGGCGATATTGAAGAAAGAAAAATTGCTATGGAACAGCTAAAGGAGAGACTTTTAGTGGCATCTGAATTAGAGGCATTGGGTGTTATTTTTGTTCCGATATTTGGGGCTCCCAGAATTCCAGATCTCAGTCCATTTATGAACACCCTGGAATTAGAGAAGGCTCTACTTATTGCTATCCTTAGAGAGATAATACCAATAGCTAAAGAATTAGATGTAAGACTTCTTCTGGAACCAGTCAACAGGAACGAGACACATTTTATAAATAATCTTGCTCAAGGTTTTGAGATAGCCAGAGAAACAGGGGTTTATCTTCTAGCAGATATATATCATCTCATATTAGAAGATCAGACCACAGATACCTTAGTTAAGTACAGGGATTATATCGGTTACGTACATATAGCGAATAAGTCCAGGGAAGTTCCAAAAGAAGAAGACTTTGTCTATCTGAAACCCTGGCTGGACACACTTAAATATATAGGTTACGAAGGCTATATCTCTTTAGAGTGCTCTCCCCCTAAGAACTTGGAGGACTTACGGAGATTTGTAGACTTATTTAGAAGACTTGAGGATTAGGTACAGATTAGTTGATGGGAGGTGAAACCTTAGAGATTTAGGTGATAGAACTTTATTAAGAAGGAAACAACTCGGGTATAAGATGGGGTATCAACAGGGGGGTAAATTAAATTTATTGAGGAGGGCGAATAAAGATGAAAAAGTTGGTATTAATACTGTTGGTATTTGGTTTAGTATTGAGTAGTGCTCCATTTTCTTTTAGTCAGGAGAAGTTTCCTTTGGGACAGTACAATCTTGAAGACTATCAGAGGTTAGCCAAGGCAAAGATTACAAAATTTAACGAAGCTCCTCAGTTAGCTCAACTGGTAAAGCAAGGAAAATTACCTCCTGTAGAGAAAAGATTACCTTTAGAACCTTTGGTGGTTGTTCCTGTAGAGGAAATTGGACAGTATGGTGGAACTGCAAGGGTTGCTACTAAAAGACCACTTATTTTAGAAGATGGTGGGTTAATGATTGGCCATGAACCTATACTTAGAGTAGCCCGTGATGGCAAGACGATAATACCAAATCTGGCAAAGAAGTGGCAACTTTCTAAGGACGGAAAGACACTTACATTGTATCTACGAAAAGGTATAAAATGGTCAGATGGAGAGCCATTTACTGTAGACGATATCATCTTCTGGTGGGAAGATGTAATATTAAATAACGAACTTACGCCAGTAAAGCCTATCGCCTGGTCACCTGGTGGAAAACTGATGGAATTAGAAAAGGTAGACGATTATACCATTAGACTTAAGTTTAGTGCTCCCTATCCGGCGGCAATTCTTAGACTAGCCCATTATGATGGGGTAGAAGGATCATTCTTCCTGCCAAAACATTATCTAAAGCAATTTCATATCAAGTATAATCCTCAGGTTAACGAGTTAGCTAAAAAGGAAGGTTTTAATTATTGGTATGAGTTATTTAACGCTAAGGCACTAATAAATGCTGGAAGCGGTAGAGCGGTAGACCCTGGAACTCCAACGCTAAAAGCATTTATGATAATAAGTAAAAGTCAAGATACAGTTATTGCCGAGAGAAACCCATACTACTGGAAGATAGACCCAGCAGGGAATCAGCTTCCATATATAGATAGGATCTTTGTAAGTATAGTAAGTAACGCAGAGATGGTAAATCTAAAGACAACAACAGGGGATGTAGATTTTGCTGGTTTTAACACCAGATTGGATATGTACCCTGTGTATAAAGAGAATGCAGCAAAGAATAACTATAGAGTTCTGTTGTGGCAGGATGTATTTGGTGGAGAAGTTATATTTATGCCGAATCAGACCCATCCTGACCCTGTCCTTAGGAAGATTTTCCAGGATAAGAGATTTAGAATAGCCCTTTCTCTAGGGATAAACCGTGATGAGATCAATCAACTTTTCTATATGGGTATGGCTCAGCCCAGACAGACAACTGTTATCCCTCAATCTAGATATTATAAAGAAGAATTTGCTAAAGCTTATATAGAGTATGATCCGGTTAGAGCAAACAAGCTTCTTGATGAGATGGGTCTGAAGCGTGGGCCAGATGGGTATAGATTAAGACCAGATGGTAGGAGATTAGAGATTCTTATAGAGTACACCCCTGTGGATACAATAAGAGGTCCTGTTTGTGAATTTGTTCAGCAACAGTGGGATAAACTTGGGATAAAGGTAGCAGTAAAAGAGATAACTACTGAATTACAACAAGTAAGAGCTCCTGGAAATCAGATGGATATGACAGTATGGAATGCGGATAAGTGTACAGATATACTCTTCCCTATCACTCCAATGTGGTTTGTTCCATACAATACTGGTTGGGAGAATAGTTGGTGTCCACTTTGGGCACAGTGGTATGCATCCAAAGGGAAGTCAGGAGAAGAACCACCTAAGGAAGCAAAAAGATTATTAGATCTGTGGGAAAAGATGCTTAGTACCACTATTGAGTCTCAGAGGACTAAACTTGGTCAAGAGATACTAAAATCTCATGCTGAGAATCTTTGGACGATAGGAACGGTAGGTCTGGCTTCAGTGCCAATCATAGCAAGAAATAATTTGAGGAATATACCGGAAAAGGGCATATGGGGCTGGGATTATTTCTGGGCGATGCTATATAATCCAGAACAGTTCTTCTTTAAGTAGAAGTAAAAATTAAGGGGGGCTCGTTAGAGTCCCCCTATACTTTATTCTTAAGCTCTTCTCCTAAATTTTTTGCCCACTCTTCTATTAAGTTCCAGTTTCTAAAGTCTCCTTCTGGAATTCTTCCCTTAAATAGAATGCGCCATATAAAGGAAAGCTTACTGTAATCCATCTTCCCACCAAAAAGTCCTATGCTTATTGGTTGTTTAGTCTTTAGCAGTGGTTTTAAATACTCTTGAGCTTTAGCTCTACTTTCCTCGCTATTTTCGTACATAGTTAGGCACACAATAAAATAAGCTACGGGTTTATTTTTGAGTTCATCTCGGAATCTATTGGCAAATTTTACCGTCTCCGGTAGTAATTTGAACATCCTGACTGCGCTTCCAATAACAATACTGTTATACCCAGTAATATCAGTAACTTCTTTCACAGATTTTACATCTACATCAAAACCCAGCCCCTTTAAAATATTTCCCATCCTCCCTGCAACCTCGGCAGTTGAGCCTGCCCTCGAGGCGTAAGCCAGTAAAACCTTTTTAGTCATAAAAGCCTCCCTATAATGGTAGAACTTTTGTTAAAAATTCTACGCCTTTTCTAATTATATCATAGTATATTTATGGTATAATCTCTTAGGTGGGTTACAATTATTTTGATGCTCCTAGAGAGATAAAGCTAATACTGGAAGAGATAGTAAAATCCTACTATGGGATTCTTAAAGATAACCTGGTAGGTATATATCTTCACGGTTCTTTAGCTTTTGGATGTTTTAATCCAGAAAGAAGCGATATAGACCTCTTAATAGTTGTTAGAGATAAGCTATCTTTAGAAATCAAAAGGGAAATTGTAAAAACGAGTCTTAGACTTGCTAGCCTAAAAGATATCCCTCAAAAAGGATTGGAATTTAGTATAGTATTAGAAAAACACCTGGAAGATTTTATTCACCCTATGCCATTTGAGTTCCACTATTCAAGAACCTGGCATAGTGCTTATGAAGAAGATAAGGTAGATCTTACTAAAGATAATAGAGATCGTGATCTATCCGCTCATATTATGGTAATTATTAACAGAGGTATATGCCTCTATGGAAAACCTATTAAGGATGTATTTTTACCAATTCCAAGAGAGTACTATATAGATGCCCTTATGTATGATGTAGAGGGAGTTATAAACGATATCCTTGGCGATCCGGTTTATAGCATTTTGAATCTATGTAGAGTACTATGCTTTTTAAAAGAAAAAATAGTTGCTTCAAAAGAGGAGGGTGGATTTTGGGGAATAAAGAATCTTCCTGAAGAATATAGGGGGTTAATCTCTAAGGCTCTAGATATTTATACCGGAAAGATAGAAGAAGCTGTATGGGATAAGGAGGAGTTACAAGAATTTGCTAATTATATAGTATCTAGGATTAATAATATCGTAAATCTCTAACTTATTTTACACTTTCGTTTTAAAGCTAAGGAAAGAACTGTAGAAAAGAGCTTCTTCATGTTTGTATTTAATGTTTTCATCAAGTTTTTTATCAGGGAAGTCAGGAAGACATAAAAATTTTTTAGCTAACTCCCTTGACATTTTCTAGAAGAGAATATATAATAATGTACATATATTAAGAATGTATATATATTAAGGAGGTCTCTATGCAAAATCTTATAACAGGATTGGTAATGTTATTTCTAACAGTGGGTTTATATATTGTATATCTTCGTAGAGATAGACTTAAATTAAAGAAAGCCATTGAAAAAGGGTCGAAGAATTTTCTACAGAATTCCATAAGGATATTTGCGGTATTTATAATCATAGGGGTCTTACAGAATTTCCTCTCTAAAGAATCTGTAGGAAATTTTCTGTTGAAATTTTCTGGGATAAAAGGGATTCTTACTGGTTCTATAACTGGTGCGATAATGATGGGTCCAGTTGCTACAGGATATCCTATCAGTGGCTATCTTCTGGAGAATGGAGCATCAATCTCTCTGGTCTCTTCATTTCTAGCCTCTTGGGTTATGATAGGAATTATCTCTATCTCTTTAGAGATTAAGAATCTGGGGAAGAGGTTTACACTAGCGAGGAATCTTTTTGCCTTTATCTCAATCATTATTATCGCCCTTTTGATGGAGGCCCTTCTATGAGAGATATTTTAAGAGATTACATAGTAGAGATTATTATTTGCAGTATTGCAATCATCTTAATGTTTTTTAATCCTAACAAAGTTATATTAGGATTAACTTATGCTATTAATATGTATATAAGTCTATTCCTTATGATTTTCTCTATAGCATTTCTTTCAGGATTTATTTCCGAAGTAATCCCACCGAACACTATCGCAAGGATTATTGGTAGAGAGAGTGGATGGAAGGGGATATTAATAGGAGCTACATTTGGAACATTTATGGTTGGTCCTTCCTATGTTTTTTATCCTCTCTTTAGAAATCTTATAGAGAAAGGTGCAGGTATAAATGTTATAGCAACTACCATTGGGGCATGGGCTATAAAAGTTCCGTGGATTCCATTTGCTATTGCCATAATGGGATGGAAGTTTGTCCTTACATTTAATCTGCTTATTTTCGCCTATGCAATAGTATCTGGATTCGTGGTAGACTTCTTTGTTAGAGGAAAAGCAAAGAAACCACTAAAGTAGAAGTAAATCTATTAAATATGATAATGAGATTGTTTCGCCTTCGGTTTGCAGCGACACCAGGTTGATAATTTTAAGTTTTTTTTGTATAATAGGATAGGTTTGATCGGAAATCTAATTTTGAATTTTAATAGAAGGAGTGTGAAAGATGAAAAAGTGGGTTTACTTGTTTGATGAAGGTGACCCGAGCGATAGAGCTTTGCTAGGAGGTAAAGGAGCAGGTCTAGCTCAAATGACACAGGCAGGACTTCCTGTGCCTCCAGGGTTTACCATCACCACAGAGGCTTGTAATGCTTATTATGATAATAATAAGCAATTTCCAGAAGGAATGTGGGAGCAGGTATTAGAGGCATTGAAAGAGGTAGAAAGACGCACAGGAAAAAAGTTTGGGGATGTTAATAATCCGCTGCTTGTTTCTGTAAGGTCTGGAGCAAAGTTCTCTATGCCTGGGATGATGGATACGGTATTAAATCTTGGTCTAAATGACGAGTCAGCTCAAGGACTTATAAAACTTACCCAAAACGAGAGATTTGTCTATGATGCTTACAGACGTTTCATTCAGATGTTTGGTAAGATAGTATTAGGTATCCCAGGAGAAATATTTGATAAGGCTTTTGACGAATATAAGGAGAAAGTAGGAGCAAAGCTTGATACAGACCTTACTGCAGAACATCTAAAGGAGATAGTCTCTATCTTTAAAGATATAGTAAAGAGAGAGACTGGAAAGGATTTCCCTACAGAACCAATTGAACAGTTAAGATTGGCGATTGGGGCTGTTTTCAGTTCTTGGAATAATAAACGAGCCATAGATTACAGAAATTACAACAAGATTCCTCATAACCTTGGCACAGCAGTGAATATAGTAACTATGGTATTTGGGAATATGGGTTTTGATTCTGGTACAGGTGTGGCATTTACTAGAGACCCTGCTACTGGAGAGAAGAGGTTCTTTGGTGAATTCCTGTTTAATGCTCAAGGAGAAGATGTTGTCGCTGGAATTCGTACTCCTTTAAAGGTAGAAGAACTGAAAGAGAAGATGCCAGAGATATATAGTCAGCTTGTAGATATAGCCCAGAGACTTGAAAGATATTATAGAGATATGCAAGATATAGAGTTTACTGTAGAACGTGGTAAACTCTGGATGCTTCAGACAAGGTCAGGTAAGCGAACTGCTCAAGCAGCTGTAAAGGTTGCGGTAGATATGGCAGAAGAAGGCATTATTTCTAAAGAGGAGGCTGTTCTTAGGGTTGAGCCTGGGCAAATAGACCAGTTGCTTCATAGGCAAATAGACCCGTCTGCTAAGGTAAAGATCATAGCTAAAGGACTTAATGCTTCTCCTGGTGCAGCTACTGGAAAAGCAGTATTTGATGCAGATAAGGCAAAAGAATGGGCTGCCAACGGAGAAAAAGTAATCCTTGTAAGGCCAGAAACAAATCCTGATGATGTTGGAGGGATGCTTGTAAGCGTAGGCATCCTCACTGCTCGTGGAGGAGCTACCAGCCATGCTGCAGTTGTGGCAAGAGGGGTTGGAAAGCCTTGTGTAGTAGGGGCTGAATCTATAAAGATAGACCTAGAGAAGCGATTATTTGATGTAAATGGCTATACCGTAAAAGAAGGGGATGTTATTACAATAAATGGAACTACTGGCGACATTATATTAGGAGAAGTACCCCTTATTGAACCTGACCTTACCCCAGAACTTCAGAAACTACTCTCTTGGGCTGATAGCTTTAAGAAGCTTCAAAACTGGGCAAATGCGGATTATCCAAGAGATGCTCAAAAAGCAAAAGAGTATGGTGCTCAGGGTATAGGACTCTGTCGAACAGAACATATGTTCTTTGAAGCGGACCGTCTGCCAATAGTGAGAGAGATGATCCTTGCTAGAACCGTTGAGGAAAGAAGAAAGGCTCTAGATAAACTTCTTCCTATACAGAGAGAAGACTTTAAGGGTATCCTAAAGACTATGGATGGGCTTCCTGTTATTATTCGTCTTCTAGATCCGCCCTTGCATGAATTCCTCCCTAGATATGAAGAACTTCTTGCAGAAGTAGTAGAGCTTAGGGTTACAGGAAAGGATCCGAAGGCTTTAGCTGAGAAGGAAGAGATGTTAAAACGTGTAGAGGAAATGAGGGAAGCCAACCCAATGTTAGGGTTAAGAGGATGTCGTCTTGGACTTACTCGTCCTGAGATAAACGAGATGCAGGTAAGAGCTATTTTTGAAGCTGCTTGCGAGCTAAAGAAAGAAGGGTACAATCCAAAACCTGAGGTAATGATTCCTCTTGTAGGCCATGTAAATGAGCTTAAGACTGTAAGGGAACAGCTTGAAAGCGTGGCAAAGAAGGTTATGGAGGAGCAAGGAATTACAGTAGATTACAAATTTGGAACTATGATTGAGGTCCCAAGAGCTGCCCTTACTGCAGGAGAGATTGCAGAATATGCACAGTTCTTTAGCTTTGGAACTAACGACCTAACCCAGATGACATTTGGATACTCTAGAGATGATGCTGAGGGGAAATTCCTGTTTACCTACTTAGAGAAGGGGATCCTTCCCAACGACCCATTCCAGACCTTAGATATTAAGGGTGTAGGAAGATTAATGGAGCTAGCGGTAAAAGAAGGAAGAGCTACAAGACCAACCCTAGAGGTAGGGATCTGTGGAGAGCACGGAGGAGACCCAGATTCTATAGTATTTGCTAACGATATAGGACTGAACTATGTAAGTTGTTCCCCATATAGGGTTCCTATTGCTCGTTTAGCAGCTGCTCATGCAGCTTTAAGAGAGAAACAATCATTTAGAGATAAGTAAACTTATAGATGTAAAAAAGAGGGGAGTATTAATTATTCCCCTCTTTTTTGTCAAGAAAGATAATCCTTCCACAGTGTTCACAGGTGAGTAACTTTTCTTGTGAATTTAACTCTTCGATAAGAGAAAGAGAAAGCTCTACTCCACATTCAGCACATCTTCCATTTGTCACTTTAGAGAGTCCTCTTCCTCTTCTTGTCTTTCTTAGGACTTCATACTTAGCCAGTATCTGTTCATCTATATTCTTTATCTTTTCTTTTCTTATAGATTCTCTTTCTTCTAGTTTCATATAAAGTTCTTTTTCTACCTTGGTGGCTTTATCTAATACATCAGATAAAGAGATATTTGTTTTCTTTATCTTTTCTAATATTTGTGGCAGTTCATCCCTTAAAGACTCTAAGGATTCCATTATTTCTAATATCTTATCTTCTACCCTATCTTTTTCTTTCTTTAGGTTTTCAATCTCTTGGTTTAGGCTATCTACCTGTTTTTGGGTAGAAACCATATTATAGATTCGTTCCTCATCCTTTTTTATTCTTCCCTCAATAGAATTAAGCTCTAGTTCTAGCTCCTTTAGAGTAATCTCTTTTGATCGTGTCTCTTCTAATTTCTTGTCATAACTTCTATTTAGAGATTCTAACTCTTTTTTTAAGCTTTCCCCCCTGTCGAGATGTTTAATCTCCTCTTCGAGATGCATAATTTCTATATCAATAAGTTGAACTTCCCATAGTTTTTGAAGTTCATCGATTATAGCCAAGATAACCTCCAAAGAAAAAAATGGTGGGCGAAACAGGGCTTGAACCTGTGACCTCCTGCTTGTAAGGCAGGCGCTCTAACCACTGAGCTATTCGCCCATGGTGGGCCCACCCGGATTTGAACCAGGGACCAACCGGTTATGAGCCGGCAGCTCTACCGCTGAGCTATGGGCCCTAAAAACATATTCCAGAAGATAATATACCATATCATAAATAAAATTTCAAGCTATTGTTACTACCTGGGTTAAATTTAATGGTACATCAGGGTCTAAGCCTTTCTCTAAAGCCTTATAGTAACCAAGATATTGAGAAAAAGGCATATAAAGAATTGCTCTCTGGAATTCATTAAGAGATGTGTTCATACTTAGTTCTTCCCCAATTACTGTGCAATCACTCCCTAATTCTTTTATTTCAGAAGCTATCTTTAATTCTTCCCTTCTAGCTGAATCTGATAGGAGAATTAATACGAGTGTATCTTTACTCAGAGCTGCCCTAGGTCCATGCCTAAATTCGAGGGTATGAAATGCACTGGTTATAGAACTTGACATCTCTCTTACCTTTAGAGCTGATTCACACGCAATCCCATATAATGGTCCTGAACCTAAAAAGATAATCTCTTTGTAATCCTTTTTTGCTTTTTCCTTTGCCCAGGCTTCAGCTTTAGCTAATACCTCTTTTGAAACTCTATTGATATCTTCTTTTATTTTATCAATAATAGAAGGGTCGACAACACCAAGTATGCCTAATTGGATACCTAATACCATCGAGGTGAATGATTTAGTCATCACTACACTCTTTTCTTTTGCCTCTTCTATCACTATAGCTCTATCACTTATAATGGCTAATGGTTTATTCTTTTCTGTTGTTACCCCAATAAAATCTCCTTTTCCTTGCTCTTTTACCTTTTCCGCTGCAAGTATTACCTCTGAAGTTTCTCCAGACCTAGAGATTCCAATATAGAGTGTAGGTCTATCTGATATCGTTGCTTTAGAGAAGAATGCTAACTCTTGAGAGGGCAATGCTCTAGATGTTATACCTGTATAGTACTGAGTAAAAACTGCCGCTGTTAGCGCAAGATAATAAGATGTCCCACTGCCAAAGTAAATAATCTCTTCCTTAGATTGTATCTCTTTTATATCTGGTGGATTATCCAGTAAATACCTCCACACCCTTGGTTGATCCTCAATCTCTATTCTAGTATATTCTCCACGCATCTCTACTCTCCTTTCTATCCTTTTAATCCAGTAGTTACTATCCCTTGGATTATCTGTTTCCATATAGGCATAGCTCTTTACAATTCTCTCAATTTACACCACCTCCCCAATTAAGACCTTTATCCCTTTCTTCTTAAATATCTCTAATTGTTCCTTATCTGCAAGACTATCTGTTATTAGCACATCAACTCTCTCTAAAGGGGCTATCGGGACTAACTTTCTTTCGCCAATCTTGGTATGGTCTGCTATTACAATTAACTTTTTAGAAGCTTCTATCATTGCCCTATTCACCGTAGCCTCTGCCATATTGACATCTGTAATCCCACCATCAATATCAATCCCATCTACACCCATAAAACATTTGTCAATAAAGACTTTTTTGAAAAAACTTACCGTATCCTCCCCCACTAGTGCATAAGAATTATCCCTTAGAAATCCTCCAGGAACAACTACCTTTCCCCCTATCCTTGCTATTAGATATGCTATATTTAAACCATATGTAACTACCTGGACATTTGGAAACTGATAAAGAAGTTTTGCAAATTCATATGCTGTAGTTCCTGCACTTATACCTATAGTATCGTTTGGACCTACTAATGTTATAGCCTTCTGAGCTATAGCTTGCTTTTCAGCTAGATTTATTACAATTTTTTCGTCAAACGTCAACTCTTTAGATTGACCTTCTTTAATTGATACCCCACCCCAATATCTACTGATTAAACCTTCCCTTTCTAATTCTCTTATATCTTTACGGATGGTAACAGTAGATAATTTTAACTCCTTAGCTAGATCTTTTATTGAAATGATGCCCCATTTTTTAATGATCTCTATTATTTGTTCCTTTCGCTTTTCTCTTGTAATTGTAGCAATCATATTTCAATCTCCAATCAATATTAAATCATACTATTTTATATATGTCAATATGTTTTCGAAATTATATCAACTTAAAAACCCAAAGTAATGTTGACATATGGTAGTATTTTATGGTATAGTCTAGTAGCAATGAGATTAGAATTAAAAGGAGGGATTGGTAAATAAGTAGCGAATTAAGAATAAATAACCAGATCCAGGCAGTCCAGATAAGACTTATAGATGCTAATGGGAAGCATATAGGAGTAGTTCCTCTAAAGGAGGGACTGAGATTGGCAAGAGAAGTAGGGTTAGATCTGGTAGAGATAAATCCAAGTGCTAACCCACCGGTATGTAAGATTGCAGATTTTGGGAAATTTCAGTATGAAAAGACCAAGAAGGAGAAAGAATCAAAGAAGAAACAGCATACTATAGAGATTAAAGAGATAAGACTTAGACCCGAAATAGGTGTCCATGACCTAGAGACAAAGATAAAAGGGGCTAAAGAGTTCTTGGCAGAGGGAAATAAGGTAAAGTTTACTGTGAGGTTAAGAGGAAGACAGTTTTTACACACCGATAGGAGTGATACACTAATAACTCAGATAATTGAGCACCTGAAGGATGTAGCAATAGTAGAGTCTGAAAAGCCTTTATCGGAAGAGAATAAAGAGTTTACGATAATATTTTCACCTAAGAGGCAGGAGGAAAAGAAAGATGGGAAAAGGGCTAAAGACGCACAAAGGAGCAGCGAAGAGGTTTCGAGTAACAGCTAGTGGAAAGATAATGAGGGCACATGCCTATAGTGGGCACCACTTTACTAAAAAGAGTAAGTCTGCTAATAGAGTTTTAAAAGGCATTACAGTTATAGATAAGACAAATGTGAAGGCAGTTAGAAGATTAATACCACATAGTTTATAAAGGTGAGAGATGGCTAGAGTAAAGAGTGGAATAGTTACAAGAAAAAGACATAAGAAGATATTGAAACTTGCTAAGGGGTATCGAGGAACAAGGAGTAGGAGATTTAGGACAGCTAACGAGACTCTCCTGAAGGCTTTAAGTTATGCCTATAGAGATAGAAAGGCAAGAAAGAGAGAGTTTAGGAGATTATGGATTGCTAGGATAAATGCAGGGGTCCGTGAGCTAGGGATGACATATTCTCAATTTATGAAAGGACTCAGGTTGGCGAATATTAATCTTAATAGAAAGGTCCTGGCAGAATTAGCGGTATCAGATAAAGAGGAGTTTGCTAGAATTGTGAAGCTCTCAAAGGCTGCCCTATAATAGAGGGTCAGTATGTCAGGCCCAAATAATTGGGTAATACTGATTTTAAGTTTTGTCGGTTCTTACCTCCTTACTCCTCTATTTAGGAGATTATCTTTAAGGATAGGTTTAACTGATAAACCTAATCCTCGCAAGATCCATTCAGAGCCAATCCCCATTGCCGGGGGATTTGGCTTTTTACTTGTGTTTGTCTCGCTCTCTCTAATATTTTTACCTATAGATAAGAAGCTTTTAAGTATAATAGGAGGAGCAGTGTTAATCTTTATTACTCATCTAGTGGATGACCTATTTAAGGCAAACTCAAAAGATTTTCCTGCTCTCCCTAAATTCTTAGGACAGGTGGCAAGTGCTTTAATAGTTGTAGCTGGAGGAGTGAGTATATCTTTTGTAAAGAATCCATTCACCGGGAATTATCTCCTGTTCTCCCCACTTTTCTCCACTATATTTACTATACTATGGATAGTGGGGGTAAGTAATCTTATAAATTTTGCTGATGGTTTAGATGGTTTAGCCTCAGGGATAACTGCGATTGCCGGCACCACACTGGCAATCGCTAGTGATATTTTGAATAGGGATTATGCCACTACGATGGCTGTTATGCTTGTAGGTATCTCCCTAGGTTTTATAAGACATAATATGAGTGTTAAAAATAAGGTATTTATGGGAGATAGCGGAGCCTATCTTCTAGGTTTTATCTTAGGAGTAATAGCTATAGATGGTACTATGAAGAGTACTGCTGCCATAGCTATCCTTGTTCCTTTTCTAGTTCTAGGCCAGCCAATAATAGATACGGGGATTAATGTAGTAAGGCGAACCTTTAAGGGTGAGCCGTTTTATAAAGCTGATAAGGAACATCTCCATCATAAGCTCCTCAATTGGGGATTAAGTACTACCCAGGCACTGGTATTTATCTATCTAATAAATATATGTTTTTCGCTTATGGCACTTCTAGCAATATTTGTGAAAAGATAAATAATCTTGAGTGACTATGGTATGGAAGCTCTTATTAGAATTTTTATCTCATTTATAGTAGTAGTTTATCTTTTATCTAAAAAGATAGACCTTGGCTACTGTCTTCTATTAGGAGCTATTATTTTAGGTGTGTTATTCAGGATATCTTTTCAGGATTTCTTTCTTTTTACTTTTCTTGCTTTTAAAGATAGCTCCAATCAATCACTTCTTGTAACCCTCTTTTTCATCCTTATATTGGCTAATATAATGAATAAGACAGGACAATTGGTGAAGATTGTCTCTATTACCAAGATGCTGGTAAAAAATCCCAAGATAGTACTGGCAGCAATGCCAGCTTTTATTGGCTTTTTACCTATGCCTGGAGGAGCATTATTCTCAGCTCCATTGATAGAAAAGACCGATGAGGAGGAAGAATTGACCCCTACCTCTCGTTCATTTATAAATTACTGGTTTAGACATGTATGGGAATATTTTTTTCCGTTATACCCTGGGGTAATCTTAGCTACCACAATCAGTGGGATAAAGGTTCCTAGGTTTATACTTCTCCAATTGCCATTCTCGCTGGTGGCTATAACTATAGGTTTTCTCTTCATAAGTAGAGTTAAGATTACTGCGGTTTCCAGAGTGAGAGATGAAAATTCCTGGAGAGACCTATTTATCTACATTCTTCCCGTATTAATTCCTATAGTCTCAATACTAATAGGATTATTACCATGGCTTAGTATACTTTTAGGGGTATTGGCTTCTATTGTAATAGGTATATTAAAAGAGGGCGTACCATTTAAGGATACGTTTAAGATTGCTTTTAAGAATTTTTCTTGGGATGTGTTGTTGAATGTGGCAGGTGTAATTGTATTTAAGACATTTATAGAAAAAACTAATTCTATTACAGAGATAGCTCAATTTTTTGTCAGTCAGAATATCCCTATTATCTTTGTTATTACAATACTACCATTCTTAGTAGGAATCTTTAGTGGCATTACTATGGCTCCTATAGGTATAACATTTCCATTAATCATCCCTCTTATAAGGGACAACTTCTATAGTAGTGTCTCACTTGCGTATGCCTGTGGATTTATGGGAGTTATGCTTTCTCCCGCCCATCTATGCCTTGTGGTGAGCAATCAGTACTTTAATGCTGATATTGAAAAGGTATATAAGCTTCTTTTGTTGCCAGTAATCTTGATAATAATTACTGGACTTATACTTTATAAAATCTAATGTGGAAAAGGAGGGAAACATCTTGGAAAAGAGTGAGTATGCAATAAAAAGGTTAGAACTTAGGCTATATGAATTATCTACATTTAGACTTTTGAAGAAGATAGATATAGATAACTGGCTTTTTAGTTCTGATAGTAAAGATTGGCAGGAGGTTCATCTGGGAGATAAATGGCCTAAGCAAGGATTCCCCTGTTATTTTAAAAGGGAATTTTATATCCCAAATGAATGGAAAGGTCTATCGGTTGCATTACAACTCTGGGTAGATGGAGAAGGGATCGTCTATATAAATAATAAGCCGATAGGTGGCCTGGACCCAAATCACAGAGAATTTAAGCTTTTAGAAAGATCAGATGGCGGAGAACATTTTTATGTTCTTATAGAGGCTGTTCCCAGAGGTCCATTTGGTAGTCATCTAGGAGAGAACAGACTCTCTCAGGCATCTATAGTGGCTGTAGATGAAGGAGTGGAAGCAAGTCTTTTTGATTTATTGGCGGTTTTAGATGCAGCCAAAAATCTTCCTGAAGAGAATGAACTTAGAGGATTTCTTATAAGGGCTTTAGATGAAGCCCTTTCTTCGGTAAGGTTTCTTTCAAATACAGAAGAGTACCTAAGAATAGCTGCAGAGAATCCTTTTGCTCAAAAGATGATATTTAGAGTTTGGAATCCGCCAATCCCTAAACTTCCGGAGATTGTAAACCCAGAAGAGGTAAGAACTAGCATAATTAAGGCAAAAGAGAAGCTCTCTCTTCTTATAGAAGAGATAAAGAAAAAATATCCACCAGTAGGTAATATTACTCTTACAGGCCATTCTCATATAGACTTAGCATGGCTTTGGCCTATGGCTGAAACGAGGAGAAAGATCAGGAGGACAACATCTACAGTACTGTCTCTTATGGAAAGATATCCAGAATTTAGATATAATCAGAGCAGTGCTCAGGTTTATGCATTTCTGAAAGAGGATGAGCCAGAGTTATATGAAAGGGTTAAAGAAAAGATAAGGTCTGGAATGTGGGAGCCAATAGGAGGTATGTGGGTTGAGAGTGACTGTAACCTTACATCTGGAGAATCATTAGTGAGACAGACACTCTATGCCCAGAAGTTCTTTGAGAAGGAATTTGGTAAGAGATGTAAGGTAGCCTGGCTACCAGATGCCTTTGGTTTTACCTGGACATTACCACAGATCCTTAAGAAGGCTGGATTAGATTATTTCCTAACTACAAAGATAAATTGGAATGAGACGAATAAATTCCCATATGACCTGTTCTATTGGCAAGCTTTAGATGGAACAAGGGTAATCGCCCATTCATTCTTGAATCCTGGACAGGGCTATAATGGAGATATTCGAGCATTAGACCTCCTTGGCACCTGGCAGAATTATAGAGAGAAGACACTCTACTACAATACATTATTATCCTTTGGATACGGTGATGGTGGTGGGGGACCAACATTAGAGATGTTAGAGATGTATAAGAGATTCAGAAACTTCCCAGGGTATCCAAATCTTAAGATGGGGATAGTTGAAGAGTATTTTGAAAATGCCCCTAAAGATGGACTTCCTCTATGGGACGGAGAACTCTATCTAGAACTGCACCGAGGAACATACACAACCCAGGCGAGGATGAAGAAGGCTAATAGATTAGCAGAACACCTTTTATATACATCAGAGGTACTAAGTACAATATCTTATCTTTTAGGTAGAAAACACCATCAGGAGGAACTTACATCTAACTGGCAGAAGGTGTTAAGGAATCAATTCCATGATATACTTCCTGGGTCCTCTATAAAAGAGGTCTACGAGGATGCCTTAAGAGAACTAAAAGAGGTTGAGGATTCCTCTAGAGTGGTCATAGAGAATGCGTTAGAGGATATAACCTCTGAGATAAAACTGAATAGAGAAGGTATTGTCATATTTAACCCTAATTCATTCCCTAGGGCACTATGCTATATAGGAAATATTCCATACTCTTCTGTCGAACTTCCAGATGGAAGAGCTATTAAGGTCCAGAGACTTTTTAATGGTGAAGGACTTGTGTATAGTCCAGATATAGAGGTTCCACCTGTAGGATATCTTGTGCTCTACAGTAGCAATAAAGATAGAGGAGATAATAAATTAACTATAACCTCTGCATTATTAGAGAATGAGAAGGTGAAGGTTAAGATAGGAGAGGACGGGACCATCATCTCCTTCCTCGATAAGTTGACTAATAGAGAGATATTCTCTGATAGAGGTAATCAGATATGGGCTTACTCTGATAGGCCTAGAGACTGGGATGCATGGGATGTTTCTCCTGATTATGAGAGATATGGAGAAGAGGTAAGGGACGTAGAATATATAAGTGTTCTGGAAAAGGGACCGTCTCGAGGGGTAGTAGAGATAAAAAAGAGATATAGAGATTCCATTATCTTACAGAGGTATATCCTATATCAAGATAACCCAAGGCTCGACATAGAAACAGAGATAGATTGGCATGAGAGACGTATACTACTGAAGGCATTATTCCCAATTGATGTCAGGAGCTCTTATGCTACATATGAGATTGCTTATGGCAATATCCAAAGACCAACCCATAAGAATACAAGTTGGGATTCAGCAAGGTTTGAGGTCCCAGGACATAGGTGGGTAGACCTTTCAGAAGGTAATTATGGGGTAAGCCTATTAAATGATGGCAAGTATGGATATAGTGCCAATGAGAATACCATAGGGATATCCCTTCTCCGTTCACCTATATATCCTGATTTCTTGGCTGACGAAGGCAAGCATATGTTTACATACAGCATTCTTCCACATCAAAATGATTGGAGGAATTCTACAATAAAAGAGGCTATATCTCTAAATACTCCTCTTATTGGTATCAATGTGAGTGCCAAGGATGGAAGTCTTAACGGTAAGGGTTCATTTTTAGAAATAGATAATTCGAATGTCATTCTTGGGGCATTAAAAAAGGCTGAAGACGATGATGCCATAGTAGCAAGATTCTATGAGGCTTATGGATTTAGAGGGAAGGTAAAGATAAGATGTAACTTTGATATAAAAAGGGTGGCAGAAACGAATCTCTTAGAAGATGAGATAATCCAGATAGAACCAGTTAACAACGAGATAGAGGTGTTCTTTAAGCCATATGAAATAAAGACCTTAAAGCTTTATAGATAAGATTTAGAGGTGCCTATGAATGTTCCTATAAAGGTATTACCAACAAGGGTTTATAGGGTATATAAGGGGGGGTACCTCCTTGATAGATTTAGAGGGGAAAAAGAGCCAAAAGATACGAACTATCCTGAGGATTGGATATGCTCTACCGTAGAGGCACTTCAACCGTATGGGATATCAAGAGAAAGTATATCTAAGATAGAGCCAATAGATGATAGAACTGATATTGAATCCTTGATCTCCATCTATCCTAAGGATATCTTGGGGGAAGGATATATAAACTCTTATGGTAAGAAATTTAATATCCTGGTAAAATTACTGGATTCAGCCATAAGACTTCCTATACAATGCCATCCTGACAGGTCCTTTTCAAGGAGATATTTTAGTTCCAACTTTGGAAAGGCTGAGGCATGGTTTATCCTGGAGACAAGAGAAAATCCTTATATACTCCTGGGTTTTAGAGAAAAGGTCTCTAAGTCTAGATTAAGGAAGATTATAGATAGAGATGCCTCCGAAGAGCTGGTCTCACTTATGAACAGGATAGAAGTCAAACCCTATGATATGTACTTTATAGCTCCTAAACTGCCTCATGCTATAGGGGAAGGGGTATTTATGGTTGAGACGCAAGAGCCCACTGATTTTACTATATCTGTAGAACGTAGATGTGGAGATGTTGTATCTACAGATGAAAAATGTAACCTGAATCTTGGATGGGATACTGCTTTAGATGCCTTTGATTATACCCAATACTCTATAGATGATATCAGAAGGAACTTTGCTATGGAGAGGAAGCTCATATCTTCAAGTCCAACAGGAAATATATATAGGATAGATGGTGGAACATATATGAGGTCCTGTTTTGATATAGTATTCCTGGAGGGAATAAAAGAGGTATCATTTTCATCTAAGAGCTTTGCCTCTATGGTAGTAATAAATGGTAGAGGAGATATAGTAAAAGATGGCAGGGAATACCATATAAAAAAGGGGGAAACATATATTATCCCGGCTAGTTTTGGAGATTACAAATTTGTAGGGGAAGAACCTTTAGATATCCTTTTATCTCTGCCCCCAGAGGTTTAGCTACCAGCCATACCTATGTGGTCCCCAGTCTTTTTGAGTGAGCTCTTGTTTTAGTAACACAAGAGTATTAGATGGGATATCCTCATATGCTATAACTCCAGGACCAACTAGACTATAAGACCCTACCTTTACCCCTGGCATTATTATCGCATTTACCCCTGTGCGAGAGTAATTTCCTATATAGGTTGCATTTGCTCCCTCTGATGGAGATTCTAATCTTCCTCTTATATGATGTGCACTCTCTAAATCGTCGAATCTTAATGTACCGCATACCGTAGCTGCCCCTATATCCACCGAGTTACCGAATACCCCATAGAGTTCAGAATAGTGGACTACATATACATTTTCGAAGAATACGCCTTCTATCTCTGCGCAGTGACCTATATGGCATCTATTACCAATAGATGTATATGGACCAATCTGTGGATAGTTGTATATAAAGCAGTTGTCTCCCACTACCGCTGGACCAGTAAATATTGCTCCATTTGTAATGGTAGTATTACTACCTACTACAAGATTATCGGTAATCACAACCCTGGTTCCGATATGGCTATTTTCTCCAAGGATGATATGTCCCTTTATATAGGCGTCAGGAGAAACAGACGAAGATGATGGGATGATGTTCTCTCTTATGGAGCCTGTAAGAAACTCTATATACCTTCTATTTGCCTCTAATATATGCCAGGGTTTGTCAACATCAATAAAAAAATTCTCCGTTTCTACTGCCCTTACTACTAGTCCTGATTCAATCATCATTTGAAATGTCTGGGCAAGTTCCAGTTCTTGAGGTGGCATTCCGCCTACTGGAACGCTTCTCATAAAGCTAGGGGTTTTTTCTAGAAAATGAATGAGGTCTTTACTGATAAAATAGATTCCGCATAGTCTAAAGTCTCCATCTCTTGGATGCCCCTGTATTGTTACTATCTTATCCCCTCTTAACCCTGCACATATCCAATCCTGAGGTCTTTCTTTTTCTAAAGGGGTAACCATAGCGCATAGCTTAGAGTCTTCTGTAGCTTCAATGAATCTTTTCAAGTCATCAGGATGGACAACTATATCTCCGTAGATGATAAGAAGGTCGTCAATAGGGATCGACCTTAAGGCATCTATAACAGCCCCGGCTGTACCAGTAGGTTGAGACTGTTCTATAAAAGAGATATTAGTTTTATCTCTCAGTACATATCTTACTTCCTTCCCAAGATATCCCACCACTACATATGTTTCGATATTAAGCCTTATCAATTCATCAACAATAAAAGAGATAAGTGGCTTATTTGCAATTGGAATGATAGACTTTGGCATTGTCTCACCATATGGCCAGAGCTTAGAACCAATACCTCCGGCAAGGATTATAGCCTTCATAATATTTCCTCCTCTCTATTAATTTTTAGATGCTTTGGAAGGGTAGCGTCTATATTACTAAGGATATCTGAGGTTTGACTCTTAGCATAGTTGTCAAAGGCAATCAATAAAGCTCCTACAACAGGTTCATACTTTGGAAGGACGGTTTTAGCCACAGGAGTATAGGAATGGAGTTCAGCTCTTATAAAATCCAAAAGCAGTGGACCTTTCGCCTTGAAGACACTCCCTCCTAATACCACCTTTATTGGTTCCCTTTCAAGATGAAGCTGTTTTATTATCGCCCAGGCAGACACAGCTGTCTCACTAGCTACCTTTTTTACTATTTCTACTGCCACCCTATCTCCTTTATAGGCGGCATCAAAGACTAATGGTGCCAATAAGTGGATCTTACCCCTCTCTATTCTTCCATAATAGAGGTCTTTGGCAAGGGAGATAAAGTCTGGTTCATTAAAAAAGTCTAAGACCATCTGAGAAAGTATGGTCTTCTCTCCTCTTCCATCAAAGTGTCTGAAGACTCTATGCAACGCCTCTCTAGATATATCTCCAGAACCTCCCCAGTCACCAAAGACAAATCCCTCTCCAAAGAGCCTTGCCTCTTTTCCTGTTTTATCTATACCAGCTGCATTTGTGCCTGTTCCCATAATAACTACTACTCCGTAATTATCCTCTCCAATGCCAGATCTTAAAGCAGCTATGGAGTCGTTCTTTATTATCACTGTTGATACTCTATTCAGGTTCTCTACAGCCTTTTTAAGCATATCAAAGTCTTCAGGAAAATCTGCTCCAGCAAGACAGAAACAACCTATATCTGCTCTACCAATATTAGCCTCTTTAAATGCACCTGATATGGCAGTATCAATCTCCTTCATTGCTGATTCCAGACCAAAAGCCTCATAATTGCCTGTACCAGCCGAACCAAAACCAACAACATTTCCTCTTTCATCTGATACTAGACAGTATGTTTTTGTGGCTCCTGCATCAACTCCTAACAGGTACATCTTACTCACCTCTAAAAAAATTTGTCAAAAACTCTCTATTCTCTTCTATAATCCTTTCTAAAAGGCTATCTATTATCTCTGGGGTTCCTATTAAAGGATGCACCAGAAGTGCTTGTTTTGCCTTCTTCCTATCACCAGTTATACTGGATTCTATAGTAAGCTGTTCATAACATTTTACCGTCTGAATAAGCCCTTTTATTGTTGGTTCAAGATTGCCACAGGATAATGGAGTTGCCCCATTACCAGAAATTACACAAGGAACTTCCACTACCGCATTATTAGGTAGGTCTACTATTGCCCCATTATTGGTGGTATTAACTATCTGGATATCCCTGGTGTCAAGGTATATAGACTTCATAAGGGAAACGGCAGCATCTGAATAGTGAGCCCCACCTCTTTGGCTGAGCTCGGGAGGTTTTTCCTTTAGATTCTTGTCTTGGTATTTTTTCATAAGTTGCTCCTCTACCTCAAGGACTACCTCTCCCCTTGTCTTTTGACTGCTTTTAAGATTTGCCAGTACCTCTTCTCTATTATAGTAGTAATGAAGATATCCATTTGGGATCATACCAAGAATCTCTATAGATTCTGCCTCTTTTCCCGGAAGATTCTTAATGATTTTATCTATCACTATATCTGTGACATCCTTTCCTTTCAAAAATACCTTTCTTACCCAGCTTAGGTGATTCAAACCCACATAGTCCAGCAGGATATCTTCAACCTTAGCATCTAACATATTGGCAAATTGATTTAGAAATCCAATAGGCACATTGCATAGGCCTATCGTCTTTACCCTGGTATAGTTTAGTAGAGCCTCTGTAACTATGCCTGAAGGATTGGTGAAGTTTATAAGCCATGCATCAGGAGACAGTGTCTCTATGTCTTTAGCGATATCAAGCATCACTGGAATTGTCCTAAGGGCATTGGCAAATCCTCCTGCTCCGGTTGTCTCCTGTCCTATTACATTAAATTCAAGAGGAATCTTTTCATCTCTTATCCTTGCTCTTATTCCACCTACTCTTATCTGGGTAACAATAAAGTCTGCATCCTCTAGAGCCTCTTTTCTATCATTTGTAAGTTCAAGAGTTATAGGTAGACTCTCCTTTTCAATCATTCTTCCAACTAGAGAGCCAACTATATCAAGTTTTGTTTTATCTATATCCATAAGTCTTAATGTACGAACAGGAAATTCTTCTGCATTCTTTAATATCCCTTCTACTAGTTCTGGGGTATAACTACTTCCACCCCCAATTACCGTGAGAATGATTCCTTCTTTCATAACTCTCCTATTACTCAAACTATATAATCTGAGGTTGGGGTATTTATATTCCGCCCTTTTAAAGAGCACCCTTCCCAACTGGCGGTTTTAGGATACCCTTTTAGATAATATCTTATCCTTTAAGTCCAGTTACTACAATCCCCTGGATGAAGTACCTCTGTGCAAAGAAGAATAGTATGAAGCAGGGTAGAGCTACAACTAGGGATGCTGCCATCAGCAGATTCCAGGCGGTCATTCCATACATACCAGTAAACCTGCTTAAAGCGAGACTTAAGGTCAATTTTTCGCGGCTATTCAGATAGATCAATGGACCCATAAAGTCATTCCAACTCCACATAAACGAAAATATAGCAACTGTCGCCAAAGCAGGCTTGGTAAGGGGAAGTATTATTCTTGAAAATATACCTAGATAACTACATCCATCTATCTTAGCTGCATCGTCTAACTCTATAGGGATGGTCATATAGAACTGGCGTAATAGAAATATAAAAAAGGCCTCTCCAAAGAAGTTTGGAATAATAAGAGGCTTGAATGTATCTGTCCAGTTTAAGAGTTTAAAAAGGACAAAGACAGGGATCATAGTAATTTGAGAGGGAATCATCATAGTGGAAAGAACTATCATAAAGAGGAGGTCACGTCCTCTAGCTCTAAGCCTTGCAAAACCATAAGCTACAATAGATGATGAAAGAAGTGACCCTATCATAGTGGCAAATGTTATAACACTAGTATTTATAAAGTATCTTCCAAACGGAATAAATGTGAGAGCTCTGTTGAAGTTGCTAAAGTAAAACCTCTTTGGAATCCACTCAGGAGGGAAAAGATATACCTCGGAATCCTCTTTTAGAGATGTAGAGAGCATCCAGAAGATAGGGATTAGTATGACAATACTCGTTACTATCAATACTACATATACAAAACTTTTTACCAGTATCTCTCTTCTTCGCTTACCCTGTAATAGATGCATAATTATCCTCCTTACCTTTCCCTGGTACTTTCATAATAAACCCAGAGAGGAGAAGATTTAAATATCATAAAGGTTAGAGCCAATATTATTATAAACAGGATCCAAGATAAGGCTGATGCGTATCCCATACTAAAGAATTGGAACGCATTCTGGTATATGTATAACACATAGAATAATGAGGCATAATGTGGTCCTCCTCTAGTCATTACATATGCTTGGGTAAATACCTGGAATGAACCAATAATACCCATTATAAGTGTAAATAATAATACCGGACTCATCATTGGGATTGTTATATTTAGAAACTTATTGAAAGAATTAGCTCCATCTATCTCTGCAGCTTCATAAAGCTCGGTAGGGATACCTTGAAGCCCTGCCAGATATATCACTATATCTCCCCCTATCCCCCAGAAACTCATAATGATAAGTGCAGGGACCACCCATTCCTCACTCATAAGCCAGGCTGGACCATGTATACGAAATAATTCCCACAGTAGGAAATTGAGAATTCCAAACTCAGGATTAAATATCCACATCCATAAGAGCGCTACTGCTACCCCTGAGATTACTGATGGCATATAGTATATAGTTCTAAACCAGGTTAGCCCTTTTATGTTCTGATTTAAAAGAAGTGCTATGATTAAAGAGAGTATTATCCCCAATGGGACACTGATGAGAGAAAAATAAGAGGTAACCTTTAATGACTGCCAGAATAGAGGGTCAGAGAATAGTCGCTTATAGTTCTGTAAGCCAATCCAATTTGGTGGAGTAACTACATCATAGTTACAGAAGCTGAAGAATAGAGAGGCAAGTATCGGTCCAGCGGTAAAGACCAAAAATCCTATTATCCATGGGGAAATAAATAGATAAAAATACAATTCCTCTTTTTTAGCCATAGGACTCATTCGTGTCTTCATAGTTTATTCTCCATTATTTTATTTGTCTTGGGGAGCTAGAAGTTGTCTAACCCCCCAAGGTATTGGTATCTATTTCACTACATTCTTGAGATTTTCCTCTATTGCCTGGTTAACCTTCTGTATCATTGTATCTAGCACTTCTTTAGCTCCCTTCTTGCCAAGCCATAGAGGGTCGGTTTCAGATGTCCATACAGACTGTAGCTTATAAAATCCGAAGACAGTATGTTCGGCATCTTCCTGACAATATTTGAATGCCCCACTCAATACTTGCTCTAATTCCTGCTTTGTATTTACTACAGAGGAACTTATCTTCTCTATATAGTCCTTTCTAAGAGACTGTCTAGAAGAGATACGACTGGTCTTCTCCATAAGTGTCTTCTGTACAGAAGGGCTTGAGAGATATTTAATGAATTCCCAAGCCTCATTTGGATGTTTTGATGTCCTGGCTATTTCCATAGGGTCTGTATAGAGGCATACCTTCTTTACATTAGGCACACTATACGGAACCGCTCCTATTCCCCACTTGTAATTCTTGGGCATAGCACCCCATATAGACCAGTCACCACTAATTACCATTCCCAACCTACCTGTTTTTAGTGGAGGACCCATTTGTTCTATCACCTGTTCTGTTGCAGGTGTTGGGCTTACCATATCTTTATATACTAAATTTGCCCTCTTTTGAAGTGCAGTAAGGAGGGCATTGTAGTTTCCAGGCTTATCAAGGGCGAGCTTCTTTGGCGGATAGCCTTTATATACATCTGGATCAAACATATCTCCACCCCAAGCCCAGGCTATTTCAAAGAGGTCTCTAGTATCTAAAAGTCCATATTGGTCTATCTTACCATCCCCATTTATATCCCTTGTTAATTTCTTTGCTACCTCTACTAATTTATCCCAGGTCCAACTTTTATCTGCCCAGTTAGTTGTTGGGTACTTTATACCTGCATTATCAAATAGAGTGGCATTATAAAAGATGGCTGTATATGCCTGGGCAAATGGTAACCCTTTTATGTTCCCTCTGAAAGTGGCTCCTTCTATAGCGGCTGGATAAAAATCTTTCACATTTAATATATCTTTATCTCTATTGATTAAGGTATCTAAGGTGAGATTCATATCTCTAATTGCATGGTCCACATAACCAGACTCAGCTGCACACCAGAAGATATCTGGAGGTGTTCCTGCTGCCCACATAGAAAAGAGTTTAGGGTCATATTCCTCATATGGAACGATGATTGCTTCCACGGTTATATCAGGATGTGTGTTATTAAAATCCTTGATAAATCCGTCTAATACAGGAACCTCGTCGGGGTCATCCCTCCAGAGAATGGTAACCTTAGCCTTTTGAGCATACGAAATAGAAACCACTACAGAACTAAAAATAAGAGTGAAAACTGCAAGGACTGCTATCACCTGCCTGCTTTTAAGTCCTTTTATCATTTTTACCTTCACCTCCTAAAAATAGTTTAAGTCCTCTAAAAACACCAAACCTTTGCAAGGTTAACTTGACTGGACTGTTCCTTAAACCTTAATAACCTTATAATGCTATAAGTTATTCCAGGCATCACTCTCCTTTCATTGCTAATTATAGCACAGAATGTGATTGTTTTTATAAATAGTTGAGAATAAACAGGTAAAAATCAAGATTAGGAGTCAGTAGGTCAGACGCATAATAGAAGGGTAAGGGGAAAATCTTAAATATCTTTAGAAACTGGTATGTGGAATTCCCCTTACCTTATTCTTAGTAATAACAATATTATATTTTGCGTTTTCTACTTACTATACATCCAACATCTAACCTTATGCCCATTTTCTAGTTCTACTAAAGGAGGATCTTTTCTACAGAGCTCCATAAAGTTAGGGCATCTGGATGCAAATGAGCACCCTTCAATTATAGAATATGGATCTGGGATATCCCCCTTTATTACTTCAAGCCTTTTCTTGGTTCCCCCTTGTATAGCTAGAGATGGGATAGACCTTAATAATGCCTGAGTATATGGATGAAGAGGTCTATCAAAAAGGTCGTTTAAACTTGCATATTCCATAACCTTACCTAGGTACATTACGGCTACACTATCAGCAATCTCTGCTATTACTCCTAAATTATGGGTTATTATCATAATAGCCATACCTATCTTCTGCTGTAGATTCTTTAAAAGGTCTAATACCTGTGCCTGGACTGTTACATCTAAAGCTGTGGTAGGTTCATCTGCTATGAGAAGCTTCGGATTACAAGATAATGCCATAGCTATCATAGCACGTTGTCGCATCCCTCCACTTAACTGATGGGGATAATCATCTATCCTTTTTGCTGGTTCTGGAATCCCTACCTGCTCTAACATATGAATAGCATACTCTCTCGCATCTTTTTTAGTCATATTCTGATGAATCATTATGTTTTCAATTATTTGATCTCCTATAGTATAGATAGGGTTTAAAGATACCATCGGTTCTTGAAATATCATTGATATGTGTTTCCCCCTTATATCTCTGATGGTATCTCCCATTGGGTGAAGCTTAACAAGGTCTATCACATTTTCATTATCTTGTTTATAGAATATCTTCCCTCGAACTATCCTCCCTGGAGGAGGAACGAGCCTCATTATTGAGAGAGCCAACATACTCTTTCCACAACCTGTTTCACCTATTATCCCTAAGACTCTTCCCTCTTTTATTTCTATGTCAACGCCATCTACTGCTCTTACAATACCATCATCAGTATAAAAATACGTGCATAGATCTTCTACCTTCACTAGGATATTTTTATCTAGGAAATATTCTTTATCCATCTTTTTTCTATACCTCTACTCCTTTAAGATTTAGCTCCCTCGCAAAGTGACAGGCTACGTAGTGCTGATTTCCAATATCCTTTAATATCGGCTCTTCCTCTCTACAGAGCCTGTCAGTATATTGGCATCTTGGATGAAATCTACACCCAGACGGTAGATTAATGGGGCTAGGAACATCTCCTTTTAGTAGTATACGGTTTAATTTCTTTCTAGGATCAACTTGAGGTATTGCAGAGAGTAATGCCTCTGTGTAGGGATGTTTAGGAGCAGCATATACTTCCTTTACGTCTCCTAGCTCTACAAGTTTTCCTAGATACATTACAGCAACCCTATCACTTATGTATTGTACCACACTTAAGTCATGTGAGATGAAGAGGTATGTAAGATGTAGTTCTTCCTGTAAGTCTTCAAGGAGATTGAGTACCTGTGCCTGGACAGAAACATCCAATGCAGAGACTGGTTCGTCAGCTATAATTAGCCTTGGATTAGAGGCTAAAGCCCTTGCAATTCCTATTCTCTGTCTCTGTCCTCCACTAAACTCATATGGGTATCTTCTCATATGTTGAGCCTTTAACCCTACTATTTCTAAGAGTTCTCTTACTCTATCTTCTAAGTCTCTTCCTCTTGCCATATTATGAATCTTCATAGGTTCCCCTACTATCTCCATCACTGTAAGTCTAGAGTCTAGAGAAGAGTACGGGTCCTGGAATATCATTCGTATTTCCTTTCTAAGATTTTTGAACTCTTCTAGGTCTAACTTCGTTAAATCTATTCTTTCTCCATTACTATTTTTGAACCATACCTCTCCATCTGTCGGTTCTATTAATCTTAAAATAGATCTCCCTACGGTAGTCTTACCACATCCACTTTCTCCAACTAGTCCTAAAGTTTCTCCTTCCTTAATGAAGAGATCTACCCCATCAACAGCTTTTACATACCCAGCTACCTTCTTCCAAAATCCTCTTGTTACTGGAAAATATTTTTTGAGATTTTTTACTTCTAAAATTATATTATTCTCATTCATATGCTTCCTCAAAGTTTATGACTTTTTTACAGAGTATGGGTCAGCAGCATCTCTTAGTCCATCGCCTAAAAAATTAAATCCAAGGACTGCAAGAACTATAAAGATACAGGGGATCATAATCCATGGGTGTTGTCCAAGCGTTTCTATTCTTTGAGCACCTTGCATAAGTACTCCCCAACTTACCATTGGTGGATGGATACCTAAACCAAGAAAGCTTAATGTACTTTCCATTAGTATAAGTTCAGGGATACTTATAGTAAGCACCACTATTATATGACTAAGGCAGTTTGGTAATAGATGCCTAAGGATAATCCTTGCATCAGAGCCACCCATCTCTTTTATTGCTGTAATAAAATCTTGTTCTTTAAATGATAAGATCTTTCCTCTTACCTCTCTTGCTAATGTGGGCCAATTCAAGAATGAAAATATTATTATCATCATCACAAATACCTGTAATGATGACCAGGTTTTTGGTAATGCTGCACTTAAAGCCATCCAAAGCGGCAATTGTGGAAATGACTGTAATATTTCTATTATCCTTTGGATAGTCATATCCACCGTGCCGCCATAGTAGCCAGATACAGTTCCCAATATAGAACCTAATATAACTGTGACAAATGCTCCGAAAAGAGCAATAGATAGAGATATTCTACCTCCCATAAGGATTCTAGCCAACAGATCTCTTCCATACTGGTCTGTTCCTAGAAGATATACAGAACCCTCATCTACTCCAAATAGATGTAGATTAGAATGAATTCCAAAGACTGTATAATCATATCCTCTTATAAAAAATTTTATATAAAGTGCTTTGCTTCTATCCTCTTTGTATATCCTACTATAAGTGATTGGGTCTACATCTAGTTTTAGATTATAGACAAATGGTCTAAAATGAAATTTCCCATTAGAGTCAACAAAGTGAACTTTTTGAGGTGGCTGAAATGCTCTGTCAGGTTTATAGTCCAGATAATCATTTGGAGTAAAGAATGGGGCAAAAATAGCTAAAACTGCAAGTATTGAGATTATTATCCCCCCTAAGATGGCTGTTCTACTTTTTTTAAACTTCCTCCATACAAGCTGGAAATAACTCTTTCCTCTTTCTATTTCTGTTACATTTACTTCTCTATTTACCTCTTTAGTCTTTCTAATCATATCTTATCCTCGGGTCTACCCATGCTAATAGTATATCTGCTAATAGATTTCCAATAACTAGAACTACTGCTACTAGGAGGAGAAAAGAGCCGGCTAGATACATATCTTGCGCTACAAGTGCATCATAAAACATAGGTCCAGCTGTTGGTATATTAAGGACTATACTAGTCGTTATCTCCCCTTGAATCATAAATGGAAGAACCATCCCCTGATACATAATAATAGGATGTAGTGCATTTACTACTGCATGTTTATATATAACTACTCTTTCTTTTAGCCCCTTTGAACGTGCTGTAAGAACATAGGGAAGATTTAATATATCTAGCAAGTTTCCCCTCATTACTCGCATATTTCTAGCTGTACCGGCAAAGCCTACAATTACGACTGGAGCCCATATATGTCTAAGCAGGTCAACAAATTTACTCCAATTCCAAGGGGAAAACATATATCTCTGGGAGAATAATCCTCCTGGCTCCACTCCAATCTTTACGGCTAATACATACATAACTATAAGTGCCAAGAAGAAGCTTGGAATTGAAAGCCCTACAAATGCAAAAAACGTTGCTACGTTATCACCTATACTGTACTGGTGTGTTGCAGAGTAGATCCCTATTATTATACCTATTACAGTAGAAATAAGATGACACATAGTAGCTATTAGAAGAGTCCATCCTAATCTTTCCCATATTACTTCTGATACTGGCCTCCTATACTGGAAGGAATAACCGAAATCCCCCCTTGTTATTATATTCTTTATCCAGATAAAATATTGTAAATACATAGGTCTATCTAAACCATACATCTGTCTTAGTTCTTGGGCTATCTTTTCTGCATCAGCTTCAGTAAGTCCTCCTAAAGATTCCATCTGTGCTTTTATTGCTGACATATAATCTCCAGGAGGAAGCTGAATTACTACAAAAGCAATTACACTTATTATCAATAACACAGGTATACTCACTAAGATCCTTCTTAAGATATACTGTCTCACTAAAGATTCCTCCTTAAAGAATAGAGGAAGGAGAGGTCCCTCCTTCCTCTATCGGTAAAATTGATACTTACTATTCTTTCTTGTACTGCACAATAACGCCAGGTAAAAATTCTGGCAGTTGCTGGTCTTTTGGTGTCCATACACAAGGTTGCATAACATTAGAATGGAACCACTGATAGTATCTTGCAGGGACCCCTATTGGTATATTCTTAAATCTTTTTGTAATAGCTGTATTGTAGATTCCTTCTATTATACCTATAGTATACAGGTTCTTTGTCCATAGATTTTGGAGTTCGCTAAAAAGTTTCTGTGTCTTATCATAATCTCTTTCATATTTAAGCGCCTCTAAGATCTCTGCTATCCTTTTTTCAAATGGTAGTAACTCTCTTTTATCTCCAGGGCCAGCTCTATGCCAGTTTGGACTTGAAGGAGTGATTGGTCCAAGGTCAGTTAGGACTTTATAAGGCGCTGCAAGGTCATCCATTCTTGCCATACTCATTTCCCATTCACCTGAAGTATCTATGGCCTGGTTTACAGTAGCTTTATAAATCTTTGGCACTATTTTGATACCAACTTTTTGGAACATCGGGACCAATGCATCAACCATATCTACACTGGCAGTTTGGTCTTCGGAAACTTTAACTGTTATTGTTAAGTCTTCCCCTTTTAGAGGACCAGAGGTCCAGTTGAGGATTCCATCTTTATCTGTATCTTTGAATCCAAGACTGGCAAGTATCTTCTTGGCTTCAGTGGGATTATACGAATAAGAAACTACAGCCTTAGGATCATAGTAATCTGCTCCAGATGGGAATCCACTTGGTAATGGTCTAAGCATTGGGCCAGGTACTAACGCCTTTGCTATTCCTGCTCTATCTATAGCATAGGAAACTGCCTTTCTAAATTCAAGGTTTCTAAATAGCTTTCTTAATTCTCTATCTCTGTCTGACTTTACCCCCTGGTATAGAGAAAGGTTCATCTGCAGGGCAAATGTCAATGTCCATTTCCCAGGTATGATTCTAAAGGGTGCATCCGGTTTTCTTGCCTGCTCATTGACAAATGAGAACATTCCAGGGGTTTCTAGGTGTGTCTGATCACAGGTACCAGCGATCAGGTCTAGGTCTCTCTGAAGTCCTGACCTTGTCTTCTTAAAATAGAACTCTCCTATGTATGGTAGCTGCTTTCCTGTTTCATCAACCCTCCAGTAATATGGATTCCTCTTCATAATCAGAGCCTTGTCTTCTTCAAAGTATACAGGAACCCATGCGCCCATTACTACTGGTGGGAGTTTGTTTGGAGGCAAACAGTTTATGAAGCTTTCATAAGTTGCTTGGGGATTATATCTAGGATGATATTTCTTTAGGATATGGGCAGGGGCTACTGAAAAATTAAGATAGTCCATATACCAAAGTAGATATACAGGGAAAGCCTTTGCAAAATGCCATCTTATCGTGTAATCGTCAACTTTTTCTAGCTTTGCTACTTCTCCACCTACTGTCCAGGTACCAGCGTTCTGCCAGCTTGGTACCTTTGGATCAATAATGCAGTCATAGTATGTAAATAGGACATCATCAGCTGTAAATGGCTCGCCATCAGACCATTTTGCCCCTTCTATTAGATGCATAGTAAGAGTCTTACCATCTTTAGACCACTCCCAGCTTGTAGCTAAGCTTGGACCAGGCTCACTATTCTTTAATCTCCAGGTCATACCAGTGTCTACTAGTGCTTCCTGCATAGATTCTTCAATGCCAAACCAACCGCCTACAACACCAGCTGCCCAGTTCCAACCAGCAGTAGGGCATCCAGAAACAGTTCTCCAGACATCTCCATATACTCCTGGACCATCTGTCATTGCTTTACTCATCATAACAGCTGGCTTTTTAGGAAGTCTCTCCTCTACTGGAGGAAGTTCTCCTTTTTTTACTGCCTCTGCTAATTCTGGTGCCTCGCTATACTTCGGAAGTGCTTTATATTGAATAATATCACTAACATCAAACTTCTTTACCTCCTGGGCAGGAGAAATAGATACAACTAGAGACACTATCATAGTAACAATAATAATTAAAGAAATATACCTTTTCAAGTTCACACCTCCTAATTAATTTTTATCCCTCCTTAAAATCCCTCATCAAAAAGCTTTAAAACAGTTGATCAAATTCAATATGGCTTTTCTCCCCTATCACCTCCTCCTTTTATTAGTAGATTCTCGGAATTCCTGAGTCCACCCTTTTTAAGCTTATATTTACTTTTCAAGGTACCTTACTTAACCCTAGTCTATCATCCCTATAATATCTAGCTTCATCTATACTTTACCCTTACTTTAAAAATTGTCAAGGGGTTTTATTCTATCCATTCCTTTTCTGCTTGAAACAATTCATCAACCATCTTCTGTATATCTCTTGGCTCTAAAATACTTGCTGTCAAAGGGTCAAGCATTACTGCTTGAGCTGCTTTACGTGCATCCTTTTCTAATGCAGCTATTACTGCTAATTCTTGTAAGTTTATATTGGTTCTGTTTAACCCTGCACATTGAGGAGGTAAGTCTCCAACAAAACAAGGATGTATTCCAGTTTTATCTACTAGACACGGAACCTCTACACAACAATCTTTAGGAAGGTTCGTAATGAGATTGTCGTTATTTACATTCCCATTTATCCTGCAGGGTATGTTTGTTTCCATAGAATATATAATATTTGAAGCATACTCATGAGACCTCTCTATTATTATAGGCTCTTCTCCAGATATCTCTCTCTTTATCTTCTCATAATGTGGTTGCCACCCATTCTTGCATATCTCAAGATAATCCCATCTCTGAGGTATAAGTTCTTTTACTCTCTGAATATTTCTCCTAAAGTATGGGACATATTCAGACATATGGTGAGTACTCTCTGTGACAAAATAATCAAAGTATTTCATAATTTCAAATCTTACAGCATCCTTTATGTAGATTTCAGGGTCTTCCATAGCTTTCCAGAGTCTTGGGTATAGGTCTTCTCCATCTAGAGAAAATTCCAGAAACCATGCCATATGATTTATCCCTGCTACCCAATAAGAAACTTTTTCCGGATCAACACCAACATAACCTGCCAATTGCATAGCGGTCCCTTGGACACTATGACAGAGGCCAACATTTTTGATCCTTGTTGCTTTATTCATTGCCCAACAGTTTATGGCCATAGGGTTACTATAGTTTATAAATAAGGCATCAGGGCATAATTCCTCCATATCTTTGGCTATATCTAATAGAACGGGGATAGTTCTTAATCCTCTAAAAACTCCGCCAGGACCTATTGTATCTCCCACTGTCTGGTCTATTCCATATTTTCTTGGTATTTCGCAATCTTTCTCGAACATTTCTAGACCACCCACCTGAATCATATTTATAACATAATCTGCTCCATCGAGGGCTTCTCTTCTATCCAAGGTGGCGGTGACTTTTGCATTACAATTCATCTTATCTATTAGCTTCTTAGCCAGAGCATAAATAAGATCTAGCCTTTCTTTATTTATGTCCATAAGTGTTATCTCACTATTACTCAATTCTGGATAAGACAATATGTCCATCATAAGCCTTTTAGCAAATACTACACTTCCTGCACCAATAAAAGTAATCTTAGCCATAGATATAAGACCTCCTTATCAACTCATAATTTTTAAACTCTAAAGTTTTATAGAGCCAAACTCTCCTTTTGCAAGGTTAACTTGACTGGACTGTTCCTTAAACCTTAATAACCTTATAATGCTATAAATTATTCCAGACATCACTCTCCTTTCATTGCTAATTATAGCACAGAATTTCACCTGAATAGTATAGGAATCTCTTTAAATTTATGCTAAAATTAGATTAAAAGATTTTAAACAAAGGGGATGAGGATAAAATGATTAAAGGTAAAGAGGGTATAGCCCTTATAATGGCGATATTTTTTATCGTTGCCCTCTCGATACTTTTAACAGCAGTGTTGATGTTGAATAACCAGGAGATAAGAGCCACACAGCTACAGTTAGATAGTAATAAGGCGTTCTATTATGCAGAGGCTGGAGTGGAATATGGAGTGGCACAGGTGTTGAATAAGCAAATTAGCCCTTCTCCTAACCAGCCAGTAGATTTAACCAATAATTACAAGATATCTATAAGGCAAAGTTCGGGAGATAGTAATATAGATAAAAGTGTTATTACCTTAACAGTAGAAAGTCCTAGCTACTTAGACTATAAATTTACCTGTGAGGTCAGATATAACACAGCAAGAAGAAAGGTGACGAAGGAGATATTGTTATATACAGGAATTTGGGATAAGGCGATGGCAAGTGGAAATAATATAACTCTAAGCGTGGTTCAAGGTCAAACTGGGAATATATTAATCAATGGAGATATCTATGCTAATGGAGATATCTCAGGTAAGAAGGAGCAAAATATAACTATTAACGGAAATATCTATGCAACTGGGACAATAGATTCATCTCTTCAGGTAAGTAATGGATATAATCTCTATCCACACTCTCCCTCTCTCCCCTTCCCTACAACAAATTTTGACTATTATAAGAGTATAGCAGATTATACATACAAAAGTGATACAGAGTTTATCAAAGCCCTTCAGACAAACTCTCTTCAATCTGGAGTAGTTTATATAGAAGGAGATCTTGATTTAGTAAATTTGGAGGGCCTAACTATAAAAAATCTTACCTTAGTAGTAAATGGGAAAATAGTGCATACTCGTAATGTCAGTAATATTACATTTTCGGGGGATGGAATGATTGCACTTATAGCAAAGGATATATTCTTTAATAATGTTTCTAACCTTGAGTGTAAAAACTGTATAATATATGCTACTGAGGGAAATGTTGACTTCACAAATGCAGAGAATGTTACCGTAGATAATGGTGCCATATATGCTCAGCAAGGATATATAGGACTAGATACTATAAAAAAGACCTTTACAGTAAACCGAGGCACTTGGAAATATACGGATATTCCATTTCTCTTTGATCTTTACAAGACAGTCTCTTGGAGTGATGCAGGGGTATAAATGGGAGGGGGGATTAATTCATAGAAATTTTTGGAGGGATGATATTTGGAAGAACTGCTTAAAGATATAGACCTATCTGTGG
>Ga0078972_1004240_pt1 | contig 40091 bp, 32 predicted proteins | sample YelNatPaOPGAMG01_FD_67568 | JGI IMG/M metagenome (GOLD analysis project Ga0078972, IMG submission 67568) | Hot spring thermophilic microbial communities from Obsidian Pool, Yellowstone National Park, USA - OP-RAMG-01 (SPADES assembly) (version 2) | ecosystem: Environmental > Aquatic > Thermal...
CGGCGGATTATATGGCGGATATGGGCTATATGGCGGGCTCTATGGTGGCCTATACGGCGGTCTTGGCGGCCTATACGGCGGCCTTGGCAGACTACGATACGGCTTGGCTGAGCAGGCCGGAACCTGGGAGGGGCTATGGTACTCCTCGCTTGCCAGTGGACCAATCAGCCTCAATATTGTTCAAGATCCGGTCTTGACAAGCAATCTTTACGGATATGTCCAGCTCGTTGGAAACGCTATATTGCCAGTCCTGGTGGAGGTTACCGGCACCGTGCTTAACAATCAGATCTATCTCAACGGCTCCTATTCCGGTGCTGGCGGCGCTGTGGTTCTTGACATTGTGGCTACTCTCATTTCTTCTACAGAGATGAAAGGTAATTATACCCTTGGCAAAAGCGGCGCACTGGTGCTTGAAACCGGCTCCTTTACGGCTAGCTTAATAACACCGACGATTTAGTCTTTTGTGACCCTTTAATTTTTAGGTATGGATCAGATATTCGGGGAACATTGAATATGGATCGCAAAGCCTTGCGATCTGAAGGGAAAAATAGCAGAGGGTTTTCTGACAACGCGGTTTTCTCTTGGGAATTGGTAAACGGATTTTTCCTAATAATACGGTTTTTCAGGCCTAATACGGTTTTTCAGGATTGATACGACGATGATGATGATAATGAATAGGTGGTTTGCAGCTTCTCCTTCTCGTTCTTATTCTTGTTCTCGTTCTTGTTCTTGGCTCTTGATTCTTGTTTCCTGGCTATTGGCTACACTGGCTATAACTTTTCCTCAGAAAACTGCTCAAGCTTATTATGGTGGGCTCTATGGTATTGGCAGCTTCTCAGGTAGTGGAAGCTCTCTGGGCAGCGTCTACTACGGCTATGGCGGCTTAGGCGGCTTATATGGCGGGCTATATGGCGGCCTAGGTGGCCTGTATGGATATGGCGGGCTCTATGGCGGCCTGTACGGCGGGCTATACGGAGCAGGGCTCTATGGCAGAGGCCTGTACGGCGGGCTGTATGGTGGCCTATACGGCCTCTATGGCGGCGGATTATATGGCGGATATGGGCTATATGGCGGGCTCTATGGTGGCCTATACGGCGGTCTTGGCGGCCTATACGGCGGCCTTGGCAGACTACGATACGGCTTGGCTGAGCAGGCCGGATCATGGGCAGGTACCTGGTCAAACATCTTTACCAAAGGGGCAGTGGTTGTGGCTAATGGCCCCATAACCATAAATATCATTCAAGATCCGGTTCTGCCAAGCAATGTTACAGGCGTTGCTCAACTGGTCAATCATCCGATTCTCGGATCAGTGATTGATGTAACCGGAACAGTGCTCAACAATCAGGTCATTCTCACCGGCTCAGGTCTCAATGCTGCTGGTCAAACGATTCGACTAGATCTAGCCTGCACACTGACCACAGCTTCTGACATGTTCGGCACCTTTTCCATGACCCAAAGCTCAACCATTGTTTCAAACGGCTCTTTCACGGCGACACTGACGCCGGCAGTTATTTAACCTAAATCTCTCTCTTTAACTCGCCCATTCCCCTCATACCCTCTCCAGTATGAGGGGAATGGGAGACAGCAACGGAGAGATTTCTGCAAAAGTGTAGCTCCTATCGCAGTTTTTATTCTGCCATCTCCACCAATAGGTCAGGGACTGCCACTTGAATCAGGCACTACCATTTGTTTTTGTCCTTACTTGCCTGCCTTTTTAGGCAGAATGATATAAAAAGAGCTGCCCTGCCCAGGCTGGCTTTTTACCCTGATCGTTCCCCGGTGCTGTTCAATGATTGATTTGCAAATATACAATCCAAGGCCGATGCCTTTACTTTTGGTAGTAAAAAAGGGTTCAAATAGTCCCGGCAGGTATTTTTCAGGGATCCCAGGGCCTGTATCCTGAAATTCGATCACCACGTGTTCATTTTCCTCATAGCCGCGGATGGTAAGCTCTCCTTCAGAGGCCATGGCATCAAAGGCATTTTTAGCAAGATTGCCGAATACTCGGCAAATCTGATCTGGATCCACACACAGGGGAGGCAGATCAGGGCTAAATTCCTTCCTAATGGTAATATGAGGTGGGATAGGCATGGTGGTCAGCAGATTTTCCACCAGTTCAGGGATACCAGATTCCCTAAACTCCACAGGCTGAGGATGACAGAAGGTCAGGAGATCGGAAACGATCCGCTCGGCCTGATCGGCTTCCCGCTCGATGATCTCCAGATACCGAACGACCTTATCCTCCTTCTGGTCCACCTTCCGCTTGAGATAATAGCTAGCATTTCTAATCACCGTCAGGGGATTCCGCAGGTCATGAGAAATGCAGGAAGCCAGTTTGCCAAGAGCGGCGAATTTTTCAGACTGAATCAGTTGATTTTCTAGCTGGACATGTTGGGTGATATTTTCGGTAAAATGGATAAAACCTGTAATTCCCTGCGCTTCATCCAGCAGGGGAAAGGTAGTATGTTGCAAATAAAGTATATCCCCGCTAGGAGTCTTTATCTTTCGATCGACCGAAATCGGCAAAGCCGTATTGAGACAATTCTCTGCCGGACAGGCAAGACATTTCCAGTCCTTATCCCCACCGAACACCCTATAACATTTTTTCCCGATTAAATCCTGGGGCTGTTTTTTGAACAAGTGGGCGATGTAGCGGTTAGCCTTGATGATATTGAATTCTCTGTCAATCAGGGTAATGCCTACCTCCAGCCCATTAAATATAGTCTCAAGAATGCGCTGATTCTCCAGCAACTGGCTGGTTCTCTGCTCAGCCTGGATCTCCATCTCCTCAAGTTTCCTTCGCAGTTGGTTCCGTTCATCAATGATGGACTTTCTGGCTATAGCTCTCCGAACTGCCTGAATCAGCTCCGATGGCTGGATAGGCTTGACCATAGACTCCCAGGCTCTTGTTTTCCAGCTCTCAATGACCGGATCTTCCTCCTCCTGCCCAGAGCTTGGGCCAATAATCAGGACCAGCGCAAGCTCCTCCTCGCCAAAGCCCTGAAGGGAATGCAGAAAATCCAATCCACTTTGATTTGATGAGGCCGCATCCACCAACAGAAGATCAAAGGATTCTTTTCGGAAAAGATTCAAGGCCTCATCGGCCCGCGCCGCCAGATGTACCCTAAAGCCTTCCTTCTCAAGGAGGCTGTGAACCTTCGGGTCAAGCTCCCGATTGCCATCAACCAAAAGGAGACGAGCCACTGAAGGCGATGCCGACTCATCAGAAAATCCACCTCCCCCGCCTTGGGGAAGGGGGGATAGCGGAAGCTTCCCATGCCCTCTTGGGCCGCTTTGAGATCTTATGGTTTCATCAATCTTCATGAACATTTTGCTTATCCTGTTGTAATATGATGCAGATCAGCTTTTATATGCTTGTTGAGGACATCTGGTATATCTTCTCATCGGCACAGAAGCGGCAATCTCTCGTGCTGGATTCGCTAAAGAGCAAAAGAAATGCAAAGAGTCTGTCTCCGCCGAAAGAGCAGAAGAGAACTAATAAGGACAAGCCTAAATCACCGATTTATTGAGAAAGAAAAACCATAGGCTTTCAAGTCAAGGGTAGGGGGAAAAACAGGGCAGGGAGAACAACAGAGAATGGGAGTAATGGGAGAGCTGCTCAAAAAGCTGATCGAGAGGATTAGATTTTTTATCCCCAGGGTTTCTATAAGTTTCTTTGTCTTCCTTCTGTTTGTGCTTGCTAGTATGATAGCTGCCAAAATCATCAACTGGATTTTCTCCAAAAGCAATTTCAGGAAAGATATCCTTAGCCTGGCTCAGAAGGCAAACAAAGTCGCCTTCTTGGTTTTCGGAACAGTAATTGCCCTTGGAACGGCAGGAATCGATGTTTTAGCTTTAGTCGCCGGGCTTGGGCTTGCGGGTTTTGCCCTTGGATTTGCCTTCAAGGATATCCTATCTAATCTTTTGGCAGGGCTATTGATTATTATTTTCGCTCCTTTTCACCAAAACGACCGAATCTCGATAGCTGGCCTTGAGGGGACAGTAATCGAAATCGACCTTCGATATACGACCCTTCAGGACAAGAATCGCAAAATTCTCATACCGAATTCTACGCTCTTCACCAATGCGATTACGATTATAGAGGAGCATCAGCAGTAGGTGGTCTCATGACAGATTTGTTTTCTAATTTTTATGAATATTAGGCTAATTTCAAACCGATTTTTTCCGAAAAGTATCTACCTGATTAAAACGATTTTTTATTGAAGCAGATAGAATAAATTTGGATAATTAATTTAATATTTAATAATTAATAAATAATAATTAATAAATAATAAATTAATTAATAATAAGGAGGAAGAAAGATGGTCTTACGAAAACAGACAACCGACCTTTGTGTCTATCAAATAAAAGTTACTCTCATAGGTATTGAGCCGCCAATCTGGAGAAGGATTCAGATCCCCAGCGACATCAGTCTAAAGAAACTTCACGAGATTCTACAGATAGTCATGGGGTGGACCAATTCTCATCTCCACCAGTTTGTTATTGGTGGAAAATATTTTGCTGAACCTGACCCGGAGTATGATCCTGAAGTAAAAAATGAGAAATTGGTAAGGTTAAACCAAGTCATTTTTGGTGTAGGAGAGCGAGCTATATATGAGTACGATTTTGGTGATAATTGGGAACATGAGCTAGTGATAGAAAAGATTCTGCCACTCTCTGAAACGGTAAGATACCCCATCTGTGTTGCAGGCCAGCGCGCCTGTCCGCCTGAAGATTGCGGGGGTATTCAAGGATATAAACACTTTCTGGAAGCCATTCAGAATCCTGATCATCCTGAACATGATGAAATGCTGGACTGGATAGGAGGAGATTTTGATCCTGAGGCTTTCGACCTGGATGAAATCAATCGAAAAATTGAAACCCTTCTTTTGAAAAATTCAAGGATTAACAAGCTCTAAGAAACTCTAAAAGAGCGCTTAGAGCACTAAAGCTAAGGCTAAAAACTAGAGAGACAAAGCTAAAAATCAAAAAATCAAATATTGCAGGGGGAAAATTAAATTTTCTTTTCTCCCAGGTTAAGGAATAAGGCTATCAGAAGATGGGGCCTATTTGTTGAAGCGAGAGGAACTCCACCATAATAATCGTAAGGGACTATTGGCCTTCGATGATGATCAAGGCCAGATTCAAAGCAGGGTTTCTTCGATGATGATCAAGGCCAGATTCAAAGCGCAGGGTTTAAAGCAGGGTTTAGGTTTTAATGAGAGCTGCCTTGAACATCCAGAAAGATAGCGTTTGAATAAAACCACAAATCAGCCCAAGCTGCGGCTTCAGGGCCGTTGGCAGATGCGGCTCTTAAGCTGTCTCGAAGCGGGTTTCCCTCCTCATCGGTCTCTCCCTTGACCCCCAGGCCGAGGTTTGTGCCTCTCAGCCGAAAGTACATATCCTGGCTAACGCGCTCAAGGTAGTATTCGATCGTTTTCCAACCGGCTTCATCTTCCCTCCAATCCGCTTCCGTAAACCGAGCTATCACCCGACTGCTCCGATTAGTGGCCTGGCGATAGGCCCTTTTGTTGCCGGGGGAGACTTTGCCACTTATCTTGCCGGCGATAAGATCAATGTGGTCAACCCTAACCGGATCATGATGATGATTGAAGGCTGGGCTCTTAAACCTAATGATGATCTTGATCCCCTCACCTCGGGCAACCTTAAGTGTTTGGCCCATAAAGGCAAGAGCCCCGTCGCGGCCTTGTAGATAAAAATCAAGAGCATTGATAAGATCACCAAGGACACAGAAAGAATTGCCTGAGCGTAGGCCAGCCACTAGTTCCTCAAGGCAGATCTGGCCATCGCCATTTTTGTCCTGGACAAAGGTATAGTTTTTGGCATATTCCCCTGGCCAAAAGTCTCGGTCAATATTGTGAAAGTCTGAATTGGCAAAGGCTGACCAGACGCGGCCTTCACCCAAGAGAGCATCCCACACCCCTCCTACCTTAGCCACATAGTAGCCTGCCCCACCAAAGGTGCCGCCCCCATCTGCCTGGAGGCTGTAATCGCCGCGAATAGTCGCCTTCTGATGACCCGGTATGCCTTCAAATCCAAAGGCGACATCGGGAGCTGCATTATTGAGGTCGCGAAAGTGGACAATATCATAGCTGCGAAGGCGCTCAGGGTGGGCAGGGATAAGCCAACTGGTATAGCGGTGATTGGCCTGAAGCCAGGCGGCCGCGGCGATGGCATCACGGTGGCCAGCTTCCCTGTCTCTGGCAAGAGACAGGCAGTGGTGGCCACCATTTTGCTTGGGCAGATTGCGGCTAGTATCCCGATCCTGGCGATCGAACATGTACTCAAAATCACTGATTGCCTGACCATCGTGGCTGATTATCCCAACCAGGCAGTGCTCATGGCCAGGGATGTTCCACTCAAGGCTCAGAGCAATTAATTTGTCAGGATAGGCTGCCCGCTGGGCCAGAATCTGCGGATAGGCATAATCCTGCAAATTCTGCCAGCGCCACATGAGCCTGTGGCCATCCTTGAAGACAGGATCGCCCAGGAAAAGGACATTGAGGCTCGGATCATCCCAGAAGACCTGGTGCTCATTCCACTGGGAAGTGCCGCCATGGTCAGCATTGGCTTGCCAATCTAGGCCAAACCGAAAACCGCTCGCCATGACCTCACTCATACTGAAGCTGCCATCGGTATATAAGGTATGCTGATGAAAATCGCCGGCCATCCACCGGCCACTGACTGCGGCTGCTGCCTGCCCCTGTAGCGTTGCGGCGGCTTGAGGCTGGGCCAAGGAAAGGGAGCCCCAGGGGGCTGGAGTCGGCAGAAAAGTTAAAAAAGTGGCCAGGCCAGCTCCGGCCAAGGTCAAGATGAGAGACAAAAGCAGTGAGCCTGTGGGACGATGAATAATAACTTGCTCGATCGCCTTGCGGTTTTTTTGCTTCTGATATAAGTGCATAGGGCAGTATTGCTCCTTATCCGGTGATTTACCAATGGAAAAAGCTAGTCAGGATTTTTGAGTCAATTTATTTTTTCCCTGATTAATAAACCATCAATGTTAGAAAATGATGAGCTTTGGCTGGCTAAAGCCCTTGACAGTGAGAATTTGAAAAAAATTCTTTTGAGAAATTTTTGAAATTTCGTACCAATATGGATAAACTATTACAGTATACTTTTTCTCGGTGCAGACTCTTATTCTCTGATTCTGCCGCTGCCAATTCTTGGGTTAGGAGAGAATATAAGGTGAAAGAGAGAAATATTAAGGAGATAAATATGGGAAAGAAAATAACCAAAAGGGTAGTTCAGTATGAACTACTTGGGTTTGTAATTGTTTTAATTTTATTATGGATAGATGAATTACTCGATCTCCCCCATCTTTGCGGCGCCCCCAGAACAATCATCAACTGGCAGGAATGTCTCTTGGAAACACTCTATGTTACTGCCCTAGCCATACCTGTAATCCTGGCCACAAAACGATATCTGGAAAGGATTAAGTACCTGGAAAGTTTTATCCGTGTCTGCTCATTTTGTAAAAAGGTACGGGTCGGAAACGAATGGATCCCAATGGAGCAATTTCTCCAAAGCCATTATACTGAAACGGAATTCTCCCACGGCTTATGCTCTCAATGTCTGAAAGAACACTATGGGATTCAGAGCCGAACTCAGGATAATGATTAAAAATTAAAAGTTAACAGCCTGTTTTGTTTAGCCAAACAGCTCATCCATCGAAAGCCTCAGCCCATCGGAGCAAGCCGTAACCTGAAGGCCAGTGCTTTGAGAGAGCTCTTCGGCCAAAAGCCAAGGTTTAGCCTGAAGGATCATCGACCCAAAATGAGTCAGAAGAACCCTCTTTGGCCTGAGCTCGGTCATGATCCTCTTGGCATCCTCAAGGCAGAGATGATATATGATCTGCTCTGAGGCTTGGGTCTGATGCAAGCGAACCACGTTGATAATCAGACAATCGGACTGATAATAGTGCCTAGCCAGCTCATCGAAAAAGAGCGTATCGGCAATGAGTGAAATTACCCTCCCTGCAAGACAGATCCTAAGACCATAGGTTTCTACCGGATGCTCATGCCGCACAGGGGTTGAAAAGCGGATTGATCCAAGCTCATAACTTCCCCCCTCATACAGGGTTTCGATCCGAGCCAGATAGGAGCGCACATAGTGCAAGACAACCGGATCATGCTCAAGCGCATCTTGAGGCGCAAACACCACTCCCTTCTTCTGGAATCCCCCCTTGGTCATGGCCTCGATCATAATATTGACATCAGAGGCATGATCAAGGTGCCGATGGGTCAAAATGATTCCATCGAGCTGGGCAGGGTCAAGTTTAGGCCGACTGGAAAGACATCTTATCAGGGCACCCGGCCCTGGGTCTATGTGCACCTGAGTACCCTGGAAGGAGAGCCAGATTCCCCCTGAGGCCCGCATTTGCTGAGAGACGACAAAACGGGCGCCGCCAGTGCCAAGGAACTTGATAAAGTCAGACTGACTGATCGGGCAAGATTGACTCAGGTCGTGAGACTGACTTGAGATGTGCCGGCTCAATTATCCCCTCCTGTCTCTAAAGGGTGAAAGAAGTGGAAGATCCGCTTGGCGATGCGGCTGTTAATCCCCGGAACTTCAGCCAACTGGCTCAGGCTAGCCTCTCTGACCTTGGACAGACTCCCAAAGTGGCGAAGCAAGGCTTTTTGCCTAGCTGGGCCAATCCCTTCGATGTCTAAGATCGGCGAGCGCGTCAGGCTCTGCCCTCTGAGCTTGCGGTGATAGGCAATAGCGTAGCGATGAGCCTCATCCCTGATCCTCTGCAAAAGTTGCAGGCTTGGAGAATGCCTGGAAAGGCGCAAAGGGCTCTCCCGATCAGTCAGATAGATCTCTTCCTCCCGTTTGGCCAGGGCAATAACCGGAATGTCCAAAAGGCCAAGCTCCTGCAGGGCTGACCGTCCAGCCTGCAAATGCCCCTTGCCGCCGTCGATCAGGATAAGGTCCGGCCGGCTTCCTCCCTCCTTAAGGAGCCTGGCGTAGCGGCGATGTACGACCTCCCTGATCATGGCATAGTCATCAATACCGCTCACCCTTTTGATCTTGAACCTGCGGTATTGCGACTTGGCAGGCTGATTATCAATCCAGACCACCATAGACCCAACCGCTTCCTCTCCAGCCAAATTGGAGATATCAAAGCCTTCAATCCGAGACGGCAGCCTGGGGAGATTGAGATCATCCCGCACGGCTCTAAGGGTTAGATCCTCATGCAGCTCCCTAGCGATATGAGACTCAATGAGAATCCGAGCATTCTGACTGGCCAGATCAAGCTGCCTCTTCCCCTCACCGCTCCTTGGGTTCATCAAACTAACCGCTGCCCCACGACGGTCAGACAGCCAATCCTCGATCATCCTGGCCTCAGGAATCTCCAGCCCGATAAGGATGCTTTTGGGAATGGCTACATCTTGGCTGCTGTAGAATTGCTCAATAAAGGATTGGAGAGCCTCTTCGTCGGAAACTTCCCTCGGAACACGAATCAGAAAGTCTTTTTTCCCCATCAGTTGGCCGTAGCGAACAAAGAAAACGACAAAACAGATAAGATCTGCCGATCGGGCCAGGCTGATAATATCCTTATTTTTCAATTGCGTGCTGAATACATCCTGAGACTGGAGCGTTTGGCGGATAGCCCGAATCTGATCTCTGATCTGAGCCGCCTTCTCATACTCCAGCCGATCGGAAGCCTCCTGCATCTGCTTTTCCATCGAGGCCAAAAGATGATCCTTCTTCCCCAACAGAAACAGCTTCACTTTCTGAACAATAGCTCGGTATTCTTCAGGATCGGTCGCCCCAGCACATGGTCCAGCACACCTCCTCATCTGATACTGCAAGCAGGGCCGCTCTCTCTTGGACATGGCTCGGCATTGCCGCAAGGGGAAAAGCTGATAGATGAGTCTTAGCGTTTTTCGCAAGGCAGAGGCTGGAATATAGGGGCCAAAATAGAGATTTCCATCTCTTTGAACCCTTCTAGTAACGATCAGCCGTGGATACTTCTCCTTCACAGTCAGACAAAGATAGGGATAATTTTTATCATCCCTGAGAACAATATTATATTTTGGCTTATGCTTTTTAATCAGGCTGTTTTCCAGGATCAAGGCTTCCAGCTCAGTGGAGGTAACGATATAGTCGATGCCCTGAATCTGCGAAACCAAAGATTCAACTTTGGGATCCTGGGCCGCAGTTTTCCGAAAATAAGAGCTTACCCGTTTTCGGAGCGAGACAGCCTTACCAACATACAAAATCCCGCCCCTATCATCCTTCATCAGGTAAACGCCTGGCCCATCCGGCAGGTTCCGGACAACCTTATCAACATCAAAAGCTTTCGGTTCTGAAACAACCATAACAAAATTCCTTTATTTTATTATAGGCATTATACTATCGGATTGCAATCATCATTATACAAGGGGAAAACCCTTTTGAAAAAGGGTTTTCCCCTTATCACCCTTTTCCTAAAACTTTAATAATAGTTATTAAAGTTTTGGGAGGATGGTTTGGAAGGAACCCTTTTTCAAAAGGGTTCCTTCCAAGAATAAAAAATCGATTCAGCGAAAAAAAGAGCTATACAAAAAAATTGGAGCGTACTATACTGGTAGGCAAAATAGTCAGCTTTAAATTTCAGTATAATTTATATAAATTATCAAATAGTTAAACTAAAATGCCGAAACTCTGGAGAATCAAACAAGCAGATATTCCACTAGATCTTGCCCACAGCTTTAATCTCTCCCCTCTTATTTTACGACTTTTGGTGATTCGAGGGGTGGATACGGGCGAAAAGATTCAGGGTTTCCTGCACGGCTCACAGTCAGATTTGCATCAGCCTATGCTCTTGCGGGATATGGACAAGGCCGTAGCCAGAATTCTCCAGGCTAGGGAGAGAAAGGAGCGGGTGCTTCTCTATGGAGATTATGATGTTGATGGCGTAACCTCAGTGGTTTTGCTGTCAAAGCTCTTTTATGAGCTTGGTCTTCCATTTTCCTATCATCATCCCGACCGTGTGAATGAAGGGTACGGGTTTCATCTCTCTGGGGTGGAAATGGCCAAAGCCGAGGGAGCCAGTCTGGTCATTACGGCTGACTGCGGAATTACCAATCATGAGACAGTTGAAGCCGCCCGGGCTATGGGCATTGATGTTATTATTACTGACCATCACAAGGTGATCGGCAAAATTCCAGATGCTGTGGCGGTCATCAATCCCCAGCGAGAAGATTGCCCATATCCTTACAAACACCTGGCGGGTGTAGGTGTTGTCCTAAAGCTGGTCCAGGCGATTTTTCAGCAGCTAACCCCTCATCCCCCACTGGATGAGTATCTTGAAATCGCCGCTTTGGGAACCGTAGTCGATGTAGTTCCAATCACCGGAGAAAACAGGATCATCACCAGGCTGGGGTTGGAGGTCATGGACAGTCAACTAAATCAGGGGATTGTCGCTATTCGCAAGCTAGCTGGTCTTTGGGGCAAGAACATTAATTGCGGACATATTGGATTTCAAATCGGCCCGCGACTGAATGCAGCTGGGCGTTTGTCTATGGCCAGGCTAGCTACGGAGCTGCTTCTTGCCTCGGATGAAAAGAAAATCGCTGAAATTGCCTCCCTGCTGGAGGCAGAAAATACAAGGAGAAGATCGCTCCAGGAAGAGATGACTGAAATTGCGGTCCGGGAGATTGAAAAACATCCTGAAATTCACAGCGGTAAGGTTCTGGTGATTTCTGGTGAAGGATGGCATCCTGGGGTTATTGGTCTGGTTGCCTCTCAACTCCAGGAGACCTATTACCGGCCAGCGATTGTCATTGCTACCGAGGAGGGGATCGGCCACGGATCAGCCCGCAGTATCCCTGAGTTTCACATCTTCAATGTCTTACAGCAACTGGCGCCGATGCTGCTAAAATTCGGTGGACACAGGCAGGCTGCGGGATTGACTATTGAAGGCGGCCAAATCGGCCTCTTTCGCCAGAAAATCAACCAAATCGCCGATGAACTCCTGGCCGAAAGCGACCTTGTCCCTAAATTAGATATTGATCTGGCTGTTGACCTCACCGAATTGAATATTCACGATGTTGAACAACTTGATCTTTTACAACCCTTTGGCTATGGAAACCCGGCACCGGTACTGGCTGCCTTTGGCTGCCGACTCAAATCCGCTCCTCGCTGCTTCGGTCAAGGAGGAAGGCACCTGAAATTCCGCCTCTCGGATGCCTTGGGCCGATCATTCGATTGCCTTGGCTGGAACATGGCTAATCGGATTGCCGAGTGCAAGGTTCACTCCTTGGATATTGCCTTCAGACCATATATTAATGAATGGAATGGCCAGCGGAGCATCCAGTTAGAAATTAAAGACTTTCGTCCGGCAGGGAAGGAAAGGCCTCTGTTCTGATTAAAGAGCGCAAAACCGCAAGGTTCCTCTTATCCTCGGAAAGTCCGCCGCTGAAGCTACCTTTGCCCTTGGGCGTCTCGATGACCATCGGAACATGAGCAAACCGCTCATCATTGAGCAGCAGCCGAAAGGCTTCCATCCCAAGCAGCCCCTGCCCGATATGCTCATGACGGTCTTTTCTGGACCCAAGCTCATACTTTGAGTCATTCAGATGAAAGGCAAAGATAGCAGAAGTTCCGATCAGACGATCAAACTCCAGAAAGGTTTTCTCATATCCCTGCTGGGTGCGAAGGTCGTATCCGGCAGCAAAGACATGGCAGGTATCAAAGCAGATTCCAACACGCTCAGGTGAGTGAACAGATGAGATGATCTTAGCCAGATGCTCAAACCGATACCCTAGATTGCTCCCCTGACCAGCAGTGGTCTCAAGCAGTATCCGAAGGCAGGATCCTCTCGTGTCTGCAAAGAGGCTATTAAGATGCTGGGCAACTTTTTGCAAGCCCTCTTCTTCTCCACGGCCAAGGTGCGAGCCAGGGTGGATGACCAGATAGGGAAGCCCCAGAGCTTGTGCCCGCTCCATCTCCTCCAGCATAGATTCGTGTGATCGGCTAGATATCACAGGCTCAGGGGAGGCTAGGTTGATCAGATAATTATTGTGAGCAAAGATAACCTTGAGCCGATCTCTCTGCTGCCGAAAGGCACACAGCTGCTCATCAGGGATAGGTTTTGAGTGCCAGCGGTTACTAAAGCCGGTAAAGATCTGGATAGCCGCACAGCCAAGGGACACTCCCCGCTCTATGCTTTTAGACACTCCTCCGGCAATCGACAGGTGAGCGCCAAGCAGTCTCACGCGCGGCCCTATTTCCCCCCTCGAATCCGCTGGATAAGCCTTCCCGGCCAGGCGGCTACATCCTCCATATAGGTGGAGACCACAGGGATAACAAACAGGGTCATCAAGGTTGAAGCAATCAGACCGCCGATGAACACTACCGCCATCGGGGCTCTTGTTTCCGCACCCCAGCCGATACCAAGGGCAAGAGGCAGCATGCCGAAAATGGTGGTCAGGGTGGTCATGAGAATAGGCCGCAGACGCACCCGACAGGCCTCGGCCAAGGCAGCGTTCCTATCCATCCCCTGCCCCCTGAGAATGGCCGTATAGTCGAGAATCAGAATAGCCACATTGACCACATAACCTACGAGCATGACTATGGCCATCAGAGAAAAGAGGCTGAAGGTCATGCCGGTCAAAAAGAGCGATCCCCAAACCCCGATCATGGCCAAGGGAAAGGTAAACATGATGGCCAGGGGCTGCAAGAAGGATTCAAGCAGGGCAGCCATGACCAGGTAGGTCAGAATGACGGCCAGAATAAGGGCTGAGAAGATTTCACCGAAAGACTCAGCCATATGCTCGGCCTGTCCGGCAAAAAAGAGGCGATATCCGCCGTGGAAGAGAGAAGCGGATTGAGCCTTAATTTTCTCGATCATATCTCCAAGATGTGCTCCAGAGGTAAGATTAGCCGAGACAATAATTACCCGCTGTTTATCCTTGCGGATAATAGAGGCCGGGCCAGAGGTCTTTTCTATCCTGGTAACCTGGGAGAGGGGAATGTAGCCTCCGGTGGGTAAAAAGAGCTTAAAATCCCTAATCTGGGAAATATCCTGCCGTTGCTGGCTGGTAAGCTTTACCCGCATATCATACTCTTTATCTCTGACCCGAAATTTCGAGGCTATACTTCCTTCTACCGAGGTTCTGATCACCGAAGCCACTTGAGCCACTGACAGACCAAGGTCCTTGATCCTTATCCGGTCAGGATAAATGGAAACCTGGGGTTTGCCCGGCTTCCAACTGCTGGTAACATCGGTTGTACCAGGCGTGCTGCTAGCCAAAGACACTATCTTGGTGGCTAACTCTTCCAATTTCGCAAAATCATCCCCAGAGATTTCGATCTGAAGCGGGGCCTCACTTCCACCCGAGATATTCGGAACGCCAATCGAGATAATGGCTTCGGGGATATCCCTGAGCTTGGCCCGAAGCTCATCCTGAATCTGGAAGGCGGTTCTCTGCCGAGCGGTCTTATCAGAGAGCTTAATCAGCATCTGCCCTACATGGGTCCCCTGCACATTTTTGCCTAATCCCCCAGTTAGCACCCCTAGGGTTATAAGCCGCTTTTGAACCGCCGGATCTTTCTGTACAATTCGATCAATGCAATTCATGACCATCCTGGTTTTCTCAAGCGGCGTTCCAGGTGGAAGCTCAAGAGAAACCGAAAGCTCGGCTTTATCCGACTGGGTAATGAATTCTGAGCCAATGAAGGGAATCAGACGGGTTGAGGCAAAAAATAGCCCCAGGGAAATCACTACCACAAGCCAGCGCTTTCGCAAAGATTTACTAACCATATTCCCATAAACCTTGGCTAAGGCTTCATAGCCGCGGTCCCAGAGCTGATAGAAGGGAGTTAAGATGCTGCGGGCAGCTTTCTTTTCCCTTTTGGTCAAAACAGCATACAGCATAGGAGTAAGGGTAAAGGAAATCACCAGAGAGACAACAGTAACAAATATGGTGGTTAGGCCAAACTGTCGGAAAAACTGCCCAATGATTCCGCTCATAAAGGCAATGGGCAAAAAGACCACCAGGTTGGTCATGGTCGAGGCAGCCACAGCCAGGGCAATCTCGCCTGCTCCTTGCTCAGCGGCCTGGGCTGCCGACATATTCTTTTGCCGAAAGTTGAAAATATTCTCCAAAACCACAATAGCATTATCCACCAAAACACCAACGGCCAGCCCAAGGGCCATTAGGCTCATCATATTAAAGGTGAAGCCGGCAAAACGCAACAGAATAAAGGTGGCGATGATGGAAATCGGCATGGTCAAAGCAGCAATAATCGTCAACCAAACATTATGGAGGAAGAGGAAAAGGACCAGGGTAGTCAGAGCAATACCAATGAGGATACTATCTCGCACATCATTGATCGAGGCCATAATGAAATCAGAGTCATCATTGATGATCTCAAGCCGGACCCCAGCTGGTAGCATCTGTTGAATTTCAGCTATTTTTTTCCGCAAAGACTTAACCACAGCCACCACATTGGCGTCCGCCCGCTTTTTCACTGACAGCCCTATCCCCTCCTGGCCATTGATAATAGTCATCATCCGCTGCTCAGCATGGGTGTCAGAGATAGTGCACACATCAGTGATGGGCACCGCCTCGCCTTGCAAATTGGTCAAATAAAGCTGCCGCATCTGAGCCACGGTGTCAAATTCCCCCTCAACCCTCAAGGTATACTCCCGGCCAACCTGAGTGATGTGTCCGCCCGGAACATCCAAATTGGCGGCATTTAAAGCCATAATCAGGCTATCTAAGCTAAGATGGCGGGCCGCGAGCTTATCCTGGTCAACAGCAATGAGAATTTCCCTCTTCTGTCCTCCCAGAATGTCCACCGAGGCCACCCCTTCAGCCCTTGAGAGTCTTTCCTTGATGACCTCATCAGCCAAGGTATAGAGTTCAACCATATTCCGATCTCCTCCGCTAAGAACCAGATTCATGATCGGCTTGGCCTTGAGATCAAGTTTTTGGATAATAGGAGCATCGGCCTCATCTGGGAGCTCATTCTTTATCAAGTCGATCTTCTCCCGCACATCCTGAGCCACGGCATCCAGTTTTTTGCTCATCTCAAACTCGATGAACACTTGAGACACATCCTCCATAGAGATAGAGCTGATGTGCCTGATGCCGTCAATCTCACTGACAGTATCTTCAATCTTTTTCGAGATCAATGTCTCGATATCTGCCGGGCTTGCTCCCCGATAGACCGTAGTTATACTGACAAAGGGGAATTCCACCGGAGGGAAGAGGTCTACTCCGATTTTGGCCAGGGAAAAAAGACCGATAACCAAAATGGCTAGATAGAAAACCGTAGTCGCTACCGGACGCTTGACCGAAAAAGAAACCAGGTTCATGATTTTCCCCCACAGCTTCCTTTGGTAATCAGCAAAGGCTCACTGCCCGCTAGCTCATGCTGTCCCTCGACAATCAAAAGCTCATCTCCTGCCAGCCCTTTGAGGATAATATTTTTCTCATCCGCCTCATAATCGGCCACTTCCACCGCGACCATCTTGGCCCGCTCCCCCTGGTCAGCTACAAAAACCACTCGCTGATGGTTTCGCTCGACAATGGCAAAGCTTGGCACAACCACCGCCTGCTCAAAAACCCTAGCCGTAATTTCTAGCTTGGCAAAAAGACCCGGCTTTAAGATTCCGGTAGGGTTAGGAACCATGCAGATTACCTCAACCGAGCGGTCCACCGGATCAATGGCTGGATTTACCCGATCGATCCTAGCCTGAAGTGAATGGCTGAAACCATCGGGATAGATAGTTACCTCAAGCCCTGCTTTAAGCTGCTGGAGGTGCTCGGAAGATACTCTGGCCCGAAGCTCAAGCAAGTCAACCTTTTCCAAAACCAGGATAGGCTTGCCTGGGTCAGCCATTTCACCAACGTTCATAACCTTTTTACTGATCACTCCTGAAATAGGAGCTAGAATTTTTGTATCCTCAAGCCGCTGTCTGGCAATAGCCAGCAGTTTCTCTCCGCTGACTAAGGAGGCTCGAGTAGTCTTAAGGCCTGCTTCAGCTGCTTTTAAACCAGCCTGAGCACTCTCAAGCTCTGCCTGAGCGGCTTTGAGAGAAGCCTTGGCCATATCGAGTGCGCTCTTGGCATAATCATACTTTTGCTGGGGCAGGGAGTTGCTTTTAACCAGCCGCTCGATCCGCTCCTCTTCCAGACCCTTTAGATTCAAATCAGCCTGAGCACGGCTAGCCGCTGCCTGGGCCGCAGCAAGCCTCGCTTTAGCATTTTCCACCTCAGTGCCGGCGGCCTCAAGCCGTGCCCGCAGTTCCTCAACTGTGGCCTCAGCCCGTTTAACATCCAATTGAAGCTGGCTATCATCCATCCGGACCAAAATCTGCCCCTTCTCCACCCGATCCCCCTCATCAACGCTAATCTCCATGATCTTGCCCGATGCCTTGGGGCTGATTATGACCTTCTCATCAGCCTGAAAGGTACCGCTGGTGATGATCTTTTGAGCCACATCCTCCCGATGAACAGGCTGGACCACGACGGCAATCCGCTTTTGATCCGACAGCGACTGAGTATTAGTCTGCCCCTCCCGTGGCTTGCAGGCAGTAAGCACCAGGAAAAGAGCCAGGGAGGCGGCACCTGTGGCGTATATGGCGGCAGTGAATATTTTTTTCATTTTTTTCCCTCATTATATCTTCTTCTGTAATATCATAATCTTCTCTGTAATAACTCTTCCCTGATCCTTCAATCTCCGGTAGCCAGAGATAATCTCTGAACAGCCAGAATCTGATCATAGCGGGCATTGTTCAGATGATTTCTGGCCTGGGCCAATAAGGTTTGAGCATCTAACACATCGGTGTTAGTAGCCATAGATTCTTTATAGAGCTCAGTGGTAATCCGAAGATTCTCTTCGGCCTGAGCAACTTCTTTCTGGGCAGTTTCAAGATCCTGGCCAGCCTTTCGAATATCCAGCCAGGCCGATTCCACCTCTTTGCGGATTTGAGCCTCAAGCTCTATGCGCCTTACCTGATTTAGGCTCAATTGACTGCGTCCCTGAGCTACCTGGGCGCTGATGCCAAAGCCAGCAAAAAGGGGCCAACTAATTCGAACCCCTCCAGTCATCGACTGCTCCTGATATTCGCTTTCATTGGTGGTATAGTCCCAAGAGCCAAAGGCCGAGATGACAGGATAGTGTCTTGACTGGTAAGCTTGGAGGATATTCTCCAAATAAGTCCGCTCGGCCATAAGCTTCTTTAAATCTGCTCGCCGGCGAAGAGCCTTTTGCTGAAGCTCACTGAGGGGTTGCTCCAATGATATAGAGGGTGGTGCCCCTACCTCTTGGAGTTGATAGGCCTGATCAAGGTCTACCCCAAGTAAAATCTTGAACATGGTCCAAGATTTCTGCTGCTGGTTCTCAGCAGCCAGAAGGTCTCTTTGCACCTGGCTTAAGGCCAGCTCAGTCTTTAAAAGATCGGTCTTTGGGACTATCCCCTCAGCGTAGAAGTTTTGCGTATCCCGCAGATGATCTTGGGTATTTTTCTCTAGCTCCTTCAGCACATCTATCCCTTTCTGCTCTCGCAAGATTTGCAGATAAGCTTCGGTAACAAGAAAATCGAGAGTTTCCTCATACCGCTCAGCGGCCAGCTCTTCTACCTTCTGATACTGCTTAGCTGCCCGAATGCCGGCCCAGATACCAAGGTGAAACAGGGTCTGCTCTAAGGTAAGGTGAGTATCGGCGTATTCTTGATCACCGTGAGGAAGCATCGGCTTGTTATGAGCCGTATATCCGGCAGATGAGTTAATCTGCGGCCAGGCCTTAGATCGCGCCTCTTGGGTTTTTTCGCGGGCAAGCTGGAGGTTCAGGCGAAGGGTTTTGAGGTCGCGGTTGTGGGCTCTGGCTATTTGCCGGGCCTCATCCAGAGTAAGGAGAGAGGCCGTGGTGGCAGGAGGCTGGGCAAGGGCTTGTCTTGCGGCCAGGCCAAAGGTCCAGCCGAGGAGGAAAATGATCAGCATGTTTTGGCAAAGGCGAGTATTTGTTTTCATTGGTTTTGTCTATTTCTTCTATGGTTTGAATATTGACTAATCTATTATGAATATTGACCAAAAAGTTTTTCTAGTCAAAAAAATTAATTTCAAACCCCATCCCCTTCCTGCTCCTTGCTCTTATTCCTTTTCGGATGTTGGCAGGAGTAACTCCAGGGATGCATCCAAAAATTTTTCCCAGCAAAAATTCTTATCCATATCAAGACGAAAAAGAATATTATTCGCCTGCTCGAGCAAAACCTCGGCTAGTTTATTGCGGCTTTCAGCCCGCGACCGATCTTCTCCTGTAGCAAAGAGAGGATCGAGCACCGTAGATAGCAAAGCCAGCCGCTGCTCTCTGCTCGATTCAGCTATTTCAATCACTGATTGCACCAGATGTGTGGGAAGGGTAGCCAGAGAAAGCTCCTCTTTTTTCCTCTGAGTCGTAGAGATGCAGGATCTTAACATGGCGGAAACCTTTTTGTCCGGCGGCCACTTTTTGGAAACGATCTTGATCCACTCTTCGGTTATTTCCTGAAGGTGATTTTGGACCAGGGTCATAAAAATTTCCTCCTTGCTGGCAAAGTGAAGGTAAACGGTCCCCTTGCCGATTTGGGCCGCCCGGGCGATCTCCTCGATTGTGGTCTTTTTGTAGCCGAATCGCTGAAAGAGCCTCATGGCTGCATTCAGGATGGCATTTTTGACCTGATCGTCCATTATGGCCTCCCCATTTTGTCTGCTGATCTTGTGCATCTTATTTGCTGACCTATGTCCATTTTTGTTTTGTAGTCATTATACCATATTTATAATTCTTGTAAAGGGGGAATTTTTTTATTACGGTTGAAAAATCAAAACTCCAGGTATATGATTATTTTTCCCGATGAAAACAAGAGATAGGAAATAGTGATTTTCAATCACATCCTGCCCAAGTGGCTGAAAAAATGTTAAATTCAAACCAAGGAGGTGGAATGAAAGAAATTTTTGACCAAAAATCATAATCGTTTTAAATACTTATTAACTACTCGTTAACTGAGGGGTGAAAAACTGACTAAAATTGAAGGAGGAAAAAATGAAGTCTTTCCTGAAACTGTGCCTCACCCTATGCTGCTGCGGGCTATTTTTCTGCGCTTGGATCAATCCTTGTGCTGCCCAGGGGAAAGCAGGCAAATATGGTTTTGGCATTAAGGATACGGTCGATCCAGAGGAGGCATTTACAATCATTGGCCGCTACTGGTTCTCTGATCGTCTGGCCCTAGATGGAAACTTTGGCTTTCGATATATCGATGTTAATGATGATAAGGCAAATGACTATAAGCGGTTTTTATTCGGAATAGGCCTAAACCAATACCTGCTTGGTCCACAAAAATTCAACCCCTTTGTCGGCCTTGATTTCCTGGTGAGAGCCGATGATCTTAGAAAAGGCGAAACCGACACCACTTCTGAACTCGACGGCAAATTCGGTGGAGAGTATTTTCTGGCCGAAAGATTTAGCCTATCTGCTGAGGCGCTCCTAAAACTTAGATTCGGCGATGAGGATGAGTTCGGTACAGGTGGAAGGCTTGGGATGATATTTTATTTGAATTAACGATTTTGGAAGGAACCTTTTTGAAAAAAGGTTCCTTCCAAACCATCCTCCCAAAACTTTAATTAATAATTAATTATTATTAATTAAAGTTTTAGGAAAGGGGTATAAGGGGAAAACCCTTTTTCAAAAGGGTTTTCCCCTTATTAAATGGATTGACAAGCCGGAAGGGAGCAGATATGATAAGCACAAAATTAAGAAGGTATAATGGAAAACTATTCGCAACATGAGCCTGCTGCAATCTCAAAACGTAAGTTCAAAAGCTCCTTTGTGGCTGTACGATCTTCTGCTGCTTGGATTCTGTCTTGGCCAGATGCCAAGATTTTTATTCGAATATTTCACTACCACCAAGTACAAGGAAGACCTGAGGCAGCGGCTTGGCATCTATTCGCCGGCACTACGGCGGCAATTTCGCAACCTGCAGCCAGCGGCCTGGATTCATGCAGTTTCCGTAGGTGAGGTGGTAGCCGCAACTCCGCTGATTCGGGAATTATCCGCCCGCTACCCTGATTTTCCCTTGATCATTTCCACTGTTACCAGATCGGGTCGGCAAATGGTTAAAAAATCACTCGGCCCACAAGGTGATCAGAGTATCTTTCTCCCCTTTGATTTTCAATGGATTACCGAGCGGGTCATGAGGCTGATCCAGCCCCGGTTTCTACTGCTGACCGAGACCGAGATCTGGCCCAATCTCATCCATTCAGCTGCCAGACACAAAGCTCCGATCATGTTGGTCAATGGCCGTATCTCCTCCCGCTCCTATCAGCGCTATCGACTGGTGAGGAGCTGGCTTCGTCCGGTCCTTGACAAGATCAGGGTTTTCGGTATGCAGTCTGACCGCGATGCGACCCGGATCATCAGCCTGGGCGCTGACCCAAAGCGGGTCTTTGTTACTGGAAACCTAAAGTTTGATCAGGCAGCTAGCAGAATCTCGCCTCTTGAGCAGGAGAGTCTGGCCCAGGGTTTGCGCCTTTCTGCTGATGCGGCGCTGCTGGTTGCCGGAAGTACCCACCGGGGAGAGGAGGAAGTGCTGATCGGCATCTACCGACAGCTCCTTTCACAATTTCCTAATCTGGCTCTCCTGATCGCTCCCCGCTATCTGCCGCAGGCTCAAGCCATTGAGGCTCTATGTAGGCAGGCAGGGGTGTATTGTGAGCGCAAAAGCCTCCTCTTACAGGGCCAATCCCTAAAGCCGGCTGATAGTCAAAAGGTTGGCCGGCTGATTATCCTCGATACCATCGGTGAGCTGTCTAAGATGTACAGCCTGGCCACAGTGGTTTTTGTCGGTGGAAGCCTGGTGCCGGTCGGTGGGCATAATCTGCTTGAGCCGGCCACGTATGGGAAGCCGGTTCTGTTTGGCCCCTATATAGATAATTTCCGACAGATTTCAGAGCTTTTGAAAGGTTGCGGAGCCGGATTTGAGGTCAAAAGCGGCCAGGAGCTTAAAGCAAAGATTGAAGAGCTTTTGCAAGACCGGGCGGCCCGTGATCAGGCTGGCCGCGCGGCTTGGCGGGCAGTAGAGGAAAATCGCGGGGCCACGGGCAAGACCATTGACCTGATCGAACGGTATGTTATTAAGCCGGAGAGCAAATTGGTAGGCTATGAATAAGCCCTGGCGGCTGCGCATTCAGCAATTCCTTGAGAAAGAAGATAGGGAGCTGAAACTTTGGCAGAAATTGTGCCATGTCCCCCTAGTTCTCCTCTCCCAAATCTATCTGGCTGTCATCCGTTGCCGACAGATGGCCTATCGGCTCGGTCTTCGGCCGGTAGCCAAACTTCCCTGCCGGGTCATCTGTGTTGGGAATCTGACGGTTGGCGGAACGGGGAAAACGCCGACGGTGGAGCTGGTCTGTCGAACCTTGCAGCACATAGGCGAGCAGGTGGGAATCATTAGCCGGGGGTATGGAAGGCACACTTTCCCTGCTAGCCAAAAAAGCAGCGATGTGCTGGTGGTTTCAGATGGCCGGAGGGTTTGCGCTCCGGTGCAAGCAGCCGGCGATGAGCCGATGATGCTGGCCAGAAGGCTTTCTGGTGTTCCTGTGGTGGTTGGGAAAAGCCGCCTGCGGGCCGGACAAGAAGCTCTTCGCCGCTTCAGCCTCAAGACCCTGGTTTTAGATGATGGGTTTCAGCACCTGCACCTGGCCAGGGATGTCAACATACTGGTGCTGGATGGGCGAAAGCCCTTTGGCAACGGGCATTGTCTGCCCGCAGGGAGCCTGCGGGAGCCGCCACAGGCCCTGATGAGGGCTGATCTGATCCTGGTAACCAGGACCTCGACTCAAGAGGATAGGCAAAGGGTTGAGAGAGAAATCAGACGGTATAATTCCAAAGCTCCCGTGATCTTTGGTAACCATAAGCCAAGAGATCTTATGTCGCTTCAGACTGATCAAACCCTGCCTCTTTCAACCCTGGCAGGAAAATCAGTCGTTGCCTTATGTGGCATTGCAGATCCGGGCGCCTTTTTAGCCACTCTCAGGTCTTTGTCTGCCGAAATAGCAGAGGCTATAGCTTTTGCTGATCATCATTGGTACTCAGCGGCTGAGCTTCGGCAGGCAAGCAAGCGGGTTTTGGCCACAAAGAGCTGGGGCTTGGTAACTACGGAAAAGGACGCGGTCCGAATGCAGCCACAGTGGCTTCAATGTCCTGCCTGGATGCTGCGAGTTGACATGGTCCTTATGGCGGATGGAAAGAAGCTATGGGAAGAAAGGTTAAAGGAGCAGAGAGAAGGCTAGGGGATCTTCTCTCCTACTGGCTGATCGTGAGCCTAATGAGGGTTTTGAACCTTCTCCCCTTTGCCGTAAGCTGTCTGATCGGAGAGCTTGCGGGGAATCTCTTGTTTTATCTGGATCGAAGGCACCGGTTCATTACCCTGGAGAACCTTGAGCGGGCCTTCCGCCATGAGTTATCGCCAGCTCAGAGGATCCGTCTGGCCAAAAAAACCTACCGCAATCTTGGTCGGATACTGATAGAGTGCATCTGCCTGCCCACACGCAAGCCCGAAATCATTCGGGATTACGTGTCCATAAGCGGCAGGGATCACCTCTATGAGGCCCAAAGCAGGGGGAAGGGAGTCTTGTTTTTGACCGCTCATTTCGGCAACTGGGAATTGATGGGACTTGCTTTTAGCCTGTATGGATTTCCCTCAGCGGTGGTGGCCAGACCTCTCGATAATCCCTACCTCGATCGGCTGGTCGAGCGCCAAAGGACTCGATTCGGTAACCGGGTGATCGCCAAAAAGGGCGCAGTTAGGGAAATTGTCAAATGTCTGGCCAGTGGGGGACGAGTGGGCATATTGATGGATCAGAATGTTTCAGCCCGCGAGGGAGTGTTTGTCGACTTTTTCGACACTCCGGCCTCAACCACTCCTATTCTGGCTGCTCTGAGCCAGAAAACCGGAGCGCCGGTTGTCCCGATTTTCATGGTGCCAAAACAAGGGAAAAGCGGCTATGTAATCGAAGTGGGAAAGCCGCTAACCCTGATCGAAACCGGCAACAAGGAGAAGGACCTGATTGCTAACACCGCCCGCTTCACCAGCATCATCGAAGAGTATATACGCTGCTATCCCCACTGCTGGTTCTGGATGCATCGGCGGTGGAAGGTCCGGCCTGAGGATCAGAGGCGGGAGTGGGGCAGGGTCCGGCAAATGGAAAAAGAGCCGCAGATTAAAGAACCACAAAAGATTAAAGAACCGGAAAATAAAAGTTTAAGGTAAAAAAGTCTACACTTTTGCAGAAATTTCTTAACACCTTGAAATCTTTAAAAATTACCTCTAATAGAAAATCCAGTAAAATCAAGGGTTCGGAAAAAAGTGCAAAAGCATAGGTAAAAAAGTCATGAGCACGGAAGGGAACTTTTCGATCATGCGGAATAAGGTCAGAAATATCCTGGTCAGGGGGACCAACTGGGTTGGCGATGCAGTCATGACGCTTCCAACCCTGTCGGCCGTCCGCCAAAACTTTCCACAGGCCAAAATCACCGTTCTGGCCAAACCCTGGGTAGAGGGCGTCTATGCTCATTGCCCTGATGTTGACAGCACGATAATCTTCGATCAGCAAGCCGGCTTTTTAGGCTCCCGCTATGCTATAATTAAAAAGCTCCGTAATCAGCGGTTTGATCTAGCCATCTTGCTGCCGAATTCCTTTGATGCGGCCCTAATAACCTTTTTGGCTGGTATTCCCTGGCGAGTAGGGTATAATACGGATGGCCGCAGCTGGCTTTTGACTCACCGAGCAATGATCTCGAAAGAAATTCTAAGGGTCCATCAGGTTCACTACTATCTGGGGATTCTAAAGGCTATTGGCTGCTCGGCGGAAAGCTCAGCTCCTCGGATTACCATCTGTGACCACCAAAGAGATAAGGCAAACCGCTACTTATCCGTCAAAGGGTATAGTGGTCAAGAGCCTCTTTTGGGATTTAATCCCGGTGCTTTTTTTGGCTCTGCCAAGCGGTGGTTCCCTGATCGTTTTGCGGCCGTGGCTGACCGAGCAGCCAAAGAGTGGGGAGCACGCTGTATCATCTTCGGCAGCACCCATGATCTGCCCGCAGCCAGAGAAATGGCCTCCCGAATGGAGACCTCACCCATTCTGGCTGCTGGAGAAACCCGATTGGATGAGCTGCCCGGTCTCCTGAGCAGATGTTTGCTCCTGGTTACCAATGACTCTGGCCTAATGCACATGGCCGCGGCGGTAGGGGTTCGGGTAATCGCCATTTTCGGCTCTACCGACCCCAAGACCACTGCGCCCTATGGTGATGAACATACCGTTATTAGGAGTCAGGTCCCATGCAGCCCCTGTCTGCTCAGAGACTGCCCTACGGATCACAGATGCATGAAGGCAATCAGTGTGGATGATGTCTGGCAGGCAATGGTGGAAAAGATGGAAGAAATAAAGATAACGAGATAAGCTATAGACAAGACAAAGAGAAGGTAAAAAGTAAGATGGAAAAAGAAGAAAGGTGTCGGGCCATATTTATGGACCGTGATGGAACGATCAGTGAAGAAGTAGGATATGTAAACCACCTGAGCCGCTTTCGCTTGCTGCCAAGAACTGCCGAGGCAATCAGACTGATCAACAAAAGCGGCTTTAAGGCCATCGTAGTTACCAATCAGTCAGGGGTAGCCCGCGGCTATTTCCCTGAGCTTCTAGTTCGGGAAGTGCATACTAAAATGCAATTGCTCCTTAGTCAGGAGGGAGCGCATGTTGATCGGATTTACTACTGTCCCCATCATCCCCAGGTGGGGCCGCCCCAATACCGGATTGACTGCGACTGCCGCAAACCAAAGATCGGCATGCTGGAAAAAGCAGCTCGTGATCTCAAGATTGACCTGTCAACATCCTATATCATCGGCGATAAACATACCGAAGTGGTCATGGGGCATAGGGCGGGAATAAAGTCAATTCTGGTTCTCACCGGCTACGGAATAGGGGAGTATGAGCTCTATGGCGATCAGTGGGAGCAAAAACCAGATTTTGTGGCCGAAGACCTCCTGGCCGCGGTCAAGTGGATCCTGCAGCAGGAGTCACAGGAGGAGAAGCACTCCTGATGAATGCTCGGCGCTTGACTGCTATTTTGGATCGGTTTTCCTCAAAAAAAATCATGGTCTTGGGTGATCTGATCGCTGATGAATATATTTTTACCCACTGTAGCCGCATCTCACGGGAAGCTCCGGTGCTGATTCTAAAGTATGAATCAAGGAAAATAGTCCTAGGCGGCGGGGCTAACGCTGTTCACAATGTCTGCTCCCTTGGAGCCAAGGTAGTGCCGCTCTCTGTGGTCGGAGAGGATGAGATGGGAGAATATCTACTTAGCCTAATGCAGAGTAAGGGTATTTCAACTGATCTAGTCTATCGAGCCAGGGGTTGTCAGACCACAACCAAGACGCGAGTTTTGGCTGGAAGCCACCACACGGCCAAACAGCAAGTGGTGCGAATTGACCGAGAGATGCAAACGCCGGTGGATGGTGAAGTGGAAGAATTTATCATCCAATCACTTACTGGAAATATCGATCTGGTTGATGCTCTGCTGGTTTCAGACTATGGACTTGGAGTCTGCTCGGCCAGGGTCAGAGAGACAGTGAGTCAATTGGCCGCCGAGCAGCCATCGAGAATCATCACTATAGACTCTCGCTATGAACTTCTCTCTTATCGTAGAGCAACTGCTCTGACTCCCAATGAGCCTGAGATCGAGCAAGCCCTAGGCCGCAAGCTAAAGACCGAGGATGACCTGAAACTCTGTGGCCAGATGGCTCTTGATAAAACCGGCAGCAAAAATATCCTGATTACCCGTGGCCAGCGCGGTATGTTTCTCCTTGAGCAAACCGGGGACTTTCACTTTATCCCAATCTATGGCCAGGATGAGGTGGCCGATGTTACTGGAGCTGGTGATACGGTCATCAGCACCTTTACCCTAGCTCTAAGCGCAGGGGCTACCCCACTTGAAGCCGCTCAGCTAGCCAATTATGCCGGAGGGATTAAGGTTACCAAAAGTGGAACCGCTCCTGTATTCTGGCAAGAGCTCCGGGAGGCGGTCGAGGGGGAAGGGGCAGGAGAGCATGGGTAGTCAATATCTAATCAGAAAGCTCAAAACTCGAGAAGAATTATCTCACCTTGCCAAAGAGCTTCGGGCCGAGGGGAAGCGGATCGTTCTGGCCAATGGCTGCTTTGATCTTTTGCACGTCGGCCATATTCGCTACCTCCAAGGAGCCAAGGAGCTTGGGGATATCCTAATTGTGGGTCTAAATAGCGATCAATCTGCCCGCATCCTCAAGGGTCAAAGCCGGCCTCTCTTTCCCCAGGATGAGCGGGCAGAGATGCTGGCCGCCCTGGCCTGTGTTGACTATGTTACCATTTTCCCTGAGCTTACGGTTGAAAACCTTATCCTGGCGCTAAAACCTGACATCCAGGCTAAAGGAACAGACTATACCGAAGAAAGCGTTCCTGAAGCCGCTATTGTCCGCTCCTATGGGGGAAGGGTAGCCATTGTGGGTGATCCGAAAAGCCACTCATCAAGCGATATTATCCTAAAGCTGGGCTTTAAAAGGCAGGAGGAAGTGCGCTGAAGCAGTGAACACGCCAAGTAGGGAATAAAAAGAGGTGCACTGATCGGTGAATAAGCGAGCGGAGGCCGGGTTTTAAGAGCAATTTTAGGCCAACAAGGTCAAGATGATGAAACAGACTGAATTCACTAACATCGCCATCGTCAAACTGAGCGCTATCGGGGATGTGGTTCATGCCCTGCCTGTGGCCAGCGCCTTGCGGGAGCGCTACCCAAAAGCCCGGCTTTCCTGGATTGTGCAAGGAAAATGTCAGCAGATCCTAGAAGGAAATCCTGATCTTGATGACATCATCGTTTTTGATAAAGACCGCTGGCTGCTAGAGCTTCCCTATGTTCACAAGACCGCCTCGGTTCTTCGAGAGATTTACCGCTTTGGCAGATCTTTGCGGCGAGCGGGCTTTGAGCTGGCCATCGATCTTCAGGGATTGATTAAAAGCGGCCTCATAACCTGGCTGACCGGAGCCAGGGTGAGGATTGGATTCAGTGCCGACTGCTGCCGCGAGCCAGCCAGTGCCAGGTTCACCAACTGGCATGTTACTCCCTCAGCCAGTGATGTCCATATCGTTGACCGATACCTGAGCCTGATTCGGGAGCTAGGGGCAGATGTGGAGCATAGGCGATTTAAGATCCACATTCCGGCTGAGGACCATGCCTATATTGCTCGATTCCTGGATCGCAACAAAATATCAAACGGCTGCCGGCTAGTGGTGATCAATCCCGGGGCCGGATGGGAGACTAAACTGTGGGGTGAGGAAAATTATGCCGCTCTGGCCGATCGGATTATTTCGGACCTTGGGGGAGTGGTGATTTTCCTATGGGGACCTCCGGAGCTGCCAATGGTTAAGGCTATCCAAAAAAAGATGCATCAGCCCTCAATCAGAGCCTGCCCAACTAACCTTAAACAGTCTCTGGCCCTGATGAGACGGGCGCGGCTTTTCATCGCTGGCGATACCGGACCGCTACACATGGCCGCAGCCCTAGGCATCCCCTGTCTTGGCCTCTATGGACCTACATCGCCAGAGCGAAACGGCCCCTACGGGGCTAATCACCGGGTGGTGCAGGCCGAAGGAGTGCCCTGCCGGGGATGTTTTCGCCGCTTTTGCACTCAGAAAACCTGTATGCGGGCAATCTCGGTCGATCAGGTAATGGAGGCTGCTCGCCAGATGCTGACAGAAACCCACTGAGGGGGGTGAGATGGGTTAATGCTCTCTAATTCTACACTTTTGCAGAAATTTCTTAACACCTTGAAATCTTTAAAAATTACCTCTAATAGAAAATTCAGTAAAATCAAGGGTTCGGAAAAAAGTGCAAAAGCATAGAAGAGTAAAAAAATTCGCTCTTATTTATTAGCCACCATTGAGAGACATAACCCTAATAAGAGCTAAGCTCCTTCAAGGGCTTACGGTTGTTCTGATATTTTATGGTTGTTCTGATATAGGATTTATGGTGTCTGATATATAAGAGCGAAAAAATTTAAACCCCTGCCAGGAAGAATGAGTTAAAAATATAGAAAAGAAAGGGTGAGTGAAAAAAAAGATGAAATGTCTAGTTACTGGTGCGGCTGGTTTTATCGGCTCAAGCCTGTCAGAGGAACTTATCAGGCTTGGCCATCAGGTAGTTGGAGTCGATTGTTTCCTTGACTACTATCCCCGGATGTTCAAAGAGGCCAATCTTGAGCAATTGCGAGCAAGCAGCCAGTTTACCCTAGTCGAGCAATCTATTTTGGAGGCAGACCTTGACTCATTGCTGTCTGGGGTGGAGGTGGTTTTCCATCTAGCCGCGCAGGCTGGAGTGCGGGCCAGCTGGGGGAAAAATTTTGAAATTTATACGGAAAACAATATCCGAGCTACCCAGCGGCTGCTTGAGGCCTGTAAGGATATCAAATTGAAAAAATTCATTTATGCCTCATCTTCCTCGGTTTATGGCGAGGTCCGCTCTTTGCCCATGAAAGAGACTGATTATCCAAGCCCAGTTTCCCCTTACGGAGTATCTAAGCTGGCTGCCGAGCATCTGGTGTATCTTTACTGGAAAAATTTCAACATCCCGACCATCTCGCTGCGCTATTTCACTGTCTTTGGCCCAAGGCAAAGACCCGATATGGCCTTCCACAAATTTCTGGCTGCCAGCCTGATGAACAAACCTATTGAACTCTACGGCTCGGGAGAGCAGACGCGAGATTTCACCTACATTGCCGATATCGTCAGAGCCCATATTCTGGCTGTGGAAAGCTCAGCCGAGGGCGAAGTCTTCAATATTGGTGGCGGCAATCGCCTCAGTCTGGCCAGCGCGATTGCCGTAATTGAACAGATCGTGGGAAGAAAGCTAACTATTGCTACCAGGCCAGCTCAGAAAGGGGATGCCAGCCACACCTATGCTGATATCAGCAAGGCGGCTAATATCTTAGGATTTCAGCCGATGGTCTCGATCAGAGAAGGGCTTGAGAGAGAATTTGTCTGGCTGAAGAATTTTTGGAACAAAAATAAGGGGAAAGAATATGTCTATCGATAAGGAATTGCTAGAAATTTTAGTTTGTCCAAAATGTAAGGGAGATCTTGAGTTAACGCCTGAAGAGGATGGATTTATCTGCAGAAATTGCAAGCTAAAATACCCTATCCGGGATGGTATCCCAGTGATGCTAATTGAAGAAGCGATCAAGCTAAAAGATTAGGGCCTTGCCAACTCTGTTCAAGCCTTTGGGCATTATCTCCAAGCCCTTGGGCACTATTTGGGCACTATATCCAAGCCTTTGGGCACTATCTCCGGCGGCGATAAGGAAAACTTCTCGCCACGGAGAAGGGAAAGGGGGCTATACCATAAAAAGTTAGCTTCCTTTCCCCTATCCCGTGGCTTTTTTCAGCATCTCTGGTCATGACTACAAGCAGCTCCCCCTCCTAACCAGTTAAAAATTGCCGAATTAGAGCCGCTCGAGCTCAGATTGACTACTCCCGAGTTACGACCCATAAAGTACTCGATTCTCGATTGTCGGCACTTTTCCACAGGTGGGGAATAATAGCCTCGAAGAAGATGGTATCTCCTTCATTGACCCTGACCCTCTCATTGCCCAATTCCACTTCGACTGCCCCAGAGAGAACATAGCCGAACTTATATCCCTCGTGGGTAATATACTCTTCAAAGGACTTTTGATTTGCGCCCAAATACGAGATAAAAATCTCATTTCGGTAGTCTTTCTTGTCTTTGATCAAAAATTCCAGCTTGTTGTCAGAGTTGTCGAACAGCAGTTTTTCCCTCTCCCCTTTTCGGGTTACGACCCATTTTTTATGCTTCTCGATCTCGAAAAATTCAATCGGGTGAACACTCAGGGCCATAGCAATCTTGTTGATGGTCGTAATCGAGGGAGATATTTTCCCATTTTCGATCATCGAGATCGAACTTTCAGTTAACCCCGACCGAGTGCTAAGTTGTTTGATCTTGATGCCCTTGCTCTTTCGGATACTCTTGATTTTCTCTCCCAGCTTGCTCAGGATATTGTTTTTAACCTCAAGGTTGATGTTGCTCCTGATAATATCGAGTAATTCCTCATTCTTAAACGGCTTCTTAAGATAATCGATAGCCCCGTTTTTCATGGTCGAAACAGCGGAATCTACCGACGGATATCCAGTCAGGATAATCACTTTGGAGTGAGGAGATACTTTTTTGATCTCGGTTATTCCCTGGCTGCCATTAACATCGGGCAATTTCAGATCAAGTAAAACAATATCGAAGATATCATTCTTCAGTTTGGAGAGGGAATCATTAATATTGGTTACCGCAGAAACCTTGTAGCCATCCTTCACCAGAAGTTCGACAATGAATTCGCTAAGATCCTGGTCATCATCGACCACCAGAATGTTTGCTTTGTCAAATACCATTTTTTTCTCCTTCTTTTAGAATTTAAGGTAATCATTTGGTTCTATTGAATTAATAAAACCCTTTATAAGATCAAGATAGATTATACCATATTATTACTTTTTTGCAATACCCTCTTTTAATATATTATAAATAAGATTTGATTTAGGAGGTCGGGATCGATTCAGACTATTTTATTTTTTGGGTAAGGGCTTAATAAAAAGCAGATATCTAATTGAATTACTGTTTTTTTAAGATTTTAAAATCAACCTTGATTGAAGCCAAATATCATTATTTAATCTACATATTTTATAAACTTCTCCAAGGTTCAAAAAACACCTTATCTTTTCTTTTCGGATTATTGGCGGACAAGCATCGGCTTTTTGAAATACTTTTAGCAATAATGTATAATATTTTATTATAAAATCGGTAGCAGAGACAATCCTAAGGCATTCGTAAAACTCTGGGCAGGTGCAAGCCCTGCCTGGCTGGCGGTATAAAACAGCTCAGGCAGATGGGGAGCAATAGAATAAAGAGTATAGAGAGAAAGAGGAACGGTGCGCTCGGCCGGATTGGTCGAAAAATAGCCTTTATTAAGTAGTGGATAGTAAAATGGGGTAGCAAAGAAGGGATTTAGCACTACTGTCTCGTCCTGACCGGCGAGCAGAGAATTCCACAAATAGTTGAATGGAGAGGGAGAAAACTGATAAAAACCTTTCAGAGAGCTTGGATCGAAGGTTCTATACTGGCCCGGACTGTAGAGAATATCGAGAGAGAGGCTAACCTCGTCCAGGTCAATGGATGGATCAAACTGACCAAAAGAGGACATGGGAAGCAGGGTATTATAATAATAAGGGCTTAAATAAACCGACAGATAAGCTGTAGATAGCAGCGGGTTTGATGATCCAGAAGCTAAAGATGGATAAATTTGGGCATAAGCTTTTCCAAAATAAAAACTATTTAACCATAGAGAGAGTATGCTGATCAACAAGAGAAGCAGCGCTGTTTTTTTCATGAAGTTTAATTCCTTATTTTAACTATCTTCGCTATTATACTTGGCTATTAATCGTTATTGTATGTTGAGAAAATGCTTCTATTCAGCTTTATAATAACTCAGCTTTATAATAAGGCACAATAGGGTTTATTCCCTAGCGACATTATGGCGACTTTTAGTTTATTGATTAAAATTTTACAACATTTCCCGTAAAATATCAATGTCATAATTTTAATTAATCCAGATTGCCCCGCTTTTGTCTGGTAAATCTCATTTACAAACAGGAGATATTTTGTTATATTCAATCAAACAGACTTTAGAATTTATAGAACGCTGATGATTATCACTTGATTAAGGTAAAAAGAAAGCCTATGAACAGTATAAAGGATACCGAGGTAAAAGAAGAGATAAAAGAAGAGCTATCCACGGAAACGAAAGAGAGCTCCTCAACCACCATCCGCCTATTGCTGGTCGAAGACAGCCCTCAACATCAACAGCTTATCCAGGATGCCTTAATGAGAAGCACCCTGATGAAAATGAATATCACTACGGCAGGCAGTGGAGAGGAGGGTCTTGAGTTATTAGAAAAGAACCAATACGATGTCATTCTCCTCAATTACTCTCTGCCTCACATGAACGGACTCGAATTTCTCTGGAACATGAGAAAGAGAGAGCTGAATATTCCAACAATCATGATCACCGGACACGGCAATGAGCAGGTGGCTGTCCAGGCCATGAAAATGGGAATTTCAGACTATGTGAATAAAGATGGAGACTATTTGAATAAGCTTGATATGATTATTCAAAGAGCTCTGGAGCGACATGAGCTCAAGAGGCAGCAGGAAGAGCTTCGGCAGCGGACAGCTTATATCAACGTGCGCTTGCAGCAGGAAAAAAGAAAACTTGAGAATATCATCAGCGCTATCGGAGCAGGATTAATCATTGTCGATCGGAACTACCGGATCACTTGGTCAAACCGGACTATGGAGGAGTGGTTTAAAACAGACTCTGATATTAAAGGGATGCCTTGCTATGTGCTGTTCAAACGAGGCTCTAGCAATTGTGATAAGTGCATGATGCGGGCTACGTTTGAAACCGGGGTCATTCAAAGGGTAAGGCACAGCCTGATCAACCACGACGGAGAGCGCAAACACTATCAACTTACAACCACACCCCTTATGGATGTCAACGGCGATATTGTTCAGGTGCTGTGTCTGGTGCAGGACATTACCCAGCAGGTTAGTATGCAGCTTAAGGTGATCCAAACTGGTAAGCTGGCCGCCATCGGAGAGCTGGCTAGCGGCCTGGCCCATCAGTTGAATAATCCCCTGGTGGGTGTCCTGAACTATGTCCAACTGCTCCAGAGGAGAATCAGCAAGGATGATCCAAACCGCGAGCTTCTTGATACGGTCGAAAGAGGGGCTCTCCAGTGCCGAGATATTGTCAAAAATCTCTTGAATTTTTCACGGCCACATCATTTTAACTTTGAACTGCTGGACTTGCAGGTTGTGATCGACAACACCCTGGTGCTGATTGAAAATACCCTCAAGGTTGAGAATATAAAAATTATCCGAGACCCAAGCCAGCCTCTGCCTCCCATAGAGGGAAATATGACTCAGATCCAGCAAGTCTTTTTAAATCTCATGATGAATTCGCGGCACGCCATGCCCGGGGGAGGGGAGATCAGGATTTCCGCTGACACCGTTCATGATCCAGATGATCATCAGGATTATGTAGTTGTAAAATTTGCCGATTCAGGACATGGCATCCCCAAATCCATCATCGACAAGATCTTTGATCCCTTTTTCACCACCAAGGATAAAGAGTACGGTACCGGGCTCGGCCTCAGCATCGCTCATGGTATTATCAAGGCTCATAATGGAAAAATTAAAGTCGAGAGCGAAGAGGGAAAGGGAGCAACATTCATGATCTACTTTCCAATCGCCCACTCGAAGGATGGCTTTTAAAACTCCACCGCTGGCCCAAAATCGAAAACAACCCAAAACTGAGCCCACAAAGATGGTATTAAGTGCCCGACCGTAAAGGCTTATAACTTGACATAATGAGGTAGCCATAGACAACCGAAATAATTATCCGGCTAGTAAGGTTATAACTCATTATGGTTGGTTGCTTATCAAGGCTCATAATGGAAAAATTAAAGTCGAGAGCGAAAAGGGAAAGGGAGCAAACATTCATGATTTACTTTCCAATCGCCCACTCGAAGGATGGCTTTTAAAACTCCACCGCTGGCCCGAAATCGAAAACAACCCAAAACTGAGCCCACAAACGATGATCGACTCTTGCTGAATTCAAGAAAGGTGAAGGGGCAGGAAATGATGAAAATTAAGAGAAAAAAGAAAATATTGATTATTGATGATGAAGACTTCACTCAAGGGTTCTTAAAAAGAGTCCTTGAGCCGGCAGGATACCAGTTAGTCGCTGCTTATGATGGAGAGCAAGGGATAGATTTATTCAAAAAGGAGGTGTTCGACCTGGTCCTCCTTGATCTAAAATTGCCAGGCAGTATGAATGGGATGCAGATCCTGCAGCAGTTGAAGATCATGCAACCACATTCACTGATCGTTATGATGAGCGGGCATGGGACAGCGGATATTGCGGTCGAAGCGGTCAAGATGGGGGCCGAGGATTTTATCTCTAAACCCTTTCCCCCACCTGAAGAGGTTTTGCTGCGGATTGAAAAGGCCTTAGAGCATCAGAGAATTCTGATGGAAAACGCCTTTTTGTATGAGCAGCTGGCCCTCCAGACCAAAACCAGCACCATGATTGGCAAATCTGCCAAAATGAGGGAAATCCAAGAGCTTATCAAAAGGGTAGCCCCAAGCGATACCACTGTGCTACTGACCGGAGAGAGCGGGACAGGCAAGGAACTGCTGGCCCGCACCCTGCACAACCTCAGCCCACGGGCAGCTAAACCCTTCGTGGCCATAAACTGTGGTGCCCTGCCTGACACCCTTTTGGAATCAGAGCTATTTGGCTATAATAAAGGAGCCTTCAGCGAGGCCTATAAGGATAAGCTGGGCCGATTCGACCTGGCCGAAGGAGGAACGCTGTTTCTGGATGAAATCGGGGAGGCGTCGTTGAATTTTCAGGTAAAATTACTGCGGGTCCTCCAGACAGGTGAATTTCAAAGGGTAGGCGGGCATGAGACTCTGTACGCCGATGTGCGCATTATAAGTGCTACCAACAAGGACCTGGCCAAGGCCGTAGAGGAGGGAAAATTCCGAGAAGACCTTTATTTTCGAATCAATGTCATCAACATCGAGCTGCCTCCCCTGCGAGAGAGGAAAGAGGATATCCCTCTGCTGGCCTATTTCTTTCTCAAAAAATTTTCCGAAAAAGAAAAGAAAAATGTAACCACTATCTCCCCTGAAGCCATGAACTTATTGAAGGATTTCTCTTGGCCTGGAAATATCCGCGAGCTTGAAAATGTGATTAAACGGGGTGTTATCCTGTGCGAGGGAGATACAATTGATGTCTCTTGCCTACCGAACACAATTCGCAACTTACACCCTGCTCTTGCGGAAAAAACCGATACTTTTCCCCTTAACTATAAAGAAGCCAAGAAAATGTTTGAGATAAGCTATCTAAAAAAACTCCTCCAAGCCTGTGGGGGTGATAAGACCGCCGCGGCCAAAATATCAGGATTAAATCAGGCCACAATCTACCGAGACCTTAGAAAATATCACATTAAACCTGCTGATTATCTGTCGCAAAACCTAAAAGCAAATTAAAAGCTTTAAGCTACCCTTAATTTCATGCCCGAGAGGGCAAGGAATTTTTCCTAAACAGGCCGAAACTGAAAGATAGTAGATCCACACACTATGCTTTACTTATTTTGGGCTTTAGTTAATTTTGGACTTTACTTATTCGGGTCGGGGAGGCTGAGGCGGGGAGAGCTCTTTCTTGCCTTTATTCGGCAAGGCCGGGAGCGCTCTTAGCGCGCAAAGAAAGATCTTATGCGCAAAAATAACATAGGGGGATAAATTAGCCATGGAAGAGGCGAGATTCTACAAAAAAGAGCCTGATCAGAAGGTCCGCTGCTACCTATGCAGTCACCGATGTCTGATTCCGCCGGATAAGCTTGGGATTTGCGGGGTAAGGAAAAATATTGACGGCACACTCTACAGCCTGGTATATGGAAAGGCGATTGCTGACCAATTAGATCCGATTGAAAAAAAGCCGTTTTTCCACTTCTACCCAGGCAGCCGAAGCTTTTCCATAGCCACTGTTGGCTGCAATTTCCGCTGTCTGAACTGCCAAAATTTTTCAATCTCGCAAATCATCAATGAAGGCGGCCAGATCATCGGCAAGGGACTAAAGCCAGAGCAAATCGTCGAATCAGCCCTGCTCAACCGCTGTGAAAGCATTGCCTACACTTATACAGAGCCGACTATCTTTCTGGAGTATGTTCTCGATACCGCTAAGATAGCCAAACCAAAGGGAATCAAAAATGTCCTGGTAACCAATGGCTACATCACTGAGGAGGCTCTCAGGGAGGCCGCCCCTCTGATTGACGCGGCCAATATTGACCTCAAGGGCTTCAATGAGGAGCGGCATCTGAGGCTTTGCGGCGCTAAACTAAAGCCCGTTCTAGACTCTATTCGCCTCTATCATGACCTTGGAATCTGGATTGAAGTTACCACCCTGGTTATTCCCCATCATAATGATTCTCCCGAAGAGCTTGACCAAATAGCCCACTTCCTCGCAGACCTCGATCCAGCTATCCCCTGGCATGTAACCCGGTTTTCTCCAGCCTATAAATTGATTGATGAGCCGAGAACGCCGATCGAGACTCTCCAAAAGGCTAGGGAAATCGGCCTTGCAGCTGGTCTGCGCTATGTGTATACTGGAAATATCCCGGGAGAGATGGGAGAAAACACCTTCTGCTATCAATGCCATACGCTGCTGATCGAGCGAAGGGGCTTTTTTCTAAAGCAAAATATCATCAAGGAGGCTCACTGCCCTAACTGTGGAGTGAAAATCGATGGAGTGGGTCTTGGATAGAATTCCTTGGATAGAATTCTTGGATAGGATATAGGATGAGGATCGGTTTTGAATTAGAGGGAAGATTCAGTTTTTAATTAAAGGGAAGATATGGAAGAAAAAGATCGGATAGCTGCTCAAAGTTCCCACACCAAAGCTGATCGCCAACAGGAATATGAGTATATCGAGCACACCGGTGATATCGGGGTAAGGGTTTTCGGCTCTGATCTAGCAGAGCTATTTGAAAACGCCAGCAAGGCCTTTTTTGACATACTTACCGAACGGGAAAAAATAACCCCTTGCCAAAAAAAGCAAATTGTGGTGGAAAAATCAGGGGGCTGGGAGCGGCTGCTTGTAGCCTGGCTGAGTGAGCTACTCTATCTGTTTGAGGTAGATCTTTGGCTGTTTCAAACCTGCAACATCAACTCTCTTACTGATCAGCGGCTTGAGGCCATCTGCCTTGGAGAAGTTTATGATCCTGACCGCCATGAGATAAAGACCGCAATTAAAGCCGTAACTCATCACCGGCTATGTCTGCAAAAGGTAAACAATCTTTGGGAGGCAACTATTATCTTTGATATTTAATTTTATCTTTGATAATTTAAATTAATTTAATTTAATTAAATTAATTTTATATTTAAATTTAAAGGGTAAAATCATGCCAGAAGCAACAGAAAAACCAAAGGTACAAAAAGTCGATGATTACCGATGGCGAATTCCCCGTCAGGGGAAGATGAGAACCGATGGCCTGGTCTATGCCGATCAGAAGATGCTAGAGGATATCATGGAAAAGGACATGAGCCTTGTCCAGGTAGCCAATGTTGCCTGCCTGCCCGGTATTGTCGGCTATTCGCTGGCCATGCCAGATATCCACTGGGGCTATGGCTTTCCGATCGGCGGGGTAGCTGCCTTTGATCTGAAAGAGGGGGTGATCTCACCAGGCGGGGTCGGCTACGACATCAACTGTGGAGTCAGGCTGATGCGGTCAAACCTAAAAAAGAATGAAGTACAACCACAGATGCGAAAGCTGATCGAGACTATCTTTCACAACATCCCCTCCGGCGTAGGCTCTCGGAGAAAAGACCTTAAGCTTAGCCCCTCTGATGAGCTCCAGGTCCTGACCAAGGGCGCGGCCTGGGCTATCGAGCAGGGGTATGGGCTGCCGCAGGACCTTGACCACATCGAGGATCGAGGCTGTATTGCCGGAGCAAACCCAGAGCTTTTGTCAAAAAAGGCTCTTGAGCGGGGAAGACCTGAGATCGGCACCTTAGGCTCAGGGAACCACTTTGTGGAGATCGCCTCAGTAACTGAAATATTCGACCAGCAGGCCGCTAGCATTCTCGGATTAGAGCCTGACAGCATCACGGTCATGATTCACTCAGGCTCACGGGGGCTTGGGCATCAGATCTGTGAGGATAACCTTGAGATTATGCTCGATGCGGCCAAAAAATATGGCATCGAACTTCCTGATCCGCAACTTGCCTGTGCACCGATTCAGTCCAAGGAGGGACAAAATTATCTTTCGGCTATGGCCTGCGCGGCCAATTTCGCCTTTACTAACCGACAACTAATGACCCACTGGGTACGGCAGAGCTTCCAGCAGGCCCTTGGCCTAAAACCAGAGGAAATCGGCCTAGAGCTTGTCTACGATGTCTGCCATAACATCGCCAAGATCGAGGAATTTACAATCAATGGCCAAAGGCGAAAGCTCTGCGTCCATCGAAAAGGCGCCACTCGAGCCTTTCCAGCTCATCATCCGCTCATCCCCAAAGACTACCAAAGCATTGGCCAGCCGGTCCTTATCCCTGGCGATATGGGCCGCTACTCTTTTGTCCTGCTGGGCACGGAAAAAGCTATGGCCGAGACCTTCGCCAGCACCTGCCATGGCGCAGGCCGGCTCATGAGCCGCCATCAGGCGGTGAAAGTAGCCAAGGGCCGGGCCATTGTCCGTGAGATGGAGGATCGGGGTATTCTGGTCCGTGCTCCAGGAAAGCACACTGTGGTTGAAGAGATCTCCGAAGCCTACAAGGATGTGGCTGATGTGGTCAGGGTAGCTCACGAGGCAGGAATCAGCCGTAAAGTAGCCAAACTCACCCCCCTGGCCGTGCTGAAAGGGTAAAAAAATGGGGCGACCGCCAAGATCGCCCCTACCCTACCCTCTTACTAATAACTCGTAACCAAATTACTAATAACTCACAACTAACCCATAACCAAACCCATAACTAATTATTCCCTCCCTGCTGTTATACCTACCATCCCTGCTGTTATACTTATCCTCCCTTATCATTTATCTGGTCTTACTCATAACTCATAACCGATTATTCCCTCCCTGCTGTTATACCTACCCTCCCTGCTGTTATACTTATCCTCCCTTATCATTTATCTGATATCTCCATATCTCCATTTTCCTTGAAGCTCTTATCCCCTATGAATCTTTTATATCCCCTATTCTCCTCTTATCTCTTTATCCCCAGCCCTTAGGCAAACCATAAATCATAAACCAAAATCGCTCTTATATATCAGACACCATAAACCTTATATTAGAACAACCATAACCCCTCGAAGGGGCTTAGCTCTTATTAGGGTTATGTATATCAATGGTAGCTAATAAATAAAAGCGACCAAAATACATATACCAAAA
>Ga0078972_1004242_pt1 | contig 40087 bp, 50 predicted proteins | sample YelNatPaOPGAMG01_FD_67568 | JGI IMG/M metagenome (GOLD analysis project Ga0078972, IMG submission 67568) | Hot spring thermophilic microbial communities from Obsidian Pool, Yellowstone National Park, USA - OP-RAMG-01 (SPADES assembly) (version 2) | ecosystem: Environmental > Aquatic > Thermal...
GGTTCTGGGCGGGTGGGTCATCCTATTAATGGTTCAGATGGCTTACGTGGCGTCGAGCTCCACGATCGTGTACGGGGTGTACTACAACGCGACATCCAACTCATACATCTACTACACCGCACCGAACCCGGCGACCGTCCCCGTGGTGGGGGTCATCTTCGTTACAGCAGTCGTGGCGATCGCGTCGTTCCTCATCGCCTACGTCAGGGATCAGGCTGTTAGGATGGGGCGGAGGAGGTACGCACAGCTGTGAGGGTCGGGATAGTCTGGGAGTGTCCGTGGGTTCCGAGCTCGTACGGGAAGGTGGTGGCTTGGCTAGTCCCCGAGCTCCAGAGGGCTGGCTTCGACGTCAGGGTCTACTGTCCTTCAATCCCTGACGTGATGTTGTACAGCAAGCACATTACTTACACGCCTTCATGCCTTCACAAGGGTCTCGGGGTCTGCGTCGAGTACGAGAAGCCCGTTGAGGTGTCGAGCGATAGGTGGGTGTGCGAGGATGAGGACGTTGACGCCTACGTCATCGGGGGCTCGCCGTACGGACAGGTTGAGGCGGGGTGGATCAGCAAGTGCTCTAAATCTAGGAAGCCTGTCGCGGGTTACTTCGTGACGGAGTCCGACGTAGTCCCGCCGCTCCTCTCCTCATGGCTTCTCCACGTCGACGCGGTGGGGTTTCCGGCGAGGGCTGTGGCTGACGCGTTCCTCACAGCTGTGGAGGTGAGGGAGGCACACAAGGATTGGGTTCACGCACCGCACGGGCTCCCCAGCTACTACTTCACGCTAACCCCTGACGAGATCCTTGAGTACGGTCTCGGGAGGGTGGGTAAGTCCAAGGGTCTTGAGCTGGCTATCGAGTCGAGGAGTGCGGGGAGGTTGTTCGGTGCGGTCGCCAAGGATCACCCGAGGAAGGATTTCGGTGCTCTCCTCACCGCCTTCACAGCTGTGAAGAACTCCGCGGGAGACCCGAAGGTCAGGCTACTCCTAGGTAGGATCGCGGCTGTGGGAAGCCCTGCGTGGGACGTGAGCACCATGACGGCGTCGCTAGGGCTCTCGGGGGACGAGGTCTTGACGCTTGAGGACAGGTGGGTCGTCAGCGGGGTTACGGAGATGGGTCTCCTCTTCATGTACTCGCTCATGAACGTCCACGTCACGCCGACGCTTGGCGAGGGCTTCGGTCTCCCAGCTGTGGAGTCCGCGTCGCTCGGCGTGCCACCAATAGTCACGGAGACCCCTGTGACGAGGGAGGTCTGGGAGGGTTACTCAATGCTCGTTAGGTCGCGTCCCGTCCTGGTTGGTGAGGGGTTCATCCTGCACGCCACGGACTACGGGGATCTGGCGGCGAAGATGTCCTCAATGCTTGACCCGGGCGTGAGGGAGGGGTGTGCTAGGGTCGCTAAAAACGTTGCGGGGAGGTACACCTCGGAAGCGATGGGGAAGTCCGTCGCGAAACTCATCGAGTTAGCCGTCAGCAAGGAAGGGACTAAGAGACCGCACCCCCTCCCGAACTACCCGACCGAACCCACGGAAGAGTATAAGAGGAAAGTGCGTGAAGTAATCAATCTTTTAAGGAAAAAGGAGTGAGTTCTCAACGCTTAAGCGGTTTTCCTTCTCGCAACAATCTTCTTGATCCCGACGTAGATGACCGTGACGAACAGGAGGTTTATCAGGAAGCTCACCGCGATCGCTACCGGGTTGTAGTCCACACCGCCCGCACCGATCATGGCGATCCCTAACGCTATCAAGACCGCTATGATGTAGTCCTTCCCGAACAGACCCACGTGCTTCACCGACGATTCAATTTCTTTATTTGTTAAAAAATGCTTACCTCTTCTTGAGGTGTGCTGAGTAGGCTACGACGACGAATATCGCTAGTGCCACGACCACGTACGCGAGGGTGGTGATCACTGTATCCGCTCTCGCTGAGTACTCGCTCGTGGGGGTCACGTTGAGTGTTTGACCGACCGCTTGGTTCGCTGTGTCGAGAGACCTTAACGCTATGTCCGCGACGTATATTAGTGCGAGCGACACGAGCGTCACGACGAGCCCGAATATGAAGCCCGCTAAAGCCCCTCTCACTCCTCCTCACCCGTCTTAACGAACGCGGAAACCATTTTAGCGACCGCGAACACGGCTGTGGCTGACGCGAGTATCCCTGTGAGCGTCGCCCAGACACTCCTCACAAGCTCCCTGTACCCGTAGTTCGGGAGTGCCGTGTAGTTCTTGACGGCGTTCCCGACCACGGACTCAACGCCTGTGGCGGTGGTGTCAACTATGTTGAGTATCCTCCCGCCGACCGCTAACAGTATGAGCATCATCACAACAACCACCACAGTCCACCCAGGTATCTCATCCCCCAAGTCCTTGAACCATTCGGTCACGGAGCTCACGGCTGACCACCCTGCATCACTATGTACACGATGCCCACGAACGCTGAGACCACTGAGATGAGGGTCGCTACGACGACGTCCGTGGTTAGGAGGAGGACGAACGAGTATATTATGAGTGAGGCACCAGCCAGCGCCAGACCGCTCAGTCCCTGCTCCCTGCTCAGAGACCAGCCGAGCGGGACTGACACGACGAGGAGCCCCGCAACGACCATGACCATCGGATCCCTTGAGGCGAGCTCCTTGAGGGTTGTCCCCACAGCTGTGGGGACGTTGACCACCACGGGCGTGAACCACCCGACGAAGACGTCATTAACCTCAAGGCTCACGACCCCGATCCCCGAGCACCCGTAGCTGAACGACTGCGTCGAACCCCCGGTAAGGTTCGCTGTAAGCGACCCTATCTTGGTGAGGGAACCTCCCGAGTAGTCGTAGACTGTGAGGTTTAGGGAGCAACCGCCCGCAGCAAGGCACGTCACGGATCCGTTCAAGACGTTACCGAACTGGTTGAGCGTCAGCGAGGTGAAGACTGGTGTGTAATCACTTACCTGGAGAGCACATATGTACGTCCCCGACGCGTTAACGACCAAGGAGCCGGGAGGACATGAGCCTCCCTGACCACCAACCCTCACAGCTGTGAGAGTGAGCACGGTGAGAACAGCCACCACAAACACGAACAGCACGAGCCTCCTCAACCGCCACCACCGATAGAAAATCCTTCTCAGAGGTATTAATTTCTGACACGCACCAGAAATTTAAGCTTACTATGAATAGATATCTTATGAGGTGACGTGTTTGACTCTTCGTAAGGTAGTGTTGGCGGTTCCGTTGGTTGCTTTAGTGTTGGTGCTGTCTTCTCTCACAGCTGTGGGTCAGTTAGCTGGTCTCGAACTCAACGTCGTGACGGTCGTCATGCCCGGGGAGATTCAGGGTAGCTTCCAGACCTTGGTTGTCCCGCTGAACGTGAGCGACTTAAGCATGCTTAGCGAGAGCAACACGTATGTTGTGGTGTCAGGTGTTCCGAGGATTTCCTACCTGTTCTCGAGGAACCCTCCGCTAGTCCTCTTCGTCGAGCCGTCGGCTTACAGCGGTACCTACGAGGTGTGGTATGGTGGTGGAAACCCGTACACGCAGTACATCGGCACGCCGGGGTCGTCCATGAGTTTCTGGCTGGCGTACGACGACTTCGACTACGCGACGGGGTTCTGGCTCAACTCCTCGATATCCATTGTGGGGAGCAGGGTGTACGTCAGCCCGGGCGGGTACCTAGCCTTGAGCAGGGCTTACTCCCCTAAGACAGTGCATTTATGGCTCGTCCACGGTAGGAAGGGTCTCGTCATAACGTTCAGCCAGCCGTACAACGAATTCGTTTCCTTCACGCTCACGCAGAACAACTTCACGGACATAACTCAGGTGGTTGACGGTAGCGACGTGTACTTCATTGACCCGCTCGGTTCATGCCTACCGTACGCGGTAATACTCTACGACCAGCTCAGCGTCTCACTGCAGGTGGCTGTGAACCCGGGGAACAACACAGTCGTCTACATGCTCTACGGAGGCGTCAACCCATGCACGACGAGCAGGGTAGGCTCGATACACGCCCTACTGCTCGGCAGTGCCAGATAGGTCGGGGGTGGTGACGCGTGGTTAGGCTCAGCAAGCTGTTCCCCACAGCTGTGATGGCATTAATCGCGTTATCGCTGGTGCTCGCCCTCGCACCGCTTCCTGAGGCGGTCGTGGTACGCACGGATATAACGAGCACGTCGTCCTCAGCACTGTCGTTCGGTATTCAGAGGAAGATCGTTTATGACGGCTTGAAGTGGTGGCTCTTCGTATGGGACGGTTCGTACCTAGCGTACTACTACAGCACAGACCTGAGCACGTGGACGAGGAGCGGTACCGTATGGAGTTACGCACCGTATGGTAGGGCTGGCGGTGCTGACGTGAGGATATTTGGGAGCACCGTGTATGTTACTCAAGCGTACTACGGCGGTAACTACTACATCTACTTCGTTAAGGGAACCATAAGCGGTACGACGATCACGTGGGGTACAATAAAACTCGTGGTGACGTCCACCGGTTTCATAATTGGTGGAGGTATCGGGGTTGGTACGGACGGCAAGTTGTGGATTGTTTACAATAATGCCGACTATATTTATGCTAGTTACAGTGCTGACGGCGGCTCCACGTGGACAAGCACAGCGGTCGGTTCAACGACAACATCCACTACTACTGGCGGGAACATCATAGTGCCTATGAGTAGCGGTAAGATGATGGTCATCCATAAGAACTCCGACAACAACCTGGTCTTCAGTATTTGGGGTGGTTCCTCGTGGAGCACTCCGACCCAGATCGCGTCAGGTGTTGCGAACGGCTGGGGTTACTTCTCGGCGGTGTCGAACGGGGATGTGGTGTACCTGGTCTTCACGGATTCCTCAGGAAACATAAACTTCATGAAGTACTCTGGAACCGCATGGTCATCACCAACAACCATTGCCACAACATCTGCAACCAGCCACCCCGTCGTTGAATACGACTACGCAAGCAATACCATATACGTCTTTTGGGTGAACTCAGGAACAATATATGTTACCTACAGCACTGACGGTGGCACGACATGGACTACGAGAGATGTCGGCAACGACTCAAGCATAACTGCAAACGACGCTGTCTCAGGAGCTACGCAAGTATATAACGGTTTAGCCGTTCTCGCATACCTCACGGGCACCACCTCACCGTATACAGTCAAGCTCGCAACCTACACAGCAATACAGCCAATCCTAGGTGCGGGGAAGCCAACAACACTAAATGTAACGACCGCACTAGCACCCGGGGACGCCATAGCACCACACCTATACACATGGTACTTCAACGGAGTGAACGCGTATGTTAAAAACAGTAATTTTGTCTGGAACGTTCAGCAGACGGGTCTCACGATCGGACTTGTTGCGAACTCGCTGAAGTTTGATAGGAACGACTGGTTCGCATATGCATCTTCTCAGACGCAGTACGGTTACTTCTTATTACAACATCTCTCTAACACTAAAAGTTTTGTTCTTGGGCTTAGAAGCACTGACACAAACGAGTACTACGTTACTGGTACAAACGCAAAATATTCCAGCGGTGTTTTTCACAGCGTGTTCCTCACATGGAACGGGACTCAGTTCTGCTGGTATGTGAACGGCTCGCTCGACAAGTGTCAAGCCGATACGAGGTCGGGGAAGGGCATGGCCTTCATTGGCTATAGGATCGGTGTTGGCATTTTATATGCTCAGGGCTACGCGAGCCAAGCCCTCTTCTACACCCGACCACTCTCAGCCTCCGAGATCTACAACGCCTATACCTACAATATTATTAACGCCTCCGGTCTGGTACTTTTCCTCGACCCGACATTCTACAACGGTACCCACTACCTAGACCTCTCCGGCTACGGTAACCACGGTGTGGGGTATAACTATGTTTCAAGGATCCCGGACTCCAGGAGCTGGCTCTACGTCGTTAAGGGTCTGCACAGCGACGGCTACGTCCACCTAAGGTACTTCCCCATCGGCTCCAGGGTCGAGGTCTACGACTCCGGCGGGAGCCTGGTGGCTACGTACGTGATCTCGGGTACCCCCAACGCGGTCGGACTGGTCGCGGACTTCCCCATAAGCCTCTCCGCAGGTACCTACACGGTAAAGGTGTACACGTACGCAGACTACACCATCTACCAGAACGCCGGTACGACACGCACTACCAACGTGGCTAGGTACCCACTGTCCTCAACCGTAAGGCTCGCCGTGAGCGTAGGTGGTGTTCAGGCAATCAGATATCAGGTGGCGACAGACCCGAACTTCAACAACGTTGTGCAGGATGTGACAGTGCCTACTACCCTCAACTACGTGGACGTGATCCTGCCTAGCTCTTACGGTACGTACTATGTCAGGGTCTCCGTGCAGTTAGCGGACGGGTCGTGGACTGACTGGTTTAACACCTACACGCTCAAGGTCGACGCACTACAGGGAAGCATCACCGCCAGTAAGTACAGGCTTGACGTGTCAGGGGATCCGTCAGCGAGCTACTCTCTCACGTACGTGACAGACAACACTCCCGCGACAGTACCTAACGTCTGCTATAACGTAACTATAACGTCTCTTCTCTCCAACACCTACTCGGAGGCGTGGTGGAGGGTGGATGTCTACTCCGGTGCCTCCGCGAGTGTGGAGCCCCCGAACCCGAGCTACTACACCTACAAGGGTACGGTGAGACCCCTGTCCACCCACTCGTACTTCGCGTCCTCGTCCAATCTCTATTCGTTACCCGCCACCTACAGCTGGGGCTATGTGCTCAGGAGCGTCGCAGATAGTGATACCCCGTACTGGGCTAAGGCGGTCGGCGGCCCCTCCATCTACTTCGCCCTGGTCTACCAGTCCCTCGTCTACCTACCGCAGAGCGGTACCTACACCTTCGAGGTCTACTCGGACGATGGCGTAAGGCTCTACGTGAACGGAACCCTCCTGATCGACGGCTGGAACGGGGTGAGGTGGCCTGCTTCCGCCAGCACCACCCTGAACGCCGGGTGGTACAACATCACGGTAAAGATGTGGCAGGGTTCCGGTGCCACAGCATTCCTCCTCGGGCTGACCCTCCCGAACGGGACTATGGTGAAGCCGCTGAGACCCGTAAAGGGGATCCAGATGGTTCCGCCTTCGGGCGGTACGCAGGTCTTCCCGACGGTACCGTTCGCACTCTTAACGAACTACGTTACATCCTCCGCCTCGGGTTCCGTACCACTGTCGCTCGGGGTGGTGGGTGCTGTTAACGTCACCCTCACAGCTGTGGACGGTTACGGCTTCACGGTTAGGGTCAGCAATTCGGTGGTGTTCGACGCGGTTAGGTTAAGGAACGTCACGCCGACCAGGCAGAGGTTCACGGTCGGGGAGCAGGCCTCGTTCAGCGTAGACGCTGTCAGTACATACGACGGAACCCCGCTCCAGGTCTCCGCAACCTTTAACGACACGCTGGTGAAGACTCAGGTCGGTAGGTACGGCTTCAGGGTCATCTCCGTCTCGGATAGTGTGTACGGACTCACGAAGTTCTACGGGAACACCACGACCTCCGCCATATTCGACAAGATCGTGGTTGACTCCTTCACCGTCACAGTTGCGGGGAACTCTGTCGGGAACGGGACGAGGGTTGACTACACTCTCCCGTTGTCTATCACAGCTGTGTTGAAGCACGCCTACGACGGAACCCCTCTCACGGGTTCCAACGCGGTGAGGGTTGAGTTGGCGGGTGTGTCCGCGTCATGGAACGGTAACTCGTGGAGAGCAACCATACCCGCACCCAACACGATTGTTTTAAAGGACTACTCAGTCGTTACGTACGCTGAGAGCGTGCTCGGCGTTAAGTCGGTTGACTCCCCGATCCATAGGGTGATCTACGACGCTATAAAGGTTGTTGTCAGGCTAGACCAGGTGCACGGGGTTGTCACGTTCACGGGTTCGTTCATGTACGACTCAAGCCCTGTCCCGAGCGGGCGAGCATACGTGAGGGATGCGGGAGCTGTCGTAAGCCTCTCCGTGAGTGGTGGGTTGGCGACCTACACGTACAACCCCTTCATGAACGGGACTGTCGAGTTCGTGAACATGTCTTCAGGTCTTGTCTTCAGCAACCCGGTGAAACCCGGCGTCGTCGTGGTGAGGTCTGTCAGTCCTGACGGGCTGTTCGCGGTTACGTCGAACACCACAGCTGTGCTGAAGTCATACCTGAGGATGGAGGGGTTGATCAACGCGGTCGCCGAGGCTAAGGGTAACGTGACGCTACATCACAACGGGTCGCTGAAGCCCGTGGTCGTGTTCGTGAACGACAACCCAGCACCCTACACCTATGTCGACGGGGTTGTCTTCCTTGAGGGGCTCTCAAGCGTTGTCGAGGCGTGGTACTCGGTGATCACAAACGCACAAACATTCCCCGGTGCAGCGCCCGTGGGTGCTGTCTACGAGATAGGGTTCGCTGACAACGCCACGATACCGAACGCCACGCTCAGGGTCGGGCTCCTCGTGAACGGGAGTGTCGTGACCCCGTTCCTATACTATGGCGGGTTCGTGTATTACGGGGCGAACATCACGGGTCTCGGCTACCCGCTCGACGTCGGTCTGACGTGGGGTTGCAGTAACGAGGTGTACGAAATCGATTACATGCTCGGGTTCATGCTCGGTGGCTCAACGTATTATAGGGTTGGGAGGCACGTGTTCCTGGACATATTCATGGCATGCCCGAACTACCTCTACCCGTACCTAGCGGTTCTAGGGAACTCGACGGGGGTCGTCGACAAGTACGGGGCTGTCGTCTCCGAGATTCTGAGGTATTGGTCGGCGGGTGCCTTCAAAGTCACGATAGCTGGTAAGATACCTGCGGGGAGCATGGTGAGGTACCTAGTCCTCAACTCCCCGACCAACATCGTGTACGCGTACAGCGGGATCCAGATAGCCCCGTCAAGCACTACCGCACCCGTAACGCTCGTCGGCTTCAAGGGCTTCACCCTGAGCTACTCGGTCGCGGGCGTGACCATAAGCAACGTGATCGTGACTAAGGACGAGTACCCGCTTGAGTTCCCGTACGGGATCGCGTTAATGGTCGTCGCAGACCCGTCCACCAGGACGGTAAGCATCATCCAGGTCGCGGCGATCCAGCCCCCGATACAGGTAGGGGTCACCACCACGGCGCCAGGACTCTACGTCCCGTCCCTCCCGGCACCGTCAACGCCTTCGTGGAGCATTGACTTCGGTGCACCGTCCTTCATAGTCCTCTACGGCTCGATGGTCGCGGTAGCGATAGTCGCCACAAGGATCACTGGCTCGATACCGAGAGGTATAATGATGTCCGCAGTAGCCTTCGGGCTCGTGATGACCGGGATGGGTGTCTTCACGAGGAACCTCACAGCATTAGCGACCGCCATGCTCGCCTTCATAGTAGCCTCGTCGATAGAGATCGCGAGAAGGCACGCGACCTAAAAATCCACACTTTTCTTCTTTTTCGTTAATTATTCCCCACAGCTGTGGGAACTCCAGAAATTTAAGCTAGTTTAAGTTAATGTATTCTCGGTGGTGTGTTTGGGTTCGAGGAGGAACGTGTATCAGGGTGCGAGCAGTTGTTACGGTAGGTATGAGGGTGTTTGGGTTCCTGGGAGCGGGGTGACTCCTGAGACTCTTCCTTCGTTCATTGCGTTGATCATGCGTGACGTTTTCAGGGGCTGGGGCTACGATGAGGAGGGGTGTGTGAAGGTTAAGATGGATGTCGGGAGGGGTATTTCAAGGCTTCAATACTTGATTGCTCTCGCTAAGAAGCATAGCGGGGATGTTGGCAAGGTCTTCACGGATGAGGCTCTTGAGAGGCTCTATAGGGAGTACAGGATGCCTCCAGGTATGACCAGGGTGAGGCTTGCTGGGTATAGGGACTCCCTCGACAGGGTCGCTAGGGAGGTTGAGGAGCTCCTCGGGGTTAAGGTGGAGAAGGAGTATCATGAGGGCTACAGCAAGGGGAGGGCTGAGAGGGAGACCGTGGCGATGAGGCGATGAGCCTCAAGGTAGGCGGTAAGACAATCATGTCGTACGTGGTGGCGGGCGTACTCCTGTCCCTGATCGTGGGTACCGCAGCATACGCGTTCGCACTCATAATCAAGATGTTCGCAAGCTCCTTCACGCTAATACATGACGTAGGCATGAACGTGACGGGAAGCACACCAACCCATACCGCAATCCCTGTAGGGAACGAGACGGTCACGCTCCCGCAACCATCGAACACGGGTCTCTCAGTTGTGGCAGACCTCCTCACGAAGTTCCTCATAGTGGTCGGGAACGTCCTCACGTCACCGGTAGGTATAGCCGTGCTCATCGCTCTAACGCTCATCACACTCGCACTGACCGAGAAGTAAAAACCTTTTTTCTTTTTGTTCTCCCACAGCTGTGGTGACTCCAGAAATTTAAGGCTTGAATGCGGACATATCTCACGGGTAGAGAGTTTTGGGTGGGGAGGGTAAGTCCTCGGCGGTTGTCTACGAGGTCGTGGTTTCGTTTAAGGAGGAGTTCGGTAGCAAGACCGTCGAGCTGACGCAGGCTCAAGCACCCGCTCAGGTGAGCGATCAAGAGGTTGATTCCTTATTCGTTCTTATTGATAAGCTTAAGTCGTTGGGTCTGTCCCCCACAGCTGTGGGTGACGACCCCCAACTGCGGAATGCACTCAAGGAACAGCTTAAGACCTCAAGAGCTTCTTACGAGGATCTCCTCAGCAAGTGCAGGAACGCGGTCGTTACCTACCTCCTGCAATTGCTTAACATGATTAACTACAGGCTGAGCTACGTCACGCAGTACGAGGCTGACCCCACACTACGTCAGACCAGGATCTCCCAAATTCAGTCAGACCTATCCAAGGTTCAGGGCTTCGTTCAGGAAGCACCATCAGCGTCCCCTCAAAGGCTCGCGGAAATCCTTGACTCTTCCACCGCGTTGTTCAACACCTACTCGCAGGGGAGGGTGGACTCAAGCAAGCTGGCGAGCGATCTTGAGTCTGTGCTGAATAATTTGAAGGCGTCTGTGACCGCGGAAGACCAGAGGAAGGCGTTAGACACCTACGTCTCAGCACTCCAGATCCTTAAGGATAGGAGCACACTCGCGGACATGCTTGCGAGGTTCTTCCTGCTCATGGACGTGGTGAGGTCTGAGACCTACAACACCTACATGAGCAACTACAGACCTTACATAGAGGCACTCATAAGGGTTCTCAACAATCAAGCGACGTACGGCGACGTGGAGAAGGCGGTCGTAGGGGCTCAGATCCTGATGCAGTTGAAGGAGAAGGGTGCCCTAGACGTCGAGAGGTTCTACCCGTCAGGTGCTGAGACCCCTGAACTCCCCTACCAGTACACGTTCGACGCGTACTACCAGAGGAAACTTGAAGCACTTAACTCGGGGAACATCCCCGCAAGGGAGCCCAGACCCGTCGTTCAAGCGGCTGAGGCTCTAGCGACCATAGACCCGTCGAGGCATCTCTGGAACGCGATCTACGGCGGTCTGAAGTCCTTCCTCCCAGACAATGTGGCTCAATACATCGCGTCTGGCGCGACGTCGTCGATCCTCTCAGCTGTGGGGACTCTCGTACCGCCCGTAGGGGTCGCCATAGCCGTCACATCGATATCGGACGCGTTAGCCGACATAGGATCAAGGCTTACGAACCCGCTCGACAGAGAGGCCTTCCAGAATTTCCTTCAGGAGCACTGGCAAGACTTGCTGATTAATCTCGCGGTGGGTGTGGCCGCGGGTGTCGCAACGAGTTACGGGGTCTCCCAGATCAAGCCTCAGATCTATAACGCGATAGCGAGTGCTGTGGAGAAGGTCTCTCCCTCACTAGCGGATAAGATCAGGAGTGTTTACGCTCCTAAGGTCGCTAAGGGGACTCCCGTCTACGAGTCCAAGGACTACCAGATATTCGTTGACAAGGACACCAACACAGCCCTCATAAGGATGTACGCGGGCGGTAAGGTGCAGAACGTTGAGGTAACGAACCTGAAGAACGCTCAAGTACTGCTCGCAGACCCGCAGACCTCCACCATGGTGGGGGAGATCGTCGGTAAGGTGCGGGATCCCGCGATGGTCGGGAAGTTGCTCACCTACCTGGATGACGCGGCGAGCAAGCTTGGTGCGGACGGTGCGAGGCTCGTGTTAAGCGAGCTCATGAAGATGAGTCCCGAAGAGTTGAGGGGTGCTATCACGTTCGGTATTAAGACCCCCGCACCCAACACAGCTGTGGTGAACACGGGCACCAAGATAGCCGTCATAACCGACAAGGGTAAGGTCGCCACCTTGCTCACCACCGACATACCTGACAACGAGTTCTCGCTCCTCTACCTCGCTGAGAAGGGGAACATAGACACTAACGCGTTCGTAAACGCGTTGATTCAAGCAAGGAACAACCCGGGACACTACGAGGTGTTCAGGCAGGGGGGCTTCGTGGTGAGGGTTGACGGGGACGTGATCAAGCTTTACTTCGGGAACGACATAGCTGAGATCCCCGTCAACGTGATCAATCCTGAGAAGCTTGTCTCGGTCGCCAACGTCTTAAGTGGTCTTAAGTCATCGCTTGACCCGACAACCTATAACGCAGTCCTCGACACGCTCGGGGTTAAGGCTGTCCTCAACAGCCCCACGTCCGTGGTGGTCTCAGGGGTCGCCAAGCTCGGGAACCTGTTCAAGGACGTGTACAACGACGTGACTAAAGCGATTGTCGAGCAGTACGGGCTTAAGGTGTCTGCGGGCGACCTAGTGAAGCTCACCGCGACCGCAAAGGACGGGACACCTGTCGAGCTAACGCTGTCGAGGCAGTTCCTGACGTCCGACCAAGCCAACGCACTCATAGACGTTTTCAGGACGAGGGTCTTCGAGCCAGCCTCGGTCAAGGAGGCTCTCAAAGGTCTCGGGTTCAGGGAGGAGGCTGTGTCAACAATCAAGATAAGCGAGTCAGTCAAGTACCTCCCGCCCGGTAGGGCTACCGTCACGGACGTCCTCAACGCCTTGAGGAACGCTAGTCAGGCGGGCGACGCGGTAGCCGTCCAGGAACTAACGACGTTGCTCACCGCCCTCAACTTGATGGAGGGTGGGCGGGCGAGCGTGGTTCTCTCAGCTGTGGGGAGCGGGGGATCCATAATAGCGGTCACAGGAGCTTCGGCAGGCATCCTCACAGCTGTGGCTGACGCGTTAAGCAAGGGAGACACCGCAAAACTACAGCAACTACTCATCAACGCGGGCGTCAGAGAAGACGTCGCGTCAGACATCGCTCAGACAGCGACGCAGGCAGTCACAAAAACGCAGGAAGTCGTTAGAGTACCGCTCACGATCGAGGTCAAGCCCCCCGAAACCAAAGAGGTTGTCATTCCAGTCGAGGATTATGTACCTGAGGAGAGGAGCATCACTGAGACGCTCACGGATAGGGTCGTCAAAATACCTGTCATTATATCAATACCTGTAACTGAAGAGATCACCATCCCGTCCGTAGCTTATGAGGTGGTGGTGAATCCGGTCACTGAGCACGCGGTGGATAAGGTCATTAAAATACCTGTGGTGATCCCTGTAGTTGTTGAGGATGTGGGGACGTCCGAGATCAGCGTCTACGAGCCTGTGGTGAGCGAGGGTAAGGAGGTCGTGAGGGGTTACGCAATACCAGTCCCTAAGGAGGTTCCGGGCACCGTATTGATATTCGACGTAGTCGACGTTGTTGAGGGGGCTCACGTACCTGTGACACCACCTCCCACAGTCTCAGCCACCCCGGGAGCCCCGATAATACCTGGGGGTGCTTCAGCGGCTGAGCAACCGAGAACGCCGCTACCGAGACCTAAAGGAAAGAGAGAGCTAGAGGAGATCTCGATCTAGACCAGCTGTACCTGTCTTTTTTGTTCTTGTTGTGTTTGTGTTTGGTTTTGTGTTCCCCACAGCTGTGGGAGTATGGCGACAGTCCCGTCAAGTTGGACGCACAGCAAGCCGGTCGGTGACTGTAGGAGGGACTTGCACTCGTACTTCTTCCCACCGACCTCCACGGTTGTGGGGGGTTCGTCCACGACGTAGATTCTTGGCACGTACCTAGACCTCTTCCTCAGGTTCTTGTGCTCGTCGGGCTTGAGGAGCTGACCAAGCTTAACCAATCCACGCCACCAATAAATAATGCGTTTTCCAGAAATATAAATCCCTATAAGGAATGGATAAGGTAAACACCTAAACCAAAACATCTTTTTCTTTTTCTCCTTACGCGGTTGTGGTGGTTTCGGTTCTTTTCAGGTTTTTGTAGATTGTGTCTCTGTGTACTCCCAGTCTTCTCGCGATTTCTGTTACGGATAGTCCTGCGTTCCTCATCTTGATTATTTGTTGCAGTGCTTTCTCGTCTATTTTGCGTGGTCTACCGACTTTCTTTCCTTGTGCTTTCGCTCTCTGGAGTCCGCTCTTGGTTCTCTCGCTTATTATTGTTCTCTCGAGTTCGTAGAGGACTGAGAGCATCCCGACTACGACAGGTCTCATGAGTTTGTTCTGCAGTGATTCCTCGAGCCATCCCTCCCTCACTGAGACGACTATTATGTCGTTCTCGACGCAGTCGTAGAGGAAGTCCACAAGCGTCCTCATCCTCCTGGACAGCCTTGAGAGTTCTGCGACGACTATCGTGCCGACCCTCCTCTCCCTAACCCTCCCCCAGAGCTCCCTGAACTTCGGTCTGGCGTCCTCCGCACCACTCTCCGTCTCCTCAATCCTCTCACTTATCGCCACGCCCCTGCTCTTAGCCCACTCAGCGATAGCCATCCACTGCGACTCAAGGTCTTGCTTCTCAGTACTCACCCTCAGATAAGCCACCACCGGGAGCGGGTACTTAGGGGAACTCCACCCAGACCACCACACCCTCCCCTCGGAATCAGGGCTAGACCCCAACACAACACCCCCGAACCAATACTTCCCTAGTAGAAAAATATAAAGGCTAGCAAATTACTCTACGCAGACGAAAAAACGGGCGTTTTCTCCGCAGAGCACGCGTGAAACCACGCGTGGGACACAACCCCCACAGCTGTGAGGTCATTTACTGATATATCAGTAAGGATCGGGGGTCTTGTCTCCCACAGCTGTGGGGGTCGTGCTAGCGTTGTTTGCGGGGTTTTCCCTCACAGCTGTGAGGGTTTTGAGCGTCTCGAGGATTTCGGGTGGTGCGGTGCCTTCGAGGATCGACCGTAGTTCGAGGAGTGCTGTGATTATATTCTGGTCTGCTCTGAGCTCGTTGCACCCGCACCTCCTGCACTCCTTCACGACCCTCCTCAAGCCTTCCGTGAAGAGCTTCACATAATCCTTCAGGAAGGTCTTCAGCCTCGACCCCTTGAAGTAGATGTCGAATACGACGCACACGCCCTCAAGCGTCGCCACCCTGATCACCACTACGTTATACGATGTTGCTGAGGTCACGGTGAAGCCGGGTCTCTTCATGTAGTTACTATGCCATACCCTAAACTTGTGCGACCACCTTAACTTCCTCACCTTCTTAACCCACACATTGACTGCGTCACCGGGATCGGGGGTCGACCCAGCATCCTCCCAGAGCTCCACCCAGCTCTTAGGGATAGTCACGTAGGCACCGCAGGACAGCAACTCCCTAAGCAACTCTTCCTCACTAAGACCTAAGACCTCCGCCAAACCCTTAACAATATCCTTAACCTTCAACGCAGGGTTACCCCATTATACAAACATAAATAAATTATTAAAGCATGCATACTTCATGACTCTACTTTCATTTAAACGCTGTTCTTTACTTCCAATATCGTGTGTGATGACGTACGCCACGAACAATGCTGTAGCGAACGTAAGCAATATTAACGACGTACCGAGCAATGCAGGAAGGAACTTACCCGGGTCGCCATTACCTAAAGTGACGTAAGCCGTGAGCAAGAGCAACGTAGCCATGGAAAGAACGCACGAAGCATCAATAAGCACGTCCCTCACACCACACCCCCGAAACACAATCACGTGAAAAACTAATAAATACTGGTTCACCACGACTTAGTTCCATATCGAGAAATTCTCGCTATGGAGAAGGTTCTCCATAGCAAGAAAATAATACAAAAAACAAGACATAATTATACAAACTTTCTAACTTGGTTCCATATCGAGAAAATTATACAAAAAACAAAACGTAATTATACAAACTTTCAAGCATACTCGTCCCACTCCTCCGGGGGAGCGGTCGGTCTAGCCCTCAACCTCCTAGAGATCCTTAGAGCCTCCCTACGCCACTCCTCAACCCTCTCCTCCAGACCCTTCCTCCTCACTTCTCCCTCACCACCAGACCGAACCTCTCAACTAGGTCGGGGATCGCGTTAGAGGGGACGAACGCCTTAGCACCATCCTCGCATTCAATAAGGTAGGACTTCCCGACCTTTGTGGCGACGCACTTCTTTGATGGGGTTACCCCATTCTCTACGTAGTCTATGGGGTTACCCCATTCTCGGCCTGGAGAATTTGGGGTTACCCCGGTCGGGGTTACCCCTTCTGTATTTGATGGGGTTACCCTCTCAAGCAATGTCTCGATGACTTTGTTCGGGGTTACCCCCATCGAGTCGGCTAACTCAGTCAATTTTGCATAGACTTTATCTGAGACTTTAATTACTTTTGTGTACGGCATTTGAGGGTTACCCTCGATAACAAATATGTGGGTTAAGGATTTAAAAATTCTGGAGTGTTAGTGTTTTTTAAGGGTTGTTGTGTATATTAGTAGTGGTGGTAGTTTTGGTTGAGCGTGAGTGTGTTGCTAGGTTGGTTGGTAGGAAGGTGTACTTCGTTGTGTGCAGGGACGGGGCTAGGGCGTTCGTTCCTGCCTACGCGTTCAAGCAGTTCGTTGAGAGGTTTAAGATCCGTGTGGTGGGCGGGAATGAAGTGCTTCCTGAGGGAAAGGACTGAGCTTTACCTTACGAAGCTACTGCTCGCCAAGGCTTTCGAGCCTGACCCTAAGGTGGCTCCAGTCCTGAACTGCAGGGAGGTGAGGGAGATAAGGTCTGGGAAGTGCCCGTTCTGCGGGAACGACTACGGTTCCGTGAAGTCCCTGCGTATGCATCTACACAGGAACCTCAAGTGCTCGATCGCTTACAAGTTGCTCGTCAAGTCCCTCACAGAGAAGTACATTGAATTCAGGAACAGCATAGCATACAAGAAGGAGTTCGGTACCTTCAGGATCAGGATCTTGAAGGACGGGAAGACCTTCCACTCATTCGAGGAAGCGTTCCGCTACCTATTCCCCGAATGGTGCTGAGCCATGTGCTTAACCACGCTGATAAACCTGATGAGACCGTCGTGCAGGACATGCGTCAACAAGGTAGTGCTCGAGGAGAAGAGGGTTCTGTGCCAAGCGTACGCAACATGGCACGAACCCGAAACACACTGTCCTTTTTACAAAAACTTAAGGTGTTAGCTTACCGCAGACCGTGAGGAAGACTTGTTTTTCACTTTCTGAGAGCTTCCTCCACGCTTCCAACCCCTTCTCCGCGTCAACCAAGACTATCTCATCGTTGTATTGTGTTGCGACCCCCTCGCTCAGCAACTTGTTGACCGCGTCCCTCACCTCAGTGCTCCAAGGCTCCCTCCTCTTACCGAGTAACTCGAAGCTTATGGCGACCCCCTCAGCGTGCTTGGAGATCGCGAACAGCTTCCTGTGTATGAGCCCACGCCTGATCCTTCCCTCCACGTAGAGCAACGCGAGGACTGCGTCGTACGCGTCAACCACGCGGGACACCCCCGTCAACTACGTCCTGTGGTGCGGTTTAAAAACGCTGGCTCCCACAGCTGTGGGAAGCAAGCATTTTTTAGTTGTTTAGGCGTGTTCTAGTTGGTGGGCTTCGTGAGGTTCTCGCTACACAGGAAGGGAGGCGGTATCGACAAGCGTGTTGAGATCAAGTATGACGTGAAGGCTGTGGAAGTCCCGCTACCTCAGGCCGTGAGCAATCTCGTGTTGTCGTGTTTGGGGTCTCCTGGCGTTCCGTACTCGTTCCTCACAGCTGTGGGGAACGCTGGGGACGTACGCCTCATATTCGCCAGATCCTTCGGGGACGTGAAGTTCATGTCAGGTGTTTTCACGAGGCGGTACATCTCCTCTGGCTTCAAGCTCAGGAACCACCCGATGACGCCCGCGTGCGACGAGTACGTGGTGAGGGTTGGGTCAATGATCGCTAGGCTCGCGCAAAGCTGGGGTAACCCCGTCATGATAGTGTGTCAGTTCCCGACGGGTGTTCTGTGGAGGTCTTACGAGTCCGTGCCAGCACTTGCGAGCAAGTACATCAAGTACGCGGGGGACGCGGGGGCGTACATGCCTACCAAGGCTCTGACGGAGAGGTTGGTCGTTAAATACTTGCAGGGAGGGTACCCCCTCACGTACGTTGACTGCGGCAGCGGTGAGGACATCAGGTCGTGCAGTAACGAGCTACTTCTCGTGGCGTCCGACCAGACCGTCTCATCAATGATTTACGCGGTCAACGTCGCGATCACCCACCCTTCCGTCAGGAAGGCTCTCGGGCTCCCCACCACCTCGGAGATTGAGGTGAGGGTGCACGAGTGAGCCAGCACTCCCGTCAGCGATCGTGAGGAAGGTTGTTGACGCGGTCAGGGAAGACCCTGGCGTCAGGCAGATCCTCATAACGTCGTACCTCCCGCTCCTCGTTGATTATGTCTCCCCATATTTGAGCGACACAAGGATCTACACGAGGTTCAAGCACGTGATGACGCAGTACTGGAGGCAGGTCTTCGGCGACATCCCGCTCCCGGACTTCGAGGGCGTGCTGAATTACGACACGTTCGTGGGGAGGCTCTTCCAGCAACTCATGGAGTATAGGGAGAGGGTGTTCGCGAGGCTCAGGCTCCACGGGATATACTCTGGTGCGGAGATCGACAGGATGGTTAAGTCCCTCCTCAGCGAAGCGGTCTTCAGCGCGGTGCTCGACGTCCTGAAGTTCGTGGGTGAGCTGTGAATGTCTGTTAGGGCGTGCCTGTCCGTTAAGCTCGCGTGCTTTGAGGGGAGGGAGCCGACCACACTACCCCTATACACCATCATCAAGCCCGGGACGTGGGTGACGCCGTACTGCGTCGTGAAGATATGCTCCCCGAGCCCGTGCTTCCTCCACCCGTCCTCGACCGTGAACGTGGTGGACTACGCTGAGGTAGGTGTTGAGAAGCTCGAGCACAACTACATGATCACCGTGAAGTACGTGTCGTGGAAGGGGGACGCCGCGAAGACCGAGTACTACGTCTACCCTGTGAGGGTGTGGGAAAAGGTTCTGAACACGGTCAGCCCCCTCCTGGAGGACAAGCCCCCCAGAAACCCTGGCGTGATATTCATCGGTGCTCCCGGCACGGGTAAGTCGTCCCTCATGAGGATCCTTCCCGACTACTTAGGGCTCTCGGTCGTGGAGGTGGGTGCGGAGCACGTGCTCAGCAAGTGGGTTGGCGAGTCCGAGAAGATGATTGCGGAACTCTTCAGCAAGGCTGAAACGACTCAGCCGTCGTCAATACTTGTAGATGAGGGTGACTGGATCCTGTCCCCCGCGAGGGAGACGGGCGGTCTGTCCGAGGTGAGCCAGAACATCTTAGGGATCGTTAAGAGGAAGCTGGCGGACTACTACAAGAGGGGGTCTAAGGTCTTAGTGATTTTCACGGCGAACCTGGCTGAGTCAAGCATTGACTCCACGCTCAAGCGTGAGGGGAGGTGCGGGAAGCCCGTCGTGATCCCGCTCCCTGACTTTGAGGCTGTCTACTCCTACCTCACCACAGCTGTGGGGATCGAGCCCGCCACAGCTGAGAAGATGGCTCTCGACGCAGTGAACGCAGGGCTCTCCATGGCTGACGTGGTTCAGATGGCTAACACGTACAAGGACACGGGGAGGTACTACGTTGAGGCGATGCGGTATAGGGGTTACAGGAGGTACGTGGTGCCAGCCTCAGTGCTCGAGGAAGCGGACGTTAAGGCACTCATGGACGACCTTGAGAACGCGTTCTGGCTCGCTAGCGTGACCTCGTACAGGAGGGCGAGGGTCTGGGTCTCAGACCTTGACGCGGTCGTCGCCCTACCCATCATCTCAGCTGTGGTAGGCCTCAGGATAAAGAAGCCCGTCGTAATCATCGACCACTGGAAGTACATGGATGAGGCGATAGACATGATCAACCTGCTCGGAGCGGTCGCGGTGGTCGTTGACTGGGCTCTGCACCCAGAGTACGTGAAGACTCTGTGGATGACGTCGGACTTCCCCATAATCTTCATCGGGAAGGACAACGTCAGGAGCATCGTTGAGGTACACCAGATAAGCATAAAGAACGTGATCTCGGTGCACAGGGTCGGTACCGCCAAGCTCGTCGCGGACGCCTACGGTATAAAGCTCACCAGCGACCAGGTCGCTAGGCTTAAGGCAGTGACCACGGAGGAGTTCATGTCGAATCTTGCGGAGCTCGCACTGTCCGGGAGGGTTGTCGGGGTTCTCAGGAAGGTTTGAGGAGCATTTTTTAGTTACTTAATCATTGATTTATCGGTGGTTTGAGGAGTGAGTGAGTCTCAGGCACCCAGGCAGATCATCACCCCACCCCCCGTGACCGAGTCGCAACAAGTTGGTGTTGTCCTTCGGTTCAACCCGGAGTACCTCTCAAGGTATTTCGAGAACGTGAAGTCGTTGCAACAGTTCGTGAAGGCTTACGAGGCTCTTACGGGTGTTAAGCTCGATGAGTGGGAGAGGAGGCTTCTCGAGATGGCTTGGTATTCGGTGAGCCTCGGGACAGTCCCGCTCATGGAGGTCTTCCCGATATCTAACGTCCCTGCCTACGTTAAGACGTTCGCTAACGAGGTGTTGATGCATACGGAGAACCTCAAGAACTTCGTGAGCAAGAAGATGAGTTCGTGCGTCGAGCTCGCGAGGATGCTCAAGGACTACGTGGATAAGGGGGTGGATGAGGTGGGTCGCCAGCTCGAGGAGTGCAGGAAGCTCGTGGAGCTCAGCCCTCACCTCACCCTCATACTCTCAATATTCATTGTCGAGCACACCCACAGGAAGGCACAGTTCTCCCTGCCAATCAACCTCATGCCTAACTCCGCTAAGGGCGTCACGGGGATGTGGTCGGATTGAGGGTGCTCTCGACCGCGTGGGAGTGTCCTGACGAGCCGTACGGGGGGCTAGGTGTCTTCCTGTCGCACTTCCTCCCGGAGGTCGCGAAGGACTTCGACGTAGTGCACTACTGCCTCCACGGTGCTTCACCACCCCTCAAGCCACGGGACTTCCGCGGTGTGAGGGTCGTTCGGCTTCACGAGCCCCCGATAGACAGAGGTGGCGGTGTCCTTAACCTCGCGAACGCGGTTCTCGGTAGTGCGTTGCTTTCCGTGATCCCCGCGTTCGACGTTCTTCTGGCTCACGACGTGCACTCCTCCACAGCTGTGGTGGTCGCGGGCGAGGTCGGTGTGAGGACGGGCTACTACGTCCACATGTTCACTGCGTCCCCGACGGACATCGCGGCCGTCGCTTACGCTGACGTCGTCATGGCTAACTCAAGGCTCACGGCTAGCCAGATAAGGGGTAGCGTAGTGAGGGATGTGAGGGTGGTGTACCCTGCGAGTCCCTACCCGCCTGCGAGCGAGCCCGTGAGGAACGATAATGAGGTACCGGTCGTCGCGATCCCGTCGAGGTTCCAGTTCAATAAGTCCCCGACGCACGTGGTGAGGGCTCTTGAGGAGGTTAGGAGGAGGGTTAGGTTCAGGGTCGTGGTCTTCGGGAGGGGTGCTGAGTACTACTCGCTCCCTCCGTGGGTCGAGAACGCGGGGACTGTGAGCGAGGATGTGAAGGTCAGGCTCATCAAGTCCTCGGATCTAGTCCTGCAGGTCGGGTTCCCTGAGCCGTTCGGTCTCGTCCCCCTTGAGGCTGTGGCGTTAGGTGTGCCAGCCCTCGTGTCGAGGGCGAGCGGTGCGGCTGAGGTCTTCCCCGAGGAAGCCGTCTACACGCCCGAGGATCTCCCCGAGAAGCTCACGCAGTTGCTGGGTGACAGGAGCGTTAGGGAGGGTCTGTGGTTCAGGGAGCGGGAGTCACCCATAATGAGGAGGTCTTGGCGGGACGTCTGGGCGGAGGTCAGGGAGGCGGTCGGGATTGGGTGAGGTATTCAGGTCGCCTAAGGAGAAGCTCACGCAACTGCTCACACGCGTCTCCCCACCGCCCTACACCTCAATCCATCTCGCGATAGGCTACGCGGACTCAGGGCTCGACCGCTCGATCCCGCTCTTCGATAGGTGGAGGCTTGTCTCCACAGCTGTGAGGCTAGCAGTCCTTGACAGGGAGTACAGCGACACGGAGGCGGTCAAGCAACTCGAGAAGGTAGGGCTCTGCAGGGAGCTCGAGAAGGTCTCCGGCGGGGACGTATGCGGGGACAAAACAAGCGAACTCGCGGAAGGGCTTGTAGGACTTGTCCAGCAAGTGAACGACGGGAGGATACCCGTAACCGAGGAGCTCATCGAGACGCTCTCGCAGACCGTCATAATCTTAATGGCACGACTAATGGATCAACACGCAAAAATCCTCGAGAAACTACTGGAGCAAACCAGAAGAGTAGGAGAAATAGAGTAAGTAATTTCAGTGACGGCTCATTACTGGGAATTTCCCAGTAAATTACTGGGAACTTCCTAGTACATTACTGGGAATTTCCCAGTAAATTACTGGGAACTTCCTAGTACATTACTGGGAATTTCCCAGTAAATTACTGGGGAAATCCCAGTATGGGTAGGTACGATAGGTACTTCAACATAACGATTAGGAGGGAGGTCTACGAGGAGCTCAGGAAGCTGGCTGAAGCACACGGTCTCAGCGTCCCGGACTTCCTGTCACTCGTTGCCAAGACCTACGACCTAGTGGGAACTCTGAGTAGGCTTACAGAATTACTGGGAAAATCCCAGTACATTACTGGGAAGTTCCCAGTAAGTCAGAAACAACCGTCTAATATGGGAGAGAATGCAGCTACCACCACACCACCTTCCGCATCTGAGCAACAATCAAAACCACCTGTTACTGTTGCGGAGACCCCTACCGCTAATGTCGGGGAACAAAAAACCCAGACCCACACCTTCTGTCGTAAGAAGGACACGATAAAGTATTTTAAGGCGTTCCTTGACTGGGTTGACCGCAACTATAAGGTCGTTGATTGGTGGGAGGAGGGGGACTCGTACTGTTTCGAGACTGAGAAGCCCCCTAAGTCTTGAGTGTTTTTCTTTTATACAAATTTTGGTTTGTGATGCGTGGTCTACGCGTGTGTTAGCCTTTATTAATGTTTGATATAATATATTTAGTAGTGGTGGTAGTTGTTATGGTTAAGGTGAAGTGTCCTAGGTGCGGGTACGTGTGGGATTACGGAGGCAAGCTCGCTGTCGCGACATGTCCTAACTGCCTCAGGAAGTTCAAGGTGAGCGATCACTTGGTTGCGGAGGGGTGAGGCATGCGTCAGTCCCAGTCCGTGGCTCGGGAGGAGACTCCCGCGGACTCGGGCAGGCTCAAGGTCGCTGTGTTGAGTAACGGGAACGTGGTTTGGTTCTACAAGGTGCTCCTGACCATACTTAGGAGCAGGAACTACCACACGATTAAGGCTAGGGACGCGTGCTACGTGCTCGGCTACTGCGACATAGGCACGCTCACAGGTCTCGGTCACCTGCTCTCAACGCTTGTGAAGCTCGGCTACGCTGACAAGATCAACGCTAGCCAGCCGGTGAGGTACGTGCTCAAGCCCCGCACGTTGTGGGATAAGGTGAGGGAGGTGTGCGACCCCCACAGCTGTGAGGGATGCCCACTCCTCATCACGTGCCCCCTACGTGAAGTCACGCAAACCCTTAGCTCAGGGGGTGCGTGGCTCAGAAATTTAAACCCCAACCCCAAATAATTTTTCGGTCTTAAGGTGATTAAAATGGTTAGAACACCTCACCTCATCGGCTCGCCCCCCAAACCTCAGGAAGAGGTGCCCCCAGGAGGTGTCCCGGAGGTGCGTCCCCTATGTTGAGTAGCGGTAACGCGGTTTATAAACCTTACGTGGGGTCAGTCAAGGAAAATACGGAGTTCCTCGGTGATCTCGAGTTTAGAATCCTTTCTTACTATGTTAATTCAGGATTCGTTGTTGACTCGCTCTCAGCTATTGCGAGGAGTATAAACGCTGACGTGAGGAGGGTTTACGACGCGGTCAAGAGGCTTGTCCTCAGGGGCTTCCTGGAGAAGGTCAGGCGGGGAGCCTACAGGATAACTGAGGCGGGGAGGCAGGCGGTCATGAAACTCAAGGTTAGGAAGCTCTCTAAGAAGAGCAAGGAGAACAAGGAAAACGGGAACACGCGGGAAGCCAGTCAAGGAAAACCTCAAGGCACTGGGGGCGGCTTGGGTGGTTTTGGTGGTGTTGGTGTTGGTTGGGGTGGGTTGTTTTTGGATAATGTGAGGTGGTGGTGTGGTGGGAGGTTTTATCAGTTGGGTAGGGGTTGGGTTTTGGGTTTGGGTGATTTGGTTTTTGGTGATCGTGTTAGTTATTGTGAGGTTGGTCATTGGGTTGATGGGTTGGGTTTGGATGGTGTTGTTGTGGTGTATTCTAATGCGGAGGATGGTGGTAGGGTTAGGGTTGAGTGGAGGCCTCCCAGCGGTTTTGTTGCGAGGAACGGGGTTGCTTCGGCCGTTCGTTACGGTGGTCGCGAGTTTGTGAAGGCTTTCAAGGCCTTGGCTGTGGTGGTTCGTGAGTCTGTCCCGAGGCGTGAGCTGGAGAGGTTGTTCAGGTGGGTTGAGTGGGCGTGGTTCAGGCGGTAATCCTCACAGCTGTGGGAACGCGTCCTCCAGAAATTTAAACCTCTTCCCCGTACTTTCTTCTTGGGGAACAGGACGTTGAAAGCGGGTGCTCGTTTACGTAGGTTGCGTGAGAAGGGGGCTGAGAAGTCGGGGTCTGTGAAGCCCGAATACAAGTCTGAAGATCCTCTTATGTGTGTCTACAGTTCCAGATTTGGTGTATGGAGGCTTCATTATGGGGGTAGCGTGGTGATAATTCACGACGCTAGGCACTATCCCGAGGCACGACTGTTAGAGGATTTCTACAGAGACAGCGGATTTAATGTCTACAGGGTAAATACAGACATCAAGGGCGAGGACAAGCTGGCTAATAAATTACTATCACGGTGTAAGAAGATACACAAATATTAACGCCGTAGAAACCACACATACAAGTGTGAAGACCTAGAGTGTATTATAGCGGTCAGCGTTTTTTAGGTCTTTAATCGTTTGTTGTTTGGGTGGTGTGGACGGGTAGGGTTAGCGTGAGTGATATGCTCGGTAAGGTTTTCAATGAGTTGAAGTCGGTGTCGCTTGACATATCCTACTGTAGGTGGGGCGTGGAGACTTTGTGGGGACACGTGTACTCCGATGAGTTGGTGTGGGGTAAGGCGAGGGACGCCACGAGGAAAGAAATAATCGAGAAACTCAAGGAGATTGACTCAGTAATAGAAGAGTCAATAACGAGACTGCAACGGGTGAGGGAAACCATTGAGGAGGTTAGGAAGGAGGTGTGAGGGACGGTGTCTGAGGACTTAACGCTCCTCGTTGCGATCATGATGTTCCTGTTCGCCCTCTTGTTCGTTCTCATGGCGGTCGTAGCCAAGCTCCTTGTGGACGGTGTGAGGGGCTTCGACGAGAGGCTTGGTAAGGCGTTCGATGATGTGAGGAAGGCGGTCGAGGACGTTAAGCGGGTTGCTGAGGGGAGGGCTGGGAAGGGTGGTGGGTGAGGCAGTTCCCACAGCTGTGGGGGAAAGACCCCGTCCTTACTTTTATTTATATCTAATTATTAGATATAGAAAAGCTATTTCCTTCTTTTCTTTTTTGGTTTGTAGGCTTCGATGTCTAGTTTTTCGGCGATGAATTTGATGGCGTTGTTGAGGGTTGGTGTGGTTATTCCCGCGACTTCCGCGACCTCCTTCTTCATGATGTTGTGTCCGTGTTGTTTGGCGGTTATGTAGACTGCTCCTGCGGCCACGGTCTCCGCGTGTTTGCCTGTCAGTGCGGTGGTTCTCCGCCTTAGCTCGCTGATCATGTTTAGTGCATGGCTTTCCACGTCCTCGCCCAGGTTTAGCACCTTAACTATCTTCCGTACCTCGTCCTCAGGTGTTTTCCTCGGGTGCCTTAACTCGATCCCTTCCCTTTCCGCGATTTTGGTGAGGATCCATCTGTAGCTGCTGGCTCTGACCCCGGTGATTAGGGATATCCGCGTCGGGGTGATGTGGTGTCCGTGCTTAACGCAGGCGAGGTAGATGCAGGCGGCGACCGCCTCAGCACTCCTGAAGCCGTGGCTCAGGAAAGTGAAGACAGCCTCCTTAACGACCGCGTCAGGCAGTCCGAGCCTCCTACCCCAGATGAGGATCAGTGCAACCCCCCTCACATCCCTCTCATCGCTGAGCGTCTTCCCAACACCCCTGGCGACCTCCTCAAGATACTCAAGGTACTCCCCGACCAAGCGAGGCACCCCCGACTGAGTGTGTTGTAAGATGGGTAAAAAATGCTGTCCCCCACAGCTGTGAGTAACGAACCCCTCCACTTCCTGTCCATCCCACTTTTTCCCACAACCGGTGGGATTACTGTCCCACCACGCGTGAGTCACGCGTGGGTGTTAGGTTTATATACCCTGTCGTCGTAAGTTTATAACGGGAACGAACTCGTAGTGAACCGGGAACGAACCCGTCCGTTTTGCTAACGGACGGAGGTTCCCGGGGATCGGGATGATCCTCCCGTGCATGACGCACGGGCGGTGAGGGTGATGCGGGCACCCCTCCCGGGGGTGTCCCGTGCGTGAGCCCGAGGCAACGGGGGGTCGCGGGGAGCCAGGGCGGCGACCCGTGAGCACCGACCCGAGCCCCCGAAGGGATCCAGGGGGTGGTGAGGGTCGGTGGAGGGGTTGACCCCGCCCTTACCTGACGGGCGAGCCCCAGGGGGCGGTGATCCGTCGGGGGGAGCCGTCCCTAAGGCTACCCCGCGACGCCATCACGGGGATGATCCCGCCGACCTTCCACCCTGGTGCGGGGTCGGTGAGGAGACCCTGTGGGGGCGTGGGGCGATGAGAGGCGGGCGGATCCCGAGTGCCCCACTCGCCTCCGAGGTCTGGGGTGAGTCCTAGGGCTATGAACTCCAGACCTACCCGTCCCCGGGTAAGACCTAGGTCGAACTCGGGGAGCCCGAAGCCCTGCACCCCACGAAAACCTCGGGGTGTATGTGTATGTCCCAAAACCCTAAAACTCAAAACCTGATTGAAATTTCAAGGCAAAGACTTCTTGAAGTCGAGAAACGGTTAAATCAGCTAGTCATCGGTCACGAGGATTTCGTTAAAGCGTTGATGATTGCTAGTGTCGCTGGCGAGCATATGGTTGTTCTCGGTTCCCCAGGTACTGCTAAGAGTTACACTATCAGAGCATTCGCTAAGCTTCTTGATGCTAAGTTCTACAGTTACTTGCTAACTAAGTTCACATCATATGATGAGTTGTTTGGCGCTGTGGATATTGCTGCACTCACCAGGGGAGAGTTTAGGAGGAGTTGGTCTAAGATAGTTGAGGCTGACTTCATATTCCTTGACGAGATCTTCAAAGCAAACTCAGCAATCCTGAACGCGCTACTAAGTTTGTTGCAAGAGCGTGTCATCTACGACCCTATGAATGGTGAGGCTAGGCAGGTGAACATCCACACAGCTGTGGGGGCTTCAAACGAGGTTCCCGAGGATCCAGAGCTTCAAGCACTCTACGATCGTTTCGCAATCAGAGTGTTCATCAGCTACCTCGAAGACGACAAGTTGCTCCTTAACGCGATTCAGGCACGATGGATGCAGAACAACAACTTAGAACCCGTCGCTAGCATGAACGATGTCAAGACCTTGCACAACTTCGCCATATCTCTAATGTCCGCGAAGATTAAGGATCTCGGTCATGAAGTCTACAAGCTCTACCATGTAAACGTAGTTCCGCTGATCAAGAGCCTCCGCAGTAAAGGAGTCATTGTCAGCGACAGAACCATTATAGAGAAGCTTCCGAAGCTCTACTGTGCATATCTCAGTCTATATGGAGTGACGTTAGACAACGTAATGTCAGCGACCTATGAGCTGGTTCAGTATCTCGCCAGGAACCGTGAGGAATTGCAGTCGATTAGAAAAGCCATTGATGAGGCTCTCGGTGAAGTCGCTGAGCTAGCCAGGAAGTTAGAGAAAGCCAAGGAATACTTAAGATCCAAGAATTTGACTAATGCCAAGGAAACCCTCAAGGAGTTACTCAACTATGACGTATCTAAACTTGAGAAGACACCGTGGCTTAAACCGAGGGTTGAGGCAATCTTTGCGTCGGCTAGACAATATCTCGAATACATCCAGCAAGTTGAGGAAATGCTTGAGAAGATGTCTAAGTCTATGTGATTTCTTTTTGTTTAAAACACTTCGATTTTTCGGGGGTGTTGAAATGTCATATATATTTGAAGCTAAGTCGGACGCATATTATAAATCAGGTCTTGCTAAGTCAGCCTTCCATGATTCCGTGTACGAGTCCTTACCGTTGGAGTATTACCTTCCATTCATAACATCCACTCAAAGAACGTTCTTCAACCTAGGTAAGTATCACGTTAAATTTTATCAGGCTCACGACGCGTTCTTAATGCACTACAAGCCTTACTCCACAGTGTTTCAATCGTTGAAGAAGCAAAATAAGATCGCTCCTTTATGGAGGCTTGTGGTTGAGAGAGCTTTAAAGAACCAGAAGTTCCTTGACTTGAACAAGATTACCGTTGGCTCAAGCGAGTTGTCGATCGTTGCGAGCATTAACTTCCTGCAGAACCTCTTCAGAAGGATTAACATTGATGGATTGCAACAAAGGTATAGCGACGTCCTTCATCCGCAAGCACCTCAACCGCAACAAGGTGCTCAGACCCTCAACAAATTTATGAAGGGTCAAGACACACAAGCACAACAACAATCTCAGCAAACCACGTCTCAGCAACGGCAACGATTTGCAGAGTTGGTTAAGACTGTTGACGAGGCTGTTGACGACGCGGTGGAGAACGCTCTAAACCTCGCTGTAGAGTATAAGGAGTCGGTGGAGGGGTCTGCAGAAGACGCCATGGTTCTGGGCGGTGCTGGCGGAAGCAGCTACGTCAAGGAGGCACTAAGCGTCATCAGGTTTCTATCGACTCCTGACTGGTTTAGGGAGCGTGTGAAGATTTTGAGGTATGCGAGGCAGTTCTACGTGAGGTTCCTCACAGCTGTGCCGACCAGCATTATTCATGAGCAAATTGTTAGTGTCCACGGTGGTGTCAATGGTGTTACGCGGATGTTCAGCGAGAAGCAAATAAGCGATATCCTACCGAGCGAGCTAGCTCTCGCACAGCTGGGAGATGCTGGGAAGGCACTACTAGCCCTCAAGATCGCTCAAAAACAACTCATGGTCTACCAGAGGAGTGCTAGCGTTAAACCAGTGGTCTTCGTGGACAAGAGCGGTAGTATGGCGGGCTCGCTAACTAATTGGAGGGGTGAGGAGATCGCACCCAAGATCTCAATCGCGTCAGGGCTGGCTCTAGCACTTCACAAAAAGCTTGACGCTGACATCTATCTCTTCGATACCGAAATCGAGAAAGTGAACCCAGCTAGAATCGTCGACGTCTTGCTGAAAATCAGAGCTGATGGAGGGACTGACATTGACCCCGTGTTGGAGGAGATCATGAGGGTGGGGAAGCCTGAGTATACGTATATCATAATTAGTGATGGTATCACGGAGGCGTCCGATGATATCCTAAGGAGGTTTGAGGAGTCAGGGCTTGCTAAGAGGGTCAAGCTAATACTTGTACCGCCCTCAAGCTATGGCTTCAACTGGGTCGAAGTGCTCAAGAAGTACGGTAATATGATGTACGTCCACAACGTGGCGGAGTTCGACGAAGCAGTGAAGAAATCCCTCACCACATAAGTTTTTATTTTAAATGTTTCGGGGGTCTACATGTCGTTCTCGGTTGAGAAGATTTATGAGACGCCATCGTATAAGGGGACTAGGGTAGTCATTCTGTGGGCGTCCAGACACCCGCCGCTAAAGGCTCAGATTGCTGAACTAGAAAGAAGGTTCAATGCGCTCACGATCTACCAGATGAGCGGTGTGATTCCGAACGCTGAGTCCGTCGCTGATGTCGCTTCTAAGGTTAATGCTTCGGTCATTGTCCCGATCCTCCCGCTCTCAATGCTGGCCAGGCTTACCGAGCTTAGGAGGCAGTCCAACAACTTCGTGATTCTGTTCGCTAAGATGAACTGCATCGCGACGACAAAGGACATTACTGAGGCTCAGAAAATCATTGATGAAGCACCGTCCAGGAGGTCGTTGGCGACGCACGCTGACGGCTTGGTGAGGGTCTACGAGTTCGAGCGTTTTGAAAAGCTTGTCGAGATCAAGCTCATCACGGAGCCCCTCTAAAAAGAACATCACTTTTTCTCATAAATCCCTTACCCCACAGCTGTGGAAGACGTTTTTCGGGGGTTGGTGTGTCGTCGCCCGTGCTCCAACGTTATTGGGTGCTAGTCGATAATATGGTTGCTGAGTTCTATGAGAAGGCATTCAAGAGGATTAACGAGTTGTTGTCTGACGGTGAGTGCGACGGTAACTATCTTTCGTACTCTAGCTTCGGCGTCTACAATGCTCTCACCGCCTGCGTGATGGGGTCGTTCTACACTGTCCTGGGTTATTACGCGCCAAAGATTATGGCGGTGTTCTTCCGTGGCGTCAGACCTCTCCCGCCTCCCTTCAGCTTCGAGGGCTTCCTCCCTGACGGAACCGAGATGCAGGTGAAGGTGGTGGTCAGTAGGAAATCACTGAATTCCACACTACGTAACAGGGTGGTTCAGCAGTCACACGCCTACGTCAACCCAGTAATCCTGACTCTCGAGGAGGACGAGGCGTTCGGTGCTCTGCAACTCACGCACAGGCTCACGTGGTACGACGCGTACCTCTCGTGGAGGCTCGTGACAGGCGACCCGAACGGACTAAGGGTCTTCAGAACAATCTACAGGGGTAGAGCCAAGGAATTCAGGGACAGGGTTAGGGCGGTGATCAAGGCTTACGCGGACAAGAAGTACGCGGAGTTCCTCGGAAACACGAAATAGTTTTTCATTTTTCCGTTTGAATTTCCTCACAGCTGTGGGGATAACGCGTCTTCCAGAAATATAAATTTATGTTCCTCATTTTCTTTCGGGGTATGTATGAGTAGCCAGGCTCAGGTGTCTGCACCACCAGTTGTTGGCGGTCAGGGCGGTACTGAGAAGTTGTTCAGTGCTGAGGGGAATAAGGTCGTTCCAATCGATATTGAACCTCTTGACGAGCTTCCTGTCTATAATCCTAGGCGTACGTATCGTAGCCTAACTGTCTATTCAGGTCTTGAGGTGATGTCCTCCCCTAGGTCTGGTAAGAAGTACTTGATCGCTAAGAAGTGGAGAAGCATAAACACCGCACCGATAGGTTCGTTAGCGTATTTTAGTTATGAGTCAGGTAGTGCTAAACACACCTACTACTCGCTGGGTTTCTGGGCTGTCGTTGACGAAGGTGAGTACGAGGTCGAGGTCAAGCCGGAGGGGAGTAAGAACCCGGTTCGGATCAAGCTCAAGAACTTGAGACCCATTGCTCAGTTAACGGATGAAGAATACTCTAATGCCGAGGCCGAAATACTTAATAAGGGTTGGGAGCCGAGCAAGTACGACCCCGTCAAGACGCTCTATTACTACTGGGTTGTGAGGAAGGTTCACGAGAAGCCTGGGGAGGAGGGTGAGGAGAGTGTTCCCGCAGTCGCGGGTGGGGAGGAGCAGGAGTCGTCTCCCACAGCTGTGGAGGTGAAGGTTCCTGAGGTCAAGCCTCCTAAGGAGCTTGAGGTCGTGTTTGAGGGTGCTCCTGCTCGTGCTGAGGGGGTTGCTCCCGCAGCTGTGGGGGCTCCGTCGAGGGAGGGGCTCGTCCGCGTCTACCTCCTCAGCATGCGTCTCCCCAGCAAGTACCTCGTGCAGAAGGTTGTGAAGGAGGGTAGGAGCAGGGAGATAAGGTCTTGGGAGGGGGTTGCTTCAGAGATCGCTAGCAAGCTTGAGGGTATTAGGAGGGCTTGCTACGACAAGCTGTCGAGGGTGTTCGCGTTCGTTGACGACTTCGGCGTGTGGGTGGCTGTCACGGAGGAAGGCGTTGAGGAGGCCAGGAAGGTGAGTGAGTGGGTGAGGAGCGAGCTCTCCAAGCTACCGATAGCCACGGTCAAGAGCGGCGTGGACGTCAACAAGCTCTACACGGTGAAGGCGGTGCCCGTCTACCTTGAGCCAGACGACGCCGAGGAACTGCTTAAGGCCGCAATAAGGCGGATGTCGCAGGACGTCGCCGAGCTTGAGGCAAGGATAAGCGAGGCAAGGCAAGCCGAGAACAAGAAAGCACTCAAGAGACTTGAGTCAGACCTAGAACACAGGAGGAGACTCCTAGAGACCTTCAGGAAGCATTTGGAGATGCTGGGTGCGGGTAGGGAGGAGCAACCACAACCGTCCCCCACAGCTGTGGGGACACAGCCATCAACTCCTGCAACCGAGGAAACGAAGGAGGAGCAACCACAACCTCCCGCAACTGAGGCTGAGGGAACGAAGTTCCTCGCACGCTACTCAGAGCCTAGGAAGAGGGAGTACATCATCACGCACTACGCAAACGATGAGGGAACCCTCGTGGAGTTGGTGACAGATGAGAAGTTCAGGGACTTGACGAGGGTTGAGAAGCCGTCCTCAAGCGAGACCTACATCTACCTGACCCCGCAAGCGCTTAAGGCTCTTGAGGGCAGGGTCATCATGCAGGAGAGGTGGGTCGGCGACCGCCTGGTCGAGAGGAAGTACTACACTGTTAAAGATGGGAACGTGGTCGAGCTGAGACATGAGAGGAAGAAGGATCTCAGAGGCTTCTACGATGAGGTGAGTGCGGACGGGAAGACATACAAGGTCTACAGGGACGAGTGGAAGGTTGTGGAAGCGACCAACAAACCGCAGGTCATCGTCGAGAAGGTCGGCGACAAGTGGTGGGTGTCTGGTCAGACCTACCAACTCAAGGACGAGCTGAAGAAACGCGGCGGTAAGTGGGGAGGAACCGCCTGGATCTTCGAGAACGAGCCCGAGCTCGCCGACATCGCGGAGGTCATACGCAAGTGAAGCAATCCTTTCTATTAAGTTCTATTAAGTTAAAGGTTTAATTGTTTTTTCGGGGTGTTTGGTTGTGGAGGAAAGGAAGCCTGTGTTTGTGGCGGTCAGTCCTGAGGGTTATGATGTGTTGGTTGGCGGTGCGTCTAGGGAGGTGTATGACCCGCGCGAGTTTCAGGTCGTGCTCGAGTGTGTTAGGTCGTGCGGGATCGAGTTCTTCGGTAGTCCCGTCATCGTGGTTAAGACGTTGATTGATGAGGGTGTCGCACACTACCACGCGGTGCTCGCTTCCGATGTTGGTGGGTTGTCGGCTGACCTCGACGTGATCGTCAGGGTGAGTGACGGTGACCCCACGCTCATCATTACTGCTTCAACCCCGATAGGTGAGTTCGGCAGGACTGTCGTGGTGGGGAGGTTCGATGGTGCTGAGTAGCCTCCCCGAGCTGATGGAGAAGCTTATGCTCTACTCCAAGGTTCTGCCACCGTCGCTCAACGCTGAGGTTACGCTGACGGGTGACAAGCTCGTTCTCGAGGTGTTGAAGGGCGGTAAGAGAGCGGTCGTGGTCACGGTGTCCTCAAGTGCTGGCATGCCTGTGAGTGAAGTCTCGGTGAGGAGCCCGCACGAGGCTAGGCTGACCAAGGAGGAGAAGGAAGTGCTCGCGACGTTCGTGAACATAGTTCTCGACGCGGTCTACTCAAGGGTCGGTAACATCGCGGGTGCCGTGCTCCACAAGGCGTTCGCGTCAGTCATCATTGAAGGTATTGACGAGGAGTGAAGCACGCGCTTCTTTTTCCCTTAATCTTAATTCGGGGTGAGCGAGGATCAGGTACGTGCAGAAGGTTCTGGACATAGTGTACTCACGCGTCTGCGTGAAGAGGGAGGCAATCATCAGGGAAGTGGCTCAGTCGGAAGGAATTGACGTTAAGAAGGTTGAGAACGCCGTTAACCAAGTCCTCAGGAGGCTCGTTAGGAAGGGGCTCGTGGTCAGGAAAGCCACAGGATATTACTGCAAGCCATAGCTCCCGAGCACTCGAAAACCGGTTGAATTCATGGTGGTGCTCCAATCTCCCACAGCTGTGAGGAACAAAAACACGCACAAACCAAACACCTCCTTTTTCCAGGAACGAAAATGATATGTTTTAGGGGTTTTCCTCGTTCCCCGTTGCCTCGGGCTCGTCGCTTATTGTGTATCCTTCACGCATTATTTTCTGTTCTGCTTCTCCCACAGCTGTGGTTGTTTCCAGCGCTGTCTTCAGCGACCTCACCGCCTCCGCTAGCTTCTTCTTGTTTACTTCCTTCTTTACGTTGAGGTCTTTCACGTAGACCGTGATGGGTAGTTTTAGCAGTGGGAAGACGTAGACTGACGCCACCTTCTGCCTCTTCCTTATTGCTTCCTCCCCCGGTCTGAGCCTTAGTGTGGGTCTCCACCACGTGTAGATCGCTGTAGTGAAGGCCTTGATATCCATCGCTTCCCCAGTGATGTTCATTGAGGAGTTCTTCCTTATGAATGAGGAGAGTTCTTCCGGGCCGTTCGCGACGAAGACGGTTGCACCCACGTTCGATCTGAGCATGTTGATCATCATGTTCGCGTTCACGAAGAACCTCCTGAGCTCCCCGCCCATCGAAGCCCACTGCTTGGGGAATAGAGCGCTTGCGTTATCCACCACCAGTATCGGCGCCTTCTCATCGTGCTCTATGAGTGCCTCAAGTGCTGTGAGGAAGTCGTACGGGTCTAGCAGGATGAACTTGTCCGCGAGTTCCTCGGGTCTTGGATGACCTAGTGCGGCGAGGACTGACCTGAGCGTGTAGTAGAGTGTTGAGGTCTTCCCGAGCCCTATCCCAGCGCCCATGACCGCGATCGAGCCCGCCCCGACGCTGCCCATCGCCATGTCCTTGATCACGCTCAGCATCCACGGGACTAAAGCGTTCGCGGTTATGGGTCTCGGAACCCCTGCCTCAGGCCTCACCTCCTTCGCTAACGCGCCTAGGTGCGGGAGTAGCACCCCCTTCTTCCAGTAGTTCATGCACGCTTCCTTAGCCCCGAGCATGTCGGCGGGGACTGCGTGACCTACCTGCCTGTTCACGACCCACGTGAACGAGTCGTAGAGGCATTCCCTCAGGCTCGCGACGCTCATCCCCATAACGTCGGCGAGCTCCTTGTCCGCTTCCGAGCCAGCCTCCTCCCTAAGCTTGTCCACGAGGGCTGCGTCGTGGTACATCACGATGTGGAGACCTATGACCGCGTCCCTGCTCATCGCCTTCCCTAGCACGGGGCTCCTCATGATGACGTCCCTTGCGAACGCTGAGGAGACGTTGAACATCGCTGTGAGGATGTCCATTGTTCCCGCAATCATCTTCTCGTACTGTCCGACGGAGGATCCGCTCTTCTCGATGTACTTGAGGAGTTCCCTGTTCGCCCTGACGAAGTCCTCGACGGTGTTGCTCGTACGCCCCACCCACGTATTACGTGCTCTCCAGAAATATAAAGGCTGGTGCGGACATCCATACAGGTGGTTCGGTTGTCCGAGGTACAGATGCTTGAGAGGCTTAAGGAGGTCGCGGTCAGGGCTGGGGGGAGGGGTCAGGTAGGTAGGTCAAGGATCGTCACGACCTCCCAGCCTCAGGAGGGTAGGGGGGTGGAGCCCTCAGAGGACGCTCTCTACGTGCTTGCGAGCAAGCTAGGGCTTGACGTGAAGGACATTAACGCGTGTTACTCCTCGACCGACGCATACGAGTGGTGTCTCGCGTTGCTTGGGGGTAGGGACACTCAGCCGCCGTCCCCGTTCCCGTCCCAGATCCAGTCACTGCTCGTTAAGCTCCTTGGCGAGGGGAAGATAGACGCTGGCAGGATCAAGCTCCTAGGTCTTGACAAGCTTCTCGTGAACATAATATTCAAGCGTGCTGAGGGTGTTGTCGAGTCCGCCGTTAAGGGTGTGAGGGGACACGAGCTCGCGTCAGAGGTCGTTAAGGTGAGGGAGTTGCTGAGCAAGACCTCAAGGGTTGTCTCCCCTGACGTCGTGGAGGAGAGGGTGCTGAGGATGTTCAGGGAGGCACACCCGTCCATCCCTGAGAAAGCGGTTATCACCATGTTCAAGAATGAAGTCCCGCCGACCGAGGCGATCGAGGAGATCGTGAAGTCCGTGAGGCAGGCACCCGAGAAGCACGAGGAGGCTGAGGTCGTTAAAGCGAGGGCTTCACCCCCCAAACCTGAGGCAGTCCCCGCACCCGTCCAGAAACCGGTCAGCGGTTGACATGCAGTGACTCCAGAAATTTAAATTCCTTTATTGTTTTTTACTTGGTGGTGGGTCTGAGCCTAGGTGTGTCCCCGACCATGTACGTGACGGTTTATACGACAAGATATAATACTCAGTACGCGATAATTACCAGGTACTGGGGCGTCCTCCCCGACGGAACCTACGTCCTGAAGTCTTCTGAGACCAGGTACCTCACGCCCGAAGAGTACGCTGAGGCGGTGAGCGAGGAGGAGAAGAGGAGGAAGGTTGGGAGGGCTCAGGCTCCGAGGGGTGAAGGTGAGGAGACCACCACAGCTGTGGGTGTCTTGACATGAGCCTCGTTTACCGTGCGGGTGCGTTCTTCTTCTACTTCGGGATAGCGTCCGCAGTCCTCAGCGGTCTCTTCATAGCCGTGTTCCTCGGTCTCTCAGCTTCTTCAGGCGTGCCGATCCCTGACCTCGTGTATAGTTATGCGAGGCTGTTCGCCTTCAGCGCGTTGGTGAGTGCTCTGATCTCCCTTGTCTCGGCTAAGGTGGTCAGCGCGGTTTTCCCGAACCTCTCGCAGGCGATATCCGTCACGTTCCTGCTCACGAACTTCCTCCCGGTCTACACGCCGACCGCGACAGCCATAACGCAGACCATAATGCTCCTCCCGCTAAGACCTGAGGTAACCGCAGGGCTGGCCACGTTCATGCACGGCTTCATAGCGTTCACGCTCATATACTACATACTAGTGAAGGCAGGCTTCCTCCCAGTAATATAGAACGCTTTTCCTATCATAAACTCATTTTCCTCACAGCTGTGGGGATAACGCGTCTTCCAGAAATATAAACCCCCCGAACCAATATTATCCATGGTGATAAACAAAATGGCAAGGAAGAGGAAGACTACATATGCACAAAGTGAGTGGAGAAGGAAGTTCGCCGAGGCTGTGAAGGTCTGCAAGGAAGAGGCTAGGAGGAAGGGCGTCAGATTCCAGGACTGTGTCAGGTCACACCTAAAACACTAACACGCAAAACAATAAAGTAAAGACCAAAAACACACCACTTTTTCTTTTTGATTGAAAAAGTTCTCGTTTTCAATGCGTCATACAGGTACTAATACAGGTTGATGTTCTGGTCTGCTAGGTTTGCTAGGTTTGCTCGGCTGTTCTGGGATGGTTATCGGCGGTTTTGCTACGGGCTGTTCGGGTATGGTTATCGGCGGTCTAGTGCTTTCCTCGACCCGTAGGAGTGCTGTGGTCACTCCCTTCACGTAGTTTGTGGGTATGGCTATCCTCGTGTAGAGGTTCCCTGCGTCGTCGTAGTAGTTGATGCTCACCTCGGTCACGATGTCTGAGGTTATCCTGTATCTGGAGATAAGGTATTTCGTGGCGTAGGTGTAGACCGTGTTGTATTTTGTGTCGTACACGGTTAGAGGCACTTCCCCCACCATGTGATTATCCTGAGGGAAGTTTATATTTCTGGAAAAAGGGTTAGATGACTCCAGCCATCTTCAGGAGGACTACCGCGACAGCCGCGATCAGCACGACCATCGCGATACCTATGAGTAGTGAAGTCCTCTTAGTAAATATAAGTCTTGACTGTGCCTCAAGCACTCTCGCACCCTCCGCCTCCACGGCCTGCACCGCCGCCGAGATGACTGACGCCTCGGCTGAGACCGCGTAGCTCACGTACTTCATGAATTCCTCGAGTGCTTTAGGTGTGTTGGTCGTTATGTAGAGGGTTATGTTGCCTACGTGCACCTCCCCCGTCACCTGCGAGATCTTGGCGGATATCTCTGAGACAAGCCTCTCCATCAAGTCCTTCACGTTAGCGTGCTCCATCCCCTCACCCGCGGTCACAGGCGTTAACGCGAGGGAGACTGTCTGAGCAAGTGAGGGAACCCACTGAGCACCGAATCTCCCGTACTTCAGAGCCACGATGAGGGGCTTCCCGGCGTTAGCCAGTATGTAGTTCTCGCCCTCGCCGACGGGGACTACGTAAGCAAGCTCCTCAGTTGAGACGTAGAGCGATCCGACCTTCTTGCACGGGAACAGCCTCGCCTCCTTAGTGTACGGGTCGAGACCCAGAACCAGGACGTCCACGGACGGGGACGTGAGCCACGAGCCGATCTTGGACGCGAACGGGTGCCTACCAACCCTCCTCAGAACCACGTAGAGGAGGAGCACCATGAACGCAACGCTCGCTAACGCACCCACCACAAGCGGGAGGATGTCGAGGGGTATGAGCGTGGGTATCTGCGGGGGATATGTGGTGGGGGTCGGGGTTGTCGTAGGTGTTGCTAGCGGGGGTGTGGTCGTGGGTGTTTGCGCAGGCATGTCATCACCTCTATTACTCCTCTCCCTCCCCTAATAAAAATGCTTCCTTGATTAGGTATTTGCCTGCCTCAACCCTGAACTTCTCGCAGAACTGGGCTATGTCCTCTCTATCCCACACTAGCTGGGTGAGCAGTTTCTCAAGCGATAGAGCGTTCCTCTTTCTGAGCACCTTCCTTAAGGATATGTAGCCGTTCCTCAAGTAGAAGAACATGTCGTCGTCCATCGCTTCACTCTCGTCGATCAGCCCATGCCTTACCAGAGCGTCAGCGACCTTGAATATGTCGACCTTCCACATGAGGCTCATGCTCTTCCTCTTAGAACCTGACGCAGTCTTCAACGACCCGAACCTCCCGTCAACGCAGATCGCCAGATATATTCCTGTGGCGGCGTACGCCACAGCATCAGCATTTTTAACCTTCCTCACCCCCATATTCCCTTGAGGTGCTGGCGTGTGTCCGTCCAATCCAGGTCACCCACCCTCAACCTGTTCGCACAGCTGTGCGGAATCGGTAAAGGCATAGAGGACAACATCTACGACCTCATGCAGGCTGTGAGGACGTGCATAGACCTCGGCGAGAGGGGTTGGCTCCTCGCCCTCGCACTCGTTAACGTGGCTCTCGGCGGTGACGCACCCGTGCCAGACCTCGTCAACGTTGTCCCGCCAGGGTACGGGAAGTACCTCACCAAGGTCGCGGTAGTCGATGATAAGGTGTTGTTCGAGGTTCTTCCTGACGTCCCGTTCCAGAAGGGTCTCTTCATAAGCAGGGTTACGGACAAGGAGAGCGGTACCACGAAGGCTGTGGTCGAGGACACGAGGTTCCCGATGGCTTTCGGTATCCTCATCGAGTACAACCACCCGCTCCACGGGTTTAGCAGGGAGCTCCTGGTCATTCACACGGTTCCTACTGGGGAGTACGTCTTCAAGTCCTTCATCGCCCCCAGATCCGTTGCGGACAGGGTTGCGGAGATCGCGGCTCAGCTCGGGACGTGGCATGTTGAGAAGGAGTTCCTCAAGTACGAGGCTGTCCAGAAGGTTGAGGAACTCATCAACGAGTTCGGGAGTGTGGAGAACCTTCTTAAGGCTGTGAGGGAGGGTAAGGCGGAGCTCCCTCAAGGCGTTTACGTCAAGCCTCCTGAGGCTGAGGAGAGGCGTAAGCACAGGGTCACCCCTCCCTAGCCAGCCACTTCCTCACGTTCACGCCCTCCTCTTCGTACTCGACCGCCACGTAAGCTATGAAGGGTGCTACCACGCAGAGCACTACGTAAGCCCTGGTCATCAGGTCGGTGAACAAGATGAAGGTGACTGCACCAACGACCGTGCACGTCAGGTGGAGGATGACGCTCACTGAGTACGCTAGGTGGACGTACCTCTCCACGATGCTCGCGTAGGAGAAGAGAGCACATAACGACAGGAGTGAAGACCTGTAGTCGCCCGCACCCGC
>Ga0078972_1004243_pt1 | contig 40082 bp, 36 predicted proteins | sample YelNatPaOPGAMG01_FD_67568 | JGI IMG/M metagenome (GOLD analysis project Ga0078972, IMG submission 67568) | Hot spring thermophilic microbial communities from Obsidian Pool, Yellowstone National Park, USA - OP-RAMG-01 (SPADES assembly) (version 2) | ecosystem: Environmental > Aquatic > Thermal...
TACCGCCGATCCCTCGGTGACGGTGACATGCCCTGGTTTGCGCCCGGCCCGTCTTTGCGGACGCACAGAGTGCGCCCCTCCGACAAAAGCGCCTTTAACGCCATCCCCGGGCCTTCCCCCGCGAGGCCTTCTCGCCTTCGCTTGGCCATTCCGCGGAGGGGCGGGCTCCGCACGCCCGCAAGAAAACCATCGCGCCAATCCAAACGCTGCCCCTTTTTGCCACCGGCCAATCGCACACCCCAGGTGATCACCACATGCCTCGGTTCGCCTCTAGCCCGTCTTTGCGGACGCACAGAGTGCGTCCCTCCGAGAAAACTGCCTTTGGCGTCATCTCCGGCATGTCCCGCTCGGCGACCCACGTTGGGGTTGGCCTCGTCGCCGAGGGGCGGGCTCCGCACGCCCGCTAGGAAGGCATCACGCCGACCACAAGATCACCCCCCTTTTGGCCACCGGCCAATCGCACACCCCAGGTGATCACCACATGCCTCGGTTCGCCTCTAGCCCGTCTTTGCGGGCGCACAGAGTGCGCCCCTCCGAGAAAACGGCCCTCCGCGTTGTCTCTGGGTTTTTCGACGCCAGGCGACCCACGTTGGGGTTGGCCTCGTCGCCGAGGGGCGGGCTCCGCACGCCCGCAAGGAACGCATCCCGCCAATCCAAACGCTGCCCCTTTTTGCCACCGGCCAATCGCACACCCCAGGTGATCACCACATGCCTCGGTTCGCCTCTAGCCCGTCTTTGCGGGCGCACAGAGTGCGCCCCTCCGAGAAAACTGCCTTTGGCGTCATCTCCGGGATGTCCCGCTGGGCGACCCGCGTTGGGGTTGGCCCCGTGGCGGAGGGGCGGGCTCCGCACGCCCGTGAAGATGGCAAAGGCTTGACCGAGGCATGTCCCCATAAGACCACGGGCCACTCGCCTAGTCACCTCGGGTAATGGGACGTATGGGCATACGCATGGCCTCGCAATGCGGGCGCACAGAGTGCGTCCCTCCGAGAAAACTGCCTTTCGCGTGATCTCCGGGCTATCCCGCTCGGCGACCCGCGTTGGGGTTGGCCCCGTCGCGGAGGGGCGGGCTCCGCACGCCCGCCATGTTTGCAGCCCGCTATTTGGGACCCCACGGAGGCGCACCCATCCGGCGAAAACCCCTCTTCCTTGATTCTGAGCCTTTATCCAAGAAGAGATCCACCCGGGCTTCTCCCGGTCTTTAAATTCCCTCGAATTCCGGAGGTCCGATGGAATGGACTAGCGCCTTTCGGGGCATGCGGGCATGGGGACTGGGCCGTGTCTCTCACTCGAACCGAGGAGGGGTCACGCACTGGGGATTTTTGCTCGATGGGATAGCAAAGACCCTGGGGCCCGTGAATCTACTGGGCTCAATCCCGAGGGACAATGTTTCAGTCCAGGCTGTAGAGGGTCTCGTCCACCTTGGGGGCTTTTTTCCTCGACTTCCCTCCTTTTTTCTGGAAGAGCTGTGCAGGATCCGCTTCCTCCAAGAGATCTCCCATCTCCTCCTCTATCTCTTCCGGATCCTGTCCCGCCTCCATCCTCTCTATGGCCTCTTCCATTGCAGGTCCGAGATTGAGCCCCGTCATATCCGAAAGCTTCCTCATGAGTCTTGCTGCCTGACGAGGATCATCCTCATCCAAGGATTCTGCCTCGCTCGCCAAGGCTGCCATGGCCCTCTCCATTCTTTCCTCGTCCAGATCAGGAAGAGGAAAATCATCTTCCCCTTCGCCCTTGCTCCTCTTCACAGTGGCAAAAGGAGAGAGGATCCTGTCGAGCTGCTCCCTAGGACATTTGGGACAATGGGGCCTTTTCTCAGTGTCGACCCTGCTCGAGAAGAAGTTGTAGATGGTGTTGCAATCCGGACAGTAGAACTCGTAAATGGGCATTTGGACCTCACCCCTCCCTCCCAGAACTGCGCCCTCAGGGGAAAACCCCAATGTAATCTCTATTATTGGAATCAGCCCCCCGAGGGTCAAGACAAAAGCCCAAAACAGGAAAAAGGAGGGGCCAAGGACGTTGGGGAAGAAAAGAGGGGAGGACCAATCCGGAAATTAGTGAACCTGGGCTCACAATTTGGGGTTGACATTTTTCGACCTCTCCTTTAAATTTCCTGGAGCATCGATTCCTTTGGAGCGGGCAGGAAATGAGCCTCAAGGGAGAGATACTGGAGAAGCTCAAGAGCGTCTTCCCCTCCCATGTCTCCGGGCAGTCCATCGCGGAGAGCTTTGGGGTAAGTCGCTCGGCCGTATGGAAGGCGGTGAATCGTCTCAAGAGGGAAGGCTACCCCATAGAAGGATCACCAAGGAGGGGTTACAGGCTCACGGCCCCATCGGACCTTCTGACCCGGGAGAATCTCCTCCCCCTTCTCAAGACCAGGACTTTTGGTAGAAGCGGTTACTTTCACCACCGAGAAGTGACCTCCACAAACGATGTGGCGAAACTTCTCGCCAGAGAGGGGTGTCCCCATGGCACGGTGATTGTGGCCGAGGCCCAAAGCAGGGGAAGGGGAAGATTGGGAAGGAGCTGGCTTTCTCCTCCTGGTGCGGGTATATATTTCTCCTTGGTCCTGAGACCCGATTTCGAGCCTCCCCTCGCCCCTAGGATAACCCTTCTAGCTGGAGTCGCGGTCGCAAGGGCTATCCAATCCCTCTCCTCCTTGGAGCCCAAGATAAAATGGCCCAACGACGTGCTCCTGGGCGAGCGCAAGGTGGCTGGGATCCTCATGGAGATGGAAGCAGAAGCGGATCTCATCCACTACCTCGTGCTGGGGGTGGGGGTGAATGCCAATATGGATCGTGCTCAATTGCCGGAATCCTTGAACGCCACGTCCCTCTTTTTGGAAACCAGAACCACCCACTCCCGGTGTGAGCTCTTGGCTCGGGTGTTGTACGAGCTCGAATCTCTGTGGGATGAGCTTTTGAGCCGAGGCTTTGAACCCGTAGCGGAGATGTGGAGAGAGATGAGCTTCACACTGGGAAAGATCGTGAAGGTGGAGAAGAAAGAAGAGATCCTGTGCGGACAGGCCGAGGACATAGATGAACATGGATGCCTTCTTGTGAGAGATCAGGAAGGGAGGATTCACAGGGTGAGCCATGGGGAGGTGATGCATGTCCGCTAAGGGGGATTCGCACTCCCAGGAACTCGCTCCTTCTCAGGCAGCCCACAGGATAAGGAGTATGGTATTGGCAGCCTTGCTCGCAGCTTTGACAGGTGCCTCCAGTCTCGTTGCCATACCCATTGGCCCTGTTCCCATAACCCTTCAAAGCCTTTTCGTGCTCGCCTCCGGTGGAATCTTGGGTCCCAAATGGGGGGCTTTGAGCATGTGTCTCTACCTGGCAATGGGAGTAGCTGGTCTTCCAGTTTTTGCAGGAGGAACGAGTGGATTCGGAAAGCTCCTGGGGCCAACAGGAGGCTATCTCGTTGGCTTCGTTCTGGCCTCAGCCACAGTTGGCTCCTTGACCAAAAGCTCTTCAAGACTTCCCTGGATCTTCTTCTCCAGCTTGGTGGGACTCTCGGTGATCTACATTCTGGGATGTGGATGGCTCTCTCTCATCGCCAAGATTCCGTTGAAGAAAGCCATCATGGTGGGTCTTTTGCCCTTTGTGCTAGGAGACTTGCTGAAGGCATTCCTGGCAAGCCTCCTAGTGGTCAAGTGGCAAGCCGTTCAAACGGATAGATGATAAGCCTTCGCAATGTGAGCTTCAGGTATTCCGAGGATGACCCTTGGGTCCTCCAGGACATATCCCTGGAGATTCCACAAGGGCAGCTAAGTGTCATCATCGGCCCCAATGGCTCCGGAAAATCCACACTGGCAGAGCTCATAACAGGGCTTTTGGAGCCAAGTTCCGGAAACATACTTGTGGGTGGCCTGGACACAAGAGAACACCCGCCCCATATGAGGGGAAGGGTGGGGCTCGTGTTCCAAAATCCCGAGCACCAATTCTTCCACACGACAGTTGCGGAGGATGTCGCCTTTGGGCCCCAAAATCTGGGCCTTTCCCCCGAGGAGGTGGAGGAGAGGACAGAAAGGGTGCTTCGGGAGGTGGGCCTCTGGGATCTGGCCCAGGAGAATCCCATGAACCTCTCTTGGGGTCAGAAACAGCTCGTTGCCATAGCTGGAATTTTGGCAATGGAGCCTGCCTGCCTCATTCTGGATGAACCCACTTCCATGTTGGATCCTCCATCCAAGAAGGCTGTGAGATCCCTGATAAGGAGATTCAGGGATAGGACAGGCTGCACGGTCCTCTGGATAACCCAGGACATGGAGGAGTTGGTGGGGGCACAGAGGGTGATAGTGCTCAACCGGGGGAGGATAGCCTTTGACGGCGGCTGGAAGGAACTCCTGGGTCTGGAAAGTCTTCTCCAGGGGATGGGCTTCCAGAGGCCAACGGCCCTTGAGCTTGTCTCTTTCCTCGAGAAAAGGGGACTGGTGGAGGAGGCTCATCTCCTGCTTTTCAGATGGGAGGAGCTCCTCTCATGGTGATTCGCTCCCTGGGAAGGGTCTCCCCTCTAGAGAGGATGCCGCCAGGCATCAAGCTGACCCTGAGTCTGGTTGTGGGATGTGGCCTCGTGGCCATCTCGGATATCCGGATCGCGGTCCTAGGGAGCGCACTTGCCCTTTTTCTCCACTTTCTCGCTGGAAAGAGCCCATGGAGGACAGCACGGGAGACCTGGCACTTACTTCCCTTTTTGGCTTTTTTGGCAATGGTCACGGGCCTCTTCCACGGGATAGTGGAATCGGTGATTTTCTTTTGGAGGTTCACCCTCCTCCTCTGGATCACCCACCTCCTTGCCAGCTCCACAAGCTCAGCTGAGACAATGAGGTTCATGGAGAAGGTCTTGGGAATTCTTCCCCTGGGCCGTCTTGGATGGAGCTCCAGGGACTTGGCAATCCTGTTCCTCATGGCAGTCCGATTCTTTTTCTTCTTCAGGAAAGAGATTGCCCTTCTCCGAAAGGCCCAAAAGGCGAGGGCATTCAATATCAAGGGCCTTTCCATCGAGCAGCGCTTTCGCTATCTGTTATCCATGGGAATAGCTCTTCTGGATTCTGCAGCTAGGCTCTCCCATAGGGTCACTCTGGTCCTGAGGGCCAAGGCTTACAGCCCAGGCCCGTCACCTTATCATCTTGCTCGGAAGCCAGGTTATGAGCTCAGGCCAAAAGGAGCATACCACAATCCCCAACATGAGACAGATAGCGAAGGGCAAGGAGCCCAGAAGAACCCTCTCCATGGGCACGTATGGGGCGATTCCCTTGACCACGAATAGGTTGAGGCCAAAGGGAGGGGTAATCATCCCCACCTCCATATTTATGGTCACGATGATCCCGAACCAGACCGGGTCGAATCCATAGGCGAGTATGACGGGGTGGAGGATGGGGCATGCGATGAGCACTATCGCAACAGGTGGAAGCAGACACCCCATTATGAGGAAGAAGACATTTATGGTGGCCATGAGGAGCCATTTGTTGAGTTGCCATTGCACCAAGGAATGGGTTATGGCCTGCGTTATGTAGAGCTTAGTGAGCAGGGTTGTGAAGAGAAACGAGCTCGCGATGATGAGCATGATCATCACACTTTCGCGAACTGTCATCTCCAGGATTTCCTTGTAATCCTTGAAGGAGCGGAGCCTGTATATGAGGATCACCATGACAAAGGTGGCTATGGCACACACCCCAGCTGCTTCACTGGGCGTCGCATATCCTCCATAGAGCACAACCAGGAGGAACACCACGAGGAGCATGAAAGGGCTCACCTTGAGTATCCCAGCCATCCTCTCCTTGAAGGTGTACGAGACCTCCCCGTAGAACTCCCTTCCCGATGGACCTCCTCCTGCCCCAACTTCAACGGCAATGGGTACGGCTGCTCTCTTTCTGGCCCACTTGGAGTAGAGAACGACCCAGATGCACATCATCGCCGTCACTATGATTCCCGGGATCACGCTCCCTATGAATAGCTTCCCTATGGAGGTCTGGGTGGCGATCCCGTAAACTATGGGAACGACCCCTGGTGGAATCAGGTTTCCAAGGGCGCCTCCTCCGACTATGGAGCCGCAGGCGAGGGAGTCCGGATATCCCCTCTTTCTCATCTCCGGAATCCCCATTGTTCCAATGGCAGCAGCTGTAGCTGGGCTCGAGCCGCAAAGGGCCGAGAATATGGCGCAGGCAAGCACGTTGCTTATGGCCAAGCCTCCTGGGAGCTTGTATATCCATCTGTGAATCCCCTCGTAGAGGTCCGCACCGCATGGCGTCACAGCCACTATCGCACCCATGAGGACGAAAAGGGGAATGGCCAGAAGCCCAAAGTCATTTACCCCATCGAACATCACAAGAGCGGTCATGTCGAATTGGGCTGGATCGAGAAACAGGTACATGAAAACCAGGGATGGGACACCCAGGGCGAATGCAACTGGCATCCCACTGAAGAGGGCAATGAAAAGAACCGCTATTATCAAGATGCCAAGAAGCGTTGGATCCGTTCCCGTCACTTCCTTACCTCAGTCCTTGTGATTCTCCCCCTCGCCTTCGGGGTTCTTTCCCCCCACTCCCAGGATCTGAATGATGAGCTGCAAAGAGAGCATGGTCATCCCCAATGGCAGGAAGAAATAGGGCACTGCCAATGGAGGGCCCCAGAGGGACTCGGATCTCCAACCCTTTCTCAGGGCTTCCAGAAAGAGGCACCACCCCTGATAGGCCACAAGCCCCGTGAAGACTAAGGCCATGAGGGAGGTTGCGGCCTCAAGTCTCCTCCTCGCCCCGGGAGAGAGGGCCCTGGTCACTATGTCAATGCTTATGTGGGCTCCGTCCTTGAGGCCGTATGCTGATCCGAGAAAGGTGGCCATGACCCCCAGATATATCGCTGACTCTATCTCCCATATGGTGGGGATCCTGAACACATACCTCATGAGAACCTCGTAGGTGAGGATAAGGGAGGAAACGAGTATCCCCACCGCACTCACCCAGTAGAGCACCCTGTTGAATCCTTCTATGATCCTGACCGGCCTCTCCCAAAGGGGCCTGGAGGATCGTCTCCCACTCCTCTCCATTCCTCACCTCTTCTCGCTCGGGCGGCAAGGAGTCACTTCACTGCCAGAGCCATATCCAATAGCTCCTTGCCCCCCTTTACCTTCTCTGCGAACTCCTTCCAGGCCGTCTTCTTGGATACCTCGAGCCACACCTGGAAGTCCTCAGGGGTCATGTCGTAAACCTGCACCCCTTTCTGCCGGAAAAGTTCCGTCACCTCACTGTCGTCCTTTATGGCCTCCTCGAGGGCGAATTTCTCGAGCTCCTTTCCCACCTCCACCATCACTTTCTGGTGTTCAGGGGAGAGTTTCTTCCAGGTAGCGGTTGCAATCACAAGGGGCTCTAACATGTACCAGATGGCCGTCTTTCGAGGCGAAGTGTAGTACTGCACCTGCTCATAGAGCCTGTAAGATTCGAAAGAGGAAGAGGAGGTCAAGCAGGCATCGAGAACCCCAGTCTGAAGGGCGAAGTAAATCTCGGAAGATGGCATGCTCGTTATCGCAGCTCCTGCTCCCTCGTGGAGCATCTTCTCGAACATCTTGCCAGCGGCCCTGGCCTTGAGCCCCCTCATGTCCTCGGGAAGCCTCACTGGCTTCACTCTGCTCGCTATGCCTCCCCCACACCAAGCCCATGTGAGGATCTTTATGCCATTTTCCTCGCATATGCGCTCTATCTCCTTTCCGATGGGCGCATCCTTCCACTTCATGGCCTGGTAGTGATCCTTCACGATACAGGGCATGAGGGTTATGGAGAACTGGGGCACCTTCCCTGCTGCATAATCCAGGGGGAAGACGCACATATCGAGGGCCCCCTTGAGCATGGCATCGTACTGGGCCTGGGGTTTGAAGAGGACGGATGCTGGATAGATCTCGAACTTTAGGGCACCTGATGTCCTCTCTTCCACCTTCTGGGCGAATATCCTGCAAAGCCTGTCCCTGAAATCTCCCTTATCTATGCTCCCTCCTGGCCACTGATGAGAGATCTTCAAGATCTGTGGAGCTGGTGCCTTTGTCTGCCCATGGCCTTGGTCCGGTCCTACGAAAAGGAGAGAAAAGACTATCGGGAACAAAACTCTCCACCGCCCTCGCATCATGGGCCACCTCCCCATTTGGTTTTTCCCCGAGGGGACACTCTTCAGGTCTTTGGACGCACGCGCTAGTCGTCTGTTCTCTCTATCCCACCAGGAGGCCCATGTCAAGACAAAAAACCAGATGGGGGATTCGCCTTGGCTCCTTTGGGCGTGCAGGTGCCTTGAATACCCTGGGGAAAGTGTGTTAAGGATGGTCCTAAGCGGAGGTCATCATGGAGTGCCCTGAATGCGGCTTCAGCCAACCAGATGAGCTCTTCTGCGCCCGATGCGGAGTCAATATTTCCAAGGCCCTCAAGAGGAGAAAGAAAAGGCTCATCCTCACTTTCGCATCAATGGCGGTGATCTTGGGATTTGGGGTAGCCTCCGTGCTCCTTTGGCTCAGGCCCTGGGAGCGCCTCGGGACGCCCAAGGCCCTGGAAACCCAAGAGCAGAGAGACTCGATCCCCAAGGTAACTCCATCCCCTCCCCCCCCACCCGTCTCCCATGAAGCTTCCAAGAAGCAGCTCACAAAGAAGAAGGCCAAATCGTCCCAATCGCGGGAACCCCAGATGGCCGAGAAGCCCACTACTGCGGGAGCCCAAGAGGAACAAACCCAAGCCCAGGAGCCCTCGGATCCGCAAGTGGAACTCCTCAGGTGGGCAGCCCAGGAATGGATGGAAAAGGCCAAGGAAGCGGAAGGGGATCCAGTGAGACAAGCTGAGATGTACAATCGGGCCTTGGAAGTTTATCCCGAGTTCGCCCCAGCTCACTACCATCTGGGGATCATCCAACTGAAGGAAGGCAAAAAGGAACTAGCAAAGGAGCATTTCAGGAAATTCATCTCCCATGCCAAGCCTCAAGAGAGGGATGCATTCCCCCTTCCAGCGGAGGTTGCCCAGGAACTTTCCCAATAAGATCGATGGCTCGTTCCAGTCACCTCCCCCGCTTCAGCCCTGGGCCGGAAGGGCTGCCTTCACCTCCTCCTCTATTCCACCTCTCGGGGCTTTGGCCCTTTTCGCTGCGGGCCTCAAGGCAAGAGAAGCTATTTCCTCCATCCTCCTTATGAAATGGAAGCGCATCTCCTTTCTCACCTTCTCCGGCACTTCCTCCAGGTCCTTCCTGTTCTTCTCTGGCAAGATCACGGTCTGGATCCCTGCCCTGTGGGCGGCCAACACCTTCTCCTTTATCCCCCCAACTGGCAAGACCATGCCCCTCAAGGTTATCTCGCCCGTCATGGCCACATCGGGTCTCACTGGCCTGTCGGTCAAAAGGGAAAGGAGTGCAGCCAAAATCGTGACCCCCGCCGAGGGTCCATCCTTGGGGATCGCCCCCGCTGGCACGTGCACGTGGATGTCGTATTTCTCGAAGAAATCGGGGTCCACGCCGAACTTCTGGGCATTGGCCCTGATGAAACTCAAGGCGGCCTGAGCCGACTCCTTCATCACATCCCCGAGCTGGCCTGTCAGGGTCAAGGACTTCTTCCCTGGCATCTTGGTCGCCTCCACGAACAGGATATCCCCCCCGACCGGGGTCCAGGCGAGTCCCGTGGCCACACCGGCTTGGGCCGTCCTCTCGGCAACCTCGGAGTAAAACTTGGGCTGGCCCAAATACGCTGTGAGGGAACTTGGCTTCACAGTGACCTTTCTCGCCCTTCCCGCAGCGTACTCGCTCGCAACAGCCCTGCATATGGCGGCTATCTCCCTCTCGAGGTTTCTCACCCCTGCCTCTCTCGTGTATTCCTTGACGATCTTCTCTATTGCCTTCTTTTCGAAGGAGATGGCATCCCGTGTGAGACCATGAGCTTCGAGCTGCCTCGGGATTATGTATTGCTTGGCTATCATCACCTTCTCTTCCAGGGTGTAACCCGGTAGCTCCAACACCTCCATCCTGTCCCTCAAGGGTGCAGGGATTGCCTCCAGCACATTGGCTGTCGTTATGAACATTACCCTGGAGAGATCGTAGGGAACCTCCAAGTAGTGGTCAGAGAAGGAATGGTTCTGCTCAGGATCCAGGACCTCGAGGAGGGCTGACGAGGGGTCTCCCCTGAAGTCTGCCCCCAGCTTGTCCACCTCATCGAGCATGAATATGGGGTTCGAAGAACCAGCCTTTCTTATACCCTGAATGATTCTCCCAGGAAGGGCGCCCACGTAGGTTCTCCTGTGTCCCCTTATCTCAGCCTCGTCCCTCACCCCTCCAAGGGAAAGCCTGACGAACTTCCTTCCCAGGGCCTTGGCTATGGACTGACCTAGGGAGGTCTTCCCTGTTCCAGGAGGACCCACGAAGCAAAGGATGGGCCCTTTGGCATCTGGCTTCAGCTTCCTAACAGCCAAGTATTCCACGATGCGCTTCTTCACCTTCTCGAGATCGTAATGGTCCTCATCCAGCACTTTTCTTGCCCTGTCTATGTCCAGATTGTCCTCTGTATAAACGGACCAGGGCAGCTCCACGAGCCAATCCAGGTAGGTCCTCGACACAGTGTACTCCGCAGCAGCTGGGGGCATCTTGGACAGCCTGTCAAGCTCCCTGAGAGCCACACTTTTGGCCTCTTCGGGCATTCCCGCCTTCTCTATTTTCTCCCTCAGCTCCTGGATCTCAGCCGTGCGATCGTCGACCTCGCCCAGTTCCCTTTGAATGGCCTTGAGTTGTTCCCTCAAGTAAAAGTCCCTTTGGACCTTGTCCATCTGGCCCTTTATCTCGGATTGGATCTTGCTTCCCAGCTCGAGGATCTGCACTTCCCTGTTGAGAAGACGCAAGACCTTCTGGAGCCTCTCCTTCACGTCCAAGGCCTCGAGTATCTCTTGCTTTTCCTCCACCTTGACGTTGAGGTTGGCTGCAACGAGATCTGCGAGGTTCCCCGGATGGTCCACATTGAGGGCTATTATTCCGAGTTCCGGAGGAAGGTGGGGCGACATGTCCAGGAGCTTCTTGAAGAGTCCCTTTATGTTCACAACTAGGGCCTGGACCTCCAAATCCTCGACCATCTTGTCCTCGAGAGGCTGAACCCTGGCCCTGAAATAGGGCTCGGTCTGCACGAACTCCAAGACCCTCATCCGGGAGACCCCCTGGATCAGGAGCCGCAGAGTTCCATCGGGCATCTTGAGCATCTTCTGAATCAGGACCAGGATCCCCACTTGATAGAGGCTCTCTGGTGTCATTTCTTCCTTCCCTTCCCGCAAGGCGAGAAGCCCCATGAACCTGTCTTGGACCACAGCTTCATCCACAAGCCTAACGAGCCTCTCATCGCCTACAAACATGGGAAGGATCATCTTGGGAAAGACAACCATGTCCCTGATGGGCATTATGGGAACCTGCTCGGGCAGGTTTTGTTCTTGCTGGTTCTGAGACTCCTCTTGGTTGAACACTTCCTCAGGCATCCTCTTCCCTCCCTTCAAACGCCATCCCCACGAGAGCTTCCCTCTGGAGCCAATTTTCCGAGGGCCCTATCGAGATTATGAGGACCCCTTGCAGCTTTTCTCGGCCGCAAGATCCCTTCATTTGACGATGATCTCCCTGCTCAGTTCTGGGCCTTTGGGCACTTTTATGATCAAGAAGCCATCCTTGTACACGGCCTGAATTCTGTCTTCATCTATGGGCACCCTTATTCTGACCCTCCTTTCGAAGGGGCCAAAGTCTATCTCCATTTGGTGAACCCTTCTCTTGGGGTCAGCTATGGGATTGTTTCTCACCCCAGCTATCTTTATTATTCCCTTTTCCACCACCACCTGTATCTCCTCGCTTTTCATCCCGGCCATCTCCACCAATATGACTATCTCCTCGGGGGTCTCGTAGAGATCCATGGGAGGAGCCCAACCCGAAATGGAGCGGGGAGCAAAGGAACGGGATATGTGCTGGGCCATCTCCTCCATGATGAGTTCCATCTTTTCCTCCACCTCTTGGAGACCTCCCAAAAGATCTATCTTGACGATATCCATGTCTTGAACCTCCCCTCCAATCAAGGCTTCAGAGCTCCTCGACTCTGTCCCCAATGACCCTGTTCCTCCCCAAGCTTTTGGCCCGGTACATCATTCGGTCTGCGCGCTCTATGGCCCCTTGAAATTCCTCGTTCTCCCTCAACTGGGTCACCCCGACGCTCACCGTTATCCTTATCTGGGCCCCACTGGCCGAGATGCTACCAGAGGGCACCTCTATGCACATGGAGGCGACCTCCTCCCTCACCCTCTCGGCTATCTTCCTCGCAGCCGATACGTCGACCCCTGGCAGGACCACCAGGAATTCCTCCCCACCCCATCTGGCCACGAGATCCACGTCCCTCACTGAACTCCGCAACACCTCCCCCAATTCCTTGAGCACCATGTCCCCGACCCTGTGTCCCCACTTGTCATTTATCTCCTTGAAGAAGTCTATGTCCACCACCATCAGTGAGAGGGGCTCCCTGGGAGCGGCTTGCGATGCCCTGAAGGAGGCCATTTGATTTATAGCGCCCCTTCTATTCATGAGACCGGTCAGGGCATCTGTTTGGGATTCCTCCTCAGCCCTCTTGAAGGAACGATAGATCAGATACGATGAGGCTATTCCCCCGACAAAGGTGGCGAAAAGTCCCACATCTTCGCCCCTGAACCCCTCTGGATAGTGATGGAAGAGCCCCCCAACCCCATGAATCCCGTCTTCGGGGTCTATTGGTATGGGGAGCACCACCTGTGACCTCACGACCCCTGTCCCCAATGCTTTTATCCAACCCTTTTCCCTTATGGAGTAACTGAGTCTCGCCGGATGGACACTGACTCCGAGGTTCAGCAATGCCCTTATGACCTCCTCCTGAACCTTGCCCAGAAACTCCTCCTTGGGTCTGAGGCCCGTGAAGATGGTCATGCGAGCTAGCTCTCCCCTTTCCACTGTGCTCAGGGCGAAGGCGTGGAATGTAACTGCTTGAGCGAATCTCTCCACTATTCGATCCAGGACCTGGTCGAAGTCGTGGAAGTAGGGGGCTATTTGTGTGAGGTCCCGAAAGAAGTGGGCGGCCTTATCGGTTATTCCCTCGAGGCCCAGTTTAAGCTCGACCGCTGGCCTTCCCTGAAACAAGACCTTCCTGGCTTCGGGATAACAGGTCGTCTCCTCTCCCTTGGAGGTTCTCAAAACGAGAGGCCTTGGCCCAGACTTCCCATGGGCCAAAGCATCCCGCACCAGACCCATCGCCTCATCCCGGCCCTGCTCCCAGAGGAAGGACTCCGAGCCCCCACCCTTCAGGAGATGCCCCATGAGGTTCCGAAAACTCCCATTGGCCCCGAGGATTACAAGATTTGTGGGATCCACCACCACCGTCGGGACTGGAGACTCCTCCACCTCCCTCCACCATTGTCTATGGAGGAGCTCAATGAGAAGTTGCCCCTTGGGAGCCCTTGGACCAGCCTTCCTCGTCTTTTGCTCTCTCATACAACATCTCTTCCTTTTTCCCAATGGCCCTCAAAGCTTGCCCAGGTCCTGAAGGGCCTTTCTCAGAATCTCCCTATTGGCCGGTTTCATGGGAGTCAAGGGGAGCCTCAGGGGGCCTGCGGGGAGGCCCATCATGTTCATGGCTTCCTTCACAGGGACTGGGTTTGTTTCTAGAAAGAGGGCCCTCACCACGGGGAGAGTACGATAGTGTATCTCTCTGGCCTCCGCATAGCGGCCCTCGAGCATTAGATGGACCATCTCCCTGTACTCCCTTCCTATCACGTTTCCCACGGCGCATATGACCCCATGGCCTCCCAGGGCCATTATGGAAAAGGTGAGAGCATCTTCACCTGAGAGGACGTAGAATGGTTTCTGCCGATTGCGGGTCCCCTCCAGGATTCTCATGGTTTGGGTTATGTCCCCAGAGGCATCCTTTAGCCCCACTATGTTTTCTATCTCCGCCAATTCCAGGATCGTCTCAGGCTCCATGTTTCTCCCGGTCCTTCCCGGGATATTGTAAAGGATTATGGGGAGCTTGGTCGCCTTGGCTATTGCCTTGAAGTGCTCCTTGAGACCCTCTTGGGTAGGCTTATTGTAGTAAGGACATACTTGCAAGGTGGCATCCGCCCCGACCTTCTCCGCGTGAAGCGTCATTTCTATGGCTTCCCTAGTGCTATTGGAACCGGTGCCGGCTATGACTGGCACTCTTCGCCTGGTCTCCTCAACCACTATCTCTATTACCCTTCCGTGTTCCTCGTGGCTCAAAGTAGGAGACTCGCCCGTTGTGCCACACGGCACAAGGCCGTCTACCTTTTCCACCTCTATCAAGTGATTGACAAGTCTCCTGAGGCCAGCCTCATCTATGCTCCCATCCTCCAAAAAAGGCGTAACCAGAGGCACATGGCATCCTCTCAAGTCCATAGCTCGTAGCCCTCCTTATCTCTTGCCGAATTTCATCTCCAAGAGAAGCCTTTCCCTCTCCAGGACCCCCTTTTCCTTGGCCTTCTTGGCACTGGCTCTCGATCCTCCACCCTTTCGCCAGATCGCCTTGACCATCTCCAAGACCTTCCTCTTCACTTTCCCCTCTCCCCCTTTTTCGCCCCCTTCGCCTGTTGTTTGGGACCCCCTCGATCTTCCGGCATCTTTATCTTGCCCAACCACTCCCCGGCCTTTCCGGGAATCCTCTTTCCCACCTCTCTGGCGAGGTCCACCAAAGCTGGCGCAAGACGAGACTCTGAGAGAAAGGGAGTCTTAGCCGGCAGGAATCCCACGAGAACCACCACAAGGGCCACAGAGATTATCAGTGCTTTCAATATCCCGAAGCAGAATCCAGCTGTCCTGTCAAGCCACCCCAGGCTCAGCACTCTCAGGGTCCTGCTGACCATCCTACCCAAGATGGATATTGCGAGCCAAGTCGTTAAGAATATGATGCCGCAGGCAATGAGCACAGCCAACCACTGGGTCTCCACCCACGGCCTAAGGTGCTCGGAGACCTCTGGATAGAAGCGGGCCGCAAGGAGGAGACCCCCTCCTATTCCCACAAGCGAGAATATATCACGAACGAAGCCCCTCCAGGTGCTGTAGATGGCACTCACGATCAAGATTGCCAAGATAGCTATGTCCAAAGGGTTCATGAGTCCTATATACCCTGGGCGAAGAGCAAAAGTCAAAAAGAAGAAAGAGTGAGAAAAAATGAGATTTCGAGCGAAAATCGAAGATATTGACAAAAACCCGGGTCAGGGATAGGTTGTTGAAAAAGTATCGATCCATCGAAAACCCCTTGATTTTCTGCCCAGGCCGAGTCTCTTTGGTATTTTCGACATCTATCCAGAGGCCCAATGGGATATCAAATGGTTCTGCGCCTCTCCCCTCGGAGAGAGCCTCTGGCAGAAACCGCTAGCGGCTTGGCGAAAGGGGGGTTTGACTTCCCGTGGGGGATGGAAGGAACATACAGACTATCCCCTGACACCCCGCGACGGGGACGATGATCTCGACCTCGTCGTTGGGCCTTGCAACGAGTTCGCTTACAGTGCTGCTCTCGAGGTCGCCAGGTCCCAGAGGACGAGGTACAATCCCCTTCTCGTCCTCGCGGATGTGGGCCTGGGCAAAAGCCATCTGTCCTGTGCTGTGGGAAATCACGTGCTGGAGAAGACACCCGGGCAGAAGGTCTTTTACACCACTGCCGAGGGCTTCGTAACAGAAATGGTCAATGGGCTGAGGAGGAAGCAGCTAGACCAATTCAAGGAGAAATACAGAAACCAGTGTGATTTGTTGGTGATAGATGGGATCGAGTTTCTGAGCGGCAAGGCCCATACCCAAATGGAGCTAGCCCACACCCTCGATGCCTTGACGAGCGCCAAGAAGAGAATAGTCCTCACTAGCAACTTGCCCCCCAAAGAGATCCCGGAGATGGAAGAGACCCTCAAGTCCAGGGTCACAAGCGGCCTCGTGGTTGACATAAAGCCTCCTGACCCAGAGACCCGATGCAGGATTCTGCAGCAAAAGGCAAGACAGGAAGGGGTGAGCTTGCCAGACGATGTGACTGAGTTTCTGGCCAAAAGACTGACGGGGAACGTGAGGCAACTGGAAAGCGGGCTTATAAACCTGATAGCCAAGGCCTCCTTGCTCAGAAGACCCATCGATCTGGATCTCGCAAGAGAGGTCACCTCGACGATACTGAGGGATAATTCCTTCCCCGCCAAACCCACGATAGAGCAAATCCTTGAGTGTGTGTGCAACTACTTCAAGATAGAGCCAGAGGCGATAGTGTCCAAGTCCAGGAAGAGGTCCCTCTACTACCCGAGGCAGATAGCGATGTATCTTTGCAGGAAGCACACGGATGCGACTCTCACGGCCATAGGCAAGGCCTTCAAGAGGGATCATGCATCGGTGATTCACTCCTTGGCAGTCATCCAGAAGAAGTGCGTGGCCGATGCCACAACACGCCACCAAATTGCCTTTCTCTCGGAGAGAATAATGAAGGGATTATAGAGAAACCTGGGAAAAAGATCCGCTCCCAGAGGCCCTGGGGGGTCTTTTCCGGGAATTGGGCCAATGAAGCCTAGGGATTGACGTGGTCTGCCCGGCCCCAGGGAGGGCATGGACTTCACCCAGGCACCTCCCCATTAGGTCACTGGTCCCTCGACCAATCCATTGGCCCCAACGAAATGCCCCGAGATGCGCAAAACGCTGCGGCACGGACGCGGAAGCGAATCCCCCCGAGAGGAAAGCCACCCGAGCCATTTGCCGGATCGCCCCAGGGGGCCCTCTCCTTCGGTTAGATCTCCCCAGAAGGTCTCATTTCCCTCGACCAGGAAAAAACGTCTTTTCTGGCAAAAGGCTCGGGACAAGGGAGTGCGCCTTGGCATCCGAGCTTGAAATTTGGAAAGGAAACATTGAAGAATAGGCATTCAGTGCTTTGAGCTGTGGCCATCCCCCTGGGGCTGAGATGTTCGAGACCCTGGAATTGGGTTTGCGGCCGGATGGGGAGATCGAGCCAGTGGGCCCCAAGACCCCCCGGTTTCATATGCCTTTATGCTGGGGCAGAAGTTTTGGTAAAATGGCAAAACTTGCGATGATTCGAGGAGGTCACCCATGTCGAGACGTGTTGTAGTAACGGGAATAGGAATGCTCACTCCTCTGGGCATAGGAACAGAGCCTTCCTGGAAGGCTTGCGTCGAGGGACGCTCGGGCATAAGCAGAATTCACAAATTCGATCCCTCACCCTTCAAGACCCAAATAGCAGGCCAATTGGAAGAGTTTGATCGCTCCAAGTACCTGGATGCCAAGGAGGCCAGGCGTTATGACGACTTTTGCCAATATGCCTTGGTTGTAGCTCAGATGGCCCTGGAGGACTCGGGGCTCGAGATAACAGAGGAGCTCAAAGACAGGACAGGGGTAATAATCGGAACAGGCTTCGGAGGACTGGAGACCTTCGAGAGGAACTTCAAATCCTTTTTGGACGGAGGTCCCAAGAAGATATCCCCCTTCTTCATCCCCATGATGATAGCCAATATGGCACCGGGGTTGGTTGCAATGCGCTATGGGGTGAGGGGGCCCAATACATGCACTGTCACGGCCTGTGCTGCGAGCAGTCATGCCATAGGGGATGCCTTCAAGGTGATTCAGAGGGGGCAAGCAGATGTCATGTTCGCAGGAGGCACCGAGGCCTCTCTCACGGCCCTCATGGTAGCTGGATTCGACATCATGAAGGCCACCTCCACGAGAAACGACGATCCCCAAGGGGCAAGTCGGCCCTTCGACAAGGACCGAGATGGGTTCGTCCCCTCAGAAGGCGCCGCCATGCTGATCTTGGAGGAGGCGGACCATGCCAGGAGGCGTGGGGCCAAGATCTACGCGGAAATAAAAGGCTACGGGTATAGCAACGATGCTTACCACTACACGGCGCCCGACCCCGAGGGGAAAGGGGCTATCCTCTGCATGAAAATGGCCCTCGAAGATGCCCAAGTGGCCCCGGAGGAGGTGGACTACATCAATGCTCATGGCACATCTACCCCCCTCAATGATGCCATCGAGACCCTGGCCATCAAGAGGGTCTTTGGCCAGCACGCCTACAGGTTGGCTGTGAGTTCGACCAAGTCCATGACAGGCCACCTTCTGGGTGCTGCTGGGGCAGCCGAGGCAGCATTCACCTGTCTGGCACTGAAGCACCAGGTCGCCCCCCCAACGATAAATTACACGAACCCAGACCCCGAATGCGATCTCGACTATGTGCCCAACAAGGCAAGGCCAATGGATATGAGGGTGGCCCTGTCCAATTCCTTCGGTTTCGGTGGAACCAATGCGACGCTGATTTTCTCGAGATGGGAGGGGGTGTGAGGATGAAGGAGGGAGAAAGAGAATCCATTTCGCCTTCCTGCGCCTCCTGCGGGCACGAAACCTCCAAGAGGGCATGCAGGGTAGAGGGAGGGCTTTCCTCCAAGGGATGCCCCACCTATTTTCACAAGGAGGTGCTCTCGGAGGCAAACTCCCGCTACCAGGATCCTTGGACAAGGGAGTTTGCCAGACAGGCCTCGAGGCAAGAGGCAGAGTGTTACGCCAACAGACACCAGAGGCCCTATGTGATGCAACCCACCAAGACAAGGATCGTGGAAATCTGCGAGTTCGCCCAGAAGATGCGCTACAAGCGCCTGGGGCTAGCTTTCTGTATCGGTCTTGCGAAGGAAGCAGAGATGGTGGATGAGATTCTGAAGGCTTGGGGATTTGAGGTCGTGTCCGTGATTTGCAAGGCAGGAAGGACCCCAAAGGAGTTCATAGGGATTGAGGACCACGAGAAAATCCACCAGGGCACACAGGAGGCCATGTGCAATCCCATCTATCAGGCAGAGCTCCTCAATGAGGAGAAGACCGATTTCAACATTCTCTTGGGCCTCTGTGTGGGACATGACTCCCTCTTTTTCAGGCATGCAAAGGCTCCCACAACGGTGCTGGCAGTGAAAGACAGGGTCACGGGGCACAATCCCTTGGCAGCCATTTACCTCGCCCATTCCTATTACAGGAAGCTCAAGGTCCCGGGCCTCTGAACTCCACCCCTCCCGGTCTGGCCCCGTAAGGGAGGGGCGGGCTCCGCACGCCCGCAAGCAAGGCATCGCGCCAACCCTCATATTGCTTGCTTTCGGCCACCCGCCCCTCGCCCCCCACCCGGCGGGAATGGAATGCCTCGGCATTCGTGGGGCCCTGCCACGCGGACGCGGAGACCGCGCCCCTCCGACAAAACCGCCTTTCGCGTCATATCCGGGATTTCGCCGTAAGGCCGTTCTAGCTTGGATGGCCCACCCCCCGGAGGGGCGGGCTCCGCACGCCCGCTGGGGAGGCCTAGCCCCCTCCTCTTGTACTGCCATTAAACCACCGGCCTCTCGCCTAACCACCGGCGGTAATGAAGTTTTCTCCCATCCGTGAGGCTCTGCAATCCGGACGCACAGAGTGCGTCCCTCCGAGAAAATCGCCTTTCGCGTCATCTCCAGCACTTCCCCGCAAGGCCATCCTAGCTCGGACTGTCCACCCCCGGAGGGGCGGGCTCCGCACGCCCGCAATGACACCCTTGGCCTCACCCGAGCATGTCCCCTCTAGGCCACCGGGTGTTCGTTCGCCCCTCCGTGATCATGCTGTTCCTCGGCCTGCGCCCTGCCAGTTTTTGCGGACGCGGAGACCGCGTCCCTCCGAGAAAACCGCCTTCGGCGTCATCTCGGGGCTCTCCTCCGCAAAGCCACCTTGCCTTGGACGGTCCCCCCCCCGGAGGGGCGGGCTCCGCACGCCCGCTCGGACGGAATGGGCCTCGCCGGAGCATGCCCCATTTGGCCACCAGGCGTTCGTTTCCCCCCGATGATTATGTTGTGCCTCGGCATTAGTGGGGCCCTGCCACCCGGACGCACAGAGTGCGTCCCTCCGAGAAAATCGCCTTTCGCGTCATCTCCGGGATTTCGCCGTAAGGCCGTTCTAGCTTGGATGGCCCACCCCCCGGAGGGGCGGGCTCCGCACGCCCGCAATGACACCCTTGGCCTCGCCCGATCATCTCCCCTCTAGGCCACCGGGTGTTCGTTCGCCCCTCCGTGATCATGCTGTTCCTCGGCCTGCCCCCTGCCCGTTTTTGCGGACGCGGAGACCGCGTCCCTCCGAGAAAATCGCCTTTCGCGTCATATCCGGGATTTCCCCGTAAGGCCGTTCTAGCTTGGATAGCCCACCCCGCGGAGGGGCGGGCTCCGCACGCCCGCAAGCAAGGCATCGCGCCAACCCTCATATTGCTTCCTTTCGGCCACCCGCCTCTCGCCCCCCACCCGGCGGGAATGGAATGCCTCGGCATTCGTGGGGCCCTGCCACGCGGACGCACGGAGTGCGTCCCTCCGGGAAAACGACCCTCAGCGTTATCCCTGGGTTTACTCCCCAAGGCCTCTTAGCCAGGCTAGCCCCCCGCGGAGGGGCGGGCTCCGCACGCCCGATATCCTCCCTCTTGGCGGGTCGATGAAAAAAAGCAGGATTCACTTGCGCCTTTGGAGGAAGGCGGGTATAATGATTTTGTTGGTGATGCACGCTGGATGTCGAGAGCTTTTTCCAACCGCATACGACCTCTCCTTGGAAGGGCTCCCTCCAAGTCGAATCCCAACAAAATCAACAAAGAAAGGTAGACGTTAATGAAGGGTACAGTTAAGTGGTTCAACGAGAAGAAGGGTTATGGTTTCATCCAGAAGGACGATGGCGGCGATGCTTTCGTTCACTATACGGACATCGCTGGAGGAGGCTTCAGGACCCTCACAGAGGGTCAGAGGGTCGAATTCGACGTGGAGGAGAGCAGAAAAGGGCCACAGGCCAAAAACGTAAGACCGTTGTGACATGAACTGACCCGAGGCCGAAGGAGAGGCCGGCCTCGGACAATCTCACCTGCCCAATTTTTCTCCGTCATAGAGACCAGAGGGTTTCCTGGGGACACACGGCTACGCCCTCAGGCCGTAGCCTGTAGCTCAGCTTATGAGGGAGTAGCCCTTTCCATACCTTTCCTCATGGACCTTGTTCCAATGAAGGCTTTCCCTCGAATGGGGCCTCTTGACCTCTGCGGGATAACCCACTGCCACTATGGCCTCCACTTCCAAATTGGCTGGCAGACCCAAAACCTCCGCCACCTTCTGGCCCGCCTTGGTGCTCTCGTCATACATCCTTCCCCTTATCTGAACCCAACAAGCCCCAAGCCCCATGGACTCCGCAGCCAAGAGCAGAAAGGTGCAAGCTATGGACGTGTCTTCCACCCAGACGTCTGACTTGCTAGGATCCCCGCACACCACAATCGCGAGGGGCGCATCCTTGACAAAGGAAGCTCCATGGGGCTTGCACCGAGATAATTCCAGGAGGGTTCCTTTGTCCCTGACGAGAACAAATTCCCACGGATTCACGCCCCTCGATGAGGGTGCCCTCAATGCAGCCTCCACCAAGGCCTCCACCTTCTCGGCCTCCACTTCCCTTGGGGCATACTCCCTTATACTCCTCCTTTTCCTCACCACCTCGAAGAAATCGCTCCCTGCCATGTCTCAGCCCCCATCTGTCTGAGGAAAGGCGGTATTGGCATAAAGGTACTCCATCTTCTCCTTGTGGGCCAGCTCCTCTAGGGCCAGCCTCTTGAGCAATTCCTTCACTGGACCAGCTGGGTGTCTGGAAGCGAGCTCCTCGTAAAACTCGTAGGAGATCTTCTCCTTGGTCGCAGCAGCGAGAAACACTTCCTTGAGTCCCCAATTGGGGTTCCACTCAGGGGACCCGAATTTCTCCACGATGTGAGCGTCTATGGGCTCGACCATGCCAAGACCTTGGCCCTCTATCCTTCCCTCCTTGTAAGCCACAAGGAGTTCCCTGTGGCCGTCCTCCTCCTTGGCCAGGAAGAGCAAGGTGTCCTTGACCGATGAGTCAACAACTCTCGAGGCGAGCTCCTCGTAAAGCTTTCTCGCCCCTTCCTCCTCTGCTATAGCCAAATCCAAAACCTGCCTGAAACTTAGCTTCCCCATCTCTCACCTGCCTTTTCTCAACGACCCACCCCAAGCTCAGTGGCCAAAGCCCCGAGCCCTCTCCTCAATGGGTGCATCTGGTCTCGAGATGTCCAGATGCGCATCCACTGAGCCTTTGCGGGATCGGGCCTGGGACCCCTTCTGGGGGAGGCAACCCAAGCTCCCTCCTTTTCGCCTACTTGCCCCTTCTGTCCTCCACCCTCACAACTGGGGTCTTTTCCTCTGACCCACTCGCCTTTCTCAACGCCCCCGGTGGAAGAAGCTCCACCTCCCTGGGCGCGACCCCAGTTGCCTGTCTCACCGCATCCTTCATCTTGCGAGCCAGGCTTTGACACAAGGCCTGGTCCTGGAGCAGGGACTTGTCCTTGAGTTCAACCCGAACACAGAAGAAATCAGTCCCCCTCTTGTCTCTGTCCACCACTATGCGGGTTTGGGAACCCGCCTCCTCGAAGGCAAGAAGCGTCTCCTCCACCTGGCTCGGGTAAATTATGATGCCCTCCAAGACCACTGCATCGTCCGTCCTTCCCTTTATCGCCGCTATTCTTGGGTGGGTTCTCCCGCAATCGCAGCTTTGCCATGTGATGGCAGAGAGGTCTCCGCTTCTGTAGCGGATGAGAGGAGTACCTTCCCAGACGAGGGAGGTCCAAACTAGCTCCCCCTCCTCCCCTTCTCCCATGGGCTCCCCAGTCCTGGGATCCACGCACTCGCACAAGAAGGCATCTGCCCAGATGTGCATCCCAAATTTCCTGTCCCTCACTTGACACTCGCATCCCATGGCAGGGCCAAGGAACTCGCTCATGCCATAGAGGTCATAGGCCTTGACCCCCAAGGAACTCTCTATCCTCTCCCTCATGGGCCTGCTCCACGGCTCCGCTCCCAGGAGCGCTATCCTGCACCTGGTGTTGCCTCTCATATCCACCTTCCTTTTCTCCACTAGCCTCGAGAGGCTAAGAGCCTTGGACGGTGTAGCGCAAAGGGCTGTGGCTTCCACCTCCCACAGGAGCTCCAGAAGTTGTTCGGGCGGCAAGCTACCTGCGGGAACACTCGCCATCCCGAGTTTCAGTGCCCCATAATGGAGACCGAAACCCCATGTGGTGATGCCCGTGGGAAACGCATTGAGAAGCACGTCCCCTGGCCTAAGGCCAACCATCCACAGGGCTCTCGCGTTTATATCAGCCCAGTAGTCTATGTCGTGCTGAGTGGCTGCCACAAGGAAGATCTTCCTGCTTCTGGTTCCAGAGGTGGAATGTATCTCCCTGACCCTCACGGGATCGGAGCAGAGGGAGGTGAGGGGCGAGAAGCTCTCTATCTGGGCTCTGTCTATGAGGGGGATAGACCTTATGTCCTCGAAGGTCCGAATCTCTTCAGGATCCACCCCCGCACTCTCGTAAAGTTCCCTGTAAAAGGTGCTGTGGGACATGACCCTGGCCACTGCGTGGCGGAACCTCTCCACCTGCATCTCCCGCAGTTTGTCCTGGGGCATGGTCTCTATTTCTGGCTGAAAAAATGCCCTAGATCCCAAGGACCATGCCTCTCCTTTTTCCAGGGCCTCGCCAGATCCCCATCAAGCGGGTTCCACCCTCACCGCGCATACCTTGTATCCTGGAATCTTGGATATGGGATCCAAGTGGGAGTGGGTGAGGAGATTCGCTGCAGCCTCTGCAAAATGGAATGGGACGAAGACCGTCCCCTCGACCGCCTTGTCCGTCACCCTTGCCACGGCCTCTATCTGACCTCTCCTGGATCGTATGCGCACCCTGTTTCCGTCCCCTATGCCCAGTTTCTCGGCATCCTCAGGAGAGATCTCCACCTCGCACGCAGGAGCCCTCTCCACAAGGCCCACGGATCGCCTGGTCATGCTCCCGCCGTGGTAATGATACAGGATTCTCCCTGTGGAGAGATAGAGGGGAAATTCCTCGTCAGGCTCTTCTGGCTCCGGCCTGTATTCCACGGGGTGGAAAAGTCCCCTTCCCCTCGTGAACCTGTCCTTGTGGAGGAAGGGTGTTCCCGGATGATCCAGTGTGGGACAAGGCCACTGGAGACCCACTTTCTCAATTCTCCAGTAGGTGATCCCTCCGTAGCTGGGAGTCACGGCCCTTATCTCCTCCATTATCTCCTCTGGGCTCTCGTAGCTCATGGCCATGCCCATGCGAGAGGACAAATCGCATATTATTTCCCAATCCTGCCTTGCTTGTCCTGGGGGGTCCACAGCCTTTCTCACCCTCTGGACCCTCCTCTCGGTATTGGTGAAGGTCCCATCCTTCTCTGCGAACGAAGCCCCGGGGAGGACCACATGGGCCAATCTACCGGTCTCCGTCAAGAATATGTCCTGGACCACGAGGAAATCCAATCTCCTGAGAGCCTCCTCCACGTGATGGAGGTCTGGGTCGGATATCATGGGGTTCTCCCCCATTATGAACATCCCCTTTATTTTCCCATCCAGGGCCCCCTGGATCATCTCCATGAGGGTGAGACCAGGGCCCTCGGGAAGGCGGGACACTCCCCATGCCTTCGCCATTTTTTCCCTCACCTGGGGATCTCCGACAGGCTGGTAGCCGCTAAACACATTGGGCAGGCCCCCCATGTCGCAGGCACCTTGGACATTGTTTTGTCCCCTGAGGGGATTGACCCCTGCATTGGCAATTCCCACATTTCCACAGCACATGGCCAAATTGGCGAGGGCCTTCACATTGTCCGTCCCCTTGGTGTGCTGCGTGATCCCCATGGCATAGAGGATGGACGCTGCGGGGGCCTTAGCGTAAATGCGGGCTGCCTCGATAAGGAGCTCGGAGGGTATGCCCGTTATCTTCTCCACCCTCTCGGGGGTATAGGCCTCGACGCACTCTTTGAGGGCCTCGAAGCCCTCTGTCCTTTCCTGGATGTATTGTTTGTCCTCCAGACCCTCCTCGAGGATCACATGGATCATCCCGTTTATCCACGCTATGTCCGTCCCTGGTTTGGGCGCAAGCCACAGATCCGCGTAATTGACGAGAGGTATCCTTCTCGGGTCCACCACGATGAGCTTGGCACCCCTTTGACGAACCGCCCTCTTGACAAAGCTTCCTATGACCGGATGCATCTCTGTTGTGTTGGAGCCAGTTACCAGGATGACATCTGCCCTCTCTATCTCCGAAATGGAGTTAGTCATGGCCCCACTTCCAAACGCGGCGGCAAGACCTGCCACCGTGGAGCTGTGTCAAAGACGGGCACAGTGATCCACGTTATTCGTGCCCAAGACAGCCCTGAAAAATTTCTGGAAGAGGTAGTTCTCCTCGTTTGTGCACTTGGCAGAGGTGAGCCCCGCCAGTGCATCCGCTCCGTAACGGCTTCTTATCTCCGAGAACTTCTTGGCCACAAGCTCGAGGGCCTCATCCCAACTCGCTTCCCTGAAGGAATCCTTCTCCCTCACGAGCGGAGTTTTGAGCCTTTCGGGATGATGGATGAAGTCATAGCCGAATCGTCCTTTCACGCAGAGGCTTCCGAAATTTGGAGGCCCATACCTGTAATCGCTCGTCACCTTGACTACTTGGCCCTCTGCCACATTGAGCTCCAGCTGACACCCGACACCGCAATAAGCGCAAGTGGTGCGGACCTTCTGGAGTTTCCAAGGCCTTGCCTTGAATTTGGCTTGACGCTCCGTGAGAGCTCCCGTGGGACAGACTGAGACGCACTCCCCGCAGAACACACACTCGGATTCACCATAGGGCAAGTCCCAGGCAGTGACTATCTTGGCCTTCCCTCCCCTGTAGCCAAAGTCTATGACCTCGTTTACCTGAACCTCGTTGCAGGCCCTGACACACCTCCCACACAAGATGCACTTATTGAGGTCACGTTCGATCATGGCATTTGAGGTGTCCTTGGGATAGCCAGGAGAGTCTACTGGGAAGCGGAAACTCTCTATTCCCAGTTCATACGCTAGATCCTGAAGCTCGCAGGATCCATTGGATTGGCAGAGGAGACAGTTGTGGTCTCCACTGGCGAGGAGCAGATCCACAACTAGCCTTCTTGCCCTCAGGACCCTCTCGGTCTTTGTGTGCACTACCATGCCCTCGGCCACTGGCATGGCGCATGAGGCCACAAGCGCAGGCCTCCCTTCCACTTCCACCACACATACCCGGCAAGCACCTGAAACGGGTAACCTGGGATGGTAGCACAGGGTTGGAATGTGGATCTTGGCCTGCCTTGCTGCCATCAGGATGGTGTTTCCAGCCGCAGTGGTGACTTCCTTTCCGTCTATGACCAGCCTCACCGTATCCATTGGACCGCTCCTAGAAAGATTGGACTATTCCCTCGAAGCGCGGACTCTTCCCGCCGCAACCCACATGCCTTGTCTTGGCTGTGCCTCCCCATCCATCCGCTATGGTGATTCCTCACACCTTGCGAACAGCCGAAAACTTAGGTGGACAAACCTCAAGACATGTGCCGCATTTTATGCACTTGTCCTGCAAAATCCTGTGCACAACCTTGGGAGCACCCTCTACAGCGCCGACAGGGCATTTCTTTCTGCATATCCCACAAGCCTTGCATTTCTCGGGGTCGATCTCGTACCGAATGAGAGCGACACATACCCCGGCAGGGCATCTCCTTTCCCTTATATGGGCCTCCACTTCCTCTCTGAAGTATCTCAGCACGGTGAGCACAGGGTTGGGAGCTGTCTGACCCAAGCCGCAAAGGGATGCATCCTTCACTGATCTCGCCAATTCCTCCAGATCCTCTATATCCCCTGGCCTGCCATTCCCTTGACAGATGCGGTCAAGGATCTGATACATTCGCTGTAAGCCCTCTCTGCAAGGTGTGCATTTCCCGCAAGATTCGCTCTGGGTGAATGTCAGGAAATAACGGGCCACGTCTGCCATGCACGTGGCCTCGTCCATGACCACCAGTCCTCCCGAGCCCATTATGGAACCAGCTTTGCTCAATTCCTGGTAATCCACGGGGAGATCCAGCAAAGACTCCGGCAAAACGCCCCCAGAGGGGCCTCCGGTCTGGACTGCTTTGAAGCCCCTGTCCTGGAGGATCCCACCCCCTATGTCGAATATCACCTCCCTGAGGGTGATGCCCATGGGAACTTCTATGAGCCCCGAATTTTTCACCTTCCCAGTTATGCAGAAGACCTTCGTTCCCTTGCTATTCTCCGTCCCGAAGGAACTGTACCAGGAGGCTCCGTTGAGGAGGATGGCGGGCACATTGGCGAAGGTCTCAACATTGTTGATGTTTGTGGGTTTGCCCCAGAGGCCGGACTGAGCAGGGAAAGGAGGTCTGGGCCTAGGCATCCCCCGCTTGCCCTCTATGGATGCCAGGAGGGCCGTCTCCTCGCCGCAGACGAAGGCCCCAGCCCCCATCTTTATCTTTATATCGAAGGAGAAGTCCGTTCCCAGGATCCCATCCCCCAGGAGACCGTACTTCTTGGCCTGAGCAATGGCCTTCTGGAGGCGCTTGACGGCTACTGGATATTCCGCCCTCACATATATGTAGGCCTCTTTGGCCCCTATGGCGTAGCCAGCTATCAGCATCCCCTCGAGAACCGCATGGGGATCACCTTCCAGCACGCTCCTATCCATGAAGGCACCCGGATCGCCCTCGTCGCCATTGCAGACCACGTATTTGGGACTTCCTTTGGCCTCCCTGGTGGCCTTCCATTTGAGGCCCGTTGGGAACCCAGCGCCACCTCTACCCCGCAGCCCCGAGGCTATGATCTCGGAGATTACCTCCTCCGGTGTCATCTCCTTGAGAGCCTTGGCCAATGCGAAGTAGCCGTCCGTAGCGATGTATTGTTCTATGTCCTCGGGATCGATGAAGCCACACTTTCGAAGGACTATCTTTTTCTGCTTGGAGTTATAGGGAAGCTCGCTATATAGGGGGAGACCCTCCAGAGGCTTCCCCCCGTTGGGAAACTGCGCCATGGCCCACTCCATGACCACTTTTCCCTCTGACAGGTGCTCCTCTAGGATCCGCTCCGCTTTGGCTCCATCCACATGTCGGTAAGTAATTCTCGGTTTGTGGGCTTCTATTATGTCCACTAGGGGCTCCTCGAAGCACATTCCTATGCACCCGGTCTGGAAAACCCTCCCTTTTATCCCCAGCCTCTTCATTCCCTCTTGGAAGGCGTGCATAGTCTCCCGCGCCCCAGATGCAATGCCGCAGGTATTCATCCCCACCACCACATGAACCTCTCCGGCCTCCACCTTGTCGAAGGTTCGTGCCCCTTCCTTTATCCTCTTGAGCTCGTCCACAGTCATGGTGCGTTCCCTCCCGGGCATTCTCCGCGCGGTGCTCTCCGCGGCATCCCCTCCTCGGAGCCCTCCTCCTCAAAGACCAATTCCTCAGTATCTCTTGAGTACTTCCCTCACCTTTTCTGGGGTAAGTTTCCCGTAAGCCGTATCGTCTATTATGATCGCTGGAGCGAGGCTGCAGCATCCTATGCAATAGACCTTTTCAAGGGTAAACTTTCCATCGGGGGAGGTGTCTCCTGGCTCCACCTTCAATTCCCTCTGCATCTCTTCGAGGATCTTCGCCCCTCCGCGCACGTGGCAAGCAGTGCCCTGACAAGATAGGATCGTGTGTCTACCTCTGGGCTTGAAGGAAAACTGGGCGTAGAAGGTCGCCACACCGAAAAGCCTCGAAGGAGGCACCCTCAGCTCCTTGGAAATGTACTTCATGACCTCAAGGGGCAAATACCCGAATATCTCTTGCGCCCTCTGGAGCACTGGAATGAGGGGTCCAGGCTGACCTTTGAACTCCTCAATCGCCTCTCTAAGCTCGTTCATCTTGCCTTCCGCCATGCTGCCACCGAAGTCCATGATCGCCCCCTTGCCACTGTCCTGACAGCAGAGTTTCAGCTCTTCACGTCCTCTTGAGGAGCGCGTCTGCCACCTTTCCCATCTCCTCCAAAAGACGGGGAAACGCCATATAGGGGGGCTGCCCCTCCATATCGGCCTTCACCACAGCATCCTCGTAAGGGACCATCCCTAGGATCTCGAACCCCTCCATATTTCGGAGTAGAAATTCCTCGTCCTCGCGCCCCCTCACCTTGTTACCTATCACCCCGATGCGCCTGAGACCTATGTCAGAGGCTAGCCTCTTGACGGTCTTCGCTGTCTCTATGCTCCTTCGGCCAGGCTCGACCACCACGATGAGCCTATCCACAGCCTGGGCAGTTCCCCTTCCCAGGTGCTCTATGCCGGCCTCCATGTCCATTATCACGACTTCCCTTCGATCCAGAAGGAGATGGGTGACCAAGGCCTTGAGCATCGCGTTCTCGGGGCAGTAGCAGCCTCCTCCCCCTGTCTTGAAGGCCCCCATGACCATGAGGCGGAGCCCAGGCTCCACTGTCTTGGAGAACCTCTCCGGGATGTCATCCACCCTCGGGTTGAGGTTGAACATCCCCCCTATGGAGCCTGGTTTTGCCCCCGTACGCTCGTAGATGAGCTCTTCCATCTTGACTATGGGGGTTATGTCGGAGGCATCCGGTATGCCGAAAGCACTGGCCAATGTCGCATTGGGGTCTGCATCTATGGCCAGGACCTGATAGCCCTTCTGGAGAAAGGCCTTGGACAGGGAAGCAGCGATGGTAGTTTTCCCGACCCCTCCTTTTCCACCTATGGCCAACTTCATGGCCTTCTCCTCTTTGCGCCTCTCAGGCGCATGGGACCTCGATCTCCAGCCCGAGCTTGAAGACTCTCCACGCTTTCAGAGCCCCAGTTCAGACCATGGCTCTTGGGGCGAGTCACATCCCAGCGGCAGAGAGGATCTCCGGCACCAGATGTTCCCTTCCTATGGCCATTATGTGGACGCCGTCGCAAATCTTCTCTTCTCTTATCTGCTTTATCATGCGGCCTGCGATCTCGATCCCTTTCTCCAGGGCCTTGCCCTTGGGAGCGCTTGCCAACTCATCTATCAAGGGCTGAGGGACAAAGATCCCGGGGACGTTGGCGTTCATGAATCGGGCCATGCCTGCCGAGGCAAGGAGCACTATCCCTGCGAGGATCTTCACGTTGAATTTCCTCGCATACTGCATGAATTTCTTGAAGTTATCGAGATCGTATATGGCCTGGGTCTGGATGAATTCGGCCCCTGCCTTTATCTTTTTCTCGAACTTGAGAAGTTGCGGCTCTATGGGATCCGCCTCCGGAGTCACTATGGCTCCGACACAGAACTTGGGGGCTCCCTTGAGCTCGTTTCCAGCAAAATCCCTCCCTTGCTCCAGTTGTTTTATGAGCTTTACGAGAAGAACCGAATCGAGATCGAAGACAGGCTTTGCCTCCGGATGGTCTCCCACGGTGATGTAGTCTCCTGTCAAGGCAAGCACATTTCTTATGCCGAGAACGTAGGCCCCGAGAAGCTCGGATTGGAGGGCCAGTCTGTTTCTGTCCCTACAGGTCATCTGCAAAATGGGCTCCCCGCCCGCCTCCTTTATGAGTTTGCAGACGGGGAGGCTCCCTATCCTCATCACAGAGCTCTGGTTGTCAGTGACATTGAGGGCATCCACCTTGTCCTTGAGGAGGTCTATGTGGTGGAGCATCTCATCGATGTCCACCCCCTTTGGAGGCCCTATCTCCGCTGTCACCACGAACTCTTTTGTCCTGAGAGCTTCAGCAAAGGGAATGGGCATGGCTAGGCCTCCTCCTCTCTGTATGCAGCGTGCCATATGGTCGCGGGAGTGGTCTGGACTTTGTAGTTCTTGGGAGGGTGAATTTCCCTTATCTTCTCGAGCCTACCCTGTCCCTCGAGCCTCCTATAGATCAGGGTCCAGGCGCAGTCCTTGTTCTTGTCCACCTCGCACTTTCCGTGATTCGTGCCTCCGCAAGGTCCGTTGACCAGTCCCTTGGGACAAATGGTTATGGGACAAATACCCCCCGTCTCCGCAAGGAGGCAATTGGAACAAGCCCGGCACTTCTCGCTCCATACCCCCTCTTTCTCCGCAATGCCTATGAAGGTGGTGTTGAGGGCAGGGACCACCACTCTGTGGGGAAAGAGTTCAGCGGCAAGCTGCACCCCAGCCCCACAGGCCATGGAGATGACCACATCGTACTTGTCCACTCGATCTTTCAGGGTGTCGAAGTACTCCCTGTCGCATTGGCGGAGGATGGTCTCCTCGTCCACCTGGACATCTTTCCCCTCCTCTTTGAAGGCGATCCTCAGCTGGCTCGCCAGGATCTGGACCTCTTTCTCCCCCCCTGCCATGCAGACAGCCACACATGTGCCACAGCCCAGAACCAGGATCCTCTGGCATCCATCCACATACGACTTGATCTCATCGAAGGGCTTTCTCTGGCCTACTATCATCTCTTGTTCTCCGTGTGCTTTTAGATCCGGCTTTCATGAGATCCCCTCAGGCCGCCTCCTTCTTCCTCTTGAGGGGCGAGGGACCAAGTTCCTTTGCCCTCCTGGTCATCTCCTCCACTGCCTCAGCGAAGGCAGTGGCCATGGAGGAGCTCATGTTGAACATCTCTAGCCTCTCAGGCTCGATCCCTATCTCCTTGAGCAACCCCTTGGTGTAGCGAACCCACCTTTTGGCTCTCACATTTCCTTCCAGGAAATGGCACTCTCCCTCGAGTCACCCAGCCACGAAAACTGCATCCGCCCCGGCCTCGAAGGCCTTGAGAAGGTGAATGGGCTCGACCTTCCCTGTACAGAGCAATTTCACCATCCTCACTGTTGGCGGATACTGAAGCCTCATGGAACCAGCCAGATCCGCAGCCGAGTAAGCGCAGTAAGTGCAGCAAAAGGCAGCTATCTTCGGTTCGTAGGACATCTCGGCGCCCTCCTCCGCTCCTTTCTTCTCCATATCTTGGCCTCCATCCCGCAGACAGCTAGTTCTCCACCATCATCCTTCCAGGGCAGCCACCTTGGCCAAAAGCTCTTGGTCTGTATAACCCCCTAGCTGGATTGCCTTTCTGGGGCAGGCTGATGTGCATATTCCACAACCCTGACAGGCCGCGGGATTTATCTCCGCAACGCCCTTGGAGCCCACTTGAGGGACATGGTAGGGGCAAGCTCGCACACAGGTGAGGCAAGCCACACACCTTCCTTCGTCCACCCAGGCCTTCTCCCCTGGCAGGTACAGCCTCTCCTTGGAGAGAACAGTCACAGCCCTTGCGGCAGCGGCTTGGGCCTGGGCTATTGTCTCCCTCAGGAGCTTTGGCCCATGTGCCAGACCAGCGAGGAAATTCCCCTCCGAGGCGAAATCGACTGGCCTCAGCTTCATGTGAGCTTCCATGAAGAACCCGTCAGCATTGACGGGAAGCTTGAGCTGGAGAGCCAGGGGCTGCTCCTTTTGGCCCTCGACGCCTATGGCCAGCGCCACTATATCCGCTGGTATCTCCACCTCCTCTCCCAGCACATGGTCCTTGACCGTGACAACGAGGTCCTGTCCCCTCTTCTCCACCTTGGGAGGATCCTCCTTCTTGAACCTTATGAATATGACACCGCGCTTTCTAGCCTCCTGATAGTAGAGCTCCATGAGCCCATATGTGCGAACATCCCTGTAGAGGATGAAGACCCTGCAGTCGGGCTTGAGTTCTTTGATCTTCAAGGCGTTCTTTACGGATCCCTGGCAACAGATCCTGCTACAGTAAGGATGTTCCTCGTTTCTGGACCCCACACACTGGATCATGACCACTGTGTCTATCCCCTCGAGGCCTTCTTTGCCTTTGGCGAGCCTGTCCGAGAGATCCAGGGCCGTGACCACCCTGGGGTCCTCCCCATAGAGATATTCTTTGGGCTCGTAGGGCTTCGCGCCCGTTGCCACTATCGTAACCCCGTGGCGGATCTCCTCTGTGCCGTTGGAGTTGGATATGTGGGTCGTGAAGTTGCCAACGAAGCCCGTGTGATAGGTGACCTGACTTTCTAGATGGACCTTTATCCTCGGATGGCTTTTCACCTTCTCCTCGAGCCGCTCCAAATAGGCTCGGACATCGTCTCCTTCTATGGTGTTGTGGAGCCTTCTCGCTATTCCTCCCAGCTCCCCTGTTTTCTCGACCAGATGGACCTCGTAGCCCTGCTCGGCTATGTTGAGGGCAGCGTTCATCCCCGCAACACCGCCTCCCACAACCAATGCCCTCTGCTCCACAGGCACTGTGAGCTGTGGAAGGGGCTTCGCGTTTCTCACCTTGGCAACGGCCATCCTCACCAGGTCCTTGGCCTTCTCAGTGGCCTTATCGGGTTCGTGCTGGTGCACCCAGGAGCCCTGATCCCTTATGTTTGCCATCTCGAACAGGTACGGGTTGAGGCCGGCCTGGCGAATGGTCTCCCGGAAGAGGGGCTCGTGGGTCCTCGGGCTACATGAGGCCACAACTACCCTGTTCAATCTTTTCTCCCTTATCACCTCGACCATCTTCTCTATGTTGTCCTGACTACAACTGAACAGGTTTTCCGCCGCATATACGACACCGGGCAGTTGGGCAGCATAGTCCCTAACTTCAGGAACCCTGATCACACTGGCTATGTTTATCCCGCAGTCGCAAACAAAGACCCCGATCCTGGGCTCTTCTTTGGAGACATCTATCTCGTCGGGATAAGACTTCTCCACTATCTCGCTGTAGCGGGCATCAGCTAGGATTGTCTCCACTTGGCCCACCGCCGATGAGGCCTGCATCACCGTCTCGGGGATGTCCTTGGGACCCTCGAATGCGCCGCAGACAAAAATTCCAGGCCTGGATGTGGCAACAGCCTCCAGTCCCCCTAGGGATGAGAAACCGTAAGGATCCAACTCCACCCCCACCTTCTTGGCCAGATCAACGATCCCGGGGGACGGTTCCATGCCAACCGAGAGCACAACCATGTCGAATAGTTCCTCGTGGACCTTCCCATCCTCGTCAACGTACCTTATGAGGGGGCTTCGGGTCGCCGGATCCTCGACAACGGAGTGTATCCTGGAGCGGATGAACCTTACCCCAAGCTCCTCCCTCGCCCTGTCGTAATAGGCCTCGAATCCCTTGCCAAAGGTACGCATGTCCATGAAGAAGATGGTGGCATCCAGGTCCCCTTTGGCATGCTCTTTGGCTATCACAGCCTGTTTTATGGCATACATGCAGCATACAGAGGAGCAGTAGGGATGGTCCCCCTCGTTTACGTTCCTCGAGCCAGCACACTGGATCCAGGCTATCTTCTTCGGCTCCTTGTGATCGGAAAGCCTCACCATGTGGCCCTGAAATGGCCCAGAGGCGCTCAGGATCCTCTCGAACTCCTTGCTTGTGACGACATTCTTTATCCGTCCGTAGCCGTAGGTCCTGAGCTTCTTGGGATCCACTGTCTCGAACCCAGGAGCCAGGATCACCGCTCCCACTTCAAGGGTCCTTCTCTCTTCCACCATCTGGTGGTCCACGGCTCCTGCCTGACACGCCTTAACGCACTCGAAGCACTCGCAGCATGCCCCGCAATTGAGGCATCTTGAGGCCTCCTCCCTCGCTGCCTCCTCGTCCACCTGGAGCCTCACTTCCTGGAATCCCTTGACCCTTTCTCGAGGAGGAAGGGTGGGGACCTTGAGCCTCTCCTTTCTCTCTACATCTGGTGGGATCTCCGTCCACTTCTCGCCCGCCTCTTTCTCCTCCACCCATTCCTTGGGGAGTTCCTCCCCCTTGAGGAATTTGGCGATATAATGGGCAGCCCTCTTTCCCGCTGCAACGGCCTCGATCACAGTTGCAGGCCCTGTCACAGCGTCTCCACCTGCGAAGATCCAAGGCACGTTGGTCTGGAGGGTCTCGGGATTGACCACCAGGAGGTTCCACTTGGATATCTCGAGACCAAGACCATCCTGGACAAAGCTCAGGTCAGGCTCCTGACCTATGGCCGGGATGATGAGATCCGCCTCCACGAAGAATTCTGATCCCTCTATGGGAATGGGCTTCCTCCTTCCTGTGCTGTCTGGTTCCGTGAGCCTTGTGCGGATGCATTCCAATCCCTTGAGGCGTCCTTCCTCATGAACGATCCTGGAGGGCGCGGCCAGAAAGAGGATCTTCACCCCCTCCGCCTCTGCCTCCTCTATCTCTTCAGGCTCCGCCAGCATCTCCGCCTTGGATCTCCTGTAAACTATGGTCACCTCCTGGGCTCCGAGCCTGAGAGCTGTCCTAGCACCATCCAGGGCTGAGTGGCCTCCGCCTATGACCACTACCTTCCCCTCGAGTTTTTTCAGCTTCCCCAGATGAACCTCCCGGAGGAACGTGGTCACATCCTGGACACCTGGGCCTTCCTTCTCCCCGGGGATTCCCAGCCTGAGTCCCTTCCAGGCACCCACGGCCAAGAACACTGCTTTGGCCCCGTGATCCTTGAGTTCCTGGAGGGTGAGGTCCTTCCCTATCCTCACGCCGGTCTGAATCTCTATCCCGAACCTCTTCAGGTTTCCTATCTCCTGATCCAAGACCCAGCGGGGAAGCCTGTGTTCCGGGATCCCGTACCTCATCATGCCCCCTGGCTCTGGCATGGCCTCGTACACAGTCACCTTGTAACCCTCGAGAGCCAGGAAATAGGCCGCAGTGAGGCCAGCAGGCCCTGATCCCACTATTGCCACCCGTTCTTCCCTGGGCTTGATCTCGGGCAACGGGATCTCGGTGACAGGTGCCCTGTCCGCAGCTACCCTCTTCAACTCCCTTATGGAGATGGCCTCATCCACCTGAGCCCTCCTGCAGCTCGCCTCGCACCTGTGAGGACAGACACGGCCGAGAATTCCAGGGAAGGGCAGATCCCGCATGATGATCTCCACCGCCTCCCTGTACTTGCCCTCCTTGACCATGGCCACATATCCCTGGACATTGAGGTTGGCCGGGCAGCCGATGCGGCAGGGGGCAATATCCCACTTCTCTATGGCGTAGCCGCTCGGGATTGCCTGAGGATAGCGCTTGAAGGTCGCCTTTCTCGTCGAAAGCCCGAGATCGTACTCATTGGGCCTCACGACAGGACACACCTTCGCGCATTCGCCGCATGCCGTGCACTTGGAGAGATCGATGTATCTCGGGTGCTGTATCACCTCTACCTTGAAGTTGCCAGGCTCTCCCTGAATGTCCACAACTTCGGCATTGGTCAGGAGATCTATGTTCAGGTTTCGGCCGCACTCGACCACCTTGGGCGAAAGGATGCACATGGCGCAATCGTTGGTGGGGAAGGTCTTGTCCAGTTGGGACATGGTTCCCCCGATTGCTGGAGTCCTCTCCACCATGTACACGTGGAAGCCGCTTTCCGCGAGGTCCAGAGCCGCCTGAACACCGCCTATTCCGCCGCCAACTACTAGAACAGATCCCTTAGCCATGGATGTCCTCTCCTGCAGGAACTCGTCGGACTTTTCATGTGAAGGACCGACCGTGGATTTTCACTCCGGGGGAGGCAATTCGGATCTCCGAAGGTAGCTAACTCAGTATATGGGCCCATTCACAAGCGTTCAAGACTATCTACCCGACCCGGGGACAAATGTCAAGACCACCGGGCCGAACGAAGGGCGTAGGCCCTCACGCCCAAAGTTTAAGATGGCCAGGGGGCTCACCCGGTGGAGGGGCGGGCTCCGCACGCCCGCAAGGGAGGCATCACGCTAAACCGAATGTCGCCTCTTTTTGGCCGCGACCCCCTCGCCAATCCGTCGGTGAGGGTGACACGCCCCGGCTTGCGTCCGGCCTTGCAACGCGGACGCGGAGACCGCGTCCCTCCGAGAAATACACCTTTCGCCTTATCTACAGCCTTTCCCCGCAAGGCCTCTTCCCCCCGCTCGGCCCCCCGCGGAGGGGCGGGCTCCGCACGCCCGCAAATGAGGCCTCGCTTGCACCGAAAGACCGCCCCATTGGGCCACCGGGCGTTCATTTGCCCCCGATGATTATGTTATGCCCCGGCTTGCTCTCGACCCGTATTCGCGGACGCACGGAGTGCGTCCCTCCGAGAAAACCGCCTTTCGCGTCATCCCCGGGTTTGCCCCCGTAGGGCCTTCTCGCCTTCGCTTGGCCATCTCGCGGAGGGGCGGGCTCTGCACGCCCGTTAAGGAAGGCGCGGGCTTGACCGAGGCATATGCCCGGTAGGCCAACCGGCCTCTTGCCTCATCACCGGGTGGAAATGGAATGCCTCTGCTCGCGTACGGCCTTACCACGCGGACGCGGAGACCGCGTCCCTCCGAGAAAACCGCCTTTCGCGTCATCCCCGGGTTTGCCCCCGGAGGGCCTTCTCGCCTTCGCTTGGCCATCTCGCGGAGGGGCGGGCTCCGCACGCCCGCAAGGGAGGCATCACGCTAAACCGAATGTCGCCTCTTTTTGGCCGCGACCCCCTCGCCAATCCGTCGGTGAGGGTGACATGCCCCGGCTCGCGTCCGGCCTTGCCACGCGGACGCGCAGACCGCGTCCCTCCGAGAAAACCACCCCTCGCGTTATCTCCGGACTTTCTCCCGCGAGTCAACCGAGCTAGGGGGGACCGCGCCCGGGAGGGGCCCCTCCCGCTCCCTATAACCCAAACAAAAAGGGGGATCCGAAGATCCCCCCTTTTTTGCTCTGCCCCGAGGCCTTCTAGAAGGTGTACCTCAGCCTCCAGAAGAGCTCCCAGGCATCGTCAGCACCACCCGCTCCAAGCCAATTGGCCTCAGCTTGCGTAAGACCCACAGGGAGATTTGCAGCCCGAGCGGCGGCGAAGTTGTGGTCCAAACCCTTGCCGGCGAAGAAGTAGGCACCGATCAGATCCAGGGTCAGGTTGGGATAGATGTTGTACGTTGCCGTGAGATCGATCTCCCAACCGAGCTCCTTGCTGTCATTGAAGTTACCGTTGGGCTTTATCAAGGCGGCAAGCGGCTTGTCCATATCATCCGTGGCCCAGATGTAGCCCGCAAGGAGATTCAAAGCGAGCTGCTTTGTTGCCTGCCATGTGGCATCCAGGGCCGCGTAAGCATGACCACGAGGAGCGCCCGTGTATGTGGACCATCCCTGACACCAGCTCTTGTACCCGCCCTCGAAGAGCTCGAACTGGCCGTGGAACGCATCCACACTGGACCAGCCATGCCACCTTCTCTTGGTGGGATCCTCACCGCTGAACCAAGCGAACCTTACACCGATATCGAAGGGGCCTGGCTTCACGCCTGCATGGGCCAGGACTGCCCATCCCCTGGGGTCCACCACGTCCACGTAACCGGCCACAGGGGCAGGGACATCATTGTCACCCTCGTTCGTCATGCCCCAGAAGTAGTTCCCATGGGCCCTGAAGTACACGGGGAGGCCTCCAATCGTCGGCTCTATGGCGAAGTGGAGTCCGTGCCAGAGATAATCGCCAGCGATCATCCTAGCACCCCAGCGCCCGCCTAGCTGCCTCGAGGCATTGCTGGCAAAATCCAGCCAGTGCTGACCGCCCTCTGCCACATGGACCCACTGGTGATACGTCCCGAAACGGAACCACTTGGTGAGGGAACCCTTGATGTCGATCAGGTAGAGGTCAGCATCGTCCCTGTCGCCGTGGTACTTTGTGGTGGGATTCAAGTCGTAGAGGTTGTAAGGACTAGCAGTCGACCCCGTGAGGATGGATCCCTCACCCTCATTCAGCTTGATCCACCATCCAGAGACGTTGAGCACGTTCTTGATGATGGGGGCATCCAACCTCACCCCGAAATAGTCGTCACGGGAGTACATGATGTTATTGGGATCCAGACCACCAAAGCCCTGAAGACCAGCCTGGACCTTCACCGGGGTTCCGGGGATCAAAAACCAGATGTAAGCGTGTTTCAGCTTCGTATTGTTGAGGTCGTCACCTCTGGCAACGTCGCCCGTTGGGAGTCCTACGTTACTAGTTACCCCTGTCTGGGTCACATTGGATCCCCAGATCCAGTCATGCTCGAAGCCGAAAGTGGCGCCGTATTTGCCCTCGAAAGAGGTATCCAGCCACCAACGGAAACGCTGATAGATATACCTGCGGGCGTCATGGATGTCATCGTCGAAGTCAAAATTGTTGTCGTTGGATCCGCCCGCAATCCAGTAATCGCCCCTGATGTTGAAGTCGGCCTTGCCGAGATACTTGCCCACATCCTGAGCCTGACCTGGCACACTGAAGGCCAGGATTAGGGCAAAGCCCGCAAGGAGCGCAAGAAATGCTTTTCTCATGTCTCCTCCTCCTTTACTTTGGTCTTCGCACCCAGCTTGGACCCTCCCTCCCAAAGAGGGTCGAGAAAACTCCCTTGTTCCTTTACCCATCACCTCCTTTCTCCTCTAGCATAAGCCAATTGCCAACTGCCACTTTTAAGCCCCGCAGGGCACCTCTCGGACTTTCCCCTCCCCGGGCAGATCCGTAGGTGGCACTATTTCTAGCATTGCCAAATTTTCTTGTCAAGCCCTTTTAAGCATCCCCGCAAAAAATTTTTTGGGTAACCCCTCGAGCCCCCAACTTTTCTAGCGAGGGGGGTCGAAGGATTTTTCTCTTCCTGGGACTCCAGAAGAGGACAGGGGAGCCTCCTCTGGATTTTCTCTCCCAGGGACTTTCGACCCGACCGATCAGCCTCCCCCAATGGGATTCGTGGGGTCGCCCTCGGAGATCATCTCCCACAAAACCTCCCTTTCCTTTGGGCCAGGAAGAAATCCTCTGAGCTCCGCTTCCATGACGAGTTCACCCCTTTGATTGGTGAAGCGAGCTATGGCAAGGGCCTTTCCTTTTTGGTCGATTTCCACTATCTCCATCTCGCAAGTGATGGTATCGCCTATGTACACGGGCTTTATGAACCGAAAGCTCATGGCCGAGGCAAGCCAGGCCCACTGTCCCCCTGGCTCGCAGATCATGCTTCCCACAAGAAGGCCGTGGCAAATGAGCCCTGAAAAACCCTTTTCCCGAGCGAAACGGGGCTCGTAGTGGACGGGATTGTAATCCCTCGTTATCTGACCGAATACCTTTACGTCCTCCTCGGTGAAGGTTCTGGAAAACCGGACAACCTTCCCAACGCCAACAACTCCCTCAGCCACCTCCCTCCTCCATGGCCGAGGTCCACAAGGGGGTGAGGTCTGGAGTCGGGCGGAGGGAGTTCCTTCCTTTTTCTCTATAAATGTGCTCATGGGAGCTGCCCTTTTCCTGGAGGATGTTTTTTCCGAGGCCGCAGCTTCCTCTGGATGCACCCTCGTGTGGACTCATCCAGGAAAGGCCCCTTTGTAAGATAGACCAGAAG
>Ga0078972_1004246_pt1 | contig 40067 bp, 33 predicted proteins | sample YelNatPaOPGAMG01_FD_67568 | JGI IMG/M metagenome (GOLD analysis project Ga0078972, IMG submission 67568) | Hot spring thermophilic microbial communities from Obsidian Pool, Yellowstone National Park, USA - OP-RAMG-01 (SPADES assembly) (version 2) | ecosystem: Environmental > Aquatic > Thermal...
CCCTCTGCGACATAGACGACAACTACCTTGGTGCCGCCGCCAAGGAATATCCCGATGCAAAGGTGTACAACGACTTTCGCCGTATGCTTGATCAAAAGGATATAGACGCGGTAACCATCGCTACACCGGACCACGTGCACGCCATCGCTACCATGTGGGCCCTTAAATCGGGCAGGCATGTTTATTGCGAAAAGCCGCTCACGCACGACATATGGGAATGCAGACAGGTCGAGCGTGAAGCGGCAAAGGCGAAAGTAGCCACCCAAATGGGCACGCAGATCCACGCCGGTAATAATTACCGAAGGGTAGTGGAGATCTTGCAATCCGGTGCCATTGGAACCGTTAAGGAAGTGCACGTGTGGGTAGGTGGCGCCTGGACAGGCGGCGAAGGGCGTCCCTCGGACACGCCCCCGGTGCCGCCAAATATCCATTGGGACTTATGGCTGGGGCCGGCTCCGGAGAGACCGTATCATCCCGCGTACATACCGGCCAGATGGCGCGGTTGGTGGGATTTCGGAGGCGGCACGCTCGCCGACATGGCCTGTCATCACATGGACCTCTCTCACTGGGCATTCGGCCTGAGGGCTCCCCTCACCGTGGAAGCCGACGGCCCCCCCGTCAACCCGGAAACAACACCGGCCTGGCTCATCGTGCGCTACGAATACCCGGCGCGCGGTGATCAACCGCCGATCACGCTCACGTGGTATCATGGCGACAAACGTCCCCACTACTTTGAGGAAGGCATTCTGCCTCCATGGGGAAACGGCTCGCTTTTCGTGGGGGACAAAGGCATGCTTTTGGCCGATTACGATCGGTACAAGTTGCTGCCGGAAAAGGATTTTGAAGGTTTTCAGCCACCGCCAAAGACCATTCCCGATTCCATCGGACACCACAATGAATGGATCCTCGCCTGTAAAACGGGATCGCCCACCCTGTGCAACTTCGACTACGCAGGTGCGCTCACCGAAGCCGTACTTCTAGGCAACGTGGCATATCGAACAGGGCAAAAGATCGAATGGGATCCTAAAGAACTGCGCGCCAAAAACTGCCCCGAGGCAGACCAGTACATTCGCCGGCGCTATCGGGACGGCTGGCGGTTCTAGAAGAGGGGAGCCGCGAACAGAAGCACGTATGGTCCACGGCCGGGCTTGGCGCCGTGCAAAATGGATTCTCGAGGGAAGTGCGTGGATCGGGCTTTATCCACCCGTCTTCCATGCCCAAGGAAAAACGATCATGTGTGGATTGGGCATCGTTGCATTCTGTAGTCTCCACCCGGGCGCTCTTGGAGCACCCGTCTGGAAGCCACCTGTCATCCCATTCCGTAGCTCTGTGAGGCTCGAGGCCGGACTGGAACAAACGGTAGATCGGGCCATCACGCGGCTCAGTGCTCCACCGTACACGGAAAGCTTCATCCTTGCCGACGTAAACTTTGGCCAGCAGCGCATCTTCACAGAATACAGTGGTGACATATCGGGGCGTATGTTGAGCATGATTGCCCGAGAGCGCAGGTTTGGCCTTCCGGATAGCTGGCCACTCGATCACTTATTGGCAGGCTTGGCAGCAGCACAGCAGCCAGACGGTCACTTTGGAAAGCCTCAGGACCTGGCGCATGAAATCGTCGGCGATCGGGACATGCCCATCCTTTGGGGAAATGGCCGATTGTTGATGGGGCTCGTGGATGTATACGCAGTGTCCCGCGACTCCCGCGCACTCCACATGGCACGGAAGCTAGGAGACTACTACGTCGCCACAGACGCCTATCTAGACCGGCCGGAATTGGTTCACAAGTTCGGCAATTATGCCGCGGGCTTCGCTACATGCTACTTCAGTGGCATCGAAGGAATGGTAGGATTGTGGCGCGCTACTCGCGACGGCCGGTACCTTGCCCAAGCTCGCCGAATGGCGCATTTGATGATGCAATATACTAAACCGGGCGAGCAACACAGCCACGGGCGATTATGCGCCCTTCGCGGACTATTGGACCTCTACAAGGCCACATCGGACCCGGCGTACCTTAGCTACGTGACCGACGAGTACGGCTTCACCGCCACACATTATCTGTGGCCTACGGGTGGGCTTAGCGAAATGACCGTTCCTACTTTCCAGAGAGATGAAGGATGCACGGAAGCGGATTGGCTGCGCCTAAGCCTCGAACTATGGCGGCTCACGGGTAAGCCTCAGTATTTGGATGACGCCGAATGGACACTCCGAAATGAAATGGCCGTAAACCAATTCCCCAATGGGGGCTTCGGGCACCACACGGCCCGATTTGCCGCGGGCTTGATGGACGGCTACGAGCCCAACAACGATCGGACGGCGCAAGAGGCTTATTGGTGCTGCTCCGAGCACTGTCCCCGAGCGCTCCTCGATGCCGTATCCTACGCCATCGTACCGCGGGGAACGGATGTCTTCCTTAACTTGTACGAACCCATGAAAACCGAGTTCGTGGTGAAGGGGCAGCCCGTCTCCTTTGAAATCGCGCCTGCGCAAGGTGGAGAGATCGTTCGAATCGTCATCTCAACCCATCGCCCCATTCGGATGGCCCTCCACTTGCGCCGACCCGCATGGTGCTCCTCCATGACGGTGGACGGCCGCCCGGAACCGGAGAATCCGGAGGGAAGGGTCGTGTTAAGTCGCCAATGGCGCGGTACTACCAGTGTGGAAATTCGCTTCGGCGCAGTGCTCCGGGCGTGGAGGGAAGGGCAACCGGCGTTCGGCGTGCCTGTAGATCAATGGGACTCCCATAGCGATTCCCAAGCGGCACTCTTTCTAGGTCCCTACCTCCTTGGGCGCGACTGGGACGACCGCTCTGATCCGCCGGTGGTGGCGGTTGGAGGAACCCTGCCCAACATAGGGGAGAACATGGTGCTGCATGGCTCAGATGGCAAAACTTGGGTTTTCCGGCCCGTCGCCGACATCACTCCTAAGGGGTCTGGCTTCCGCATCCGGGTGCGCTTGGCCGCGACTTCACATTGACGCCTAGGGCAAGGATGCTTGAGCATCTTCTGCCCACTCGCCCGGGTACCGTTCCTCCATGATCGTACGATCGCAGGGGCCAAGAAGGCAGCATGCGTCAAGCCCGAGGCAGCCCAAAAATCGGCACCTATCCCGTGCACGCCTGCCTACTTGACCCCCTGGCATCGGGTACAAAAGTAGATGAAGCCCGCCCCAAAACCTTGCCGTCGGGCCTCGATGAGGTTGCCGCATACCCTACAGGGCTGCCCCGCCCGTCCGTGGACCCACAGGCGATCCCGTAAGTCCAGCCGAACGATCTTGCCCTCTGACCCACCATCCGGCGCGAAGCGTTTGTACTCCCACACAATGGATCGAAGTGCCTCGCGGGAAAGGTTGCGCACCTTTGCGAAGGGCGATATCCGTCTCAGAAACAGTGCTTCAGATCGCCACACTGATCCTTCTTGGCGTGCGCCGGGGATGAGGGCTAAGGCCGCGCCGACTTCCGCATCCGGATGCGCGGCGAGAACCGCTCTCACTTCTCGTACCGAAGGAGGGACGCACGTGGCCAGGAATGCAGCGTACAAGTGGCCAGTCGAAGGCGCAGGCACAAGCCGCAAATGAGCTTGACCGACGCAGTACGCAGTGGACTGCTCCGTATGGAGGGCGACCAACGGCGTACCGGCCGCGTAATGCATGGGCCGCCTGGAGGACGTATGCCATTCACCGCCATCGGCATGGTCGCTGTGTAACACGAGATCCCTATGGTGCAAGCCAAGCGCAAGCGGGTCATGCCGCAGGCACGATCCCGGCTTCTCTTCATCTCGAAGAACCGTGAAGAGACCATGCCCTCGCAATTCCACAGCGGCCACCACCCGGCCCACCACCTGATCGGTGGCTGTTCCATGGACCAAGCCGTTGGGCGCGACATCAAAACGCACTACCCGTAACCCCGCGATGCTCTTCCGCACCGTCGCCGCCATACGGTTCAGGCTAGTTTTCTCCATCAGAACATGCTTCGTGGCGAATTCGTTGGATTCGTGCACTGCGCCAGGCCCCATGCCAATACGGCACCACGCGTGCCACGTGCTCACAAGACCAGGGCGCAACGTGCCGATACCGGTGAAGGGGCCGGCATTCGTACCCTTTTGCGCCGGCTACCTCAGTGTTCGGGGGATCCCATTAGCCCCATATTGGCCGCGTACGGGGACACGTAGCGCGTGTGGTACCGTTCCCAATCTTGGCGATGGGCACGATACACCGGATCCTCTTGCAAGGGACGGAGCGGACCGGCATATTCCTTATCGGCATGCGAGGGCAAGGGCAATACCGTGCGTGAGAAACCGGTGTTTACATTTCCATCCTTCTCCCAGCCGTCGCTAATAAATACAAAGTCCCTTTTGCTTCCTGGAGCCGGTGCAGGGAGGGCGGGGAAGTGTAGTGCCAGCTCATCTCCTGCGTTTAGGATAACGTAGCGGTCATCCACGCGTTCCACCAATTCCTTCACATCGCCGTAGCGCGTGTAATATCCCACCAGATCACGCCAAGGCTGTCCGGTTGACCACAGGGTGTCGTAATCGGGCAATTCTGGGCTGCTGGGACCGGCCTGCTTCACTACCGAGAAGCCTCGGAAGTGCAAGTCCGCAGTTTGCGGATGGAGCAAACGCAGTTCCATTCTGTGGTTATTCGTTAGCTCCCGAGCAGTACCCAGGTAATCCCAATAGATCTCCATATTGGTGCGGAGACGCAGAATATGGGGAGCGTTCGGACGGAACACGCCGGTGAGATCAATTAGGCACGTCTTGTTCTTGCCGGCAGGAAACCCTAGATTAGGTCGCACAGTCTTCCAGCCTCCGCGGCCATCGGGAACTTCGAGGCTAAGCGGCTTCGGAGGCTCGTGATGGCCGCTGCTGATGGCAAGGTTGATGGAGCTATCTGTGGGGTGAAGCCATCCTTGGGCTACAAGCCACCATCGCCCGGTTCCCGGAGGCTCTGGACCCAGATCTAACTGAACGTAATGATCTTGGGCAATGCCCTGATAGTCACCCAGGCGGAATGTATCCAGATACCGGCCGTCGCGCGCGCGCACTAAGTCGGTGACGTCCCGACCATCCTGGTCCACAGCTCGGAGCACCGGTCTCGGCATCATCATAAGATGAACCGCCGGCTGCCCGGGCGGAATCACGAAGCGCTCGTCCACGTAAATCTCGGTGTCCGCGGGATGGTCCACCGCCAAAAGCTGAACCATATCGAAAAAGTGTGTCTCCCAAAGCTCGCCTGTTACCCTCAAATCGTAGACACCGTCTCTTGGCACCAGTTGATCGCCGCGCACCTTCACCCAATCGCGCGTGGTGGTTGACGAGGCGGTACCCTGGGCGTTGATTCGCAGGCCCAAGGGCGAGCTGAAGAGCACATCCGTAACGAACGCCATTTTGTGCCCATCCCACGCATACAACCACGGGCACGAGCCGATTAGGCGCTCGATGGCCACAAGCGAAGTTGCCGTCTTGAGCGGTTGCACGGGTTCACTCCCCGTATCGAACTCGGCTTGCAGCACGCCATTGGGCCAAAGGATGCGGACCACGTCGGCTGACATATAGGTACCCAGCCCAAAGTGCACATCGGGTCCGTCAATCGGCATCTTCTGCGTGAGCAACCCAGCGCGGAGTTCTACGGCTCCTCCCACTCCGAACGTGTTGATGCGCCGATCGCCCGTCGCCTGGCCAGGCCGTTCTTTGGCTTTGTACCGCGCCCGTGGCCGAACAATGAACCACCCATAGGCGCGAGTGCCTCTGCCTGCCAGATAGACCGGGCGACCTTGGGCATCCGTTCCCACCAGGTCCACGCGTCCGTCCGGGGTAGGAGGAGTTGGGCTCACGTTCGATGCAGGTACCATCAAAGGCGCTGGCGAAGCATTCCCGCCGCCATCCACCAGCCAAATACGTGTCCCGGAGGATCCTGTAGCGATAATATCGGGAGCCCCGTTGTTATCCAGATCCGCCATGAAAAGGCGCGCGGAGCCATCCGTAGGAGGATGGTCCCACTGGGCAACCTGCCGGCTGTTCCAGCGCCTCGTGTCCGGGTCAAAACGAAACTCGGTGATGAGGCCCCGAGCCGTGAGCGCCAGGATTTGAAATGTTGCGTCACGCTCCAAATCACAGAGCGTGGCTGCAAGCATCCCTTCGCCCGGGGCAGGGGCGGGTAGGGGATCAAAACGTCCTGATCGCTCGTTCTCAAAGGCTTGGAGCTGGCCTCTACCGTCTATGAGCACCGCATCGGGATCGCCATCACCTGTGACGTCTCCCCAGCAGAAACCCTGCAATCCAGACACCCCACGGAAGGGATGCTGGGGAGTGAAGGTGCCATCCCCATTGTTCCTAAGAACTACGGGCGGGCCGCTTGGGACACCGACCACAAGATCCAAGGCGCCATCCCCTTCGATATCGGCAGCCCACACACCCAACAGTGGTGCATTGCGAATGGTGTCGGGGATACGTGCCGTGGATGTGGCATCGGAAAATGTGCCATTCTCCTTCTGATGGTACAGCCGCAATCCGCCAACACCGGCTACCACCAGATCCGGCCTAAAGTGATAGGACCAATCCACAAAGGCAACGGTGGCGCGCCGCGTCGCATACCCGGAGGCGTTGGTTGCCGCACCGCCTGGGAAGGGCATCACAACATGCTGGGCAGCCGACGCGATCTCAAGCTGCTGCCCGTGGACACACGCATAGGACGCGGGGCCTTGCGGTCGTGCAGGCGCGCCAAGCTCCTGCTGAAACTCACGGGACGTTTCCTGGGGGAGTTCTGGAGCCAAGACGGCGGACGCCACTGCAATGCAACCCTTGGATTGGGTGAGGCCCGGCACGGGGCGCAGCGTGAACGTGAGCCCGGTGTCGGGAGGAGCCGGCGTAGACGGGGGGTTCGGGAGCACGATAAAACGCTCGAGCGGCGGAGCTACGTCCTGCGCCGGCGTGGCGATCTCTGCCGAGCTTCGTTGATACGCGGGCGTCTGCTTAAGCACGTTCAGAAGAAAATGGGCAGGAATTGCCGCCTGCTGTGGGCGCGTCTTGGCAGCGACCTTAAGCTCATTCAAATACTCCAGAGATCCGGCCGGCCAGCCCGCTGTGAGAGTGTCTAGCCCGGCAATGGCATCGGCGAGAGCTGTAGAATTGTTCGTGCGTGCAGCCAACAAAGCCAATTCCAGCCGTGCCAACAAATTGCGCGGGCGAATGCGGATGATCTCCTTTAGTTGAGCCAGTTGCTCTTGATCCGAACTGCTGTCCTGGCGGCGTTGAAGCATCTGAACAAGACCATACCGCAGGCGGGCATTCTCACGGTCTTGCTCGATTGCTTGCTTCATATCGGCAATTGCGGCATCAAGCTTCCCTTCGCGCTCCATCAGACGAGCCCGAAGTTCTAGTACACGGGGATTGGACGGTGCCAACTCGACGGCCTTAGCCAGGGCACGTTCAGCACCGCCCACGTCGGAGGCTGTAGAGCGCAGATACGTCAGCGCCAGGTTCGCCCACCCGGCAGGCTCTTGCGGAACGAGCTTGGTGGGCTCCGGAGCAAGCGCCTGCGCGCGCTTTTGATCTCCCACGCGCAAGGCAGTCGCTACGACGGTGAACGCTCGCACCATCTGCGTGTAAAGGGCTGGATCGTCCTTCGGAAGGGAGGCCAAGTTTTTCCGGCCCCCGCATCCCATGAGTACCAACAAACAGCCCAATACGGCTGCGATGCGCAATCCCACCTTGGACCGCGAACGGTTCATGCCTCCGCGGGACCGGACGGTTAGGGCTTCCTTCTCACCACAGCGCCTTCGCAGCCCACATGCCGGCGCGCACGCCAGGCGTTGCCGTCCGCTCATCTCCGCTGTATGCTCATTCGGCAGCGGTGGGAAAGCCGGCGTCAAGCCCAGAGTCAGCAATGGCACCCTGCCGATCCACCACTGCGCACTTGCTTGCGCTCTACCGCCGCACCTGTTCAAAGAGGAAAACGCCCTTCTTGTTGGAGGTGACGATATCCAGGAGACCATCGCCATTGACGTCTGCCACAGTGAACTGTGTGCCCACGCCGGAGTTGTCGTCTATCTGATGCTTGATCCAATGCACCTGGCCGTGGTCTCGCCGCAGTTCATACCAATTGAGCACAGCAGGAGCATTCGGTTGCACGTCGCCGTCGGGACCGTGCGCCCAAAATCGCTTTCCCGTCACGACGTCCATCACTCCATCGCCGTTAATGTCCGCCAACACGAGGGAGTGGGACTGGGAGAAGCTGTCGTCAATCAGATGCTGCACGAATTCAGGTCCGTCCGGGCCTTTTTTCTGCTCCCACCACCAGATGCCGATGTTATGAGCGGAGCTGGAGATCAGATCCGGCAGACCATCACCGTTCACGTCGTACACGGCGATTTGGGCGCAATCGGGCATTTGCTTGAACGGATGGAAGGGCCAGGGTCCCTGTCGGGGATCCTTTGGTTGTTCCCACCAGCCCGCAGTGCAGATGACGTCCGGCCGGCCATCTCCGTTTACGTCGCCTACACCCATGCCGTGAGAGAACCGCGCACAGCCCGGGGCCTTTGGTTCGCTAATCACGTGACATTGGAACTCCGCCGTGGGATCGGCGGACGGTTCGTACCACGCCATCTGACTCTCATCAAAGGGAAACACAAGCACCGGCTTATGGCGACGTAAGAGAGGCGCGAAGGCCGGGCTCTCGTTGCACGCGCTACGCCATATTACGTGTTCCTTCCAGGGGCCGGGAGCGCCCTTGGGATTTTCGCGCCAAACCGCCTTATCCCCAGGGAAGCCGATCACAATTTCATCCGGCCAGCCATCCCCGTTGACATCTGCTGCAAAGCAAAGAAAGCAATTGCTGTACCCGTGCGCAGGGTCGAATTTCTGAACAGGCTCGATCTCGTGCGGAACCCAATTTGGCGCTTCGTACCAGATATTGCCCGCTAAGATGTCCATCTTGCCGTCCCGGTTTACGTCGGCAACGGCCACGCCCTCGGACCGGAATTCTGTGTCTATAACAACTTTCTTGAACATGATGTCACCACGCTTCGAATGGGATTGAGGATGGCCCAGAGCCGACACTCCCATGCCGGCGCCAATCATGCCGCATACCACAACGGCCATGGCAAACGTGCCTCGACCTACACGCATTTACCGCTACCCGCCTTATCGTTAGAGTTATCCCCAGGAGGGATGCGCAAGATCCGCATACTCCGGTGGCGTGTGCATATCGGCAAACATCGTGAAACAACGCGTAACTAGGCCAAGTGCGCGCACGCCAGGATATGCAACCATTCTGCGGAACGCCGCGGGAATCCTTCGCCCAATAGGGTGCGCCGCGGTGGATCCGCCGTGAACACCTTGCCCGGCCTAGCGGCTCAAGGGAGTCCGTACGCCAGAAGCCCCTTCAGAAAAGAGAGCCCATCTCTTGCCAATGCATCCTGTGACACGGCCAAGGGGCGCCATATTGCTGCGGCGCGGGCAATCTCTTTCACGTCTGGAGTGAACGTCTCAATGACGACTGCACCGCTATAATGGATGCGCTGTAAACCGTCACGAAGCTCGTCCCATCGCACCAAACCGCGCCCCGGAGTACCACGGTTGCTCTCACTGGAGTGCACGTGTTTCAGCCGCGCCCCCGCCCGGAGGACCGCATCCAGAATGCTATTCTCTTCAATCGTCATATGGAACGTATCCAGGTGGATGCCTAATGCGTCGCTTCCCACATCATCTATGAGCGCGCATACTTGTTCACAGGTATTGATCATATCTGTCTCAAAGCGATTGAGCGGCTCCAGCGCCATTACAACTCCGCGTTCCCACGCCAGGGCAGCCGCTTTCTTGAGCCGCTCGACGGAACGCTCGCGTTCACGGAGCCGCTCGTCCGCAGGCAAATGGCGGGCCTTACCCACGGCAGAGTAGGCAGGCCCTGCAAACACGCGTGCGCCAACCTCTGCGCAAAAGTCGAGGGAACGGGCGATATAATCGAGTCCGCTTTGAGCGATGGCTGGATCGTCGCTGCTCAGGTCCCGTCCTGGCCCGAACGCCCCGCAAACAGTCACTCCGAGGTTATGTTCCTGCAATTGGGAGCGTACTGCCGCAGCGTCCACCAAGGCCGGGTCCTCTAGTGCGATTTCAACCACGTCGAAGCCCATTTCCCGAATCTTGGGAAAGAGTAGGGGAGCGTGCGCCGTGGTAAAGGGCGAAACCCAGGTCCACGTATTCACACCGAATTGAATGGACATCTCAGCCTCCTGGAATCGTAGGCGCCCACACGTGGATCACCACGCCGGCCCTGCAAGTGTGCCGATTTGGGATCCTATACTTGCCGGAAAGTTCCCGCAAGCATGGGGCATATCCTCCATCTTCCGCGTGCGCCGACACCGCGAACCACCCAATGCGGCGCCGACGGAGCCATCAATCTGGAAGCCTTAGAACTGCTCCGGAGCCGGCACTGGTAACCATCCGCGAATACCGACCCAACCACCCCGTGGTGATTTTGAGGGGAGGTTGCGTCCAACGCTCTCGCCTCCTTGCCAACTCTGCTTCGGGCACCAAGAGTTCGATACTGCGTTGGGGAATGTTGATGCGGATGCGATCACCCGGTTCTACAAGACCAATGGGACCGCCATCGGCAGCCTCGGGGCTCACATGCCCCACGCAGAGACCTGCTGTTCCACCGCTGAACCGCCCGTCTGTGATGAGAGCTACGCTCTTTCCCAACCCTTGGCCCTTAATCATAGAAGTGGGGGAGAGCATCTCCGGCATACCAGGTCCACCTCGCGGCCCCTCGTACCGAATCACAACCACGTCCCCACGTTTCACTTGTCGGTTGCTGAGTGCAGCGAGACACTCATCCTGCGAATTGAAGACTACGGCGGGCCCTTCAAACGTGAAGCATTCCGGGGCAACGCCGGCACTTTTAACGATGGATCCCTGCGGTGCCAGGTTGCCCCACAGTACCGCGAGCCCTCCGTCTGGCGTGAACGGTTCCTCTACAGAGCGAATAACGTCGCGGTCCAGCACTGAGGCGTGGGCGATATTCTCGCCCAAAGATGCGCCCGTAACTGTGAGTGCATCCAGATGGAGAATGCCGGGCTTCCGGGCAAGCTCGGCCAGAATCGCCGAGATGCCCCCAGCACGGTGTACGTCCTCCATGTGCACGTCCGGGCGGGAAGGGGACACCTTACAGATGCATGGCACCCGTGCGGAGAGTTCATTGATGCGCTCCAAAGAGAAATCGAGCCCGGCTTCGATTGCCACGGCCATTGTATGCAGTACCGTGTTCGTGGATCCGCCCATAGCCATATCCAACGCGAACGCATTCTCAACGGCTTCAGGGGTTACGATATCTCGCGGCCGAATGTTGCGTTCCACCAAGGTAAGGATCTGCTTGCCGGCCGCGCGCGCCAGTTCGGCTCGTTCCTCGGTGTCCGCGAGGGCGGTGCCGTTGCCGGGTAGCGCCATTCCTAGGGCTTCCAGCAGGCAATTCATGGAATTTGCCGTGAACATTCCCGAGCACGACCCGCACCCGGGGCATGCGGTGTCTTCCAATACCTTCAGCTCCTGCTCGGTGATAAGACCCGCCTGCACTTGGCCAACGCCCTCAAAGATACCGATGAGATCTATCTTCGTGCCGTCCGGGCGTGTACCGGCTCGCATGGGGCCGCCCGTGATGAAGATCGTAGGCACATTCACCCGTACGGCAGCCATGAGCATGCCGGGGGTGATCTTGTCACAATTGGGGATGCAAATGAGCCCGTCGAACCAATGTGCCGACACCACCGTCTCTACGGCATCGGCGATCAATTCCCGGCTGGGGAGAGAGTAGCGCATCCCAATATGCCCCATGGCGATGCCGTCATCCACGCCGATCGTGTTGAATTCAAAGGGCACACCGCCCGCATCCCTCACCGCTTGCTTCACCACTTCCGCAAACCGATTGAGGTGGATATGCCCGGGTACAATATCCGTGTAGGAATTCGCCACACCAATGAAGGGCTTGCCCATGTCTTCATCTGTTAGGCCGCATGCCTTCAGAAGGCCGCGATGGGGGGCGCGGTCCAGCCCACGCTTGATCATATCTGAGCGCATTTTCCCTACCTCCACACGCCAAATGGCATACGGATAGGGTACCACACCTGGGCCCTATGGACGAACGTGGCGCGCCGGCCGATGCGGTGTACGCGCGCAAGGAAACCATGGATGGCTCGGTCTACGTGGGTTGGCCATTGGAGACTGAGATGAGCGGCGGCCTGTCTCGGCCCGACTATTGACAACGATCGGTTTAATAGATATACTGCCCCAGAAACGCGTGAGGACGATTTCGCGGAGATTACGCTCGGGGGTATGCGAAGCCCACCAGAGCGAGTGCGAAGGGAGATAATACGGAGGATGCCAAAGAAGATACTTGCCGTAGATGACGAACGCCATATCGTCCGCCTGGTCCAGGTGAACCTTGAACGCCAGGGATACCAGGTCGTCACCGCCTATGACGGCAAGGAAGCCCTGGAGAAAGTTCATTCCGAGCACCCGGATCTGATCGTCCTCGACGTGATGATGCCGTATATGGACGGCTTCGAGGTGCTCCAGAACCTGAAGAAGGACCCCAATACTCGGGATATCCCGGTGATCATGCTCACTGCCAAAGCCCAGGATGCCGACGTCTTCCGCGGGTGGCAATCTGGCGTAGATTGCTACCTTACGAAGCCGTTCAACCCCATGGAGCTCATCGCATTCGTCAAGCGGATTTTCAAATCCCTTGAAGAGGAGGGCGAGGGCGAAAAGCGTTATGATCTGGGTGGAAGCGGGCGCTAATCCCTCGTTGGAGGCGTAGAGGCAAGGTCAGGAATGTGTGTTGCAAGTGATACCACCCGCAGATTGCTCGTCGCACTGGGCGCATTAGGCACCGCCGCGGGCATCGCCGTAACCTCATACTATCTGTTCCGCAAAGCCCGGTCACGTGCCGAAAGCCATAAGCCCGACGTGAACGAGCTTTTGGGTGAGTGTTATGCCAAAGTGCAAGAGATACAGCGTAGCCTCTCCGACCTTCCCGGACCCGCCACTGCGTAAACGCCGCCACCGGCGGCGGAACCTGGGTGCCGCCGAATGTTTTGTTGAGTAATGCCAACTCCGCATGGGATCAGCCATGCGGAGTTTTTCGTGCCTCTTCGCCTGCGTGAGGACACAGCTCCCAACAAAAGCGTTGCCTTGCGAGCACGCGACGGAAGACACTGCAATCATGATGTCCGAAGAGGGATAACGTCCGATAATGCTTCTTATGTAACAACCGTGACCTGCGGACACGCGCTGCGCGGGGAAACAGCACAACGAAAGCGGACCGTCCGCAGACACGGGACAAAATCCTGAGGGTCCCGACAAACGATCACTCGGGGCGTTAGAACTTTTTCTCGATGGCCTCGATCACGGACTCGGCCATGTAGATCGGCGCGCGGCAACGGAGCGCAATGTTCACGGCATCGCTAGGACGGCAATCTATCTCGTAGGTATCCCCGTTGCGGCTCAGGGTGAGCTTGGCATAGAAGATGTCGTGCCAGAGGTCATCTATGATCACGCGCTCTACGGTCGCGCCCAGGCGCTCCACGATGGTCTTTAGGAGCTCGTAGGTCATGGGGCGGTCGAGTTCCTCGCCCTCCATGGCCATGGTGATGGCATATGCCTCGAAGCGCCCGATAAAGATGGGGACTTTGCGCCCGAGGTTGTCTTCTAGCAGCACGAATGTCTGGCTCACGCCGCCCGGTGAGGGATCGGTGTGCTCAAAGACGCCTAGGACCTTTACCTCCTTCTCGTTCAGCGGCCGAGGCATCCTATTCTCGGGCTCGCCGGAGAGGGCGTCCTCGTCGTCGCCCAGGGGGTTGCCCCGCTCGTCGCGTGGTTCCCAATCCCCAAACAGGTCTTTGAATTCGTTTCCCAACCTGTGCCTCCTCGCGATGCGCCCGCGGCTATCCATCTTTCACAGTCTACCACGCGCGCCTCGGTTGTGACATCAAGAGGCGTCGTTGGACTTCATCGTGCGGTCCACCATTTTGAGGAACTCCTTGTTGGACTTGGTGTGCTTCAGCCGATCAATGAGCAGCTCGGTTGCTTCCGGCACAGAGAGCCCCGAGAGAAGCCGCCGAAGCTGAGTAATGCGGCGAAGCGTGTCCTCGTCGTATAGGAGTTCGTCATGACGAGTGCCCGATTTTACGATATCAATCGCCGGGAAGATCCGCCGATCTGCCAAGTTCCGGTCCAGATCCAGCTCCATATTCCCGGTGCCTTTGAACTCTTCGAAGATATGATCGTCCATGCGGCTGCCCGTGTCCACAAGGGCCGTAGCCAGCACGGTAAGGCTCCCCCCCTCTTCAATATTACGCGCGGACCCGAAGAAACGTTTCGGTCGGTGCAGTGCGGCAGGATCCAGACCTCCCGAGAGCGTCCTCCCCGTAGGCGTCACGGTAACGTTGGACGCACGCGTATACCGAGTAAGGCTATCCATCAGCACGATTACGTCCTTGCCGGATTCCACCAGCCGCTTCGCCTGCTCTAGCACCATTTCGGCCACGCGCATGTGGTTCTCGGGCTTTTCGTCAAACGTAGAGCTGATGACTTCGCCCTTCACGGATCGTCGGATATCGGTGACCTCTTCCGGCCGCTCGTCAATCAGAAGGACAATCAGGACCATCTCAGGATGGTTGATGGCCACGGCGTTGGCAATCGTCTTCAAAAGCGTGGTTTTGCCCGCGCGCGGGGGCGCGACGATGGTACCTCGTTGCCCCTTCCCGATCGGCGCGATGAGATCTATGAAACGGCCCGAGATCTCATCTGGAGTCGTTTCCAGCACGATGCGCTCATTGGGATAGATAGGCGTAAGGTCGTCGAAGTTCGTGCGATTGCGGGCAACTTCGGGTTCCAGGCCGTTGACACGTTCCACCCTGAGGAGGCCGAAGAACTTTTCGGAATCCTTGGGGGGACGCACAACCCCGGACACGAGATCGCCTGTACGCAGCCCAAACCGTTTAATTTGGGTTTGAGACACGTAGATATCTTCCGGGTTGGGCGAAAAGTTGTTCCGCCGCAAGTAACCGAAGCCGTCCGGCAGGATCTCCAAGATGCCCTGGGCTGTTGTGACGCCTCCACGTTCGCGATCGCCGCCTTCGTGCTGGCGCCGACCTCCTTGATTGCTCTCATCTCGGCGGAAGGGTTGGTCATTGCCTGAGCCGTGATGGCGCTCTTCTTCCATTGCCAAGGCATCAGCCTCCACAGGTGCGTAGTGGCGGCGTGTCTCCTTCTCTGAGCGTTGTTCCGTCATACGGTTTGTTCACCTCTTGCGGAATAAGTGTCCCCGGCCACCTTTGAAGGGGTGTGCAGGGATATTGGGATGTTTACAGACGATCCGTATGGGATGAGATCCTCGGTGCCATGGACCCTATCGCACCGAAACAAGGGGAAAAGATCTTCACAGCCGGCGCTCACGACAAGGCATCGGGGCGCAGCACTCCCACATAGGGCAAGTTGCGATACCGGCCGGCGGCATCCAGACCGTATCCTACCACAAACCGATCGTCAATTACGAAGCCGCGATAGGCTACCGGAACCTGGATAAGCCTGCGCGACGGCTTGTCCAAAAGCACGCAACACGAAACAGACGCCGGTTGACGTGCCTGGAATACATCCAAAAGATACTTGAGGGTAAGCCCTGTGTCTATGATATCTTCGGCAACCAACACGTGTTTTCCTTGAATCGGATGCCCCAGGTCCTTGATCAAACGCACCTCACCGGAACTCCTAGTAGCGCTCCCATAGGAGGAGACGGCTACAAAGTCCAACTCCAACGGCAGGTCTATGGAGCGGATAAGATCTGCAAGGAACACAGCCGCCCCAGTAAGCACTCCGATGAGCACGAGATCTTTTCCCGCATAATCGCGGGTAATCTCTTGCCCCATTTGGATTACGCGGCGGCGTATCGTCTCCTCGTCCAGGATGATCTCGTCTACTCTTCCGCCGATCCAGGATTGGTGGATCATTCCCATTCGATGGTTGCCGGCGGTTTCGAGCTGATATCGTAGAGAACTCGGTTCACCCCCGGCACTTCGTTCACGATGCGGCTGGCCACCCGCTCCAACAGCTCATAGGGCAAGCGGGCGCTCTGCGCTGTCATGGCGTCTTCACTGGTGACCGCCCGTAGAATAATGGGATGCGCGTAGGTTCTATGATCCCCCATCACGCCCACGCTGCGCACACCGGCAGCTAGAACGGCAAACGCTTGCCATACCTTGGCATACCACCCTGCAGCGCGCAGCTCCTCCAGAAAAATGGCATCCGCTGCCCGCAATATTGCAAGGCGCTCGGCGGTAACCTCCCCTGTGATGCGAATGGCAAGGCCGGGCCCTGGGAATGGATGGCGCCCCACGATGCTATCCGGCAGGCCCAACTCCTTAGCTACTGCGCGGACTTCGTCCTTAAATAGGTACCGGAGCGGCTCAATTACCTGCAGCCGCATGACGTCGGGGAGCCCGCCCACGTTATGGTGGGTCTTGATGTTGGCAGCTACCCCTACTCCACTCTCGATTACGTCGGGATAAAGCGTGCCCTGAGCGAGGAAGGAAGCGTCCGCAACATTATCGGCAACTTCCTCAAAAACCCGTATAAACTCCTCGCCGATGATGCGCCGCTTTCTCTCGGGATCAACCACACCCTGCAAACGCTTCAGAAAACGTTCTGATGCGTCCACAGAGATCAAGTTGATGCCCAAAGCCGCAGCGAAATCTCTCTGGACCTGCTCGGCCTCACCCACCCGCAAGAGACCGTGGTCCACGAATATGCAGGTAAGCTGATCTCCAACGGCCCGATGAACTAGAGCGGCAACGGTGCAGGAATCCACCCCTCCAGAGACCCCGCAGACGACTCCTGCCGTGCCCACCTGATCTCGGATCGCGCGAACGGCCTCCTCTACAAACGATCCCGGGGTCCACGATTGGCTGCATCCACAGATTTCTACGAGGAATCTGCGAATAAGTTCCAGACCGAACGGTGTATGGACCACTTCTGGGTGGAATTGCACTCCGTACAGGCGCCTGGCCGGGTTCGACATGGCCGCGGTAGGTGTAGTAGACGTTACCGCCGTAACCGTGAAGCCCGGGGGTGGCTCTAGAACCGTGTCCCCGTGACTCATCCAGCATGTCAAACGGTTGCCTAGCCCCTGGAACAACACATCGGGGGCCACTACCTGCAGCTCGGCCCGGCCGTATTCCCGCCGCTCAGAAGGAACCACCTTACCCCCAAGTTGCTTAGCCATCAATTGGTGCCCGTAACAGATGCCCAGCACCGGTACACCCAGTTCATACACACCGGGATCCGCTACCGGCGCGCCTTCCGCGTAGACACTAGCCGGTCCACCCGAGAGGATGATCCCTTTCGGCCCACGGGCCGCAAGGTCGCAAGCAGACGTGGTGAAGGGCAGGATCTCGCAATACACGGAACACTCCCGCACCCTTCGGGCGATGAGTTGAGTGTACTGAGCACCAAAGTCGAGGACGATGATGAGTTCTTGGTGTGGCTGATCCTGCATGAATAAGCGCAGTAGACGAATGGGAAAAGAGACGGTGTTACCTACCGGAGATGCGGGATGCTACCCCTTGCGGTACCGTGTACAAAGTTCGGCCGACGGCCAACTCCCTCACGCGGCACTTCATTGTACACTGATCTCACGTGCCATGTCAACCGCAAGGGCACACAAGACGGGCGTGGCTTCCGTTGGGCCGCTTAAGATTGCGTGCACCTATGTAAGTCCCTGCTCAGTTGCGTGGGCAAAGGCTGTTTTTAGATCCTGGCGCTCTTCTTCTGAAAGGTCGGAATACGGCAAGCGGGACGCTCCCATATCGAAGCCGCGGAACCGCGCGAGTTCCTTAAGAGCCGGGATGCCGCCATGTTTCTTAACAGCACTGCGCACGGCATCTACCGCCGGCTGAAGCGCCTCGTCGCCGTCCCAGAGGCGCACAAATGCAGCCGGCCAGATGTTGGCCAAGGCCGAGATGAAGCCGTGGGCGCCGAGCTTCCGCCCTTCCGTAGCGAAGGAGTCCGAAGCCGCCATCACCGTGATGGTTCCTCCAAATTGCTCCACGAGGCGCGCGATATGATCGGAACGCGCACTCGAGTCCTTAATGCCGGCGACGATGCCGCGCTCCACAAGCCTCGCCAAGCATTCGGGTGTGATGGCGTTTCCGGCGTACGCCGGAATGTTGTAGGCAAACACGGGCAGGCCGCAGGATTCTCGCACCGCCGCATAATGGCGTACGATGACATCATCACCGGCCGGGTAGTAAATTGGCGGCGGCAAAAAGACTGCATCGGCACCCGCTGCTTCGGCGGCTCGGGCCAGGATGGCAATCTCGCGGGGGGTGAGGGCCCATACCCCGGCAATTACCGGAACGCGATGGATTGCGGCTGCGCAGACCTCTTCGTAAAGTCGCACCTTCTCTGCCAGGCTGAGGTACAGGAATTCCCCCGTGGTACCGCAGGGACAGATGCCCCGAGCGCCCGCCTCGACGAGAAACGCAGTATGTGTGGACACAACGGTTGGATCTAGGCGCCCCACTCCATCGAAGGGAGTAAGGGTTGCAACGAAAAGCCCGGTGAAAGGATTGGCCATGTTCGTTCCCCTATTCGCGCGTCACGCTTCGCCACCAGTGCCATGGCTCTGTAGCGCGTCACTCTTACCCGCCAATCATCTCTCTATTCCGCGCCGGCTTTGCGATTCCTTCCCCGCGCGCCATTTGTTCACCTCACGTGCACGAGTACGCTCTCTGCAATTTTGACGCGACGCATGGTGGCACCGAACATCGCGCAGGAAGTTCCAGAAGCCAAAACGAATGTAATGGGTGAAGCATCACAAAGAAAGAGGAGGCTCCCATGAACGCACCGGCGCATGGTCTGCCCGATTTAGCGACGCCTTACCATCTTCCTGCCGGGGCCGCGGCACAATATCAGCGTGATGGGCATATCCTTCTTCGAGCGGTATGCACTCCCCAGGAAATCGCCGCATATCGCCCCATGATCGTAGATGCGGTAGGACGCTACAATACAGAAGTGCGCCCTTTGCACCAGCGGGATACGTACGGCAAGGCATTCCTGCAGATCATGAACCTTTGGGAGCATGATGCGGCTGTTCGCCAATTCGTACTGGCACGCCGCTTCGCACAGATCGCCGCCGATCTTATGGGGGTGGATCGCGTACGTCTCTATCATGACCAAGCCCTTTTCAAGGAGCCCGGAGGCGGCCCCACCCCGTGGCACCAAGACCAATACTATTGGCCGTTGGACACGGATCACACCATCACAATGTGGATGCCCCTCGTCGAGGTGTCGGAACAAATGGGGACGATGACGTTCGCCTCGGGTTCCCACAGAGAAGGCTATCTGGGCCCTCTGGAAATCTCCGACGCCTCAGACCAATACTTCCGAGACTTTGTTCATGCGCGCGGGTACCCGCTCGTGTCCTGCGGACGCATGGCACCAGGCGATGCCTCGTTCCATTCCGGTTGGACGCTCCATTGCGCACCCGGCAACCGTACCGATCAAATGCGGCAGGCAATGACGATTATCTACTTTGCGGACGGCGCACGTATTCTGGAACCGGATAACAAGAACCGCGTTATGGATTTGCAGCGGTGGCTGCCAGGCCAACATCCGGGCGAATTGGCGGCGAGTCCCCTCAACCCGCTTGTTTACGACCGCGGAACAAGCGGATAGGACGGCGGCCGAATACGCCAACCCGGCTATGTGCTTCTTCCGGGCGGCGGATCCTCGGCAAGCACCCAAAGGAATAAGGGTTCGCTGCGACAAGGGAGATCCGGAGGGCGTGTCAAGCGCCGGTCGCGGCTCCAAAAGGATGTGCGTTCATGCGTAACTGCCGGCGGATCAACTGCACTCACGCGTCGTAGTCAAGGTTGGGGGCCAGCCATCGCTCGGCCTCGTCAATCGTCCAGCCCTTGCGGCGTGCATAGTCTTCCACCTGGTCCCGCAGCAGGCGCCCAACGGGAAAGTACCGAGCCTCTGGATGGGCGAAATAGAGGCCGCTTACAGAGGACGGAGGGATCATGGCATAGTGCTCCGTTAGACGGATGCCGGCGTTTTCCTCCGCATGGAGAAGGTCAAAAAGCGTCCGCTTCTCCGTGTGGTCTGGTGCAGCCGGATATCCGGCGGCAGGTCGGATACCCCGATAGCGCTCTTTGATGAGATCTTCGGGCGTAAGGTCCTCATGTGCGCCATATCCCCATTCCCGGCGAACCTTTGCGTGGAGCCATTCAGCAAACGCTTCAGCCAGGCGATCCGCCAATGCTTTAGCCATGGTGGCGGAATAAGGATCGTTCTCTGCCTCAAACCGAGTGACTACATCCTCGAGACCGTGTCCTGAAGTCACTGCAAACGCGCCAACATAGTCCCCTACCCCGCTTAACCTGGGAGCAATGAAGTCCGCTAACGCGTAGTTCACTTGGCCCGGCCCCTTATCCACTTGCTGGCGTAGCGTGTGAAAGCGGGCCACAACCTGGCTGCGGCTATCGTCGGCGTAGACCTCGATGTCGTCTCCCACGGAATTGGCAGGAAAGAAGCCGTACACCCCTTTGGGCCGGAGGGAGCGATCAGCCACGATGCGCTCCAGCAGCTTACGTGCATCTTCATAGAGTTCCCGGGCCTGAGCGCCTACTTGCGCATCCTCCAGAATTGCCGGGAAGCGCCCGCGTAGCTCCCACGCATGGAAGAAAGGAGTCCAGTCTATGTACGGAAGGAGCTCCGCGAGATCTGGCGCGGTAGTGCGGACACCGATGAACGAAGGAACGGGGATATCCACCGTGCGCCAATCGCATGTAAATCGGCGCTCCCGCGCCTCTTTCAGAGAGATGAGCGGTCGGCGATCCTTCCGCTCAGAATGGGCACGCCGAAGAGTCTCCTGGTCCATCCGGTTCACGGCAACGAATTCGTCGCGTAGCTGCGGATTGAGCAAGGCAGCCGCTACACCCACTGCCTTGGACGCGTCGGGTACGTACACCACCGGGTTACGATATGCCGGCGCAATCTTGACGGCAGTGTGCGCACGACTTGTAGTGGCGCCGCCGATCAACAGCGGGATCGTGAAGCCTTCCCGATCCATCTCACGAGCCACGTGCGCCATCTCATCCAAAGACGGGGTGATGAGCCCGCTCAGACCGATGAGGTCCGCCTGCACTTCTCGCGCTGTCTGGAGGATGCGCTCGGCCGGAACCATCACACCGAGATCCACTACATCGTAGTTGTTGCAGCTCAGCACCGTGCCCACAATGTTCTTGCCGATGTCGTGCACGTCGCCCTTTACCGTAGCGAGTACGATCCTCCCCTGTGTGCTCACATCGCCCAGCTTCTTCTTCTCGGCCTCCAGATACGGCAACAGCACGGCCACAGCCTTCTTCATGACGCGCGCACTCTTCACTACCTGGGGCAAGAACATCTTTCCGGCACCAAATAGCTCCCCCACAGTATTCATCCCAGCCATCAGGGGCCCCTCGATAACGCTGAGCGGCCGGCCGTACTTTTGCCGCGCCTCCTCTACATCCGCTTCGATGTAATCCACGATGCCCTTCACTAAAGCGTGGGCCAGCCGCTCCTCCACAGTCCCGTGACGCCACGCATCATCGCTGGTTGTGGAACGGGTCTGCTGCTTTACCGTCTCCGCGAAGGCCATTAAGCGATCTGTGGCATCCGGGCGCCGGTTTAGAAGGACGTCTTCCACAAGCTCCAAGAGATCTGGCGGGATTTCCTCATAGACGGCTAATTGGCCCGCGTTGACAATGGCCATGTCCAGCCCGGCCTTCCTGGCATGGTACAGGAATGCAGCGTGCATCGCTTCGCGAACAGCGTTGTTCCCTCGAAATGAGAACGACACATTCGAAATGCCCCCGCTAACTTTGCTGAGGGGAAACATCTTTTTGAGAATGCGCACCGCCTCTAGGAAGTTCACGCCGTACTCGTTGTGCTCTTCCATACCGGTGGCCACCGTAAGGACTGCAGGATCGAAGATAATGTCCTCCGGTGGGAAGCCCACCTCTTCGGTAAGGATGCGATAAGCCCTTTGGCAGATGCCCACCTTTCGCTCTACGGTGGTCGCTTGCCCCTCCTCGTCAAAGGCCATCACCACTACAGCGGCGCCATAGCGCCGTATCGCGTGGGCTTCCTCGCGGAATTTCTCCTCGCCCTCTTTGAGGCTGATGGAATTGACCACGCCCTTCCCTTGGAGGCACTGGAGCCCCGCCTCGATAACGGACCACCGCGATGAGTCCAACATCACAGGTACCCGCGCCACATCTGGCTCGGCGGCGACGAGGTTCAGGAAATGCACCATGGTGGCTTCGGAGTCCAGCATCGCCTCGTCGAAGTTCACGTCAATCATGTTGGCTCCGCCTTCCACCTGCTGGCGGGCGATCTTGAGGGCTTCCTCAAAGTTCCCTCCGAGAATCGCCTTGGCGAACCTAGGAGAACCGGTTACATTCGTGCGCTCACCGATCATAATCAGGTTCGTGTCCGGGCGGATGACCAGGGCATCCATTCCGCTTAGCCGAGTATACGGTTCTACTTTTGGAACCCGCCGCGGAGCATGTTTGCGCACGGCGTCTACAATAGCCGCCAGATGTTCCGGAGTAGTTCCACAACATCCCCCGGCGATGTTCACCCAGCCGTTGGCGGCGAAATCCCCTAGGTCTGCTGCCATGGAACTCGGCGTTGCGTCGTAGCCGGTGTCCGAAAGAGCGTTTGGCAGCCCGGCGTTCGGATAGCAGCTTACGAAGGTGGGTGCCAGGCGCGATAGCTCCTCGATATAGGGACGCATCTCCGGAGCGCCCAGGGAACAATTAATGCCCACGGCCAGCAAATCTACGTGAGACACGCTAATCAAAAAGGCTTCCACCGTCTGGCCCGAAAGGTTGCGCCCGCTTTTGTCGGTAACAGTTACCGAGGCGATCACCGGCACGCGACGCCCGGTAGCATGGAACACCTCCTCGATGGCGAATAGAGCGGCCTTCGCCACGAGCGTGTCGAAAATGGTCTCCACCAGCAGGAGGTCCACTCCGCCTTCCAGGAGCGCCGCCACCTGCTCACGGTACACGTTCACAAAGTCACGGAAGGAATGGGGGCGGTAAGCAGGATCGTTTACATCCACTGCCAAAGATGCCGTGCGATTGGTGGGACCGATGGATCCCGCCACCCAGATGGGGCGATCGGCCGCGTCAGCAGCTCGCCGTGCGATTTGAGCTGCCGCAACGTTCATCTCCCGTACAAGGTGCGAAGCGGCGAAATCCGCCTGAGAGATGGCGTTGGCGTTAAAGGTATTCGTAGAGAGCAGATCGGCACCCGCCGCAATAAACGCCCGATGAAGATCCTCCACGAGCTCAGGATGGACCAGGTTGATCATCTCGGTGTCGTTGCGCAGATCCACCGGATGATCTTTGAAACGCTCGCCGCGGTAATCTTCCTCGCGCAGCCGCAATCGCTGTAGGTTCGTGCCCTTGGGGCCTTCGATGATTACGATGCGCTCCTGAAGCAACGATTTGAGGTCGGAATGCGTAGCCATAACCGGTCACTTATTCTCTAGGGCGCGCCTCGACGGACGCGTGCCGCGGGATAATCATTCTACCTGAAACCACGTGGACGCCGGCTCAATGAGGCATTGGCGCATGTTATAATGATCTTAACCAAGGGCCACGCGGAAAGGAATGGAAAGTTCAATGGCGCAAGTGTCCACCAACGCAACGGTCAACCCGGCGCCCAACGTGCCGCTGGAACCTTCTCTCCAAGCCAAATATTCTGCCCTCCAAAACATCCTGCGTGAGATGGGCGCAGTCGTGATTGGTTATTCTGGGGGCGTGGATAGTACGCTGCTCCTTCGAGTGGCCCACGACGTTCTGGGCAACCGAGCCATCGCCGTTGTCGGAGACTCCGAAGCCTTTCCTAAGGGCGAGGTAGATGCCGCCTTGGCTATCGCGCAGCAGATGGGGGTAGAAGTGGTGCGCGTGCGTACGCATGAACTCTCCAACATTCACTTCCGCGTGAATAATCCGGATCGGTGCTACCACTGCAAATCGGAACTCTTTAAAGAGCTTTGGGACGTAGCCCGAGAGCGCTCGATACCATGGGTGGCGGATGGTTCCCATGCAGACGACGTAGGAGACCATCGCCCGGGCATGATCGCCGCCATGGAACGGAATGTGCGCAGTCCACTCAAGGAGGCAGGCATCACGAAGGCGGAGATCCGCGCTTTGGCCCATGCACTTGGCGTCCCAAACTGGGATAAGCCTTCCTTCGCATGCCTCTCTTCTCGCTTCCCCTACGGCACCGAGATCACCCCAGAACTGCTACACCGCCTGGATGAGTGTGAGAAGTTTCTTCGGGAATTGGGCTTCCGGCAATTGCGCGTGCGTCATCATGACACCATCGCCCGCATTGAAGTGGAACCCCAGGACCTAAACAGGATCCTTCAATTCCGGGAGGCGATCAACGCTCGCTTCAAGGAGTTGGGGTACACCTATGTTACGCTGGACTTGGAGGGATATCGCAGCGGAAAGATGAATGATGCCATCAAGGGATCAGGCAATGTGGTGTCGGTGTCGGCGATCCTGCGAACTCGGGGAGAACGTGATGCTCCATCTTTGTGATAACACAACGCGCAGTTTGGCCCATGGATCCTGACGCACTGCGCGGCCTCCTAGAGGATGTGCGCCAAGGGCGCGTCCCGGTAGACACTGCGCTGCAACGACTCCGCCACCTTCCCTTCGAGGACCTTGGTTTCGCCAAATTGGACCATCATCGGGCGCTGCGCACAGGGTTCCCGGAGGTCATTTATTGCCCGGGCAAGCGCGTGGAGCACATCCTCGCAATAGTGGGCCGACTTCGCGAAGGGGCGGCCCAAGTATTGGCGACACGTGCCGACGCGCCCACCGCGCAAGCAATTCTGCAGTCGTATCCCCAAGCGGAATACCGGGAAGTGGCGCGCATTGTGCTGATCCCCGGCTTGCAGCCGCGCCCCCCTGCCCCACGCGTCCATGGCACCGTTGCGGTTGTCGCAGCGGGGACTGCCGACCTGCCTGTGGCGGAGGAAGCTGCCGTTACCGCGGAAGCCCTCGGATCCCCGGTGGAACGCATTTACGACGTTGGCGTCGCCGGTCTCCATCGCCTGTTGGCCCATCGGGAACAGCTTTTTGAGGCTACGGTCGTGGTGGTGGTGGCAGGGATGGAGGGGGCCCTCGCATCAGTAGTAGGCGGCCTCGTAAGCGCACCCGTTGTAGCAGTCCCAACCAGCGTTGGATACGGAGCGCATTTCGGTGGTCTAGCACCGTTATTGACCATGCTCAACTCGTGCGCCACGGGAGTGGCTGTGGTGAATATAGACAACGGTTTCGGTGCCGGCACATACGCGCACCTGGCGAATCTGTGCCGGAGCATTCCCTCTGATAATGCGGAGCATAAAGAATGAAGCAGGGCAGCAATTGGGTTGTGGTTGGGTACGGCATGGGTGCCTATCATGCACGGCTCATCTCGGCAACCGAAGGCATCCAACTCTACGGCATCTGCGACACAGACCCGGCCAAGCGTGAACGCGCCAAAGCCGAACACCCGGAAGCAAAGGTGTATGAAGACTTCGGCCAAGTTCTTGCCGACGCCAAGGTGCATGGTGTGGTGATTGTAACGCCTCATAACCTCCATGCCCCCATGGCCATACAGGCAATGGATGCCGGCAAGCACGTCATCACCGACAAAGCAATGTGCCTCTCGGTCGCCGAGGCCAACCAAATGATCCAAGCTAGGGATCGCAACCGCGTTCTTCTCACCACCTTTCACAACCGCAGGTGGGACGGTGACTTCCTAACCGTTCGCAGGGCTGTGGAAGATGGGCTCATCGGCGACTTATATCACGTTGAGTCGTGCGTGACCGGCTGGGGCACGCCAGGAGGATGGAGAGGCGACCGCGTGCAGATGGGTGGGTGGCTCTACGATTGGGGCGCGCACACCTTGGATCAAATCCTATTGCTTGCCCAATCTAAACCGACGAGGGTCTACGCGTTCACCCACAGTCGCGTCGGAAGCACCCATTCCGTAGAAGACTACGTCCACTGCACGGTAACGTTTGCTTCCGGCCTCACAGCGGTCACGGTAATCGGGTACCTGAACCGCGTGGAGATGAACCGCTGGTACGTTATGGGGACCGTGGGCACGCTGGTCTGCCCCGGGTTTGACGGCCCAGTTCGAGCCAAAACTCAGGTGGGTTCCGTAATCGGAGAGGTCACGCTTCCCATGATCAAAGGAGATTGGGCGAGCTTTTACCAGAACATTGCAGCCGTCCTTGCCGGAAAGGAAGACCTCGCCGTCAAACCCGAGGAGTTGGTCCCTCAGATTGCCATTGCGGAAGCCGCATACCGGTCCATTTCTTCGGGAGATGCCGTGGCATTGGCAATCTGAGGTGGTACTTGCCTGGCTGGAAGCGCACCCGAACCCAGGAGTTTAGGCGGGATGGCGGAAATTCCTCCCGCCTTGTCGCTGCCTCAAGGCACCCGGCCGGTCCCCCGTGTACCTGTTGGGAACGGGGGACGTGCCCACCACCGCCGCTTGAGGACCTCTGCGTTATGCAGCAACGCCTTCTGGATAGAGCTCGGTTTTGGAAAGGATCTTCCCCTCCTCATCTATTTCGTAGATGATCGGGACACCGTTAGGGATGTTGAGCTCCAGTACCTGTTCCTTGGTGAGGTTATCCAGGTACATTACGATCGCGCGAAGGCTATTGCCGTGTGCGGACACCAGAACCGTCTTGCCCGCCTTGACCTCCGGCAAAATGACCTCCTTAAAATAGGGAATGGCGCGCGCTGCCGTGTCCTTTAGGCTTTCCCCGTTGGGTGGCGCCACATCGTAGCTTCGCCTCCAAAGCTTTACCTGCTCCTCACCGAACTTTTTCGCCGTCTCGGCCTTATTGAGGCCCTGGAGATCGCCGTACATCCGTTCGTTGAGGGCCTTGTCATATTGAACCGGTACGTTCTCCTGGCCGGCTGCTTTCAAGGCAATGCGCAATGTGTCTATGGCGCGAACCAGCACGCTGGTGAAAGCGAGGTCAATAGGGATATCGCGGAGCAGCTTGCCGGCTTCCTCAGCCTCCTTCTTGCCCTGCTCCGTAAGCGGAACGTCAATCCAACCGGTAAAGCGGTTCTCCAAGTTCCATGTAGACTGACCGTGCCGCAGTAAGATGAGCTTGCCCATGTTGCAATTCCTTGTGTTGCACAGGATGTTTCACTCTTGGATTATACCCCCGCCTCCCAATCCCGAGAGACGCAGGATGGGCCAAGCACCCCGGTGTGGGTGCCGCCGCACTCCATCAGGAACGATCCTCACCCAGGATCTTGGCGAGGGCCTCCCGGCGCTCGTCCAATACGCGCAAGGCCGCACGGATTGCTTCCTCACCCTCCTCCTGCAACTGGCGTGCTCGGGCGATGCCCCGTTCGGCAGCATCCAAAACTTCCTTGAGCACGAAGCGCAGCTCGCTCTCCAAATGCAGGCGGCTGTCCTGGATCCGCTGCTTCAGGCTGTTTTCCACGCGCTGGGCGTTGGCCTCCAGCAAAAGGGTAAGGAACTCGTTTGCATGCCGCAACACGGAGCGCATTACCCACGGGCGAGGAAGAAACAGGTCACCCATCCATTGCAGCGCAGGCACCAATCCGGCCGGGGAAGCTACATGCAGGAACTCATTGAACGTAAACCTTTGGCGCCTGCCCATGGCCTCCTCACCGCCGAGTTCTTCGGGAAGCGGAACCGAGGACCAGGTATCCGAAGCGCGCAAACGGGAGAGCAGGTCATTCACCATTTTCGTGAGGCGTTGCGTAACGTCGCGGTATGCAGCGGAGGCTTCCTTCTCACTTACCTGCAACCACGGCCTCACCCTGCGTTGCGCAATATCCAGACATGCCTGCATGGCTTGCCGCCGTAGAGCCGGGCCGCTGCGCGGGCGCATGGCGTGAACCGTCTGGGTCAGTTCCGAAAGCGCTTCCGGAAGCTCGGCCTTCAGGAACTCCTCTCGCCGCTGGGCGAAGGTGCGCCCAATGCGCTGGATTTCTGCGTCGAGTAGGGGCCCAATCTCCCACAAAGCACGTGATGCTTCTTCTGAAGCGCTGCGCAGCACTCGAAGCCGCTCCTCCGTTTCGGTGATGGGGCGGCGTAGCGCTTCAGCCTCCTCTGTAAGGATATTCTTTAACCGAGCGCCCAGCCTGGCGATGCCTCGGCGCACAGCTCCCTCAACCAGTTCCGTTGCCGAAGCCTCGGCCAACTTACGCAGATGCTCTTCGAGGAGGCACCAATCTCGAGTGCACTGCCCGTGTTTCATGCGCTCCAGCGCACTCACACGAAAAATCTTATCTACCGGCCTGCCCAGGCGTTCCTGAATCACCCTTTGGGCGAAGCGAACGGATGCCTCACACTCTGCTTCTGTAACCCTGTCCGCCTTGTTCAGCACGTATACAAACGTGTCCACATTGCGGGCAATCTGTTCCACCAAGGAAAGCTCCTCGCCGGAAATGGGCGGATCCGGACCTATTACTACCAGGGCCGCATCTATGTGGGGGACGAAGTCTCGCGTAGCCTCGGTGTTGGCAGCAAAAACCGATCCCAACCCCGGAGTGTCCACGAAGCAGAGGCCGGTGGCGAGGAGGTCAGAGGGTACAAAGACTTCAACTGCCTCCACTTGCTTCACATTGCCTGGATTGAGCTCTTCGGACACATAGAGCTCCAGGTCTTTGGGATCTATCTCTTGCCAGGCTTCCCTGGGATGCCGAAGCCGCGCTCCAAGCATTTCACCGTATCGCAGTACGGTCACCACCGATGTTACCGGGATCGTGCCTGTAGGCAACACATTCGCCCCCGTAAGCGCGTTGATCAGGGTGGACTTACCGCGCTTGAATTGCCCGACACAGGCTACGTAAAACCGCCCTTCCCGTGCTCGCTCTGCAAGGGCGCGCGCCTCGTCCGCCACGGCGGTCGCGCCCATTTCTCGAGCCAACAATTCCAACTGTACAAGCCGTTCCGGGTCCATATTGATCACTCCTTGGGCGCGTGAACGTACTTGATTACCTCGCAATCTTGAACGAGGATGAGCCCCTCGGACACCATTTCGTCCAGGAGTGGCAAGAAGAGCTGGATGCGCTCCGGCGTGTCTATGATCTCAATAACCACGGGCAAGTCCTCCGAGAGACGGAGGATCGAGGCAGTGTGGATGCGGCTATTGGCGCCGAACCCTTCGATGCCCCGCAACACGGTTACACCTGCCAACCCCTCCTTTCGCGCGCGTTCCACAATGGCGGTAAAGAGGGCCTTTCCATGCCATTGGTCGGATTCTCCAATATAGATGCGTACCTTCTTGGCTGCCCCAGTGATCTTCATCGTGCTTCTCCTGCCTAGAGCCTCCCACGCAGTATGAGCCGCGCTGCAACGACGCCTATGTAGGCTGCGATCAGGCCGGCCACTACACTCACCAAAACGTTTGCGGCTGCAGCCCGCAGGCGTGCTCCTTCTGCGATGAGGCGAAGAGTTTCGTATTCAAACGTCGAGAATGTGGTGTAAGCCCCAACGAACCCGATGGCCACGAACAACCGCCAATGATCACTCCACGTGAGCCGGAGGGCAAGCGTGGCAAACGCGCCCAGCAGAAAGCAGCCGCTCACGTTTACGGCCAGCGTTCCATATGGGAACGATGGCCCCCATCTTTCCTGCACCCATCCTCCAATAAGATAACGCGCGTTTGCACCGATGAAACCTCCTATTCCTACCACCAGATAACGCAGCACCTTCGGGTTCAGCAACAACCAACCTCCTTTCATGCGTGCGCGCGCCGGCTCTATGCGCCACGTACGCACCGCCCCGTAAATCCCAACATCCAAAGTCGTCAAATATGCGGATTTCCCCGCAAATGCTCTTCCTGCCTATTCGCGGCGGGCACGAACAACAACCCCATCAGTGCCAAGGCGGCAAGTGCAGCCCCTAAAGCGAAAGGAGCAGCCGGCGACACGCGTTGGTAAAGTATCCCGGCAATCAAGCTCGACGGGAATGCTAGTATGCCCACGGCAGCGTTGTACAGCCCGAAGGCAGTCCCGCGCCTCTCTTCGGGCACAAGTTCAGAAACCATGGCCTTCGCTGCCCCTTCCGTAAGGGCATAAAAGAGACCGTAGAACGCAAACAAGCCCCAGATCATCCACGGCAGGCGAACCAAGGCAAAACCCAAATAGGCGAGAGCGTACACGCCCCAGCCCATGGCGATCACAGGCCTTCGACCGATACGATCGGACAGACCTCCGCATGGAATCGCTGCGGCGGCTGAGGTTAGATTGAGCACGGCAAACGCCACAGGGATAAGAACCGGCGCAAAACCCACACTGTGGGCGCGAAGCACCAAGAAGGCATCGGACGAATTCCCCAATGTAAACAGGAGCATCACCACCAGAAACCGCGCAAAAGGCCCTCGCAGCACGCCTCCTCCTGCTAGCGCATGGCGGGTGGACAACGCGAAGCGCTCACGCACGCGCACGGCGATAATCAACAACGGCACCGTGGCGATGCCTCCTGCAACCCAGAACACTTCCCGGTATTGGTTGGGATGACCGTTCCAGAGGCGCAACAACAAAAACGCGCCCATGGGGCCGGCCACAGATCCCAGTGTGTCCAGCATTCGCTGTAGGCCGAACGCAGCACCCATCTTCCGCCGCCCCGCGGAACCGGCCACCAATGCATCGCGAGGAGCATCCTTCAGACCTTTGCCGATCCCGTCCGTTAACCGCAGCGCCGCAACAACCGGGCCCGAGGCCGCGAAACCGATCGCCAAGCGTCCGACGGCAGAGAGGCCGTAGCCCCAGAAGATCATCGCCTTCCGGCGCTTGAGCCGATCGGAAAGGTATCCTGAGCCAATCCGCATCACGCTCACCAAAGTCGTGAGGGCGCCCTCCACAAAACCCACGAACTCTGCGGTCAGTCCCAGTGTGGATGTGTAAAAGAGCGGAAGGATGGGCTGGATCATGTCCTGGGCAAATCCGCCAAAAAAGGCCACCCAGCCGAGGGCAACAACATTGCGCTCCCACTTTGCCACCTCGTCGCTGTTTGGCTGGGACACATCCCCCGCCTCACTCCCGAGAGGAGCGGATTTTAGGGGATCCGCCACCGATCCAGGTTCCGCATTCGCCATTTACTTCACCACCACAACGGTACATGGAGCGTGGAGCACGAGGCTGCCTGACGTGGATCCGCGCAACCGTTCGGTAATCGCGGAATGCCCATGGAAGCCCACGAAGAGCGTATCGAAGCCTCCCTCGAGGGCATAGCGCACGATGGCGTCCACCTCATGTCCTGCGACGATGGCAGTATGCAGGCGCACTCCTTGGGAGAGAGCCAGGTGCTCTGCTTCCCGGTTGAGTTGCTCGAAATAGGCGTCCTTCTGCGATTTCACTGCCTCAATCTCGTCTAGAGAGGCGGCATAGCGCGGCAGCTCTTCCTCAACCGTTACGGAGTGCAGATCCACCCCCAGCGCTTTGGCGAGGTAGATGCCTGCCTTCAGTGCCTCAATTGATCCTGCGGAACCGTCATAAGCCACTAATAACTTTCGGAACACAGTCGTGCCCTCCTTTCTCGTACCGCTACCACTGCCCTACCATTTGTGCGCCCCCCACTCACTGCTTTGGCGCGTACTACTTCCAAATGGACCGCGTGTGCTCAATCTGCCTTGCGCGCACAGGTTGCCGCATTCCCTCGCCCGGAGGCTGGCCACACTAATGCGCACGTGCCTGCGCCTCCTCCGCCCTGCCTGCAGCAGGGGTCGCCTCAACAGCCTGCGTTTCCGGAGGGATTACCACTTGAGGCCGGAAGAACGCTTGGGCCACCATTGTGGGTATGACCGCGCTGCCGATGACCACAGCAACCAGGACTGTATACTGAGTTTGGTTGATATATCCATGGCTCAACCCGAAGAGGGCCGAAATGGTGCCGAACGTGAGCCCTGTAGACATCATCCCTGTAGTGTACTTGGCGACCTTGCCCCGCAGTCCAAAAGCCAAGCACGTGGGATAGACGCCTACCACCTTTGTCACCATCTTCACGAGGAAGAGGATCACCGTAATCCCAAGGTTCAACCACAGTGCCGGAAGTAGAACGTAGGATCCCGCTTTGAGGAAGTAGAACGGCGTGAGCATGGTAAAAACCGTTGAACGCATATGTTCAACCACCCGCCGATTTCCATGCAATGCCGATGCCATCACGAGCCCCAACAGATAGGCAGTGAGTACGGCTTCGCTGTTGGCGGCGGCAGCCAAACCGCCCAGAAAGAACAGCAGAACGAACAAGAACTTAATTTCAGGCTCACTCACATGGTCACGGAAATGCCCAAAGAACCAACGCGTCGCCGAGGGCGTAACCACGAGAACTCCGGACGTGACGATCACAAAGAGGAGCAACCACATGTTATAGTTGGCGAAGGCCACTCCTAGCGCCAACACGGTGCCAAGGTCATTCACGAAACACGCCGCCAAGATTACTTTGCCGATCTCGGTGCGATTGAAACCTGTTTCGATCATTACGGCATAGACCACCGCTACGGACGTTGTGGATAGGGCGATCCCACAAATCTTGGCTCCTGCAGATGACCAGTGCGCCACATAATAGGCATAGGCCCAGGCACCAAGAAATGGTGCGAGGAAGCCCACGATGCCAATGCCCAAGCTCTCCTTCCAATGCCGCTTGATGGTATCCGGATCGAGTTCGGCGCCGGCCAGGAACGTGAGCAGAACGCTACCAAACCCCGCCAGGAAATTCACCCAGTCCGTTACATGCAGATGGAAGAAGTTGCCGCCCACGATTCCGAAGAGGATCTCCGTGAGGGCCACCGATATGGCGAAGCGGACGGACACAATGGAGGCCGCAAGGGCCAAGGCCATCCAAAGCGACGCAGTGAGCCATGTGTTCATGTTCTATCTCCTTCCAGATGCCACCGATCTCTCGCGGCAGCCACGATGCGGGCGACTACCGTTTCGATGCCCAGTTTGGAAGTGTTGAGCACCGCGTGGTAGTGCACGGGATCCTCCCAATCGGCATGGAAGTAATGGCGGATAAATTCTTTTCGCTCCCGGTCGCTCTGGGCGATGATCTCCCTTGCGGGCTTCTCATTCACCCACCTCACTTCCATCACACGTCGAATGCGGAACGGCAGATCTGCGATCAGCCGAAAGTGGAGGGCATCGTAGTCCTTCAAGATGAAGTTCGCTCCGCGGCCTACAATCACCACGTTGCCACGATCGGCATACTCGCGGATGATGCGCGTGAGCGCTGCAAAGTATCGAGCGGCTTGCTCTGGATGGGCACGAGCATCCTCCTTATCCGGGATGCGTTCGTCGTAATGCACTAGGTAAGGAAGCGCAATGCCCGTTTCTTCCAGTTCACGGTCCAGAATCTGGCGATCCACACAGTCCCAACCCAATTCTTCGGCGACTTTTGGGGCGATTGTAGTTTCGCCGGCGCCGATCTGCCTTGAGATCGTGATGATGCCCACGGTCCTCCTCCCTCCTATGCGCGCCTGGCGGCCTCCAGAAGCTGTTGCACCTGATGGGTGCACCGCCTAAGTTCCCGCACAAGCTCCGCCAACTCCACTCTCTCGTCCTCAGTCATTGCACCGAATTTTCTCTCAACGCGGGCCGGATCCAGATCATCAATCACCTCTTCGTTGAGCTGCCGCAGAAGAATGGCCAGCCAGAACAGCGTGGCGCCGAGCCCCTCCTGTGCGTCTCTGCTCTCCAACCGCCCGGGAGCCATTCTGCGCACGGCGTCTTCTAAACGATCACGCGCTGCATCCAGAAGTTCTTCGATGCCTTGCCAAGTGTCGGTTTGCAGCGGGGTTAGCTCCTGCCCGGCTACAGGGCTTTTGCCTTGCCTCCCCACACGCTCCATCTGCCGAACGAGTTCATGAAAGGCCACCAAGGATGCAAAGAGGTGTGCCTGTTGCCCATCCGTCATTCGCTTCTCCAGCCCATCAGTCTCGATCGGGTAGCCGTCCCCGTGTGCGCTCGTGCTTCCTTCAGGTGCGCTCCTCCCAACGTGAAAGAGGTTGCCTGCCATAACGCTCTTCCTGGTGCAGCACGAACGTATCGCCAAGGTAGTGCTCACGAACCTTTGCGTCCTGCGCGATCTCGTGGGATGAGCCATGGGCCAACACCGCGCCGTCGTGCAGAATGTATGCCCGGTCACAGAGTGAGAGCGCGTCGTATACGTTGTGATCGGTCAGCAGGACCGCCAAGCCACGGGTACGGAGCGTTGCCAGAAGCCCCTTCATTTCCGTTATCGTGATAGGATCAACGCCCAGGAAGGGCTCGTCAAGCAACAGGATAGATGCAGACAGCGCAAGGGCACGAGCCATCTCTACCCTTCGGCGCTCACCCCCCGAAAGAACTGCTCCAAGCTTACGCCGCAGGGGCAATATGTCGAAATCCGCCATAAGTGCTTCCACCATGCGTGCTTGCTCGGCTTGAGGTACGCCCCTCGCCTCCAAGGGAAGCCGCAGGTTTTGCTCCACAGTGAGGCCCCGGAAGACGGAACTCTCTTGCGGCAGGTATCCCATACCCATGCGGGCCCGGCAGTGCATTGGGCAGCGTGTTACGTCTTCCCCTTGAAACAGAACCCTGCCGGCATCGGGGCGAGTAAGGCCCGTGAGCATCATAAAGGTGGTAGTTTTGCCCGCGCCGTTCGGACCGAGTAACCCCACGATCTCACCGCGGAACACGCGGAGGTTTACGTCGCGCACTACCGGCCTTCCTCGATAGACCTTTTTGAGCGAAATCGCCTCTAGGAGCGGCGAAGCATCCGTGGTCACGGCTCCAGCCCTCCTTTCCGCAACACCCCTACAAGCTGCTGCTTTACGTCCGCCGGCAGTGGCGCTTTCTGCAGCCGTTGAACCGCGGCCTCCACAGGATATGCCACCTGGTGGAGTTGCACGGAACCGTCCTCCCAAATAGCATATGCGGCAGTAGGGCTGCCATGCTTGGGCTGGCCCACGCTTCCCGGGTTGAGGACGAGACCTCTACTCAGGCGGCGAGCGTACTGGATATGGGTGTGGCCCATGAGCACGACGTCGGCGGATTCCCCCTCCAACTCCGCCAGAAGCAGGGGCTCAAGCGGATTTCCCTGCACGTACCGATACAGTGGATCCCGCGGAGACGCATGCACGGCCAGGAACGATGCGCCGCCAAACTGGAAAGAGGCACGGAGGGGCAGCGCTCCCAAATAGGACTTGTCTTCCTCGCTCAAGAGCTTCCGGTGCCAAGCGAGCGTTGCCTCGGCCATGGTCCGAAACGCGGGAGAGCACTGCGGATCGGCATTATAGGCAACGGCGTGGTCATGATTGCCCCGCACGGCCACCATGGTATGGGCGCGTATCCAGGCGATGCATTCTGCAGGCTGCGGGCCATAGCTTACGGCATCTCCTAGGAACACGATGCCGTCGCAGTCTGTAGGTATCGCTTGCAGAGCGTCCCAATTTGCGTGGATATCAGACAAGATCAGTAGCCGCATTGCCCGCACTTCCTTTAGATGCGCGCGCGATCCCCTGCCGAATGAGCCTCAATGCCGCTCGGAAGTTGTTGAGGTTATGCCATGGGAGCAAGATCTCCACTGCGGGCGAACCCGCCGCGTGGATTACAAAGCGCCCCCGAAGCAGCGCGTGGCCCAATCCCACCGCAGCAATCTGCTGAAACGGGATCCAAATGCCCTTTACTCCCCATTGCTGGTTCAGTACCACGCTCTCTCCCTCTTCCAAAATGAGCACGCCGTCCTTCAGCACGATGAGTGCCCGTCCTGGCCTCCATTGCAGAATGCGCTCCGACGGCACGAAGAGCACGGCAACAGGTTCCTCATCGGGCTCAAGCCAATGAGCGAGCGTCGCCGAGAATTCCTGCGGAAGCCACTGATGCAGATCAAGATCATCAGAGGGCGGCCGTTCTTCTGCAGTGGTGTCCGGTTTACTTCGGCTGCCAAAGATCCCCCAGATACCTCGCTTCTCCATCGAAGCCCTCCAATGCCGCTCCTGCTAGGTCGTCGGCGATGGGCGGCAGCAGATTCAGAGAGGCGATATCTGCCAGCCTCACGAACTCTGCAGCATCCTTCTGTTCGTCCATCTGATCTCCGGGCCCGTTCAGCAGCGCGCCGCCTACAACATGCCCCCGAAAGATCAGATTGAGCACGCGTTCTGTAGCTGCGTCGAGTGACGGAATAGCATCGGCCACAAACAAGATTTTGCCGGGGCGGATTTCCAGACCGGTCTCTTCGCGGACCTCCCGAACAAGGGCCTCATCCACGCGCTCGAACTCCTTCAATCCTCCACCCGGAAGCGTCCAATACGAACGCCCTCTTCGGTGTTGGTGCACAAGGAGCAACTTGTCGCCTTCGGTAATCACTGCAGACACCCGTACCTTCATTTGTTTAAAGCCTTTCTATCCTGCGCCTGCCCCTGCAACCATGGAGCCAGCCTCTTGCTTCCGGACACGGCTTCCACCACATCTCGCCAAGCGCTGCGATCCCCTTCTGGCGCCTCCGGGCTCGAAGCGTCATAGCTTTGGATGCAGGACCGAAGGCGCCGGAACAGCTCCACCAGGCACCGCTCTTGCACACGTCCAAGCCACTCCACTACCGCCGCGTCCCTGCAATATTGCACCAACAGGCGAAGGTGCGGAATGCACGCTCCCGCGCTGCGCATGTACGCCGCTGCCATTCCTCCGGTGTCTCCATTCTCGGCGACGTCCTCCACCAGCTCCCGCGCAACGAAGTGCTCGTTCTGCGCTTCGTGCACGCACACCAAACAGGTCTCCTGTGGTTCGAGCGCGACGCCTAGTGGCCAGCCCTGCTTCGCGTTGCGAGGTGGGCGAACTCGGGGCTGGTCGGTTGCGAGAGCTTGCAATTGCTCCACCAGATCCTGGAGCAGATTTTCGTACAAGGTAGCTACACCAAGACCTCCCATGTGCTGCCCCTCGGCCGTCTCCACCAAGAGAGAGGCATGGCGGGCACAAAGGCCCTTTGACCGTAGAAGATGCACGTGGATATCCGGTGCCAGCGTGTACTCATGGAGCAGTGTGGAGACGTAATGCTTGGTGTCTTGCTCCGAAAGTACGCAGAACGGACATCTGGACGTGCGACAGGCATCCTGGAAGTTCGAGAGGAATAGGGAGTGCGTCATCGTGCCGCCTCCTCATCACTGGGCAATCTGCCTGCCGTCTTGATCAAAGCGCGGGTGGCCGCGTCCCGTTCACTCTCGCTGATTTCCCCCTCATAACGATAATCGAAGCGCCGCACGAACACGCTCAATTCATCCGCGAGCTTCTGCAATGCGCGCGTCTCTGACGCCACGATGAACGCAGCGGTATTTGGATCCGCACCCTCCAAAGCAGCGGATGCGTGTCGGCAGCACAGTCCGTCCCCGTGCTCATAGAGCGCCAACCCGTCGGGGGTGAGTAGTAGTTGCAGGAGTGCTGCGGTAAACAGGCGTTCGTCTGCTACTTCTGCGGTGCAGAACGGGCACGCGCGCCTCTTTCCACGTGGTGCACCTCGTCGTAGCACACCCCTGCTCAACTGCCCAATCCAATGGCGCACCACATCCTCCATGATGATGCCGATGCCCAGAGCGTCGGCATGTTGGGCCACCATCCTGGAATGACGCGGGCAGAATCCCCCGGCCATGCGCACTTCCTCTCGAAAGCCGGGATCATTCACGCTCTCATAGAACAGAAAGCTGACGCGCCGGTGCATGGCTTCGGCAGTCAGCCGGCAGATTGCACAACCAGATTGGCCTAATGCTTCCGCAACGCGTTCGCTAAGGTTGTCCTTAGAACGGAGGAGGAGCTGATTTGAGGAAGCAGTTCTGCGTTTCCAAAGGCGCCGCATGACACTATCGAACCAGCGCACCAGAAACGTTTGGCGTCCATCTCGGTGAACCCGCTGTTGTGTAGTTGCCCGTTCCATAGCGTCGCGCCCCGAACTTGCTTCAACAACAAAAAGCCCCTACCCGGTCGCGCATTCTGCGCCGGATAGGAGCCATCAGCTCGTCTGAGCACTTTAGGCGGTTACACCGCCCCGGCGGCCTCCATCGCCGACTGGTCTAGATTATCGGTAACTATCTACCATGCGGCGGGCACCGTTGTCAAGTGCACGCGTTGCCTCACGATCCCAGGCATGTACTCATACTGTAGCGGACATCGCACGCGCTACACAGTGTCATCACGACGGATGCAGGGCAGGCACATTCTTTGATCGCACCACACTTGGCGGCCGGCCTCTAGCTGTGCACACCGTCCTCGAGCAGGAAAACAGGTTCCGGCGTAACCGACACCTCGAAGCCTCCCGTAACAGCGCGGAGCGCCTTTTTGTTCTCAGTGACCGAGCCGGGTCCAATCGGAAGGCGCAGCATCTCCACATGATGGGTTCTGCTTGGGATCCGCACGATCTGAGAAGGAACGGGATCGCCGGGCAGTCGGCCGACTCCATCCTCATACCAAACCACAACCACTGTGTGTGGGCGGGGTGCAGGTAGGTGAAACCGATAGGCCACAATGCGCGGGCCAAGGGTAAGGGGTTCTCCTCTCGTCGCGCCACCCAGGATCCTTTGCAGAAACGCGAGGCAATAGAATACGGGGCGCGGCTTTCCCGGCACCCGCGCATCCGTCACCCTACGCGGGAATGAGCGATCTATCATCCCGCAATAGGGCGCAGCCCCTGTGATGCGTGCAATGATGCCAAGCTGCTCCCAATCTTCTAGGTTCCCTACATTGATACCGGCAAGCCCTTCGCCCCAGGCACACACCACTTTCTTCGTGGTGAATGCGGCTTGCTCCCTGCGAAACCATGCCACCGCCTCACCGTGTCGCGGATTGCGCGCATCCTTGAGCGCGCCAATCCAATCGAGTATTTTCGGGATTTGTGAGGCAACGTAAGGATAATTGGCTCGGCCCCACCAAACCATCGGATTGATACTTGCATTTGCGTCCCCTACCCAGATGGGCTTTTGGTAGCCGTACCGGGCCATCTCGGCCCGAAGGAAGCGCGCAGTAGCCGGAACTTCGGTGTAATCACTCAGCGAGTGGAACTCCACGACGTCGAACAGATCAGGATGCGCAAGGATCTGGCGCAGGTCGGCTAACACTTGACGGGCCCGGCTGCCTCCTGCGGCAATGCGGCGCTGGATCGAGGATGCGTCCGGATTGCCTTCGAAGAACGACCAAAAAAGAAAGCCCTGAAGCACGATCTTCGCCTTGGGATCTGCCTCACGAACGGCCGTGTGAGCAACCCTTAGCAAGTCCAGATATTCCTGAGCCGATCCTGGCCAGAATGTTCCCCACTCCGCCTCGATTTCCCAATAGCGAACGGGATAGCGAAGACCCGGCATATCGTCCCGTCCGTCGCCATCATAGCGCTCCACCATCGCACGCAAGAATGCGGCATAATCCCCCAAGTACTTGCGCTGCAATGGCTGGGAGGCGTGCCCTGTGGGAGGCAGAGGTTTGGCTGTAGCCCACGGGTTGCGGCATTGGATGTAAATCTGGAGGTTCCGGAAGCCTGCCGATTGATATTCTCCGATGAGACGATCCAGCCAATCCCACCGGTAATGGTGCTTGCCGCCAACAGGAGGTTCCGGTTCAATCTCCCCCCAGCTAAAGCCCTCTGGCTGTGCCTTGGCCCAAGTAACGCCCATAGGCGCGTACGCTCTGGCGAGGCCCGGGACCATGTACTCTATTCCCAGCGCGAAACCGGCGCCCGTTCTAGGAGCAGGTTCCTTTGGCACCGCCGCCATAGATGCGCCGAGTGCTAGGATCACGCACCACAGACTCACCGGCCAATAGCCCACAACGAATTCCCCCGCAGTAGAATGCTCTGGCCTGCGCCATCACACAACAGACGAAGCACGCCCACGCAGCGTTTCGGCACCCTCGGGGATTGACGCTATTCCGCCTATCGTGGGGTTGCGCGCGCCCGCGGCAGGGCATGTAAATTGCACCAGACCTGCCATACCGGCTTAGGTGTGCCATCGTA